>Ga0265760_10000437_pt1 | contig 11683 bp, 14 predicted proteins | sample NZIome_2_FD_200831 | JGI IMG/M metagenome (GOLD analysis project Ga0265760, IMG submission 200831) | Metatranscriptome of rhizosphere microbial communities from Maridalen valley, Oslo, Norway - NZI1 (Metagenome Metatranscriptome) | ecosystem: Host-associated > Plants > Roots > Rhizosphere >...
CGCTGGCGCTGCCGCTGCGCCGACCGGTCCCTAAGGCGCGGGTGCCGGCATGTTCCTGCGCATCGCGAAATTATTGAGCCAGGAGCAACTGGCCACGGTGCGCGCCACGCTCAGCAGCGATAACGCGCCGTGGGTGGATGGACGCGTGACGGCCGGGCATCAGGGCGCGCCGGTGAAGCACAATCAACAACTCGACGAGGCGAGTCCCATGGCGCGCGAGCTGGGCAATTTTGTCCTGACGCAGTTGGAGCGCAACGCGCTATTCATCAGTGCAGTGCTGCCCAACAAAGTCTATCCGCCGATGTTCAATCGCTACCGCGAAGGAATGCACTTCGGCACGCATGTCGATGGGTCTGTGCGCATGATCCCCGGTAGTCCCCAGAAATTGCGCACCGACCTGTCGGCGACCTTGTTCCTCGCGGAGCCGCAAGGCTACGACGGCGGTGAGCTGGTGGTGGAGACCGATTTCGGCAGCCAAAGCGCAAAATATGCGGCGGGAGATCTGATCGTTTACTCCGCAAGCCTCAGGCATCGCGTGAATGCCATCACGCACGGCGAGCGACTCGCGAGCGTGTTTTGGATCCAGAGTTTGATCCGCGAGGATACGCGGCGCGTGCAGCTATTCGAACTCGACGGCACCATCCAGCGCCTGACGCAAACGGGCGCCGATCCGGAATCGCTGCTGCGCCTCAGCGCGCACTATCACGGACTGCTGAAGGCCTGGACTGAGATCTAGTGCGATCAGAGACGGCGCGCGCGGAACTAGAAACCAAGCATTGAGTCCAAGCACCCCGTAGACCCAAGAAAACCAAGGGATGCGGTTGAGGCTAACCGGTCAAGCAGAGAAATGGCGTGTCGCTGTTTTCATTGCGGTGCTCAGCCTGCATTTACTCGCCGGTTTGGCTCTGTTCGCGACCGGCACCATTCGAGTGGCGCGGTTGCGCGCCGTGGAGACGCCGGTAGCGCTTCTGTGGCTTTCTCCGCGGAGGCCGCCGCAACTCCCCGCCGCTTCGTCAACAACCCCTCAGCACAATGTCAAAAGGCGAGAAGCCTCACCGGACATCGACCGGACAGCCGACGTCGCCAGACCTGAGCCGGAGCCGAGCAATGCGATTACCCTGCCGCTTGACTTAAGTACCGACGCCGACTCGGTCGCGAGGCGACAGGCTGACAAGGAGCGGAATGAAAGACGCTGGAGAAATCTCGCCGGCCCGTCGGACTCACAGCTGGAATGGTGGAGAAATAACACACCGCTGATTCGCGATTATCACCAGTTCGGCGACGAAGAGCACGCCGAGGGTGGGGAATTGATCACGTGGGCGAACGACAAGTGTTACTACACGACGCACGGGCTCACAACTTTCGGCATGCCGCAGACCGGTATGGTTTGCAAGGATCCTCCCAAGCCGGAAACGGATCTCTTCAAAGACATGCGCAAAAAACTTGACGAGGGTGCGAAGGGGCGGGCGCCGTAAGGGGTCGCAACTTTAGTGCCTGTGACTCGATTCTGTAAGAATTCTTATCAGTCGATCTCGCGTACCGGACGCTGCAGGGCCGCGACGCACGTAACCACCAGGACCAGGGCTCCCGCTCCGGCGAACATGCCGCGCAGGCTCCACTGGACTGCAACTCCAGCCGCTGCCAGCGATAGCGGCATGAGTCCGAGGCCGGCAAACATGAGAACGCTCATGACCCGACCGAGGATGGCCCGGTCGACGCGTTGTTGAAACCAGGCTATCAGGTGCACGTTCAAGAAACCGGCGCTTGCGCTCATGCCAAAAAGGATTAGCAAGAGCGACCACAATTGGCTAAGCATCCCTATCGAGGCCGTACAGATTCCAACGATCACGCTGACGACGAGTAGCAGCCGTCCACGCTTGCGCTGTTTTCGCGCGGCTGCCAATAACAAACCAATCAAGCTTCCTGCCGCGACCGAAGACACCAGCAGTCCGAAGGCCGTCGGCGAGCCGAATTCACTCTTTGCCAAGAACGCCAGGCCCACGCTCATTGGACCGGTGATGCAGAAGTTCAACACCGAAGCCACGAGCAATAAGGTACGCAACGCCACGTCGTTCTTCACGTAGCGTAGACCTTCAAGAATGGAGTGGACTATGTTGGAGCGGGGTGCGGCCGATTCGACTTTGGCAGGATCGCGCAGCATGAGCAGCGCGGCGATGATGAAAAGAAAACTGATGGCGTCAATGGAAAACGCCGCAGCGACGCCAAATGCCGCTATGATAATTCCGGCCGGTGCAGGCATGGTCAGCATTGCGAGCTGCTGCGTGCCTTGAGACAGCGCGTTTGCGGCGGGCAGTTGCGCAGGCGCCACCAACGATGGCAGCAGAGTCTGCGCGGCCGGCGCCGCAAACGCATCGGCGACGCCGAAGAGGAAGCTCAGCACGTAGATCTGCCAGATGCCCACATGATGCGTCCAAATGAAAGCCGCCAGGGCGGCCACGAGGAAGGTCCGGGAGGCGGCCGTAAAAATCATGACTTTGCGCGGCGAGATACGATCCGTGACCGCGCCGCCGATGAGCATCAGCGCAGCTCTCGGGATGGCTTGCACCATCATGATTCCACCAAGGACAGCGCCGGATCCGGTGAGTTGCAGGATGAGCCAGGGAAGAGCCACGAGGAAGAACTGGTCACCGCAGCCCGATACCGTGTTGCCTATCCACAGGTAGCGAAACTCGCGATTGAAGATGGGATGTCGTGCGTTTGTGCTATCCATTGGGACACCGCATTTCTATGTAAATGCGTATTTACATTTACATTTAACCAAAGTCAAGTAATATCGGAGCGTGCGTAAACGCGAACAGACATTGGCGCCGCAACAAGCGCGCAGTAGAGAGTCGTTAAAGAAGCTATTGAAGGCCGCCGTAGAGGTTCTGGGGCAGCAGGGTGTCGCAGGGACGACCATCCCGCGCATCGCTGCGCATGCTGGCCTGACGCCGGGTGCGGTGTACCGACGCTTTCACAACAAAGATGTGCTGCTGGAAACCGCGATTCTTCGCATACTGGAAGATCAAGACCGAGTCTTGGTTCTCGCACTTTCCGTAGAGGCTGCCGCCAACATTCCCTTTCCTACGTTGGCGGAGCAAGTCATCAACAGCTTGGTTGTCAGTTATCGTGTGAATACCAGGTTGCTGCGCGCCGTGCGGCAGATCTTGCAGGAGAAAGAGGGCAGTTCATTTTGGAAGAAAGCCGCGAAGCTCGAGGCGCGTACGTTCGAACATTTAGTCGACGTTCTCGTTGCCAGCGGACGTGAGATCAAGCATGCAAATCCCCGCACGGCCGCTGCTCTCGGGCTCATGATGATCATCGGCACGCTGTGGGAGATCGTGGTGAATCCCGGCGACATCAAGTTATGGAAGAATTTGTTGCCCAAAGACGATAAGACACTCAAGGACGAGCTTACGCGGGCCTTTTTGAGCTATATGGGCGTGGAACGTAACGCCAAGTAGCCGAGAACGGGATTGAGAGAATTGCTGCGCGTGTTGCCAGCCCATATCTGTATTCAATGTGCTACATTTGTATTCTACAGGACACATTCCGAGGCCCTTATGGCAGCTACGACAACCATCCGCCTTCCCCAGAAATTACGTGCCCGCCTTGGCGCACTCGCCAAGCAAACCGGACGTTCCGCTCACAGCCTGATCGTCGAAGCGGTCGAACGACACGCAGCGTACGAGGAACAAATCCGTAGCCTCGTCAAAGAAGCGCTGGCCGCTGATGCAGAAATCGACGAGACCGGTGAGGTTTATCGCGCCGAGGATGTACACGCCTGGATGCAGCGCCTTGCCGCCGATGGGCGTGCGCAACGGCCCAAGCCGTGGCAGCGGTAGTCTATTCCAAGCGGGCGCTCGATCACATCGAGCGCGCCTTTCAGTTCTTGCGCGACAAGAACCCTGACGCCGCACAGAACGCCGTCACCGCGATCCAATCCGCGGTGAACAACCTCGCCGCGCATCCCTTGGTGGGGCGGCGCCTGGAAGGAGAACTACGTGAGTTAATTATTTCTTATGGCCATTCAGGATACGTAGCCCTCTATCGATTTGTGATTTCAATTGACGAGGTCCGCATACTGGCGATTCGCCACCAACGGGAAGTTGGATACCTGCCTTGACCCTGTCAAGGCGTTACCGGGCACTGTTCGCGCCGGGGTCGCCCGCTTCCATGTCCATGTCCATCCCGCCCCATTTTTCCGGCATGTTCGGATAGACATGCGTCATCCACTCCAAGACCACGGGAATCCACAATCCCTGCGCAGCCTGGCACGCCTCTTCGGTATGGATACTGCCTTGCGGCCCAAACTTCGCGTTCGGTCCGAACTGTTCGCTCGCTGACAAATTTCTCGGCCCGCCGCAAAAGTCCACATGACGGTGCCAGGTTGCGACGCTCAACGGCGCAATCGCATCGAGCTGCTGCGGCGACGCATCGACAGGGGCGGTATACATCACACCGACAGCTTTCAATCCTTTTTCGGTGCGTTTGTAGAGAATCGACCCGGGGCGGCTGTAGTCGATCTGCCGCTGCTCCTTACGCCGATAGCTGTAGTTGGTGTAATGGATCTCTTCGCCTATCCGGCCGGAGGGGAAAAAAGGCTTATAACCGTCGCGCAGCGCCGTCTTGACGTCGCGGTAGTGGGAAAGCACCGCATCCGCGGCAGCGAGGATTTGTGCGGCGCGTGCTGAGTCGCCCGGCGCCGGATCGCCTTTCAGCGACATCTGCATGTGACCCATTTTCATCGACGGCACGGGAGTCTCGTCCGTCTTCCCGCTGTAGTGACGGAGCAGCCGCTCCCATAGAGGAAACTCCTGCGCCAAGACGATGCTCGTGCAGCCGGTCAACAGCACAACCAGCAATGTTTTTCGGATCATGCGACCTGCTCCTATCCCTTATCGGGCCTTTGGCGGTCGCTAATTTTAGGCGCGATTTGGCGCAAGCAACACGCCCACGTTACGAGCGGGTTGTGCGCGCCTCGTACTTACCGTCACGGATGGGACGGGCCACTCTTTTCGAAGCGCGTATCGCTCGGACCCGTTCCGGTTATGAACACTGTCGCGGGCTGGTCACCCGTGAAGGCGAAGTGCGGCGCGTTAGCGGGTTCTGTATAGAACGCGCCCTGCGTAAGCACGCTCGTCTGAGCGTCGTCGGCCTTGGCACCATACCCAAAGTGCCACTCGCCCGAGACCACCATTGCAAGCCGATTATCGCGGTGGGAATGCGCCGCGATATGAGTATGCGCCGGTATCTTGAGCTCGATGGCATACGGACCCGCCTTGGCAGGATCGCCCGACAGCACAACGGTCTGAATTCCGTCGACCCCTGATGTCCCGACACCCGCTCCGCTTCGCGCCAAGGCGCCAATCTCGGCAACGCCGAGAGTGCGTGAGTGTATGGAGCCGTCGGCGGACAGGAAATCCACAATGGCTGACACGGTCGCCTTGGGCTGCTCTTCCATCAGCCAGTGCCCTGACTGGCTGATGACGACCTCACGAACATTGTCGGCCGCAAATCTCATGATGTAGGCCATGGTCGAACCGAGGGAATGATCGCCGCCGACTGCCAACACGGGCATTTGCAGCCGGCCACGCCCAACGGCTGCTTTGTTGTCGATCACGTCCCGATCGAACGCTGCAAATTGTGCAAACCCCGCGTGCATGTGTCCCGGCTTCGCATACAGTTCCGCATAATGCACGCGTGAGGCCTCGTCGAACTTTGCGGGGTCTGCGGCAAAATCATTCCAGAAGCGATCGAGATAGATTCGCTCACGGCCCGCAACCAGCCTTTCCATGTCGGGTCCACCAAATCTGAAATGCCAGAGCAGGGGACTCTTTAGAATGTCATCCCATGGTCCAACCCCGGGCACGGGCGCGTCCATCATCACGAGCTTTGTGGTGCGCTGTGGATACGCTTCCGCAAAAGCAAAGGCGACCATGTTGCCGATGTCATGTCCGACAATCTCTGCGCTTGCGACATGAAGTGTGTCCAAGACGTCCGCGATGTCTTTGGCTTGATTCATCTTCTCAAAACCATGTTCTGTGACGGCCGACAGACCCATACTGCGAAGATCCGGGACAATCACGGTATGATCGGCGGCGAGCGCGGCGGCAAGTGGCGCCCACATATCGCCGGTGTCTCCAAACCCGTGCAGCAGCACCACGGCAGGTCCCCTGCCGCCAACCCGGACATGAAGCGTCGTTCCGTTAGCGCGGATCTCTTGAACGCTGAAACTGCCCGGGTAAGGCTGAATGTTTGCAGCTGCGGGCTGCGTTGCAGTGAGCAACAACAAGGCACTGAGTGTTTTCCAAGGCATGGATCCCTCCCAAGAATTGATTAGTTGTTACGAGAACACTGCGGCCTACGCCGTGTCATAGAATATCTTGCACAAACCAATTCTATACCGATCGGTACTGAAGTATTGACAGCGTCACTGTGAGATGTCAACTAGATTATGTACCGACTGGTCCAGAATCTGCGAAGAGGAGAAGGCCTGCGTGATTGGTCGCCCCAGAGAGTTCGACATAGATAGAGCCCTTGAGCGCGCCATGGAGCTGTTCTGGCGGCAGGGCTATGAGGGCACATCCCTCGCCGATCTCACGCGAGAACTGGGTTTAACTCGCCCCAGCCTTTATGCGGCTTTCGAAAGCAAGGAGGGGCTGTTCTTGAAAGCGCTCGATCTATACGAGAAGCGCGCAGGCTATCGGCAGGCCGCACTCACGGCGCCGACGGCAGGCGCCTATGCGCGTGCGCTACTGGAGGGCGCGGCCGACCTGCACGGCGACAAGAGAAACCCGCCGGGATGCCTGGGAGTCCAGGGTGCTCTCGCATGTGGGCCGCAGTCGGATGCGATCCGTAAGGAGCTCATTCGGCGCCGCAAAATCGGCGAGAGCATCATTCTGGATCGGCTGAAACGCGCCAAAGCAGAGGGGGACCTTCCTCCAGACGCCGATCCAGCCGATCTCGCCCGTTATTTGTCGATCGTAATATATGGCATCACCATACAGGCGGCAGGCGGCGCTACGCGAAAAGAACTGCGAAGCGCCGCGGATCTCGCCCTGCGAAACTGGCCGCGAGCCCCTGCACGTTAGTTCCGCTCAGTTGCGGCCACGGCAGCGCTGGAGTTCTGGTTGCGTACTCCGGCGTACTGCAGCCGCGCCAGTATCGCCACGGCTGACGCTTGTAGAACAAGGTAGGCTTTGCCGAACACCGTAAGTGCCGCGGCGCTATCCAATAGAAACGCGATGCAAGCGACTGCCCAGGCCGTATTGCCGGCAATCAACAGCCAGACGATCGAGTTGGCGATGCGAATTCTGGTTGCGAGAAAGAGTACCGCGGCGCCATACAAGAGCAAGAACAGCCCAACGTCGACCAGCAAGATCGCCGGCAGTCCAAGCCGCGAGCTCAGCATCGCCGCAAGGGTCACCTGCAACAGGCCGCAGGCCAGACAGGAGATGGCGTCGGTCCACAATACGCGGCGCAAGAAACGGGCGGAAGAATTGGGGGCCATGCTGGACTCCTTATGATGATACTGTCGCGATCATTACGCCCGCCGGATCTTTAGTCCATGACCTGGGAGGTAATGGGTGCGGCGCAATTTGGGGCTAAGATTGGTGCATGAAAGCCCGATATGTTCCGGCGCGGAAAGCCTCGCTCAATTCGCTTCCTGCCGGCTTTGGCGAACATCTGCGCGCCTGGCGTCAGCGTCGCCGATTGAGCCAACTCGACCTCGCCGCCGAGGCCGACATCTCCACGCGACACTTGAGCTACGTCGAGACCGGTCGCGCCAATCCAAGCCGAGAAATGGTGCTGCGACTGACCGCCCGGCTGGAAGTGCCTCTGCGTGAGCGCAATGCCTTTTTGATAGCCGCTGGCTACGCGCCTATGTATCGCGAAACCCTTCTGGATGAGCCAACAATGGCGGCCGCCAAGCGGGCGGTGGAGCTGATCCTAAAAAGTCACGAGCCGTTTCCCGCAATCGCGATCGACCGGCATTGGAATTTGGTGGCCGCGAATCGGATGCTGGCGCACCTGCTCACGGACGTGGACCCATCGCTGTTGCAACCCCCTATGAATGTGCTGCGCCTGAGTCTGCATCCGCGTGGGCTGGCACCAAAGATCGTCAACCTGGCGCAATGGCGCGCCCACTTGTTTGAACGCTTGAGCCGTCAAATCGCCGCATCGGCGGAACCGGCATTGATCGATCTGTTGGGCGAGTTGCGCAACCTGCCGACCCCGAGAGTGAATCTGAGGATTATTTGCAGGGCGAACTTTTGGGCGTCGCCATGCCCCTGAAGTTGCGCAGTCCTGCCGGCATCCTAAGTTTTATTGGCACCACCACGATTTTTGGCTCACCACTTGATATCACGCTGCAGGAGATCGCCATGGAAACCTTCTTTCCCTCAGACGAGTTCACCATGCAAGCGTTGCAGTCGCTGGCCGTCAGCGGACATTCACCGCACGTATCGCTGTCCTAAAACCGTCTGCTAGTCGCGATCCGGAGCGCCGAGAGGGAATACCTTGCGGTAGGGCCGCGCCTCATCAACCGTGCGGGCGATGGATGGGCGGGCAAGAAGTCGAGCGCGGTAGGTCCTGACGCCTGGGAACCGCTCGCCGATTGGGTGCACCCAATCGGCATAGAAAAGCGCGGGAGCAGCGGAGCAATCCGCCATCGTAAACTGGTCGCCGGCGGCCCACGCTTGCGGTGCAACTTGCTTTTCGAGCCAGTCATAGGCGCGGTCCAACAGCGCCCTGGCATCTGCGACTCCCTTAGGGTCGTGATCGCCATCGGCTCTCATGCGATCCAAAACCAACTTCTGATAGGGTGTGGTGACGTAGTTATCAAAGAACCGATCCATAAAGCGCACCTTGAGGGCCGCGTCTATTTCTTCTGGAATTAGTCGCGTGGGTCCCGGATGCCGCAGCATCAGATGTTCAATGATGATGCTGGATTCGACGATCGTCGCGTCGCCGTCCCGAAGCAGAGGAAACTTCTTGATTGGCCAAAGCGATTCAATATCGGCCATGTTCTCGACAAACCGAAAGGTAAACGGTGTCGCATTCTCGTACAGGGCGATCAATGGCTTCCAACAGTAGGCGGCAAACGGGTGGGCGTAAAGAGTCAATGACATAGGGATTCCCTTTGGAACTGATTGGGCTTGATAAACGGACTATTTGAGCGAATTTCCCAGCGCATCGAGCAAGAAATTGGTGCCGCGCTCGCGGGAACCGGCATTGTCATAGCCGTCTAGAAACGCTCCTTGCTCGGTCATCACGAGCCGGGTATCCCGGCCCGCGGGTTTAAGTTCTAGCGTGGCCAGAGAAACGGAAATTTTGCGATCGTCCAAGTGCATCTCATAGGCATAGACGATCCGTTCGTCCGCGACGACGTCATGGTAGAGGGCATCGTAGGTGACGACGACGCCGCTCTCCCAGCGCCCCTTGACATGCTCGCGCCCGCCGGGACGCACATCCATCTTGCGGGTGAGCACTGTGTAGCCATTGCCGCCCGTGTGCCACTTCGCCTTGGCGGCGGGATCGGTCAACGCCTTGAACACCTGCGCCGCAGATACCGGATAGGTCCGTTCGATGCAGAAGGTCGCGTGCACCACCGAGCGCGGCGAACTGCTACTTGTCTTTGTCATGGGATCCTTCTCCCTTTACGAGAGTGTTCAGATACTCGCCGAGCTGGTCGAAGTGCCGTTGCCACTCGGCGCGTCGCTGGTTGATCCATTGTTCGGCCAAGCTCAATGCCTTGGGCTCGATGCTGCAGGTGCGGACGCGGCCGACTTTCACCGAGCGCACGAGCCCGGAGCCTTCGAGCACCGCCAGATGCTGCATGACGGCCGGCAGCGACATCGCCAGCGGCCGTGCCAGCTTGCTGACTGAACTGGGTCCCCGAGTCAGTTGGGCCAAGATCGATCGCCGGGTGGAATCGGCGAGCGCTTGAAAGGTCAGATCGAGCCGGACATTATTGTTAAGCATATGCTTAAGTATAGCGCCAGTTGATACTTAAGCAATACCTTTAGCGATGTAAATGCTTTCGGCGATCTAATTCGTCTTACGCATCGAAGCCTGGCGGCCTTTGCGCCGCTACGCCAAATGCTCGCTCGAGGGCCAGTCCGACTCGCCCAATCGTACCCTCGTCGAACAGACGCCCGATCAGCGTAACTCCGTGCGGTACGCGGCGCGGCGGATTGAACTTAGGTAATGGATGCGCGGGGTCCGGCGCCCAATCACTGCGTGCCTCGGCGACCTCGACAAACCCGGCGCGAAGTGTGAGTGAGGGATGCCCCGTGGCATTGGTGATGACCAGTATTTCGTCTTGCAACGAGGGCACCAGCAGCAGATCCACCTCAGAGAAGACTCGCGCCATTTCGAGCGCCACTTTGCGCCGGAGCCGATCGCATTGGACAAAATCGACCGCGGAGAGAAATCTGGATTGCCGAAAGATATTCGGCCAGGCATCGGGAACCTGCATCTTCAGCTGATTCACGCCGCCGCTTAGAGTCAATTCTTCGAAAGCCGCGGCCGCCTCGGCGAACAGAATCACATTCAGCGAATCATAAGGCCAGTCGGGGATCGACACGGCGGTGGCAGTTGCTCCCAGCTTGCGCACCGTATCGAGCGCCGCACGATCCACATCGGTGGCTTGCTTCATCCACTCGGGAAAATAGCCGACGCGCAATCCTTTTATGGGCGCACTCGCGTCATAATCCAGAGTGCTCGGTACGGAAGCGACGTCCGCTTTGTCCGGCCCCGAGATGGCCTGCAAGACGAACAGCGTGTCTTCAACGCTGCGCGCCATGGGTCCCAACTTGTCGAGCGACCAGCATAGAGTCATCGCACCCGTGCGTGGCACCCGCCCGTACGTCGGCCGCAATCCCGTGACGCCGCAGCGCATGCTCGGCGCCACGATGCTGCCCCCGGTCTCGCTTCCCACCGCAAAACCAACCAGACCCGCGGCCGTCGCCGCGCCCGGGCCGGCGCTCGATCCGGAGGATCCTTCCTCGAGCAGCCACGGATTCATGGTCTGTCCCCCGAACCAGATATCGTTGAGCGCCAGCGCTCCTAGGCTCAGCTTGGCGACCAGCACGGCGCCGGCCTCATGAAGCCGCCGCACCACGGTGGCGTCCGCCGAAGGTTTGCGATTCTTGAAAGGTTCCGCGCCGTAAGTTGTCGCGATGCCCGCCGTGTCGAGCAAATCCTTGGCTCCCCACGGGATGCCGTGCAACGGTCCACGATACTTTCCAGCCCCAATCTCGGCGTCCGCGGCTTTTGCCTGCTTGAGCGCGAGATCACGCGTCAACGTAATGACACACCTAAGCTTTGGATCATAGCGCTGCAGCCGCGCTAGATAGATTTGGGTGAGCCGCTCTGAAGAGAGTTGCCGCGTCTCGATCCAGCGCGAGAGTTGGGTCACCGATGCAAAAGCAATGTCTGAATCGCGAGCAGGCACAGGCTGCTCCTCGATCTTGCCGCGGACAAAGCGGTTTCGACCGCGATCCGTCGCCTGTCCGAATTGATTGGCTTCCCAGCGCGTAGCCGGTGCGAGTCCCGCCTCCAACTGTATTTTTTTCGGTCCGGTGCGCCGCTCATAGAGCGGTGCCATGGCCTCTCGCCAACTGCCGGCAGCGTCACGAGCTTCCTGCGGGCTCAATTGGACCTGCATCAATTTCTC
>Ga0265760_10000438_pt1 | contig 11682 bp, 10 predicted proteins | sample NZIome_2_FD_200831 | JGI IMG/M metagenome (GOLD analysis project Ga0265760, IMG submission 200831) | Metatranscriptome of rhizosphere microbial communities from Maridalen valley, Oslo, Norway - NZI1 (Metagenome Metatranscriptome) | ecosystem: Host-associated > Plants > Roots > Rhizosphere >...
AGCTTCTTCCACCACTTCAAGAGTAAGGAAGAGTTGGCGATTGCGGCGGCCGAACATTGGATCAATGTCACAAGTCCAACGTTCTTGTGCGCAGATTATCAAACGTTGCCCGACCCATTGGACCGCTTACTCGCCTATGTCGACTTTCGCAAAGAACTTCTAAAGGGTGAATTGCCGGAATTTACATGCTTCGCCGGCACGATAATTCAGGAGGTCTACGAGACTCATCCCTCCGTTCGAGATGCCTGTGAAAAGTCGATCACCGGTCACGCAGCAACGCTCGTAGCGGATATCGATGCAGCGATGCGGCTGTACGGCGTGGATCGCTCGTTTAGCGCCGAGAGCCTGGCGCTCTACACGCAGGCGGTACTGCAAGGAGCGTTCGTCCTCGCCAAGGCAAAGCAGGGGCCGGCCGTTGCCGCCGATTGCTTGGATCATTTGCGCCGTTATATCGAGAAGCTCTTTGCTCGCCGCCAACCCATGGCGAAGCCTGCTCGCCGCAAGAGAAGGGCTGCCTGATCTGCGCTAGACATCGTCACCGGGCATGTTTGCCATCAGTCCTCAGACGCCGCGATGCGCAGGCGCGACGTCATTAACACGACGACGTACGGGTTCCATGTCGAGAGGACATAGTAGAGGTCGAGTTCGCTGTTGTTGGGTGAAAGGCGGCGAATCTTCGTCCAGCTCTCGACCATATAGGGAGCATAGTTGCCGCCGTGCACTTCTCCCGGATTTCTCTGACCCTTGCCGATGACGGGGCCGGCGAGCCCATCGCTGGGCTGGATCCCCGGGTCATGTATGAATTTCCCCAAGGCACCATCACGTTGCGCATTAAAAAGAAGCTGCGGCGTGCTCCATGGACCCCAGGGCGTGGCCGACGATGAGAAAAGAATTCCGGCCTGCGCCGGCGCGCGGCTGTCGAAAGTCATCAGCCAAATTTTGAGTTCCTCCATCCAAATCACCGATACATCGCCCATGGTTCCGTTCGCGATGACCGGCGTCGCCGCGGACTCGTTGGGATCCCAACGAGGAGCGCCATTGCGATCCAGGCCGGCGAAATACAATGCATCCCGCCCGGTTTCAAACTGCGCCGCCGGAACGATCGACAAATAGGCATCGCTGTGCCGGTACTGGCCTGTGCCCCAGATCAGCACGTACGGCCCGCTATCCGGCAACCCCTGAAGCGGACCAGCGTGGACATGCATCGACATCTTGAGAAACTTGCCTTCGGGGCGCTGCGAGATCGTGCGCAGCGGCCGAAATCCCGCGGGTGTGATCGGAAGGCTTACGCGCGTGAGCACTGATCGGTCGGTTTGCCAGTCTTGCGAATGTTTGGTGTCGACGACGACGTTCATCTGGTGATTGACGCTGATTCCTGCGGTCGGCACCTCAAAAGCTCCCATGCTGATCCCGGGCGGTTGTACCGTCAGGTACAGACCGGGACTTTGCATGAGGAAATCGAGCCTGACACCCTGTTCGGGATCCAGCTGACCGTGGGCTGTCGCCATGGAGTCGAGGGCGGCATCTCGAGCGCCCACTGTGTCGCCAAAGAGAAAGTAGATTGTTCCCTCGTGCTCGAATGAGTAGCCAAGATCGGTGCCCAGCAACTGGTAGCGCGACTCCGTGCGGCTTAAAGTGGGCTGGCGGGTTTGCTTATCCACATCTCCGATCAACTGATTGATCTTGTGCGTGGATCCGGGTACGTAAGTCAGGGTGGAGAATGGTAGTTTTGGCGACGCCGCGTCGGCCGAGGCACCCTGTGACGCTCCCGATTTGCACGCGGCCACCAGCAGCGGATCAACCGACGGCAGAGGCCGGCTTGCCCTGCGAGGCTGAGGTGTCGCCTGTAAGATCGGTTGCATGCAATCGCGCTGCAGTCCGTTTCCGGATTGGGCTGCGCCTTGCACGAAGCCCGCGGCCTCGCAAAGCTGCCGGATCGCGGCACATGGGTCCTGCGCTGCGGATGCGGGGGCGGCATGCACCGAGCACAACAGCACGACAGTTCGTGCAAGTCTCGCGCCGTGCCGATAAGAGCTCAGGGAATTTCCAGCAATTGCGGCCAGTCCCAGTAACGAAGTCCCTTCGCGGTTAATACGCCACTAAAAATGCCGCGTCAAACGCCCAACGCCCGATCGATTGCTTTGAGCAGCGCCTGCCATTCTTGCTTGGTATTCACCGGATACCGATCGAAGTTTGCCCCTGCGCTAAGATCGGCAAACAGTCCCGCGGGATCCTCGTGAAAGTGAAGAAACGACTTCGACTTTCTGTAAAAGATCCCTAGCTTCTTCTCGCGGATGCCTTCTTTCTCTCTGATCTGATCAAGCAAATCAGACAAGACTTGCAATGCTGCGGCGGTTGCATGTTTCATGCGATATTGTAAATCCAATTGAACCGAGCGCGCCGGCCGGGACGCATGCTTGGCTATCCATGCTGATGGCGAAACGTGCGTGGGGGCATGCCCATCATCTGATGGAAGCGCCTGCAGAAGTGGCTCTGGTCGGCGAATCCTGTCGCGAGGGCGATGTCAATGAGCGGTAGGTCAGTGCTCGCGAGCAACTCTTGCGCACGCAATAGCCGCCGGCGCATGAGATAAGCGTGCGGTGCCAAACCGACTGAGCTTCGGAACGAGCGCGCAAAGTAGGACGGTGATATTCCGAGGTGCGACGCCAGCTCTTCGACGCTAAGATCCTTCTCGAGATGGAGATCGATGTACTCCTCGATGCTCCGCCGCATACGGGCCGGGAGTCCACAGCACTGCTCCCGCTCGGTGGTTATCGATCCCTCATCGAGCGCATCCAGGCGGGGTCGCGTATGTACCTGTAACCGCTCCTGGCCGCGGCCCAGCACCGCGCCAAGGTCAGGTGGTGTTATCAGCGCCAACCAGGGCGAGGACGCGTCGCGGTTCTGCAGGTGCAATGCGACATCACAGTAGCGCCGTCCGCGTCCGGGAGCAATTTCGCAGCCAAAAAACTCAGCTATGGCTAAACCAGGTTCGAAGCGTCGTCCCGTGGTCTTCAGAAACTCGCGGGCTGCGTGGTCCGCGCCAATCAGTTTTCGGCTCCGATCGACCGCTAGAATGATCGATGTGTGAGCCTCATCCTCGCGCAGCGCTGCGATGATCCATTCCCGGCGATGAGCGAGGCGAAACCAACGCTCGCTCATTGCGCGTGCCGACGATCTTATGAGCACGCGCAGGATGTGCTTTGTCGGCTCAACGACAAGGCCAGCGTTTTCAAACAGAGCCATAGTGGCCATGGCAGAACCGTCGCAATCGTAGATCGGTGCGGACACGATCGGTTCGCGCGACAGGGGTGCCGAGATTTCCAGCAAGGCGTTGCAGGACAATTCGCGGACTATCCGCGCCAGCCTGGCAATCTCTTCGCGGCAAGCCTCGCGAAGCCGCGCCGGGCATGAAACCGCACCGCAGACGGCTGCGGTCCGCGTCAAGTGGGCAGGTCCACGCCCGAAATCTCAGCGCAGATCGCAATGAGGCGATCTTGCAGTGCCGGATCGCGGGCTTGCGGATTCGGCGCCGTACCCCTCAAGTGATAGAAGTATTTTCCGGTCACCTGCGACTTGGGGTCATCCCCGGACGCAAGCCAGGCCTGGGTCAGATGCGCCTGTTCCAGGTCATCGGGCGCGCTGGGGCCGCCCATCTTGGTCGGTACCCAACCGGGTTCCAGTGAATTTGAGAAGACGTTGGGCCAACGTCGCGCAACAGCGAAGGCAAGCATCGCATCCTGGAGCTTGCTCTCCGCATAGGCCAACGAACCATCCCAGCGGCGCTTCTTCCAGAGAATATCGTCGAAGTTGGCATCAACATGCTGGTGCATCGCAGAGCTGAGATAAACAAGCCGCTTCGGCCTTTCGATGAGAGCGGTCAGGATATACGCCGACAAGGTATTGATTGCGAAGACATGCGGGAGACCGTCCTTGGTGAGGATGTGGCGTTCGCGATAGCCGACCGCGGCATTGTGAATCACCGCGTCGAAGCGACCGAGTTGGTTGACGCGTTCCGCGAGCGCTTTCGCCCCTGCAATGGTCTCAAGGTCGCCTTCAACTACAGCCTCGGCTCCGGGGAGCGTGAGGCATACGTCTTTGGCGCGCGCTGCGTTGCGGGCGTGCAGGACCACTCTATGCCCCTTGTGAACCAGCAGTTCGGCCGCCATGAGACCGAGACCTGCTGAGGAACCGGAGATGAGGATGCGTGACATATGAATGTTCCTAGGGAAAGGGACGATCTGACCGTAAGACCGGCGTACAGCGACTGGCGATAACGAGAGCCGCGCCGAGTAGCGCACTGGCGCCACCCAGCAAATAAACGGCGGCATAGCCGAACTGACCGGCAACCAAGCCGGCCCCCGGACCAGCAAGTCCGTAGGCGATATCCAGGAAAGCAACGAAGCCACCCATCGCACTTCCGCGATTGGCAGGGAGCACGCGCTTGAGCGCTTCGACGCCGAGCGCGGGGAAAACCAGCGCGCATCCCAGTCCGGTGACGAGCGCTCCGCTCAACGCCACCCACTCATGTGGCGCGCGCCACAACATTGCCTGGCCGATGGCCTCGATGAGGAGCGACCACAAGGCAACACGAAAGCCACCGATTCGATCAGGTAAATGTCCCAATACGACCCGTACGAAGATGAATCCGACACCGAACGCGGTCATGACCCAGCCGGCATGCGCCCAGCCTCGTGCGGCGAAATACAGCGAGGCAAATGCGGTGAGTCCGGACAAGCCAACGCCTTGCAACATCAAGGCGAGCCCTTCCCGCCAGATCTGACTGACCACGCGATGAAACGGCAACCGATGACCCGCGGGGGAAACATAGGAAGTCGCACCCACCGCAATCGCAATCGCCAGCATTGGCGCGATGACGCATGCAATCATGGCGGCCTGGAGGCCCCATTGGTGATAGAGCGTCATGCCGACCGGCGCACCGATGGCCAATGCGGCGAACATGGCAATGCCGGTCCAAGACATCGACATACCGGCGCGCTGTGGACCGACCGACGCGATCGACCACGAAACGCATCCGGTGACGAATTGGCTTTCTCCCAGGCCTGCCGCCAGACGGCCTGCCACCACGACGCCAAGGCTGAGACCGGATGAAATTCCTGGAAGCGCTGCGATCATATAGAGCACTCCCCCAAGGGCGGAAAGGCCCGCACCCTGTAGAGCCGCCCGCTTACCACCTTGCTGGTCGGTTACGCGCCCGGCGTAACCACGGGTCAGCACGGTGGCCAAGAACTGGACGCCAATCACGCATCCGACAGTGAGGTTGCTAAAGCCGAGTTTCTGGACGAAGAGTGGAATGACGGGCAGCGGCAGGCCCACCGCAAGATAACCGCAGAAGAGTGCTCCGATGACCGCCAGGGCGGGACGAGCAAGGTAAGTTGGCGTGGCGTTGGCCTGCCCTACTGTTCTGATAGTCGTGGTTGACATGACGAGTTCATGCCACTGACGCTGTCACGCCGGCCGCAGGAAGCCCGAACAGGTTCGTCTGATAGCCGCTCACTTTGAGCAAGTAATCGCGCGAGGCGAGTACCTCGGCGGTGAGTTTCTCGATATCGACGCCGAGCAATTTGCCATCTCGCTTGCGAAGCCGGCCGGCGACCATGACGGTATCGACATCCGACCGCTCGACCGCCTGAACGATGGTGCCAATGGCGTTGGTCACCGGAAAAACAGCGACTCCGTTGGTGCGAAGCATAATGATGTCGGCCTGCTTACCGGGCGTGAGCGTGCCGATAGATGTCCCCAGCCCGGCAGCGCGGGCGCCGTTGACCGTGGCAGCTCGCAGCACCTCATCCACCGAGATTGGGGCGGGCGCGTCCGCCTCGCCACGCAAGCGGCGATAACGCATCGCCGCGCGCTGTTGGCCGAACAGGGCGTGCATCTCGCCGAACATGTCGCTGCCGAAAGCGGTGTCCAAGTCGATGCCGAGTGCCGGCGTCAACCCATGGTCGATCGCTTTTTGATAGGCAAAGCCTTCGTCGTCAAAACCGAATAGCGCGTCCGAGCGCGGATTGACGGTGATATTGACTCCCGCGTCCGCGAACAGCTTCCACGTTTCTTCGGGCACGCGGGTGCAGTGATTGAAGATGTTGTGCGGCCCCAAAATGCCCGCTTGCGCAAATTGCGGACCGAGCTTGGCGAGATCGCCGATGAACTCGGTCAGGATTTGCATGTTCAGGCCGCGGGCGACTTTCCACCAGTCAAGATTGAGTTGGCCGAACAGACCGACACGGACCAGACTACCGGATGTGTTCCGGTTCAATGCCAAGCGTTCCAGATCGCGCGGCAGATGCTCGGCCGAAGCTATCTTGTCCATCGGCGCACCAACCATGTGCAGAGCGCGGATACCCACCGAAACCAAGGACTCGAGCGCCGCATCGGTGTGTTCGGGGCTGCGCGAGTTGTGGCATGCGTCGATGATCGTCGTGATGCCCGCATCGAGGGCGGCAACCGCCGTGAGTTTCGTGCTCACGTACATGTCGATCGGGAGGAAGTGCGCGCCCAGCTTTTCGGCGACCACGTCGATGTAGGCGAACAGGTCATCGACGTCGGGCATGAGCCGGCGCATCACGCCGAGCCAAGCGTGATGGTGCGCATCGATCAGACCCGGCAAAACGATGTTGCCCGCGGCCTCAATAACCTCGGCGCCATCGGCCCTGATGTTGGCCTCGACGGCGACGATGCGATCACCTTCAACGAGGACATCGCCGATGGCGAGATTGGGGACCATGGCATCCATCGTCACGATGGTGCCGCCCTTGAAGACGGTGCGTACGGTATCGGACATGGTGGACTCCATTCGGTCGACTTTCGGTCAATGCGTCAAAGCCGGGACGCTGAAGGCTTCGACGGCCGCTCGGGCGCGTCGGCGGTGACACGATATATTCCGAATCGTTTTTGATTAAGATAGAGGTGCTCAAATCATCTTTGCTAAAAGTCAAAGGAGCGAGCGATGGGTTTCGACGGGAGGCTCCTTTCTGGCATGAGCGTATTGGCGAGCGTGGTCGAGACTGGTAGCTTCACGCGGGCCGGCGATGTGCTAGGAGTGTCCGCGTCGGGGGTGAGCCGGGCCGTGTCGCGGCTGGAAGTGCGCATGGGGGTCCGACTGCTGGACCGCACGACCCGCACGCTTCGACTCACAGCCGCGGGTGCTCGGCTCTACGCATTGGCCGCGTCGCATCTTTCAGGTATTGAGGATGCCGCCAACGCGGTTTCGGGCGCGGCTGCAACGGCGCGCGGCGCGATACGAGTGAGCCTGAATCCGGTGTTCTCGCGCCACGTGCTGGCCCCAAGGCTGCCAGAATTCACGGAACGCTACCCTGAAATCGAACTGATATCGGTTTTGCTGCCGGATGCGGGCGATTTGGTGGCGGAGGGTATAGATGTCGCAGTGCGATTCGGACCACAGCCGCCGTCCAGCATGACCTCAAGGCGACTGCTCGAAACTCGGGTGCTGACGGTCGCTGCACCGTGCTATCTCAAGAAGCACGGACGACCCAAGAGGCCGGAGAAACTCGCGGAACACGACTGCATCCAGTATATCGACCCCCAGCGGGGAAAACCTTTCGAGTGGGAATTCCATCGCGGCAGGGAAATTGTGCCCGTCGAAACAACCGGCCGGCTGACGCTGACGGATGTCGATACCATGGTTGGGGCCTGCATTGCCGGCGCGGGTATCGCGCAGGTCCTGGCGCTCGGCGTCGAGCAACTGCTCGCAACCGGCGCCTTGATCGAATTATTTCCTGAATGGCCCGGTGAAACATTTCCGCTCTTCGTCATTCGGCCATCGCGCCGCCTGGCGCCGGCGGCAGTCGAAGCATTCTTAGATTTCTGCGGGGAGATTTGTGAGGCCGTCGAGACGCTGCCTAAAACTTGCTGATGCCCGCTCATTGGGCGAAAGGGAGATGACGACGACGCGCATCGCCCAACAATAGGTCAACGCATTCGGTCGAAACCTTCATTATGTCGGCAATGTCCCGCCGCGAGTGCCCGCACCCATAGACAAGGTAGAGCAGTGCCCTCTCCTCGAAACGAGGGGTGAAATCGGAGTCTTGCTGGTTCGAGACCACGACTAATCTCACTGGTAAGAATCGTTCATCATTTTTCTTATCGCGCGGGAACGCGCCCTGTGTCTGCATGGCTTTGGCGAAATACCTCTGTCCATTGGAATATGCCAGACGCATGATCGCAACAGAAACGGCAACACTCGCTCCTATTGATGCCCGCTGCTTCCATAAGTCAACCATCGTGTCGATGACCAGATCCTCGATGCAATTCGCGCGTACATTCAGCTCGAGAAAGAATTTCGCTAGTCTCGAAAAATACCGCTCGTATAGCTTTTCAATCGCGCGGCGATCACCCGCGGAAATGGCGGCGAGGAGCGCTTGGTCCAGATCCTCTGAGGTCTTCTTGTCCGACGTGGCGTGCGCCGGCGTCGCATCACCGGTGGCTGAGTTAGTGTGCATCACCGGGTTGCACCTCCCGACTTGCAGACTATGAGGACCTGAGCACTGCGGAGGGTCATTTCCAGGCGCTTTATGCACGGAAATGCGCAACCCCTCTAGAAGCTGAAAATACGGGCACCGCCGACGCGGATGTGATCACGTGTAAGAACCTCATTCCCGCTGGATTTTCGTACCTCACGACTATCGTACGCATCATGAGCACCAAACTCTTTACCGAAACTATTGTCATTTGTCTCGCTGCGTCGGCGCCTCTGCCGTCTAGAGACAAACCTGGGTCGGCAGGAACAAGACGCAATAGACCGCCCGATCTAGCATGCTCCCGACGCGCGATTGTGGATACGCCTCAACCCGTTGTCCTACATATTGGAGGTAAGCGTGCTCATTCGTAAATTGCTTGGTCGACTGTTCGCCGTGATTGCAGCGGCGTCAGCCATATCTGGCCTGGTTCATGCGAAAGATGTTCCTGTCGCCAAGAACGTCGTGCTGGTGCATGGTTTATATGCAGATGGATCGTCTTGGATCGATGTGATTCCCTATCTGCAGCGCGCGGGCCTGAATGTAATTGCGGTCCAGAATCCGTTGACCTCACTGGCGGATGACGTTGCCGTAACTCGCCGCGCCCTCGCGTCCCTGGATGGGCCAACGGTTTTGGTCGGCCACTCCTTTGCCGGAACGATTATCAGTGAAGCCGGCAACGATACCAAAGTTTCGGCGCTGGTCTATGTGGCGGCGCGCGCGCCGGACGCGGGCGAGGACTTTGCTGCGCTGGCCGCGAAATTCCCAAAGCCGCCCGCGAGCGTCGGAGTTGTAAGGAAGGATGGTTTCTTTGGGCTAAGCGAGGAGGCTTTCCTCAGAGATTTCGCCGGCGATGTTGAACCGTCCCGAGCACGCGCGCTGTACGCGGTTCAAGGGCGGGGCGCCGATACGCTGCCAAACACAAAGACCACGACTGCCGCATGGAGAGTTAAACCCACGTGGTACCAAGTTTCGACCAAAGACCGCACTATCGATCCGGAACTGGAGAGATTTTTGGCCAAGCGCATGAATGCGACAACGATCGAAATTGAATCGAGTCACGTATCACTCGTGTCTCACCCGAAGGAAATTGCGGACTTGATTCTGGCTGCGGCGGGCCGCGGGAAATCGCAATGAGCCGCTGCTGCGATCCGCAATAGAATTTTCGCCCAACCGAAATCCGCTTCAGGGTTCAACGGTCGGTCGGTCGCCAATGTCAATCTGGGCGCATACTGGGACTAATGCGCAATGCGGTTGTCAATTTCTGAAGACCCTACAACTCGGACTCCTGCTCATAGCCGCCGTTGGGTTTGGCACGTGCGCCGCAGCGCAGCCCGTTATCGTCGATGGCGGAACCCTCGAAGGCGTGGTCGCGGATGGCGTTCGGGTCTACAAGGGGATACCGTTCGCCGCGCCACCGGTGGGACCTTTACGGTGGCGCGCGCCGCAGGCTGCACCAGGTTGGTTGGGAATTCGAGTAGCGGATAAGTTCTCCGCGGTCTGTCCGCAGATTGGGTCTTATCCGCCAGAATCTGCACCCGAGCCCACCGGCGAGGATTGCCTCTACCTAAACATTTGGACGCCGTTAGAGCCGGCGGCAAAGCCGCTACCCGTGATGGTGTGGATCTACGGCGGCGCACTGCAAAACGGTTCGGCCTCGACGCCCTTGTATGCGGGCGACGGCTTCGCCAGGCGCGACGTCATCTTGGTGACCATCAACTATCGGCTCGGAGTGTTGGGGTTTCTGGCCTTGAATTCGTTGAGCAAAGAATCCGCGGCCGGCGTGTCAGGCAACTATGGATTGCTCGACCAAATCGCGGCACTGCAATGGGTGCAGCGGAACATCGGTGCCTTCGGCGGCGACCCGCAACGAGTGACCATCTTCGGTCAGTCCTCGGGCTCCATTTCCGTCAGCGCACTCATTGCCTCACCGCTTGCCAAGGGTCTTTTCCAGCGCGCCATCGGGGAAAGCGGCGGTCTATTTGAGCCGTTGGAACTCTCTTCGGGCTTTTCGCAGGCGGGGGCCGAGGACAATGGCAGACAGTTTGCGCAGCGCCAAGGCGCATCGACGCTCGCGCAGCTGCGCGCTAAAACAGTGTCCGAGCTGCTGAGTGCCCCGTTCGGTGCGAATTTCGTCGTGGATGGCTACGTGCTGAAGGAATCGCCGTTTGATGCCTATAAGGATCATGCGCAAAATGATGTTGATGTATTGGTGGGTTCCAACGCGGATGAAGGCCAATTGTTCCTGCAGAAGAAAAGCGTGACGATTGCGAATTTTAAAAACGTTCTGGGTGCGGATTTTCCCCCGCCGCTGGTGTGGTTGCTGCATCCAAATTCGGGAAACACCGATTCCGAAGCGAGGTTGGCCGCGGCGGCGATCGAAGGCGACATGCGCTTTCGCTGGGACATGTGGAGATGGGCGCGACTCGCCGCTGATAACGGGAAGAAGCACGTGTACTACTACCAATTCTCGCGCGCGCCGCCCTTCCCCAGCGGCAATCGGTACGTCGGACTTGGTGCAACGCACGGCATGGAGATGCCGTACGTGTTCGATCATCTAAACCAGCAGGAGGTGCCGTGGACCGCAAAGGATCGCGAGCTGGCGGCTCAGCTAGCTGAATATTGGGCGAACTTCGCGAAAACCGGTGATCCCAACGGGCCTGGCGTGCCGGTTTGGCCGAGCTTTAGGGATTCGCCGGACAAAGTGATGATCCTTGGAGAGCAATTGCGAGCAGAGCCGATTCCGGGCGAGCGGACCTTAAGGAGGATCGATCGAGTTTACGCGACTGCCCGCTTTGCCAGCAGACACCTTTACTGGGTGCTGGCGCTGGGAATATTTGTGATCGCTGCGGTCCTCACAATGTTGATCCTGGGGTATCGGCGCTGGGCCAGGAGGCGCATGATCGACGCTTCCCAAGGAAGCGAGTAATTTCTTCGTTTGAACGCCGCGTTCAAATACCGCACTTGCCGCAAGGAATATGAATAGCCAAACCAAGATTGATAGCACGGCACGCACGCTTTGGCGTCGGGTGCTGACATTTCCGCTTGTTCAGATGATCGTGGCGATTCTCTTCATTGCCATTCCCTTTGCCGTCGTCAGGACGCCTCTCAACCTCTTCGTGACGGATAAGCCTTTGCGACGCGTCGGAGCGCTGCTGCTCGCGGCAGTCGTACTGGGAGCCTA
>Ga0265760_10000439_pt1 | contig 11678 bp, 27 predicted proteins | sample NZIome_2_FD_200831 | JGI IMG/M metagenome (GOLD analysis project Ga0265760, IMG submission 200831) | Metatranscriptome of rhizosphere microbial communities from Maridalen valley, Oslo, Norway - NZI1 (Metagenome Metatranscriptome) | ecosystem: Host-associated > Plants > Roots > Rhizosphere >...
CGGCGACGCTCCTGCACCCGATCCTGTCGGACCGGTGGCTCCTGTCGCTCCTCCGCCGGTTGCGCCGGTTGCTCCCGTTTGGCCGGTGGCTCCCGTCGCTCCGGTGCCGCCCGCGGCTCCCGTCGCACCTGTCGCTCCACCACCCGGGCCCGTCGGTCCTGTGACGCCCGCTCCGGTCGTTCCGGTCGTTCCGGCTCCGGTCGCTCCGGTCGCGCCTGTTGGACCGGTCGGACCCGTCGGTCCGATGATGCCGCTCGTCGCGCCCGAGGCTCCGGTGGCGCCGGTTCCTCCGGTCGCGCCCGTAGTCCCAGCTCCAGTCGCTCCCGTGTTTCCGGTCGCGCCCGTGTTCCCGGTGGCGCCCGTGTTGCCGGTCGGACCGATCGGACCTCCAGAGGAGCCTGTCGCTCCCGTGGTTCCGGCGCCTGTTGCGCCCGTAGCTCCCGTCGGTCCGGTCGGTCCTGTGTTCCCGGTCGCGCCCGTACGCCCGGTAGCTCCGGTTGCTCCCGTGCTTCCGCCGCCGCCCCCACGCTTGCTGTTCATGAGAGACCAAAGGTTGTCGATTTCGGCCCAGATGGCGTTGCGACTTCGATTTTCCACTTTGGTCTCTCCTGAATCGATTTGTGAATTTCTGGGTTCTGACGCGAACGTTTATGCGAACCACGTCAGAGTGATTCCGCCGCTTCCGCCGACTCCGCCCGTGTTTCCAGCCCCGCCGCTGGTGGCTCCGTTTCCTCCTGCTCCGGCGCCGCCACCGCCAGCGCCGCTGTTGGCTGCTGCGTTGGATCCGGCAGTGCCCGCGACTCCGTTGGTCGCGCTGCCGTTTCCTCCGGGTCCGCCCGCGGCTCCGTTGCCGCCCGGGCCGGCCCCGCCGCCACCTCCGCCGAAACCTCCGGTTCCTGTGATCGTCGCTCCGGTGGTACCTGGAGCGCCTCCCACGGGTCCTACCGGGTTGTCGTTGCCTTGCTGCGCGGCTCTCAAGAAGCCGCTTCCGAACGCAATGGCGGTTCCTCCGGCTCCACCTTGAGCGGGAGCACTGTTGCCCATTCCAAGATTCGGAATCGTGAGTCCGTTCGACGTGACGGGTGATCCGCCGCCGGGACCTTGGGTGGCATTGATGCTGGTGGCTGTTCCTCCGCTGGCTCCGTCCCAGGTGGCGTACGTCGTTGCGTGAGCGACGGACGAGATACTGGAATCGGTTCCAGGACTGCCGTTGGCGCCGATGGCGCCGCCGGCTCCTCCGACTCCAGTAACAATCGAGAGAGTGTCTCCAGGAACGATACCAACAAGGATTTGCGTACTCTCGAGCGATCCGCCTCCGCCTCCGCCTCCGTTGGAACCTGTACCCGAGGGACCTCCGGCGTTGGAACCAGCCCCTCCAGCTCCCGCACCGAAGCCGGAAGCAATGGCGCTGGTGACGCCTGCTGGCACGAGCCATCCGGTCGCGCCCGTGAACGTGATCGTGTGCTCGGTTGGAGCTCCCGTGGCTCCGGTCGCGCCGGTGGCGCCGGTTGCTCCCGCGGCTCCTGACGCACCGGAAGCTCCGATGGAGCCTGTTGGTCCTGTGCTTCCGGTTCCGGTGGCGCCTGTGTTGCCGGTCGCGCCAGTGACTCCCGTTGCGCCTGTCGGTCCTGTCGGGCCGATGATGCCGCTTGTGGCTCCAGAGGCTCCTGTGGGTCCGGTCGGTCCAACAATGCCGCTCGTGGCGCCTGAGGCGCCAGTGGCTCCGGTGGCGCCGGTTGCTCCCGTGGTTCCGAGGCCGGTGGCGCCAGTGGCTCCGGTTTTTCCGGTCGGGCCGGTGCTTCCGGACGGACCTGTGGGTCCGGATCCCGTCGCTCCCGTCGGTCCAATCGGACCTCCCGAGGGACCCGTCGGACCCGTGGGTCCCGTCGATCCTCCGCCGCCATGTCTCCTCAGAAGAGCCCAGAGATCGTCGATTTCTTTCCAGATGACATTGCGGCTTCGATTTTCCATAGAACGTCTCCGGCCTAGATTCTGGCCCAGCGTGGAAGAATTCGTGGATCGATGGCGTTGGTGATGAGACCGGTCACGACGCCAATTCCGGCGATCGTGAGAACGGTTTGAAGTAGGCCCGGCGAGAAGAATGCGACGAGCGGGTTCGGCGAGAAATCAATCCCGAAGACCGGATCGGTTTCGTGCTCGAACGGTCGAACCGCGTAGCAGGCCGCGATGGCAGCAACGACGTACGGCTTGGCGACTTGCTTTGTGAGAACGGTTGCGAGGTCGCGCGGTGTGATGCGGCCGTCGTGACTCGGATCGAGGATCTGATTCGCTTCGTAGGCGGCGCTTGGGGCGGCGACGATGGTGCTGTCGAGGGTTTTCGCGTACTTAAGGCTCGCGGGGTAGAAGTTCGCCTGGTACACGCGAATGCCCGAAAGAAGCGGGCCGAACATTTTTACGTTGGCCTGCATGTACGGCAGGACGCCTCGTAAAAGCTGTTGCGATGCGGGCCACGTGAGGTAAACGTCCGGAGTTACGCCGAGGACATTTTGGATGTACGTGCCGGATAGCTGCGAGATCCCATAATATGAGAAGCCGGCCGCATTCGGAATTCCTGGATTCAATCCGGACTCTATAGCGAGAGACGGGATCAACCATTCCGGACGGATCTGGCAACTATCGTATATTTGCCAGAACGCTTGGCTGGAAGCCGGCTGATCGAGGCTCATGGGCGACCCATCAGTTCGCCTGCGGCCGAGAGGTGTCTCTCGTGGGCTCTGCGTGAGTCAGGACCGAAACGAGTCCCCGTGCGGTCTCGACATAGAGAGCCACCTGCTCGAGAGTTTCACGGTCGGAGTCGTTGATCTCGGACGCGTGCCACGTTTCCCGGGCGATTCGGTCGAGCGCAGCTTGGATCTCGACCAGGGACATGGGAGGTGGGTCAACGATACCCCACCTGGACACGCCTGTCTGCTTGAGGTTTGCGGCGAGGAGCGTAAGCTGCTTCGAGGATGCAGGCCCCTTCAGGCGAAGCCGGTACGCTCGCCCTGTCCGTGGGCGCTCTGGCCGCTGGCGCGGTCGCTGGAGCGACCGTGGGCGCCGCAGGGGTCAACGGAGCGTCTTCGGACGCCAAGCACCAAGCTGCGGTCGCTGGCGGTCTCGTGGGTGTGCTCGCGACCGGTTTCGGTGGGCTTCTCGTCGAAGAGTTCTCTCCCAAGTGGGCGAATGTTGGGTCACGCACGGCTCTCATCGGCGTCGGCGCGATCACGCTCGCGGCGGCGTTCGGCGTGGCGAAGAGCCTGACGAGTTTCCGGTCGGGCTTGCAGCAAGCTCCGCAGCTTTCCTCTCCGAACGCTTCGGGAGGAACGGCCTACACCGCGGGCTCGGTCGACAACGGCCGAACGCTGACGATGGCTCCGGGCGACACGATTACCGTCTCGCTGGCGACGCCGCCGGACGGCCAGTCTTGGATGTGGGCGACCTCGGGAGGCGTGGTTGCCTACACCGCGCACACGGTGTCAGGTGTTGCAGACGTCTCCACGTTCACGGCGAACACGCCAGGGAGTGGACAGCTTGTCGGAACGCGAACGCAGACGACGCCGGCCACGGGCCAGGCGCTTGAAACGTTCACGATCAATGTCAACGTCGTTGGGTCAACTAGCTGAAAGGAACAGGATCATGGGCTGCTGCGCTGAATGCGATTCGGGCTCGACCACAGGATGTTCGGGGGGTTGTGGGCAGGCGCCGGCTCCCGCGCCGTGCTGCCGGGTCTGCGGGTCGGTCGGGGGCTGCCTGGACGGCTGTCCTGCGCAGGGTCTGCCTGGACTCGGCGCGCTCGCGAGCGAGTGCATCTCTGGTTGCTCGGGCGGCTACGGCTCGAACTCGTTCCGCCAGGGCTGGATCTGCGGCGGTGACTGCGGCGGAAACTGCTCGCAGTGCTGCCGTGTCAAAAGAGCCTGCGGCTGCGGCTCGTGCCAGAGCTGCCGTGCGGCACGAGACATGGTCGTCGACGCAACCGGTGCGGTTATGGTGGATCCTTGGGGCAATCCGCTGCGCAGCACGACCCTGGACGCTCGGGTGGGGACGGGGGCGCGCGTTGCGCTCAAGAAGCCCGAAAGTCGGCGCATCGGAGTGGGGTCCATCTCCGTGACGACGTCAGGGATGAGTGTCGTCGGAGCGGGCCTCGGGGGTCTGCTCGGTTGGTGGCTTGGCGGGCGCTTGGCGCACGACCAGGCGGGACAGATCGTGGGCGCGGCGTCGGGGGCGATGGTTGGGTTGGTGCTATTCTGATGGGCGCCGATGCTTCTTCGGCCACGATCGCCGCGACGGTGGCTCTTGAAATGGAGCTTGTGCGACCTACCGAGATGGGTCCTGCAACGATCTCTCGACGGGACAACGACGACAAGGCAGGTCTACGCGACCATCCTGGCGTCGGGTCGGTCAACGGCAAGATCCGAGCTCTCCGCGAGCTTGTCGCGGAGCAGGCAAAGAAGCTTGGGGAGTACGCTGAGCTTACTCAGACGGGGAAAATAGCTCGCTACGAGCGTGAAATTCAGCGGCTGAACGAGAGGTGCGACAGACTGGATCGGGAGCTCAGCGATCGAAGCTTGAAGTCGAGGGGTCAATGAGCGAACAGCCGTCGCCGTGGGAACCGGCGCCCGAAGATCGCTGCGATACGGACGGTTGCAAGCGCGTGTGGCTTCATTTCGTCGGAAAGACGAAGCTCTGTCGATCGTGCTCGACCGCAAAACGCAACCTGCCGGAACAGAGACGTCCCGAACAGCCGTGAATCTTCGATGCTCGATTCACGGGCTTCTCCCGTGGCTGGGTCACGGCTGGTGTGTCGCCGATGGCTGCCAGGCCATCTACGTGCACATTCTCGAGGCGCCGAAGATGTGCGATTGCGGCGAGCAACTCTTGCCGGACGCTCAGAACCTCGTCGAGGCTCTTTTCGCGGCTCAGCGTTCGGGCCGTGGAGACACCCTCGCGAGCGAACTCAAAGGCTACCGCGTCCAGGTGGACGGGTTCACCAAGGGCTCATTCTCGGGACGGCCGCTGTGCGCGAAGTGCTTTGAAAGCTTCTAGGCGGCTTTGGCGGGCGGAACTGGTGGAACGCTCGTCAAGAGCCGCAGCTTCGTGACTCTCGGCTGATCGACGTGCTGATGCGCGACGACGCCAATGCTGGTCCCGCCGAGCGCGAGCAAGCCCGAAAGAAGCGCATTGAACCAGCTCACGCTGGTTACAACGGCTGCACCTTGGAGAGACATAACAGCGGCGGCTAGAAACGAACCGACGAGAGTCAGGTACGGGAGCCACGTTTGCGGGACGGTGACGACTCCGAAGAGGCTGCCCGTGTTCACGGCTTGCGCGATGTATCCGGCGAGGACCGCCAGAAGCGTCACGATGACGACCGCTGGGGTCAGGACGGTGACGGGGGCTGGCGGCGGCAGAATCGTTTGCGCGAGCGCGATGGAGCTCCAGAAGAGCCATAGAAAGAGAGCAACGCACTGAGCCAGGTACTTACGCATAGCCAGAGGTTACCCTGGGAGAGCCTCCGGCGTCGAGTTTGGTCTCCCTGACTCTACGGAGTTCCCCCGGGGAGGGACTCGGCGACGGGGGTGTTCGTTCTCGGCGCTGTACTCCTTGTATTGCTCAGTAGTGAACGGTCCGAAACTGCCCGCATCATCCGTCCCGCTGCTCATCACATCTCCCTTCGCGCGCATGACGATTACTCCAGCCCCGCAGCCGCTGGATCAGCCCACACGGCCATCGTCGGCGTACCTCAGGATCACGCTTGCTTGCCGACGTTAGTCTCTTCCTCTTCTTCGGCGCCTTCCTCTTCCGAGCCAGGTTCGATGATGTAGAGACAGTTGTCCTCTTCATCGAGCTCCGCGTGGACCTCTTCGAGACCGAGCTCTTTCGCCTTCTCGATGATTTCTCGAGCCTCGGCTTTCTTGACCGGGATCCAGAGAGCCTCGACCTGGCTCGTGTGAAAGAACACCGGGACGAGAACCTCGTCGCATCGGTTGATTGAACCCGAGAATTCCCTGAGTCTCATTTTGCATCTCCTAGTTCGGGGTAGCGCCTGATCCACCGGGCGATCGTGCTCCGGCTCACCTTCAAAATCTTGGAAGCCCGCAGCATACGGTCTCCTGGCGCGTTGGTCGACAGCACCTCGCGCACGCGCGCGAGGAACGCTTTCTCGTTCGTCATCCTGAGCGCGACGATGGCGGTGCCGGAAGGTTCGGAGGGCATCATGGGGTGGCCTCGGCTGCAATCTTCGAAAGACGTTCGAGAGTATGAACGTCGTCGATGGGGTAGGCCGCCATGTCGTCCGTTGGCGCAACGAGCCACGTCTCGGCCGGGAACAGAGAATGAAACTCTTCGGATGGGACGGTTCCTCCCATCGCGGCTTGCAGCAGAACGCATCCGGGTCGACGGCGCGAAGGAGAGAACACGATTCTCATCAGACAAGCTCTCCGAGAAGAGCAACGGCATCGCGGAGCAGACTCGGCGTCGTACTTGCGTCGAGCCACGAGATCTCTTCCAAGAGATTACTCGCGGCGGTCTGCAATTTGGCGAGCTTCTTTTCGAGTTCAGCGATCTTTGTGTCTTGCTTGTCTCGCACGGCCACGAGTCGGTCCGCGATTCGCGTCGATGCCGAGAGTGACTCCCGCAGCGCGGCAACATTCTGCGCGTGCCGCAGCGTGTATTGGAGCCAGTCGTCCGGCATGCCGTGGGCTTGTTCTATCGCTTTGGCCGCGAGCTTGGGGTCAGGTATCGGTTCCGGCATGTACGGGTGGGGCACGTCTTGAGTGGTCATTTTTCTTCTCCTGTCACATGCGGCGCTGGCAATTTCGAATCTCTCGGGTCGCGGTTCACTCGAGCTCTCGTGAGCTTCAGAGCTTCGAGAACTTTCTCGGCTTCCTTCTCGGTCGCGTACGTGTTCGCGTTGTGCGCCTCGAGTGTCCAGCCGTTCGAGCCCTGCAAAAAATAGTCGCCGAGTTTGATTTGGATCATGGGCATACCTGCACCGTTCCTGTGCATTCGCACCCGCCGCATGTGATGACGCACGCTTCTCCCGCAAACGGAGACTCTGGGCAACTGGCCGAGTTGCAGGCAATTGGTCCTCCGGCGCAGTGGTAGCCACTGGCGATGTATCCGGCGACGGTGATGCAGCAGAGGCCGGCGTCTGAGGCATCGTGTCCAGCGTCCGGCGGATCTTGCGCGACGTCCGGCGTAGCGTCTAGCAGAACACGCGTGCTAGCTTCCGCCTCGCCCCCGACGGTCCCCTCTTCCGACTCTGCCCCCCCGGAGTCCGTTGCGTCAGTGCCGTCGGGGGCGATTTGCACGACGTCGGAGTCTGGCTTCGTGGCCTCGACGGCCGCGACCGAAAACGCGTTGCCGCCGCAGTTCGTGAGCATCGCGAGAGCAAAGAAGCCGATAGGGAGAACCGGCGGACTCTCGCGCTCGTAACGCTTGAACCGCTCGGTGAGCTTGGCTCCCTCTCCAATGGCCGCAGGGGTCGCCGGGAGGTCCGGGAACCACCCGTGGCAGCACGGGACCGGCTCGAGGTCACGCTGCATGGAGAACCCTTCGCACTCGCACAGCCGGCAGGCCGAGACGTGTGCGAAGCGGGCGTGGCCGCAGGCGCAGAGCTCGATAGAGCGGTCGAGAGTGATCGGGGTCGGTTCGCGGCGTTTCATGGGAGCTCGAAATTGGTTGGTGGTTCGTCTGGCTCGTAGACGTATAGGAGAGCATCCTCTGAAAGAGATTCAGTAATGTCGTTTGCCAGCTTCGGACTGACGTGACGAACGATTTCTCGGAGAGAGATGAGCGAAAATTGTTTCGTTTGCTCTACGGTCCAGCCGAGTTTTTTGGCGACACGTTCATGGAGGTTCATTTGTTCGCCTCCGGCAACGCGAGCACGGGCGCCTTCCCGGTCGCGAGAGATCTCGACAGCGCCTCAGCGACTGCGTGATGCATGGTCTCGCCGTTCGCGAGAACCATGTCGCTCAAGAACTCTTTTTCGACGCTCGAGATCCCGATTTGCACGAGCTCGAGTTTTGCTTTGAGTAGCAGCACGATCGCGCGCCAGCGCTCCCGGCGCGACTGTTCAACCTCCGAGAAAGCCCATCGCTGGCGCCGTTGCTCATCCCAGGAGTACCAGCCGCGAGGCTTGCCTTGCGCGGTCGACAGGTCGGGGCCAGGCGGCATCGGGACGTCGAGACGGTACTTGTGCCCGTGAATGACGAACGCGACCTGCGCGAGACCGGTCTCGTCGTTGACGGCGATGCCGCGTTGGGTGGCGCCGTGTTTACCGAGAAGCGTTTCGATTTCGGCACGCGAGCGCTCGCTCGCGACCGATGTTCCGGCCGCGTATGGTCTCATGTGACGGAGTAGACGTCCTCCGAAACGCCGCTCTTCTGAATCTCGAGGATGACGGTCTCTTGCTGAAGCTGTTTTCGCAAGAGCTCCGCGAGCCGTTTCATTTCTTTCAAGAACGCAGCTTTCGGGGTGCCGGCAAGGTCGATAATGACGATTTGCACGCTTGGTTCGACGACAAGGTCGCCTGTCTTGTCTTGGTAGATCCCCGACTGCGCGATGATGCTCGCGTCCGGTACTCTCTTCTGAGCCTTGCGGGTCTTCACGACGATGCGGATGACGTCGTCAATGGTCCACTTGGTTTCTTTGCCGACGTTGAGACCTACGAAGATCCGGGCCGCGTAGCCGCCGTCACCGATCCGGTCGATCGGATTTCGCTTTTTTCGATACTCGCTCGCCGCCACGCGACGTCCGGTGTCGGTTACGGCATAGATCTTTCCCTCGGGCCGAAAGTGTCGGACGCGGCCGGACTTCAGGTGATGCGTAACTTCTCCTAGATGAGCATTGATCAGCATAACGGCAGCTCCTTGGCTCGAAACTCGAAGTCGCCCGTCGACTCACGGGCACGGGCAAGGTAGGGGGGTACCACCCGTACAAGGTTCGTCGACGGACGACTTCGAATCACGAGCTTACTTCCTTCACGGTGAGGTCTGTTCGACGCCAGATCTCGCAGGCGTCCTTGAGCGCTTCCTCTTCGCTGCGCGCGATGAGTCGGCCGAGGTAGGTGCCGTCGGAGGCCCTAGCGATCCATGCGATCATTCTTGTCTAGGTCTCACTGAGAACGGCTTACCACGTACCGCTGCACGCTCCACACGTTGCAGCAATTGCGTGAGATCGAGACAGAATCGAGTATCTGCGAACACTCCTATACCGCCTTGTTCTTCGGGGTTAGCGCGGTCCTTGAGCCACTCGACCGCAACGGTGTGCAATCGTCCATTATGAGTCCTGCTACACGCCATTCGCGGCCTCCCTGTATAATTTTTCTGCTAGTTCTCGCGTGAGTCGGATCACGGTGTCATTGCCGGCCGCGGTGCCATCGTAGCCTCGCGAGCCGGGAGGGAAGCCCTGGGACTCGATATCGAACGAGATGACGAGGAGGTTCCAGTTGCGCGAGTACGCCTTGAACGCTTTCGAGTCGGGACCTGGAGACTCGACCTCGAACCACGTCGCACCTTCGGCGGCCTTCGCGACCTCGGCGAGTACGGCGGTGATCGTTTCAGCTGTTATCATTGGGCCTCCGTTCAGAACCCGTCATCCGAAATATCGCGTTTGCACGCGATGCTTAGCGACGCGTACGCCCCCGGGATGAGCGTCGAGAGATTGATCGTCTCAGAGTCAGAATCGTTTCGCGTGCAGCTCACCTTGGTAATCACCTCCAGGTCGTTGCCGGAGATGATCGACGGCGCCGAGCATTTCGCCAGAAGCGAGAACGATCCGTAGTAGACGATCGTGCAGAGCCACACGGTGGACGGGATGCGGACGTGCACGCTGGAGAGTAGCAGTCCGGCTTCCACGAATTGGCCGGAGTGGATCGCGTAGGTGTACGTTGGGAGCGGTCTCTCTGGCGCCTGAGGCGGGACGCTCGCGTTGGCGACGGCGCCGAAGGTGAGGGCAGTGGCGAGAGTTTTGGCGGCAATGAGTCTCATGCTGATTTCCTGTCGAGTGTTCCGAGCATACTTGCAGCCGCCTTCGCTCGGAGGAGCGCGGCGACTTCGATTTCGGCGTTGCGGAGTGAGTCGAGGCGAGGGCGGACGCCGTAGGATTGCTGAATGTAGTCGCGAATACAGATTCGCAGGTAGGCTTCGTCGCCCCCACGGTGTTTTCGGATGATGCCTACGGCGGCCTGAGCTCTCGCGTCGTACTCGTCCGCCCACGGACCTTTACGGAAGGTCACGATGCCGTCCTTGATCGACACCGGGCCGGCTCGCATGGTCGTGCGGACGCGGATCTCGTTATCGAATCTTTCGCCGTTCCTACTCCTCCAGAGTGCTCTGATACAGCATCCAGCAATCATGTAGTACCCCGGCGGCGCCTTGAACGTGTGCGTACGTCGCCGCTTCGCTCTCGCGACCTCGGCTCTCTTCGCTCGCACGTTCTCTCGCGCCGGATTGACCCGCTCGACGAGTCGGCCGGTGCGCTCGCTGCACGGAATGCAGTATTTTCTGACGTCGTCTCGGCGGGGCCTGGACGGCGCGAGCTTGCCTTCGGAGCAGTGAGGGCAGCGCCAGCGGGAGAGCTTAGAACGGGACATTATTTTTCTCTGGGAGGTCTGGGAGATTTTCGACAGCGCGGACGGCTGCGATGTTCTCGAGGGATTGAAGTTCCTCGAGCTCTCTCTGCTTTTCTTCGATTCGTTTCTTGAGAAACCTTCGAAGAAGTAACAGCATGCCTTCCATTGCATGTTCCGGGGTATCTGCTGTCACGTCGTCGACACCTTCGCATACAGCTTTCCAGCAAAGAGTTCTGCCTCCGGCTCGAGTGCTTGCGATGGATATTTCAGGTATGGCGCTAATCTCGTTTTTTTTGACGAGAAGAGCAAGTCGCCGCACCTCCGCGGCCCACTGCTCCAGCCCGTCAGCCACGGCGGTACCACTCGACGAGCATGTCCGAATTTTGCGCGAGCTTCTTTGCGGCCTCGGCCTCTTCTGCTTCAAGTTTCGCCAGCGCGTACTCGAAAATGCTCATCGTCCAGAGCTTCTCTGGCGTGATGCCGATCTTCGCCGCTTGCTCTTCCATCCGCGCCTTCACTTCTGGTGTAGCCATCCTGACAGTGTCGCACGTCATCACGCGACCTCCACGTACCGCGTCGACTTGACGACGAGCTTGCACGGAACCTTGCAGCACACGAAGATGTGCGTCGCCGGGAGATTCCAGTAGTCGCCCTTGTTCGCGCTGTACTCGGCGCCGCACTTTCGGCAGTGCAGGATCGGGTGGGGCCCGGACCCTGACTGTTGCTTGAGATCCGCTACCGTTGTCATTTCGTTCTCTCCATTTGTGGGCTTTCGCCGCAAGAGACCGCCGAAACATCCCGGGCAGGCCAGCCGACACTGCGCTGGTTTGGAGCTAGCCAAAACTGCACTAAGCTCTGACGCTATTTCGACGGTCTCTTGCGACGGGCGAGCTCTCGCTCGCCCAGCTTCGCATCACTCCTCGCTTCCCAGCCCGAGCAGCGCCGTCGCAACGGCCGCTCTCGTGCTCTTGGTCGCGTCCCGCAACGCGTCGAGCCGGACGCCGAGCAACGCCTCGTAGCGCGCCAGACGGTCCAGCAATTCCGCCGTGCGTCGCTCACGGCTTTCGATCGCTCGCCGGCCGAGCTCGGGATTCGCAATGTCGAC
>Ga0265760_10000441_pt1 | contig 11649 bp, 12 predicted proteins | sample NZIome_2_FD_200831 | JGI IMG/M metagenome (GOLD analysis project Ga0265760, IMG submission 200831) | Metatranscriptome of rhizosphere microbial communities from Maridalen valley, Oslo, Norway - NZI1 (Metagenome Metatranscriptome) | ecosystem: Host-associated > Plants > Roots > Rhizosphere >...
GCACGCGATTGCACGACGCCGAGAGTGAGAACGCGACGTTGCGGGGCGTGGAGCAAAAGCTCACCGAACTGCTCGCGGGACGTCTGCAGCCCTAGGAATCTGCCGGCATGCGAAAGTTCGTAGGTCAGGCGATCGCGCCGGCGGGCGACGGGTTCATAACTCCCGCCAGCGGGAGCAAGCCTCCCGTGCCGCGTGCTTTTCGCTGGAACGATCGCACGTTCGACGTCTGCGCGGTTCTGCGATCGTGGCGTACGACAAAGACCGATCGCGGCGATGTTTACCTCAAGCGTCACTGGTTCGAGCTGGAGACCGCGTCCGGCGAAAAACTCGAAGTCTATTTCGACCGCGAATCGCGTCGCGGCGCGCCGCGATGGTGGCTTTACGCGCTAACCGCAGCTCCGGGCGGATAGTATCTGTGGCAGCACCTCGGCCGCGGAGCCTCGAAGCGTGCAAGCGACTCGCTCGCTTATCGGAGTTGGCTCCGGATTGATCTCGGCAACGAAGGCCCCGCGATTATAGTTGGTCGCGAGCGCAGCGGCCGGATAGACGACGGCGCTCGTCCCAATGACGAGAATCACATTCGCGCGGGCTGCGGCTTCTTGCGCGCTTTGCCAAACATCCTGCGGCAACGATTCGCCGAACCAGACGATGTCGGGACGCCAGCGCCCGCCGCATGCGTGGTCGATTTCGTCGAGCGGAAGGCCGGCAACATCGAACGAGCGGCGTGCCTTGCAGTTGGTGCAGCGCGCTTCGCGCAGGCTGCCGTGCAGCTCGAGCACGTTGCGCGAGCCGGCGCGCAGATGCAGCGAGTCCACGTTTTGCGTGGCGAGCGTAAAGTCGTCAAACGCATCTTCTAGCTGAGCGATCGCGAGGTGGCCGGCGTTGGGCTGGGCTCGTTCGTGCGCGGCCCTGCGCTCGTTATACCAAGTCCACACTAAAACCGGGTCGCGCGCGAATCCCTCCGGCGAAGCCAGCTCTTCGACGCGATGCGTTCGCCAAAGACCACCCACGCCGCGAAACGTCGGCAAGCCGCTCTCCGCCGAAACGCCCGACCCGGTAAGTACGAAAACCGACTTCGCGCCGCGAAGTGCCGCGATGAGATTTTCTAAGCTACCGGCTCCATCAGTTTCTGCCAGTCCTCGCGGCCGATTCGCAGGTGTTCTTCGTCGAGCTGCGCCAGCGGTTGCTTCACGAGGTGCTCGCGAACGCACAAGTCTTGCGCGTCGGTCTGCACGTAAAGGAGGCCCGTTACGAACTCGCCGCGGGCTCGCGATTCGTGAATAATCCTTAGGGCCGCGTTGTCGTCGGTGGGATCGTAATCGAGGTCGAGCTTGCGCAGCACGACGTGCGACCCGTCGTCGAGCTCAACGTGCCGAACGGTACCGGGCTCGTAGTCGACCGAGATCTCGCGACCGCCCGCGATATAATCGGCGGTGTGGAGAACGACGTCGTGCTCCTTGACATAGGCGTAACTCTTGGTCGAGCCTTCGTGGTCGTTGAAGGTCACGCAGGGGCTGATGACGTCGAGAATCGCGGTGCCGCGATGCGAAAATGCCGCCTGCAACAACGGCACGAGCTGCTTTCCGTCGCCGGAAAATGACCGGGCGACGAAGGTCGCGCCCAGTTCGATCGCGAGCCCACAGATGTCGATCGTCGCGTACTCGTTGACCTTTCCGCCTTTTTGCGTCGAGCCGACGTCGGCCGTCGCCGAGAACTGGCCCTTGGTGAGCCCGTAACAGCCGTTGTTTTCGACGATATACGTGCAGTCGACGTTGCGCCGGATCATATGGCAGTACTGCCCAAGCCCAATGCTGGCCGTGTCGCCGTCGCCGCTGATGCCCAGAACCAGCAACTCGCGGTTGGCAAGCTTGGCTCCGGTGGCCGCCGACGGCATGCGCCCGTGCAGACCGTTGAAGCCGTGCGCCTGCTCGACGAAATACGCCGGCGTCTTTGAGGAACACCCGATGCCGCTCATCTTGGCAAGCTTGTGCGGCTCGACGCCATAGTCGTAGAGCGCCTTGATTAGATGGTTGGTGATGGAGTTGTGCCCGCAGCCCGCGCAGAGGGTCGTTGGAAGGCCTTTATAGACTTCGCGCGCGAGGCCGATAATATTTACATTAGCCGTCATAATTATTCCGCGACCACCGCCGGCGCGCGCTGCGCGTCGAGCAGAGGATCGATAATGGCGTGGGCATCGATCGGCACGCCGTTGTAGTGCCGAATCGATTCCAGGCGACCGATCAGGTGCGTTGGAAGCTCCGTTCGTAGAATGCCGTAGAGTTGTCCGTCGCGGTTTTGTTCGACGACGTAGACCACATCGTGACGCTTCACGAAGGTGGCAACCTCCGGCGAGAGTGGCAGTGCGCGCACACGCATATAGTTGAGCTCTATTCCGGATTCCCGCAAGAAGTCGAGGGCCTCCACGACGGCGTGATGCGTCGTGCCGTACGCGAGAATTGCGATCTTCGAACTTTGTTTCTCCGTGACGACTGGTGCCGGAACGGCCCTCCTGGCCGTCTCGGTCTTACGGTTGAGGCGATCGAGGTTGCGCTGCCAGACGTCGGGGAGTTCCGAATAGCGGGCTTCCTCATCGTGACCGGTGCCGCGCGTGAAAAACCCGGCGCCGGGATGATTGGTTCCGGGCAGCGTGCGATAGGTAATGCCGTCCTTATCGACGTCGCGATAGCGGCCCCACGACTTCATCGAACCCAAGTCGTCGGCGCCGAGTACCTTTCCGCGGTCGAACGGCTTCTCGGGATAGGGAAGCGGCGGCGTGAGCCACGGGTTCATCCCCAGATCTAGATCGCTGAGCACGAAGACGGGCGTTTGAAAGCGTTCCGCTAGGTTGAACGCATCCATCGCAAACTCGTACGCTTCTGCGACCGTCGCCGGCAAGAGGACGATGTGTTTGGTATCGCCGTGCGAGAGCGTGTACGCAAACGACACGTCGCCCTGCATCGTGCGCGTCGGCAAGCCGGTGGACGGCCCGGCGCGCTGGACGTCGAAGATCACGCCCGGAACTTCGGCAAAATAACCGTAGCCGGCGTATTCGGCCATCAGCGAGATGCCCGGACCGGAGGTCGACGTCATCGCGCGCGAGCCGGCCCATCCCGCGCCAAAAACAATCCCGGCAGCGGCAAGCTCGTCTTCGGCCTGCACGATCGCGACGCTTCGTTCGCCCGTTTCCTTGTTGATCCGATAGCGATCGCAGTACTGAATGAAGTATTCGCAGAGCGACGACGACGGCGTGATCGGATACCACGCGGCGACCGTGCAGCCGCCCATGACGCAGCCCAGCGCCGCGGCGCGGTTGCCTTCCATAAACATCAGGCCGTCGGTCTTTCCGGTCATCGGCACCAAACGCCAGGGGTCGTGCTTCTCGAGATGCTGCTGCGCGTACTCTAAACCGACGCGCACCGCCGCGAGGTTCAGCTCGACGGCCGATGCCTTGCTGCGAAACTGCGCGCGCAGACTCTCCTCGATCGTCGCGAGGGGAATCTCGAGCAGCTGCGCGAGCACGCCGACGTAGATCATGTTCATGAGATATTTGCGAAGGTCGCCCTTGTCGGCGAAGTGCTCTTTCGCCAGCGCCGCAAACGGCACGGGGTAGTAGATCAGATCTTCGCGCAGCGTATCGCCCTTCACCGGATAGTTCTCTTCGTGGACGACCGCGCCGCCCGGCTTGACGCCGGCAACGTCTTGTTGCCACGTCGCCGCGTTGAGCGCGAGCAATACGTCGAAGTCGCGGGCGCGGCACTGATAGCCCAGCGCGCTGACGCGCACGTCGAACCACGTCGGAAGACCCTCGATATTCGAGGGAAAAACGTTCTTCGGAGCGACCGGAATCCCGAGGCGCGCGATGGCGTTGGTCAACACGAGATTGGAGGACTGGCTCCCCGAGCCGTTGACCGTCGCCACGCGAATCGTGAAATCGTTGACGTTACGCGCGGGCATGAAGATGGAGTTATCCGTCGTGACGACGCGGCCTTCTCTGGGGCTGACAAGCTTCATGGATGGAGCCGGCAGCCGAAGGCCGAAGCCTGTGACGATGCTTGCGCTCGCTCATATCGTTCTGCACGCCGGATTTTGCGGGGCCGTCGCGCGTGCCCCGGCAGGTACCAGCATCGCGCTGCGCGTCCGTCTGGCCGACCGAATCGGCCGGGTGCAGGTCGACAAAGCCTTCAGCTTCCAGCGCGGCGACGATCAGGAGGCAATCGTGGAGTTCGACAGCGCCTTCGGCCTCTATCGGCTCGATCTCGAGGTTCCCAAGTACCACTGCTCGGCGACCGATTACGTGTACTTCATCGCGGGGCAGGATCGCAGCATAACCGAGAAACTCAACGACCCACCGGCCCCGCCGCCCCCGACGCCGCTTTTGCTCTCCGGCACCGCGCCGCAATCCTTCCTCTACGTGCAACCGACCTTCGTCATCTTCGACAAGAGCACGGTGACCTGCGGTAAACCGGTTCCGCAACCGCTGCCGATGCATATCGTAGTGGAGAACGACCAGGACTCGTATTACGCATGGCTCTATTCCGACGTAGGCGGCAATACCCCAGAACAACTCACGCTGCGTCTGCGAACGCCGACGCATCAGTATCACTACGTACGAATACCGATGCCGTTTCCGGTTCCCTGGGCCGGCTGGCCGCAGACCATTATCCTCAACGTTACCGAGGATATGGTCGACGGGATCGCCGGCGATCAAGTCAATACGCTACTCTGCCCGAAGTTCTGGAAAACCTCGGCTGGCTAGGCGGCTGTAGCGTCGAGGAGTCCGTTCCGGCGGAGTCTTTGGTGAGTCGCAGGTCAACGGATATCTGCGAATAGACGCTGTTGGTCGGCAGATGTCCGCGCACGTCGTGAACGGCGACCGGAACCGATGCCGCGCGGTCGTAGACGAACTCTCCCTCTCCCAACACGTGGAGCTGCCGGCGATCGAGCTGCCGAATGTCTCCCTGTGATTTTACGACCAACATTCGCCCGTCGCTCTGTGGGATCGCGCTCAGGTTCATCGTGAGCGACGTTAGAAACGCGCCCTTTGAGAGCGACACGGCAAACTTCTGCCGCCACGACGACGGACTCGCCGGCGAGGCTGCACTAAAGAAGTTCGGCGCCAGTAGCGGTAAGAGCACGAGTTCGCTGTCGGATGGATATGGCGGCACGTTGTCGCAACGAACGTCCCCGTTCGCGTAGACTTCGCACTCCGCTTGCTGTGGCGCCCGCAGCGTGTAATACCACCAATCGCTCGCCCGCACCAGTACGCCGCCGTCGGGCGCCCGACCGAAGATATCCACGTACATCGTGCCATTGTAAGAGCCGTTATTCGGCCGGGCGTTCGGATAGATCGCGAACGCGTACTCGAGATGACGGACGGGGGTAGCGGGCGTCGCGCCGGCGAGTGCCAGCAGCACCGCTAGCATTCCTGTCCTTTTCATCGCGCTTTCCTCGGTACATCTCAGCCTAGCACCGGCCGAGGCTCGCGATCCTTGAAGCGGGCTGGGAGCGAAAAAAGGCCCGGCGTTTCCCGCCGGGCCCCGATGCGTTTTCTCCAAGTCATCCTTCGACAGTCTCAGGATGACAACGAGAGATTACATCATGTCGTAGCCGCCCATGCCGCCGCCGGGCGCGCCCGCCGTCTCTTTCTTAGGCTCCGGCTTGTCGGCGATGAGGGTTTCGGTCGTGAGGATCAGCGCACCGATCGACGCCGCGTTCTGTAACGCTGCGCGCGTCACTTTGAGCGGCTCGACGATGCCCGCGGTGAACATGTCCACGATCTCGCCGGTCATGGCGTCAAAGCCGAACGGCGCGTTCTTGATACGGACCGCATTCACCTGAACCGAACCTTCAAACCCCGCGTTGTCGGCGATCTGACGGGCCGGCTCTTCGAGGGCCTTGCGAATGATGCTGATGCCGATCTTCTCGTCGGCCCACGTCGAAGCGTGACCGTTTTCCTTTGGGGGCTCGTAGCGATCGATCGCTTTGATCGCGTGAATCAGTGAGGCGCCGCCGCCGGGGATCATGCCTTCCTGCACGGCCGCACGGGTCGCGCTCAGAGCATCCTCGATGCGGTGCTTCTTTTCTTTAAGCTCGGTTTCGGTGGCCGCGCCGACCTGAATGACCGCGACGCCGCCCGACAGCTTCGCAAGACGCTCTTGCAGCTTTTCCCGGTCGAAGTCGGAATCGGTCTCCTCGATCTGCTTTTTGATCATCTCGATGCGACCCTTGATGGCATCGGGCTTGCCGTTGCCGTCGACGATCGTCGTCTCTTCCTTGGTAACCGTGACGCGCTTGGCCTGGCCGAGCTGGTCGGGCGTTACCTTGTCGAGTTTGAGTCCGAGCTCTTCGGAGATCACCGTGGCGCCCGTAAGCGTCGCAATATCCTTGAGCATCTCCTTGCGGCGGTCGCCGAAGCCCGGCGCCTTGACCGCAACGGACGTGAACGTGCCGCGCAGCTTGTTCACGACCAGCGTCGCGAGCGCTTCACCCTCGACGTCTTCGGAGATGATGAGCAGCGGCTTCTGGACCTGAACGACCTTCTCGAGCAACGGCAGAATGTCGGCGATCGCCGAGATCTTCCGTTCCGTTACGAGAATGAACGGGTTGTCGAGCACGGCTTCCATGCGCTCGGAGTCGGTAACCATGTACGGCGAGATGTAGCCCTTGTCGAACTGCATGCCGTCTTTGGTCTCGACTTCGGTCTTGAGCGTTCTGGACTCCTCAACGGTGATGACGCCGTCTTTGCCGACTTTCTCCATTGCATCGGCGATGAACTCGCCGATTTCGGGGTCGTTGGCCGAGATCGACGCTACTTGCGCGATCTTGTCTTTCGTGTCGACGTCTTTCTTGAACGACTCCATCTCGGCGACCGCGAGCTCGACGGCCTTTTCGATGCCGTGCTTGATCAGCAGCGGATTGCTGCCTGCGGTTACGTTGCGGAGGCCTTCGCGAATGATCGCTTGCGCGAGCACGGTCGCGGTCGTCGTGCCGTCGCCGGCAATGTCGTTGGTCTTCGACGCGACTTCTTTGACGAGCTGCGCCCCCATGTTTTCAAACACGTCGGGCAGCTCGATCTCCTTGGCAATGGTCACGCCGTCGTTGGTAATCGTCGGCGAACCGAATTTCTTGTCGAGCACGACGTTGCGCCCCTTGGGACCGAGCGTTACTTTTACCGCATCGGCAAGGATGTTCGCACCGCGCTCGAGCGCGCGGCGCGCGCTTTCATCGAATACGAGTTGCTTTGCAGACATTTAAAAAATTGAACTCCTTAGACGCCGACCGGCACTTTGTGGACGATGGCGAGAATGTCTTTTTCAGGAATGATGAGGTACTCGGTGCCGTCGATCTTGACTTCGCTTCCCGAATACTTGCGGTAGAACACACGGTCGCCGACCTTAACCTGCATCTCGACCTTCGTGCCCTTATCGGTCACGCGGCCGCTTCCGACGGCACGGATCATTCCCTCTTGGGGCTTTTCCTTGGCTGTATCGGGAAGAAAGACGCCGCCGGTCGTCTTGTCGTCTTGCTCTACATGCTCGATAACGACGTTATCGAACAGGGGCTTCAGATTCACGTAAACCTCCAGCTGGTTGAATTCGCACTTAACACAAGTTAGCACTCTCAGCGCGAGAGCGCTAGCCGTGCTATCCTAGCAGACTCCCGGGGAGAGTGCAAGCACCTTGGCAGGGCTCTGGCGGGGCGCAAAAAGCGGGCAGGCCCTCGCCCTTACAGCACGAGGTGGAGTGGCGACCACAAGAGCAAGTAAGCTTGCGCGAGAGCGACTCCGGCGAAGAAGATGACGACCCATGGCGGCTTCGCCCAGCAGCGCCATTCCCGCACCCCTTGGGCGTAGGCGACGAGGTAGAGCACGACTGCGGCCGTCGAGAGCACGAGAACCGCGTACCGCCCGAAGAGCAGCGCCAAGAATGCCGCCTTGCAGAAAGTGAAGGCGTACCCTTCGAGTTCTTTACCGCGCTGGAGCTTGCTCGAGCTGTCCACGACGCACCATTCCTTTCATCGCCCGCTCGCGTACTTTCGGAAAGAGCCGCGCCGCGCAGAAGGGCATGCGCACCGGGTCGTTGCCCGCGCCGGCCACGTGCACGCAGCATTGCTCGAGCCGCTCGGTGATCAGGGTATCGGCATCCATGAAGTGCTTGATCGTAACGCGCTTCACGCGCTCGCCGACGAAGCGCGCCGTAGTTCCGCGTCCGAAGGCCAGCTTGAGCAGCTCGGCAGCCCCGCCGAATCCGCACGCGGAGCAGAGCGTCTTGAGGTGAGCGGCCAGTTCGGGACGCGAGAGCGTCATTGTCTCGGACATCACGTTGGTCAGCGCGTTGCGTATCTGCTCGAGCGCTTCGCTGAAGGCGATTTGGTTGCCGAAGATGCTCAAGTTGTCGCGCAGCGTCTGCTCTCCTAAGATCGCCGGCATTCCCGCGAATCGCCCATTCTTGTCGCGCAAGAAGTAACCGATCGAGCAGCAGTCGGGGTGACTGCAGGGCAAAGCGATGAGATCGCGAGCGCGCACGCCGTTGGCGGACTGCGCCTCGAGCCGCGCGAGCACGCCGGTCGTCGTGACCCGCGCCATCGGATCGACCACCGGAGCGCGGCCGGATGCAAAGAGCGGCTGGAACATGACGCCGCCTACGTATGGCGTCGCAAAGGCGGTGTCGAGGACTTCGCCGATTTGGTCGGCGTTTTGCGGAACGACCGTCATTACCAGCGTCGTAAAGACGCGCGCGGCGCTCAACCTCGAGATCGCGCGCGCTTTGGTTTCACGCAGGTCGACCCCGCGCAAGGTGTGATGCGTCGCTTCGCGCTGGCCGTCGTACTGCAAATAGACTTCCAGCCGATCGCGCAGACCGGCGATAAACTCGAGCAGCGCGTCTTCGTTGGCCAGGCGGACGCCGTTCGTGTTGAGCAGGATCCGCGTGACCGGCATCTCGCAGAGACGCTCGATCAACTCACGAATCTGCGGATGCACCGTCGGCTCGCCACCCGAGAGCATCACCACGTCGAGCCGGCCGCCTTCGCGTTCGAGCGCGGTCTCAACCGCGCGAACGGACTCCTCCAACGGCAGATATGCCGAGAGCTCCGGACTCGAGCTGGTATAGCAAGCGGGACACGTCAGATTGCATTGCGTCGTGAGATCGAGCAGATAGATGCACGAATGCTGGAGATGCCCCGGGCCCAAACCGTACTCGTAGCCCATTGGAACCGGAAAGATCTCATTCGTGTCGGGATTAATGATCTTCGTCGGCACGCGCCACTGCTGCAGGTAGCGCCAGAGCGCCGCATCCTCTTCGTAGAGCGACCAAACCTCGCCGTGGCCGCGCCTACACCATCGGCGCAGGTAGACGCCGCCGTCGCGTTCGACGAGATGCCCGTCGCATATGTCGGTTGGATACTCGGGATCGAAACCCGGATTCTCCGCGAAGCAGCGCGGGCAGACCGCGCGGACGCTCTTGAGGATCGTGTAGTCGTAGATGGGCAATGTCATGGTTTTAGTGCATCGAACCCAGGCCGCCCACCAGCGTGTTGCACAGCGCCGTCACTCCTAAGAATGACGCAGCGCCGCCGGTCGTCAACCCACTCACGAAGTCTAGGCGCGCCCGAATCGATCGAATCGCCAAGATTCCGTAGAGAACCCCGAGCGCGTAGTCGCCGATGAAACCGTACACTGGGTTTACAGAGAATCGCGAAAGAGCCGCGAGCAACAGCAACGTAACGAGTAGGGACATGACTCCGCCGAGGATGACACCGACAAGCAGACCACCAATGAACGCACCGGTTGAGGGAGAGTTCGTTGGCAACGCTACGTCGTTTGGGCTTGGGGGAGAGCCGAACCGGAGATGCCCGGTGTGCATAGCAGACGGCTCAGCTTGACCATGAAAAACGCGAAACCGGCGATGCACGCCGCTTGACCTAGCGTGATGCCGACTGGCATCGTCGGGCCTTCTCGAAAGAACTGGACGATGAAGCGATCGACGCAAAAGAGCGCGCCGCCAAGATAAAAGAGGCCGTTCTCCGGCAAGAATCGCATGCGCTCGATCGCCAGCAACGCCACGAAGCACGCTGCGGCCGTGAGGCTGAGGTACAGTTGCGCCGGATGGCGCCACGCACCGTGATCGTGCACCGCCCACGCGACGCCGGCCGCCTTTCCGAAACAGCAGCCGCCCACGAAACAGGCAATACGGCCGATCGCCTCACCCGCGGGAATTGCGAGCGCGAAGAGATCGCCGGTAGGCCGCGTTATACCCAACCTTCGCTTCATCCAGATGACCGCAAGCCATCCCCCGGCGATGCCGCCTTCGATCGTTTTGCCAGGAAAGCCGGTCGCGAGCAGTTGCATGAGATTTGCCCCCGCCAAGCCGCCGATCAGCCCGGCAGCCATGATACGAGCGAGCCCGTCGGTCGCCATCCCGCGCCGCTTTGCCACCTGCCAAAAGACGAAGGCTGCCAGCGCATACGCAACCAGATAGATCGGTGCGGCGAGCAACCAGCGAACCCGCGGATCGAACTGGTCCATGGTCGGTCACCTTCTTCCAGCCTCGTTCCGAGCCTGCGCGGGGAGACGCTCCGGAGGCTAGCGATGAGCGACGAAATCAGGCCTCCGGAAACCCGGGAGGGCCTTCTCTTTTTCAGGAACTGAACCGGCCAAGCATGATCGGAAGATTGCGCATCTCACTGCCGGCTCTGCGCCACAACGGCGACGTCCTTCGCCGGCTGGTTGGGCCGCGACGCGCGGCCTTCGTCGTCAAGGGTAACGCCTACGGGCACGGCCTGCTGGAAACGGCCCGCGCAATCGAGCCGCTCGCAACTCGCCTCTGTGTCTACTGCGTCGAGGAAGGCGTGGCCCTTCGCGCGGGGGGAATCGCGGCGCCGATATTGGTGCTGGGGCCGGTACCGCCCGAAGTGCTCCACGAAGCGCTAGCCGCGAACCTGGAGCTTGCGGTTTGGAACGTGGGGCCGTTTGCCCGGCGGCTCGCCGCCGCGGCGGGCAAACGCGGAACCCGCGCCTTCGTTCACGTAAAGGTGAATACCGACCTCAACCGGCTCGGCGTCGAGCCCGAAGAACTGAGCGGCGCCCTTGAGAGCCTCGGGGGCACTGCGGAAATCGCGGTGGGCGGGATCTTCTCGCACCTTGCCGCGGCAGAAGAGATCGACTCGCCCTACACGATGCACCAGCTCGGAGCCTTCGAACGAGCGCTCCTGGGAGCGAAACCGTTGCTCGACCGTAGTGGGCTCACGCCGATTCGACATATCGCCGCGTCGGCAGCCGCGATGTTGTGGCCGCAAACGCACTTGGACATGGCCCGCTTCGGCATCGCGCTCTACGGATTGATGCCGTCGCCGCAAACGAGCGCCGCGATGAAAGATAAGCCGCTCGACCTGCGTCCCGCGCTCTCGTACGTCTCCGAACTCATCGTCGTTCGCGACGTGGCCGCCGGTGCTTCGGTCGGTTACGGTGGAAGCTTTCATGCCCCGCGCGAGATGCGCATCGGCGTCGTTCCGGCGGGTTACGCGGACGGCGTGCCGCGCGCATTGTCGAATCGCGGCGCGTTCGTCGTCGACGGCGCGCTCTGTCCCGTTGTTGGCCGCGTCGCGATGAACATGACGCAGATCGATCTGTCGAACGCGCCGAATGCGCAC
>Ga0265760_10000442_pt1 | contig 11637 bp, 13 predicted proteins | sample NZIome_2_FD_200831 | JGI IMG/M metagenome (GOLD analysis project Ga0265760, IMG submission 200831) | Metatranscriptome of rhizosphere microbial communities from Maridalen valley, Oslo, Norway - NZI1 (Metagenome Metatranscriptome) | ecosystem: Host-associated > Plants > Roots > Rhizosphere >...
GAGACTCTAATCGCCAATATCAGTCAGGAGACCCTCGCCGAGATGATAGGGACGACTCGCTCGCGGGTGAGCTTTTTCATGAATAGGTTTAGGAAATTGGGGTTCATTGACTATCACAGCGGTAATGATTTGCAGGTTCATGGTTCACTTCTCAACATTGTTCTCCACGACTAGAACTTCCTTTCGAACAATGTGGCGATGCTCTCGCGCAGACATTGCGACCCTCGGCTTCGCCATTTCCTTGGTGACTTCGGCAGTGTCGCTTTATCCTGTTGCTCTTTTGTCTTTCTCTTCCCCATGATGTTGGACTCTGGATCGGCGTAGATAAAATGTTGGCTCCATTCAGAGAAACAGTAAAAATCTGAACTTCATCGCCTTTTACCCTCCGCCGAACCTTCTGACACTGTTCGTCTTCGATAGTCCAACCCCTCCTCAAAAGGATCGGTGACTCGTTCCAGCATAGCCTTCTCCCCCAGGGGACTGTCTGAGCTTGATCGCTCACAATGGAAAATGAGCTGGCCTGGCTTGAATCGAGTCTCAACTGTTGTAAACAGGCGATTACACTCAAAACCCCCTCAGCCGGGATCAATGAGTGTAATGGCGATGTTACGCCAACATGCCGCAGGGATGCGTTGGGCCAAACCCTAATGGACCTCCACGGAGGTTGAGGGAACCTCGATTCGCTTCTTTTTTCCGGTCACCTCGTCGAGCCATTCACAGTCAGGCGCTCGATTCAAGTCGGCCCCTTTTGAGAGCAGATATTTTGCGATTGGAGCGTCCTTCTCAACGCAAGCCGCATTAAGGGCAGTGTGCCCATCGTACGGGGCATCGACCGGGACGCCGCTATCAATCAGAGTTCTAGCGAGGTGAGGATGATGCTCGGCAGCTGCGAAACTGAGGAATGAATCGCCGTGTTGCCCCGGCCCCCATACTTTTACCATCAGTGTCATCCATCCCGTATACGGAACGTAGAGAATTCCAGTTACGAGTCCTAGCGTTAACACCAGCACCAAACTTGGACGTGGTAGGGGGCGGCCTCGCAACCTAGCTGCGATTACAAAACCGAGCAGTACGATCAAGAATACGTGCGCGCAAATCGCGCTCAGCCCACCCACGACTAGAAAGCCAGGATGTGTGTGCGCCAGAGAAAACCCCACCATTTGCCAGCCATCGCGCCACGTCAGAATTGTTTGCTCGTACACAAAGCGCACACTAAATAGCGCAGTCCCGAATAGGATGGTCCACCCGAGTACAGACAGCCCGGAAGAAAACTTCGCGTGTTCGGGGGTTGACGAATTCATACGCGCGCTCTCGGAATTTATACTACCCCCCCCGCGCTCAACTGTTGTAACCAGGCGATTACACGTTTTGACCGTTGGGCTGAGTGCGATGGCGATTTTTCGCCAATTGAGACGATCGCTACCGGGCGGTGGTACGGATGATCTCCGGTTTAGCCGACAAACCGGGAGTTGACGCATTCGTGGCTGTACCCTTGTCACTCTACAAGAAGACATCCAGACCTCTTGCCCACTTTTGTGGTTTCGTTGTCGCCCGATGGAACTATCATTTGGAGCAGATAGAAAGTGAGCAGTAGTGCACAGACTCGGCCAGCGCCTCCGTGGAACCCTTGCATCGACGCAACGCCGCTCGAATCCGCGCCCGTGAGCCTATCGCCGTACCGGGTAACAAATTAAGGATGAGCAGGCAGAAGGAAGCACAATGCGTACTACCCTTGCTGTTCGCTTGTTGCTGTTTTCGTTTATCCTGCTGGTTTTCTCTCATGGTGCAGCCGCTCAAATCGGTATCGGCGTTTCCGTGAATTTTGGACCCCCGGCGCTTCCGGTCTACGAACAGCCAATCTGCCCCGCCGACGGCTACCTATGGACACCGGGCTACTGGGCGTATGACGACGACGGTGGCTACTACTGGGTACCAGGGACGTGGGTCGAGGCACCCCAGGTCGGCTTTCTCTGGACCCCAGGTTATTGGGGCTGGGGCGGCAACGCGTTCCTTTTCCATGAAGGATACTGGGGACCACAAGTGGGGTTCTATGGCGGCATCAATTATGGCTTCGGCTATGGCGGTTTTGGGTATGAGGGTGGCCGCTGGGAAGGTGTTCACTTCTCCTACAACACTTACGTGAATCACGTAAACACCACCATCATTCACAACACCTACAACACTACGGTGACGAATGTCTCCGAAACTCACGTCAGCTACAACGGGGGAACCGGTGGGGTCGAAGCGCGCCCTACGTCGGAGCAAGAGTCCTACGCTAACGAGCACCACGTCGGTCCGGTAGCAGCACAAACGCAGCATGTTCAGGCAGCCCGCAGCAATCCCGAGCTGCGCGCATCCGCCAACCAAGGCAAGCCGCCCATCGCGGCTACTGCCAAGCCCGGTGACTTCAAAACCGGCGTTGAAGCCTCCAGGCAAGCCGGGGGCGAATACAAGGCTCCTCCGGCGAGTGCAGCGCGGGGCAGCGAAGCGCGTCCTGGGAATGAAGCTCGACCCAACAAGGGAAATCCTGCAGAACATACCACCGAAGCTCGCCCTAACACGAGCAGTCACGCCAGCGAAGTGCAGCCGCACAAGTTCACGCCGCCGAACACCGGCAACGCCGCAACCGACAAGAAATATCAGCAGCAACAGGACAAATTAAGTGCGAAGCAAACGCAGGATCACCAGAAGCTCCAACAGCAACAGGAAAAAGATCACCAGCAAGCCGCCACCAAAAGCTACAACGACACGCAGAAACAACAGATGGAGCAGCGCCACGCTCAACAAACGCAACAGGTTGAGCAAAAGCATGCTACTCAGCAGAAGCAGATGGAGCAACGCCAAGCGCCTCGCCCAACTGCACCCAAGGCGGAGAGCCGTCCACCTGCGGAAAAGCCGCATTAAATGGCCGCCCAGCCATAGGTAGGTTGGATAGCCACGGATTTCGCAAAATCAGGCAAACTAAACGGACCGGTAACGATTGCGTACGATCGCTGCCGGGCAGCCGTTTTGCGGTCGAAAGGAAGATATCTACATGTTGCTACTGATTATCATCTTGGTGTTGGTCTTAGGGGGCGGTGGAGGGTACTACGGCCATAGCCGCTGGGGTTATGGCGGTGGTGCAGGCGTTGGGCTGGGCACCATACTATTGATTCTGCTCATAGCCTACATGTTGGGAATCTTCCACTAAGACGTAGACCCCCACGCGACGTCCGCCAAGGAGCAGCGATCGTCCTGTCATCGAGGGCTGGTAGGGGTCACCGGCGAGGACGAGTACACGCATGATCGTGTTTCGGTCTAGCTTGGTGATCCGCTCCGTGTACTTTAGTTGCCGTAAGCAGCGATAGCGCTCATTGAGAATTGGCCGACCGACGATCAATGAGTGCTATGGCGATATTTCGCCAACTGACGAATTTCAGCAGTCGGCTATTTTGAAATTCTGTCTTAGGCGGAGCGTCTTTCGGGAGGACCGTCGTTTTCTCGGCGGACAAGTTTCACGGCAGCGGTTATCCTGTGTCGCTCGGTGTGTTCATGGAGAGCAGATTTGAGTTTTAAAAGGATTTGCTCCAACTCAGATTCACTGACTACGAGAGTCCTGGCGCACAGTTTGCGGATTCGATCTTCCAAACGCCTGAGCATGAGAGCATAAACCACGTGCGAATCTTACCTAGCAGTGGAGGATTGTTCGATACCATACACACAGTCGAGGCGGTCCGGCATTCCCCTAGGTTGGCAGCACCGCGGGGAGGGGTGACTATTGAGAATAGGCCATAGCAGTCAAGCCCCCGGCCACTGGGTCAACGAGTATTATGGCGATATTTTGTCAACAGTTACGCTTCCAGCCAAACTTCAAACTCAATTCTCACTTCGTCTTTGGCTCTGACGCCAGCTTTTCCGGGGGGCTTGATCCCGAAGTCGGTTTGCTTCACTGTGGTCTCGCCCATGTAACGGCCATCCTTCAGGGTCACGTTCACCGTGACGGGTCGCGTCTGCCCGCGCAACGTCAGATTCCCTTGCAGTGTCCAGCGCCCTTGGCCGGCAGCCTCCGCGCCTGTGGACTTGAACACGATTTCTTGATGATGCTCGCTATCGAGCACTTCCGGCCCCAGCATTGTCTTTTGCACTTCGGCGCGATCTTTCTCGGATTCGCCCTTGTCGATCACACGCAGCGCCCCCGCATCCACGTGTATTTCAACCGCAGGATGCGAGCCCGTATCCGCCGTGCCGCTGTGAATCGGCGCGTGCACTTCATGCTCGTGTCCCAGCCCGGAGAATGCGCCCGTCTTGCCGACGCGGATCGTTAACGTGGACTTTTGCGTGTCGATGTTATGTTGTTGGGCGCTCACGCCCTGCACAGCCAGAATGAAACAGCAAGACAACAGGATTGCTGTTATTGCTTTTCGATTCATCACATACCTCCGCTGTTTTCTTCAACTATCGCGAAGCATACGCGGCGGCCCGAATCCGGAATGTCACGGAATTGTCAACTTTCGGAGTGTCTGGTTTTGACCAGATCTCAACACACCTCTTTGGCGCGACACTCTCCCAACAACCAGCGAATCTGAGGGTTAATGAGTGAAATGGCGATCTTGCAACAACAAGGCAGTGGTCCCATCTCTCAGATGTCCCCAATCGGCATTACTTGACGCGCGAGAGTTCCGAACACTCTGCGGACAAGCGCATCACGCTCTTCGGGACGGGGGCGTCTTTTTAAGTTCTTGGCTATCCCTATTTCAAAAGGTTTTGGGGGGGCGTGGAGAATCGCGAAACTGCGATGTGTTCAAAGCCGAGAAAGCAAGGGCCTTTATTCTGATCCGGTCCATCCGTTCATAGATGTATTGTCGAAGATCGGGCACGTCAACCACGGGCTTTCCATTGTTGAGGCGCGAATAGATTAGGTCGTCCCTAAGGCGTTCGAGCACTGAAAGTGAGATTTGTCTTTCGGTTACGTTCATAGTACTCCCCCGAACAAAAGCTCTGGACACCGGCACAGTACTTTATCTGTGCACCAATAATGGGTTCAATTGTGGACACTTAGGGTTTACGAGATAGGTTACTGTCGCTCGAAACACTGTAGTAAAACTGTAGTAGTTCCATGTTCAAAACGCGGCAGAACGGATCACGACGGCGCGAATCGGAGTTCTTGTAAGTGGTTGAGGAATCAAGTGGAGTAGAGAATTTTCCAAACGGTTCAGAACCCACTGTGGAACTCAAAATCCGCCGGTACTTCGTACCTTGACGCCCTCCCGGCCACCCAGCCTGGTGTCAATCGGCCATGGTCATCACCAATACTCACTGGTATCCCGAAATATGTTCCCAAGTTCCAAGGGCATGCCACAAAGCATGGAGCACGAATCTGAGAAAATCTCAGTTTATTAGTTTATTCGCCATTTAGCGAGCTCATCTTGCGGAGAATGTTTTTACTTTGGACTGGGCTCTCAAGCCCAAGCAGTCACTACGCACCCAATGTCGGGCCCCTTCCAAGGCACGAAGGTGACCACTTTCAGCCACACAATCGTATGCCGTTCGCCTTAATGAGCGGACGAAAAGATGGACTGTCTTTGTCGATCTGCAGCCAATCACTGCCCTTTTGATTCTCTGGTTAAGTGCTGCACTGCCTGCAAGTTACGCAAACGTCGGGGGTTGCGGAATTCAAAACGGTAATGCGAGTTCGAATCACACTTCCTCCGCCAGCAAGTCTTAACTGCAGAGAAATTCCGCCGCACCTTACGCCGAAATATGCGAAACATGCCCATTTTTCGCGATAGTTGCTGCACAAACCGGACTATAGAGAACGGACTGCTCGTCAAGCGAAGGAAACTTTGTTCGGGCTTTTCTCTGGAGGGCAAATTCGCAGTCCGGTTTCAAGGAGAGCATTAGGCGAATGCAATGCGATCAGAAAACGGGGATTCGGCCATAGCGAGTTGACTTTTGCAGCACCTCAGAAACCGAGGTCGGCAATAGGCACTATTTGTCGCCGTTCTGCGCGACTGACGGCCGATCAGGCCTCAACCCGAGCCCTTATTCGGTTTCGACTGGTTAATAAGCCCCGCAATCATGGTATCAAGATTGCGAATGTCATTCTCCAGTGCATCAATTTCATGTTGAATGAGCTCCTTGCGCTCGGCAGGCGCAGCCGCTTTGTTCCATTGCAGCCTACGCAGTGCGTCCACCTGTTCCTCTTGTTTCCGCCGCAATTCCTGAAGTGTTGGCATTTGCACCCGCCCCAATGTTGTTGCATTATAGGCAAGAGTCCTCGGGAAATGAAAAAGGCCAGCCGATTGGCTGGCCGTGTGGAAACCAGACTGGTATTTTGAGTGTAAATGCCTGTTAGCGACACTTTACGCCGCCCGGTTCAGTGGGTCGGCCTGTATCCCCATCCAAGGCGCAGCCAAACGTTGAAATCACGCGGCGGAAGGATCGGCGCGATTGCGGCAACATTCTCGTGAGCTCGCCTCTTGGGGAGTGCACGCCGCCGCAGAAAAGTGTTCAATTTTGTACAGACCCGTTTTGGGACTGAGCATACCATCGCCGAATCCCACGAAAGGAGGTTACCCGCTACGTTGGCCCCCCGCCGAGGACCGAAAGAGTTTGTTAACCGAGAGGTGTTAGACAGACTTAAAGCGGCGATCAATCGAATGGCCAGATCAAAACACCCAGCAGGAAAGCCGCTTATCTGTAATCTCTGCAACAATCTAATATCGCTTGAAACGATGGGGATGGTCTGCGCGGATGAGAACGGGCAAACAGTACACGCCGATTGCTACGCGCAACGGTTGATCGGCAGTAAAAACCATCCGACTTCGCCAGAAAATCAAGCCTAGCTAGGTTAGAGTAGCCAAACGCGCACTGATTTCGCACGTTTTCAAGCAACCGTCAGCTTCTGCTCAGAAAACTTCCTGCCATGCTTCGCCGCTGCGGTGCTAATCTTCTTCATTGCCGGTTTCCTTTATCATCTCTTGCGCTTAAAGCGCGTCGATAACTTGGGAGCCTACAGCATCCCGTCGGAGACCGGCCTTCTCATCCCATCTGTTTACAACAGTTGGCAGTACCAAGCGGTCCCACGCCCCGCTGCGAACGGAATCAAATATGCCAGTCCCGAAGCAGCAGAGTGTGGCATGATGTGAACGTGCCGGATGAATCCCACTCCGAACGACTTCGCCGCGAATCCGATGAGTTGCTGGAAACCGCAGCCAAGTTGATAGAGCACGCGGCAACTCTTAAGGCGCAGGCGGCCGAATTAAAGAAGCAGGTAGCGCGACTGGAGCAGAACGCAAAACCCACCAGGAAGAGAGCCTGAGAAGCTGTTCCCGCCACAGCAGTGAGTAATATTGAACGGACCCGTTTTGAGACTTTAGGCTAGCATTTGCGAACTATGCCTGATCAAAGTGTGGACGTTGCCGTCGGGCGACTAATCGCTTCCCTTGCTGATGTACCGATGCCCTCACGATGCCACAAGTGCTCCTCCCGTATGATCAGCGTGGATGCTATGTTTTTCGCGCCGGGCGGAAAGACCTGGAATGTCACCTTGCCCATTTGCCCCCATTGCGAGCTGAAGAATGATACCGCGACGTTTGTGCCTGACATGGACTGCTAGTCTCGTTTAGGTTTCTTCATGCATGGCATCTCACGATCTACCGTCGCCGCAGGCGGCGAATTCTAGGCGACAAATTCACATCTAGGCACTTCGGGCACGGACACCTAAAAGCCGTGTCGTTCGGAAAAACAATGTGGCGACATTCTTCACAAATCTGCCGCCCATTGAAGAGAACCTTCATCGGTCTGAATCCCGTGCCCAAAACGCAGTAGGGGCAGCGAGGTTGTTTTACCTTTTTCACTGTCAGGGCTTGGATACTCCCGCACTCGGTTTGGGTTGCCGGTGACTATAGACGCCCGATGTCGGGAGGACCGTTCGATACCAAACAATCGTTTCCGCAGCTTCGCTGCGAATCCAATTTACGGTGGATGCCCACCTTATTTCCCTTCGTATCTCTTCCACAGGGCTAGCCAAGTCGCACGGCTTGTGGGAAACTGGCCTTATGAAGAAGCCAGAATTGACCGGCGCGGCTTGGCTTGGGCCAAGAGACGAAATGGATCGCGCCAGTCATCGCTTCGGCAAGTGCTCTCAGTGCAAGGAGATCATCTGCGTCGAAAAGGCCGTGGCTGATGGACCGAGTACCCAGCGAGAAACCAGCAAAAGGCTATATAAGGCATTTGATACACACGTTAAGCTGAATCACCCAGAGAACTACATCCCAGCCGCTTCCCGTAAACCAAACAATTACGACACCTAGCTAAATGCCCAGCAAGCAAAAGATTTACCTCCAGAAAGTCCGGCCGCTCTTAACACGCCCGACCGAAGTGCGGTCATTTAATCACTCCGGCTGAGATTCGCCGCCTAGACTTCGACACGATGAAATGTCCCAAGTGCGGTGAGATTTCTGCCGTCAAAATAGGGCAACCCTTTTTTCTATGCGGCCTGGTCGGGAAGCTTGGAGTTGAATGAGTCTATTTTCTTTGCAAGGATTTCGGACAATCGTTCCACCCGTTTCGCTTCGTCCTGCCGTTCCAGGCGGGTTTCCTGCAATTTTTGTTCACAGCTTCGGTGTCTAACGCTCATGGCTGGGGATTCCTTGAACGCGGGAAGTCTAGCACGGTATTGCGATTGTCACTAGATCAGCAGGACAGATCATCTGGACGCGCATTTCGCACGCCCAGAGAGTTCATAGAGCGCGGACAATCAACACAATTACTGCGATCACGACAATCGTTCCCAACACACCGTAACCTAGCATAGTCCCTCCTGTGGGAGAATCTGCACCAAGTATGCTGGAACATGATGAAGCTTTGCTGCTCTGTTTTGCTCACCATGTGTCATTCCGCGAACGCACAACGAATTTTTCCCTTTTGAGCAACTTTGCTCAGACAGGCGAGAGCATTTCAAACGAGAATGCAAGTCGATGGGTTTTCACCCATCAGCGAGCCGACGTGGGTGCTGAAGAAATGCAAACCGCCCCTAGGCTCTAAGCACAGACAGCCGAGCCGGGGAGTGTGCATCTCGAATCCTCCCCGGTTACTTCTCCAACTACTCAATCCCGCCCGCTGAGATTTGGCGCATGGACTTCGACACAATGAAGTGTCCCAAGTGCGGCGAGAGTTTCACAGCAACTCAGAAACAGGAAGCGACGTCACTCAGCGAGTAAAACAGCTGTTACTATGACAACTGACCCTCTAGCTCCTGCAAACCTCGCACTCACATTACTCGGCAAGACCACTGACGCGCTGAACGCTCTACGTGAACGAGCGCAAACGCTCCAAAGACCTCGATATCAAGGACCAGATCGCCGCGCTGTACGACAACGTTTGGGACTCAAAGAAGTGATGTCACGCTTGTTGGATGAGAACAAGGAACTACGCCGTCAGCTTGCAACACCACCCGCCTGAAGAACCAAAGATCAGACAAGTTGGCGAAGCGCACTACTATTATAAAGGCGAGGAAGGGCCATTCTGCCAGCCTTGCTATGACGTTGATCCGAAGGCGAAGAGACTTGTCGCATTAACACCTCAGCAAACAACTCAATAGGGTAGCATCAGAAGAGACTGTTTGGTCTGCCATCAGACCATATTTGTGTTAGCGCAAATCGACTATATTGATGCCAGTAAGATGCATCACGCGCGATTCTGCATGTTGCTGCAGCCCCCCGCGATTAACCATGTCGGACCATGTGATAAAGAGCGGGGAAGATCTTCTTATGAGCTAAGTCTCGCATGGCGCCGAATAGAACTAGAGCATCGGCGGGCGCTGATTCTTCGCTGGGTTTTCCTGTCGCGCGTCCTTCTCTTAGATGCGGCATGAACTTCTCCTAGTGCTTCGTGGGCACGTTGCCGACGATTTCGTGATTTTCGATAGGCTGATGCGACATCGTTCTGTTTCGTAGCTACAATGGAAAGAACTCAAACTACTGTGGGTGGGTGTCGTTCTCAGCTTGAAGTGCCTTCTCGCGGGATCCCCGTCCGCTTTCAGGATCTGCAGCTGCCTTGACTGGCTTCCTTAGTGGTTTGCTTGTTCGCCTCGAACCTTTAGCCCATTTTATGCCAGCCGAAGGTTTACCTTTCGTAGTCTCGTCGCCACTATCCTCGCGACCCTCGGGGCTGACTCCGAGTTTGTCGGCTGTCTGCGTATCAAGCTGCCCTGTGACCGGCAGATTTTCAGCCTTCTGAAATCCGCGAATGCTCGCCTGGGTTCGGAGACCGAAGACTCCATCGACCTCCCCGCGGTAGTGTCCTTTGTCCTGCAGAGTTTGCTGCATCTTCCTGACATCGTTTCGGTTCCTGACCGCTGGTGCTCCTTCGGGGAAGTTGGCTCCCAAAGTGAGTGGCGTTGGACGTGGTCCTGAGACCCCGATCGTTAGCAATATGAAGACAATCCCAGAGCACGCGGCTTTGCCGGCTAACAACATTCCTTCTCCTCGATAAGTACGGTTTGACGTCAGATATCGTTCGAACAGTGATAAGGACCTGTTGTTATACCTTCGGGCCGCATCAACTAGCGATTATCTGCTACAACTATCGATCGGTTGAGTATGTCCGCGGCCTGCGTCAGAGTCAGGTCATCTGGTACTCGATGGAAATCCTGATGGTTTTCCTTCTTCTGCACACCGATGCTCGCGAACAGAAGCGCTCTGCCTGTCATCTCCAAACTCAGGGTAGTCATGCCCAATGGCCTGGGACAACTTCTGCCTGCCTGACCTCAAAGTGGCCTCCCTTGTCCAAATGTCCCACCAGGCCGAATCCGAATTTCACCGCCTGTGTGAGATGACCATCAAACCCAGCCAGTCGCTCCTGTTTGCAATCGACCCACATCTCGCCTTCCATGTCATGGAAAACACGGGCCTCCAGGGATGGCGCGCGAAAACTCGGGTTTGGTCTAAAACTCAGCTTCACCAGGTTTCCGTCACCACCCGCGTAGCTGAACACAAATGCGTCCGGTAACATCTTGACCAACTGTCTCCCCTGTAACGTCTCAGCATCCAGAGATCGCCGCAATTTTTGTTGCGCACTTCGACTGGTCATTAACTCCCGCACACGCTCGTCCTCTTCACCCTGCTGTTTCGGGGTAAGGGGGCGGTCGTTAATAGACAGGAGTCGACTGAGGGAACCTTCTTTGGTCTCGACAAGTTCCTCGACCTGTTTCTTCCCATGCTGTTCTTTTTCTAGTCGGTACATCCAGTTGGTGTGGTCATCTTGGAAGGTTAGTTCATTTGTGACGACCCGCCGCACGAGGTCGTTGGCCGACACTGGGCTGTTCGGAACGGACTGAGGACGCGCGGGTACACCGAGCAGGATGATCGTCACCATAAGAGCCATGGGGCTGTGGATCAGTCTCACCGCCAATAACGACGCCACGCCATCGCACGTCTTGAAGCAGGTATGCATCTGGCTATTCCTCCAATGAGACAGTGCTGCCCACGTCGAACGTTTGTGTCCTTAGCGGGTGGTTTTCTTGCAGTTTCAAGCATGGACGAAGTGCACCCAAGAAACTGGTCAAAAGCGCGCACTCTACCTGGGCCTCTGAGTTAAGGTAATCTGCTTGCCAAACTATTTGGGAGGTTGACGGCGGTTCGCGTCGTCCTGCAC
>Ga0265760_10000443_pt1 | contig 11634 bp, 10 predicted proteins | sample NZIome_2_FD_200831 | JGI IMG/M metagenome (GOLD analysis project Ga0265760, IMG submission 200831) | Metatranscriptome of rhizosphere microbial communities from Maridalen valley, Oslo, Norway - NZI1 (Metagenome Metatranscriptome) | ecosystem: Host-associated > Plants > Roots > Rhizosphere >...
ATTTCCGTAGGCGCCGATCCCGTCCACGACCCCGCGCGCAACGTGGCTTTGATGCGATGCAAGGTCTTCGCATCGGCCGAAGCGCAGCGGATCGGCGACCGCGACGACCTCGGCACCCATGCAGAGCACGTCGCGAACGATGCCGCCGACTCCGGTCGCCGCGCCTTCGAAGGGAACGACTTGAGATGGATGGTTGTGCGACTCGTGCGCGACGACGATCGCGTAGCGCTCGCCGTCGTGCGTTCCAAGATGGAGAATCCCAGCATCCTCTCCCGGCCCGAGCAGCACGCGCGCTCCGCCGGTGGGAAGGTCCTTTAGGAAGCGGCGGCTCGACTTATAGCTGCAATGCTCGCTCCACGCCGCATCGAAGGCGTGAAGCTCCACGACCGATGGATCTCGGCCGAGCCGCTCGGCGATGCGTTGCAGCTCCTCGTCACGAAGGTTAGCCAAGCGCAGCCTTCTGCGGCGTCTGCGGGGGTTGCTGGAGCGACGCATCGGCGTGAAGCACGGCCGACCGCGCGTTGGCCTGCATCAACAGCGAGCGCCCAAAAAGCACGGTGTCTTCGAGTCCAAATACCTTCGCGCACTGCATCATCACGCGACCGATATCTTCACGGCCGTCGACGACCGGCGCCGACGAGGCCGCTTCGAGCATCGAGCGCAGCAGTTCGTTTTCGCCGACCGGAATAACGACGAGACGCGCGAAGCTCGCTTCGAGCTGCGCCATCAACTGCAACACGAAACCCGGCGTCGACGCGGCATTGGCCACGTGGCGTACCGTCGGGACGCCAAGCTGACCGAGCGCTTTGACGATCTCATTCGCGCGCTCGACTTGCGCGGCAGAATCGGCAATGACCGCGACCATGCCTGGGCGCATCACCGGAAACGTTCCAACAAAATCCGCGACCCGCTCGTAGGCCTGCTTCACCATCTCCAAAGCCGGCTCGTCCACCGTTTCGAGATTTCGGTACATCTGCTTATCGAGCATCAGCTCCTCGCGGCCTTGCGGCCAGATTCGCCACGAATCGTTATCGATCACGTCGGCGATCACGAGCTGGCCCTGATTCTCGCCGCCCGCCAGTCGCCCGAACTCGATCTTGAGATCGACCAACATCACGTCGCGCTTGCGCCACGCATGCGACAGGATGTCGAACGTGAGCCGCGCCAGTTCCGTCATCGCGCCCACCTCTTGCGGTGCAGCGATGTTCTGCGCCACGATTTGATCGGGGGTGATCATCGGGTCGTGTGCCGCGTCGTCTTTAAAGAAAAACTCGATCACGTGCGGCACGAGCAGGGTTCCTCGCGCGAGCCCGGGGTTGCGCTTGGCAAACGACCCCGCTGCAATGCCCCGGGTCACCACCTCGAGCGGGATCATGTTGGCGCGCCGGACGACCATCTCGTTGCTGTCGTCGTCCTCGCCGCCAGTGAGATAGTGCGTCGGCAGACCGCAGAGATTGAGCAAGCGAAAGACCCGCGCGGTCGTCTGTGCGGCCAGCCGCCCCTTGCCGGCGATCACGTTGCGGCGAGCACCGTCGCCCGAGGATATTTGATCGGTCTGCGCGACGACGAGCTGATGCGGCTGACCGGGGTTCTCGTAGAGCACCTTCGTCTTCCCGCGCGCTATTTCGATGCCTTTGTTCACGTTACGCGTACCTCGGCTTGACGGGGGAAGGGCGCCAAAACGTCGATGCGGTCGGCCAAGAGCCGCGCGCGTTGCGGCGCGGTGCCGACGTGGCTGCTCGGGTCGAGCAAGCGTTGTATTTCGGCCGGCTCGACGAGTGCGGTCAACTCCGCGCGTTCCGTCAAGAGGCGCGCAAGCGGGTTCTCGTCACCCCGACGAACCGCTTCCCACGCCTCCATCGATGCATCGCGCAACGCTTCGTGCAAGAGCTGACGGTCTCCGCCGGATCGAGCCGCTTCCAACATCACCGCCTGCGTACCGCAGAAGGGGGCATACGTGCGGACGTTTTGAGCGATGCGCCGCTCCTCGACGCGCAGACCCTCGATGACGGTGCGAGCCAGGGTTACCAACTCGTCGGCGCAGAGCAACGCTTCGGGCAACACGATGCGGCGGTTCGCGCTATCGTCGAGGGTTCGCTCGAGGAAGTTCGTCGCCGCATTTTGCCAGGTGACGTCGGCGTACCCGGGCAGCAATCGAGCCAGCGAGTCGATCCGCTCGCTAAGGATTGGGTTCTGCTTGAAAGGCATGACCGAGCTGCCGACTTGCGATTGACCGAACGGTTCTCCCAACTCGCCGAAGCCTGGGCTTGCCAGGACGCGGACGTCCGCCGCGAACTTCGAGAGCGAGGCCCCCAGGCCGGCCAGCGCGGAGAGCAGCAGGTAGTCGAGCTTTCGCGGATAGGTCTGCGTGCTGATCTCGCGAGCGCTCAGCCCGAACTGTCCGAGAACGTAGGCTTCGATCTCCGCCGAACGGCCGTTCTCACCGAGGAGGCGCTCGTAGGACGCAGCGGTGCCGACGGCTCCGCGCAGTCCCTTTGTCGTGAGGTTGTGGAAGACAAAGCGTAAGTTTTCGTCGTCGACGAGCAAGTCTTGGGCGTAGCTTGCGAAGCGATAGCCAAGTGTCGTCGGCTCGGCCGGCTGTAGATGCGTGTAGGCCATGCAGACGAGATCGGCATAGCGGCGGATCTTCGCGGCGAAGGCTGCGAGCAGCTCGCGCAGATTCGAACCAACGTACGCCAGCGCAAGCCGCAGCCGATAGGTTTCGACGGTGTCCTCGACGTCCATCGAGGTCGCGCCGAGGTGGAGCTTTCCGCCGCCCTGCTTTGCCTGCGATGCAAAGAGGCGGATCTCCGCCATCAAGTCATGGTGGATCTCACGCTCGATAGCCAGCGCCGCTTCGATGTCGATGTCGCCGGCATGCGCGCGAAGATCGTCGAGCTCGGCCTGCGCAACCAGGCCTTGCGCGGCTTGCGCTTCAGCGAGGGCGACCCACACGGCGCGCCAGAGCCGCCGCCGTCGCTGCTCTGAAAACAGCGAGCGAAGCTCCGCCCGGCCATATCGCCAGGAGAACGGCGAGGCGTACGTACGATGATCCATGAATTCAAATTGCCCTTCGCCCTACGGGAAGCCGCGGCCTCGTCACCGTACAAGCAGCGCAATGAAAGCGGCCGCGGCACTATTGGCAGCCGTCGTAGCGTGCTTGACAGGATGCACGAAGAGCGCCTCGGCGCCCGGCGTGCGCCATCCGTGGACGCATGCCGGCGTGCTGCGCATCGCCGTCACGGAGGAGCCGAAGAACCTCAATCCGTTGCTCGCCGGTACTACGATCGAGATCTTCATCGACCGTTTGATGTTCGAGCCACTGCTGTCGGCCGACGCGCGGGGCAATACCGTGCCGATGCTCGCTGCCGCGGTTCCGTCACAAGCCAACGGCGGCATCAGCGCGGACGGCCTCACGATTACCTATCATCTGCGCCACGACGCGTCTTGGAGCGACGGCCTTCCGGTAACCGCGCACGACGTTGCCTGGTCGTGGCAAGCGATCGAGAACCCGAACAACGACGCGGTCTCGCGCCACGGCTACGACGACGTGCGAGCCATCGACACGCCGGACGCGCACACCATCGTCGTGCATTTAAAGCGGCGGTTTGCGCCCTTCGTAAACACCTTTTTTGCCGAGAGCGACCAGGTCTACGATATCCTTCCCGCTCACGTCCTGGCGAGTTATGCAAACGTCAATAACGTGCCCTTCAACGCGCGGCCGAGCGTTGGCGACGGGCCCTTCCGCTTCGTGGAATGGCGGCGCGCCGATCGCATCCTGCTCGACGCCAATCCGCGCTTCTTCCAAGGAGCGCCGTCCTTGAAGCGCGTCGAAATACTCTTCGTCCCCAACGAGGACTCGGGCACGAACTTGCTGCGCACTCACGCCATCGACTATCTCTATCAGCCGTCGATTCAAACATACCCGACGCTGAACTCGCTCCCCGATGCGCGGATCGTGTGGGTCAACGCCAACGGCTTCGAGGGGGTCGAGTTCAATCTTTCGCATCCGCTGCTCTCCGATGCTCGCGTTCGGACGGCAATCGCGGCGGCGCTTGACAAACCGTCCTTCACGATCAGCCTAACGCACGGACAGACGGTTCCGGCGACCGAGGATCTGCCGAACTGGATGTGGGCCTTCGATCCGAGCGTGCGATCCGTGCCGTTCGATCTCGGGCGCGCGAAGCAGCTGCTCGCACAAGCCGGATGGATCGCCGGTCCCGACGGAATCGTTCGAAAGCTGGGGCAGCCGCTGGAGTTGCTGCTGGTCACCGATAATGCGAGCGCGACGCACCGCTCGGAGAGCATCTTGATTCAAGCGGCGCTCAAGCGGATCGGAATCGCGGTCGACGTGAAGTACTATCCATTCGACCTGCTCTACGCTCCGCAAGCCATGGGCGGCATCCAACACGGCGGAAAGTTCGACATGCTGGCCTATGACTGGTACGCCGGCATCGATCCGGACAACTCATCCGAACTTACCTGCAATAACTTCCCGCCGCACGGTTACAACGACCCGCGCTATTGCAGCGTGGCGATGGACGCCGCGCAGCAGGCGGCTTTATCCCACTACGATCGCGCGACCCGGCGGGCGGCGTACTCAACAATCGAGCACCTCCTCGCGCGCGACAACCCGATCCTCTTCTTCTGGTGGCAGCGCCAGCAAGAAGCAATCAGCGTCGACTTCCACGGATTCGATCCCAACCCGGTCGTCGAGTCCTGGGACGCCTGGCGCTGGAGTATTTAGAGCCTTAGCGCGACTCGTTGCGAATTGCGCGAGTCAGGAACGCCGCAATCGCGACGGCTGCGGTGCCGACGCAGGCGATCGTCATCGCGGCGTGCGGCGAGCGATGGTCCGCGACCCAGCCGAAGAACGTAACGCTCGGCGCCATTCCCGCGAGAACGAGCAGCCGAACCGCACCCATCAACCGCCCAACCATGTGTTCGGGGGTAACGCGCATGCGAAAGCCGATAATTTGCGCGATCTCGAAGTTTGCGAGCGCATTGGAGCTCGCCCAGAAGAACGCAGCCAGCCAAATATTCGAAACGAGCACCACTGGAATGAAGAGTATCGCATCGATCAAATAGGCCCGTGTGAGCGAGCGTCCGAGCGGCCAACGTTCGGCGTAGCGCGCCGCGACCGTCGCTCCGCCAATCGCGCCGAGCGCCGAGATGGCGAAAAAGAAACCGACCTGCTGATCCGTGGCGTCGAAGCCCTTCTTGAGAAACGGGATCAGAATTGCATAGCAACCGAAGCCGAAGATGTTGAGCGAGAAGGCCACGAAGGCTTGCGCGCGCATCCCGAGATCGGACCAAAGCGCGCGGTACCCCAGCGCGACGTCGCTGAGAAAGTGGCGCAGCGTCGGCAGGCCGGTGGTCTTCTCGGGCCCCAGCGACGGAATCGAGACCAGCGAGAGCTGCGAGCCCAAGTACGTGAGCGCGTTGATGGTAAGCGCCGGCAGCGGGCCGAGGGTTGCGAACAGCGCGCCGCCGATGGCCGGCGCCACGAGATTCGACGTGTTCTCGGCTGCTAAGAGCATGGCGATCGCCTTGGTCGACTGTTTGCTGCCCAGAAGATATGGAATGCTCGACGACTGTCCGCCCAAGAAACCGGCGGCGCAGATCGAGATGATTACCAAGCCGCCGTAGATCATCGGCAGCGTCAGCACGTGCATCGCGTAGGCTACGGCAAAGAAGGTCATCACGAGAAAGCGCACGGCGTCGCAGCCGATCATCAGCTTGCGCCGGTCGAGCCGGTCGGCCAGCGAACCGCCGACTAGCGCAAAGAGCGAGAACGGCGCCACTTCGCAGATAAAGGCCGTGCCGGTCGAGAGCGCGGAATGCGTCAGGTGATAGGCTAAAAGCGGAACCGAAAGCATGCGCAATCCGTCCCCGACGAAACTCAGGGATTGACCGGCAAAGTACCGCCGAAAGCCGCGCGAAGCAAAGATGTTCGGCGCGCTGACCTCGCTAGCCATGAGTCGCGGAGGATACCGCACCATCGCCGCCTCGTCAAGCGGCGGCGATCACGTTTTTAGCGGCGCAAGAACTCGGAGAGTCCGATGCTGATGCGATCGACCAGCGTTTTGTGGTCCTCCGGATCGTTCCCGGCCCGGCCCGTGACGATGGCTTCTATTCCTGAAAGCGCGCCTTCAAAGGCGATGCGGGCGCGGCGAGGGCCAATACGCCGCCCGAGTGGGCGCAGGGTGCGTTCGCGCCAGCGCATGCGCTCGGGAATTTGGCCGCCTGGCCGCGCGGCCTCCCACAGGTAGCCGCTTTCGGTCGCCAGCGCCGAAAAGAGCGCAACTGCCGCTCCTCGGTTCTCCGCAAAAAGTTCGTGCGCAATCTGCAACGCGGTGGCGACGTTGCCTTCGACGAGCGCGCTGGCAAACTTGTAGGCCTTGGGGTCTCCAATCGCCAGCGTTTCGCGCTCGAGATCGGCCAGCGTAATCTTCTTGCCCGCCAGCGCGAGCTTTTCGAGGTCGTTGCGGAGGGTCGTTAAATCGGCCTCGCTGCGCGCCAGCTCGGCGACGGCGCGTGGCTCGGCGGTCGCCGCTAAGCGTTCGAGCGTCTCCGCGACAAAACGCGCGCGCGTTGGTTCGTCGGCTGTCGTATCGATGCGCAAGGCCGCGCGGCCCGCCAAACTGCCCAAAGACTGCGGCCGGGTGCTGCGCGGCGAGAGCAGGTCGGTAACCAGCAGCGTGTTGCCTTCAGGCACCTCCTCAGTCAGGGCGAAGAGCGCGCGTCGCGGGTCGGCGCGCAACGTTTGCGCCTCGCTCACGACGACGACGCGCCGGTCGGCGAGGAACGGCATCGCCTGCACGGCCTCGCGAAGGCGCGCCATATCGCCAAGGTCGTCGGATCCGAATCGCGAGAGATTGAGGTCGCGCACTTCGTCCGGCAATAACCGGTCGAGCAGAACGTCCATGGCACGCTCGGCGAGCGCGCGCTCCATCCCCTCGACGATCACGAGCTTGCCGATCGGCGGCTGCTTATCGAGGAAGTCGTAGAACTTCAATGCATTGCCGCAGTCGCGAGCGGCACGCGCGGGCGCAGTTCGAGGTCGGGGATCGACTCGACGTACGGCGAGCGCACGATGCCGCACTCGGTCACGAATGCCGCGATCAGATGCCCGGGCGTTACGTCGAACGCCGGATTATAGACGGCTGCGCCTTCGGGCGCGACGCGCCGGCCGGCAACCGAGGTCACCTCTTCGGCGCTGCGCTCTTCGATTGGGATTTCATCCCCGCTACGGATCGCGAAGTCGAACGTCGACCGCGGCGCGGCGATATAGAACGGAATCCCGTGATGCGCTGCCAGGATTGCAAGCGCGTAGGTGCCGATCTTGTTTGCGGTGTCGCCGTTGCTCGCGATGCGGTCGGCGCCGGCGATCACCAGATCGATGCCCTTGCGCCGCATTGCGATGGCGGCCGCGGAGTCGGCCATCAGGACCGCGTCCACTCCGGCCTGCTGCAGCTCGAGATAGTTCAGGCGAGCACCCTGCAAAAGCGGCCGCGTCTCACAAGCAAAGACGTGCGGCTTCTTGGCGCCTCGCTGCGCGGCGATGATGACGCCCAGCGCGGTGCCGCCGCCGGCGGTTGCGAGCGGTCCCGTATTGCAGATCGTCACGATCCGCGCGTTCTTTGGGATCAACTCGAACCCGTTCTCCGCAATTGCCATGTCGATGGCAATCTGCTCCTCGTGGATCGCCTTGGCTTCTTTGAGCGCGTCGCCGGCGGCGAGAACGCGGTCGACCGCCCACGCCAGGTTTACGGCCGTCGGCCGTGCAGCGCGCACGCGGCTGGCCTCTTCGAGAAAGCGCGCGGCATCGGAGATCGTCCGGCGAAGCAGCGCTACACCATACGCCGCGAAGACGCCGATACAGGGCGCTCCGCGGATGGCGAGGCTCTTGATCGCGCCTTCGATATCGGCGACCGTTTGGGCACGCTCGTAGCGTACTTCGTGGGGAAGCAAGCGTTGGTCGAGATAGCGCACGGCGTCGCCGTCCCACGCGACGGGAATGAATTCGTTCATCGAAAGCCGGCGCGCGGCGTGCCGACCGATAGGGTCAGCAACGAAGCCGCGGCCAACCCGGCCGCATATCCCTTATCGCCGTCCTTCGGGTCGGCGCGCTCTTCGGCTTGCAAGAGCGTGTCGGTCGTGAGCACACCGAAGCCGATCGGAACGCCGGTAACGAGCTGGACGTCCATGATGCCGCGCGCGCATTGGCCGGCGACAAAGTCGAAGTGCGGCGTCTCGCCGCGAATGACGGCGCCCAATGCGACCAGCGCGTCAAAGTGGTCGCTGTCGATCAAATTTCGGCACGCCAGCGGCAGTTCGAAACAACCGGGGACCTCAAAGAGGCTGACGTGCTCGTCGGCGACGCGGCAATCGCGTAACGCGCGTCTCGCCCCGTCCACGAGTCGGTCGGCGATCTCGGCGTGGAAGCGCGCCGCAACGATCGCGAAACGCCGCCCGCTGCAGTCGGGCTTTACGGTACCGCTCGCGCCGTTCGGCTTCACGATGCGACGACTTCGTCGAGCATGTGACCGAGCTTGGAGCGCTTCGTGTCGATGTAATGTTTGTTGTGTTCCGTCGGCGTCGTCTGCAGCGGCATTCGCCCAACGATCTTGAGGCCGTACCCTTCGAGTCCGAAGATCTTCTTGGGATTATTCGTGATCAAGCGCATCTCTTTGACGCCGAGGTCGGCGAGAATCTGCGACCCAATCCCGTAATCCCGTTTGTCGATCGGCAAACCCAGTGCGAGATTCGCTTCGACCGTGTCGGCTCCGCGGTCTTGAAGTTCGTAGGCTCGCAGCTTGTCGGCCAGCCCGATACCGCGACCTTCCTGTCGCAGGTAGAGAAAGACGCCGCGCCGCTGTTTCGCGATCAGCTCCATCGCGGCGTCACGCTGGGCCGCGCAATCGCAACGGATCGAGTGCAAGGCGTCGCCGGTCATGCATTCGGAGTGGACGCGGACGAGAATATCTTTGCCGTCGCCGATCTCTCCCATCACCAGCGCGACGTGCGTGTTCTCGTCGATCGCGGTGCCATAGGCGATGCCGGTATAGCTTCCAAATACGGTGGGCAGATCGAACTCGGCGATTTTTCGGACGAGCTTCTCCGTGCGCATGCGATAGGCGATGAGATCCTTGACCGTGATCAGCTTGAGCCCATGCCGGTCGGCGTAGCCGCGCAAGCCCTCCAGGCGTTCCATCGTTCCGTCGTCGGCCATGATTTCGCAGATGACGCCGGCGGGAAAGAGCCCCGCGAGCCGCGCCAAATCGACGGCCGCTTCGGTCTGTCCGGCCCGCACGAGCACGCCGCCTTCGCGCGCGCGCAACGGAAAGGTGTGCCCGGGACGCAAGAAGTCCGCCGGCTTTGCTTCGGGATCGAGCAGACGTTTGATCGTCGCCGCACGGTCGTGCGCGGAAATTCCCGTCGTCGTGAGTCCACGCGCTTCGACCGAGACGGTAAAAGCGGTTTCGTGGACGGCGGTATTATCGCGCACCATTTGCGGTATGTGAAGCTCGTCGAGCCGAGCGCCGGGCATCGGCACGCAGATCAAACCGCCGGCATGCTTGCGCATGAAGTTGACCGCCTCGGGCGTGACCATCTGCGCCGCCATCACGAGATCGCCTTCGTTTTCGCGGTCCTCGTCGTCGAGGACGACGACCATCTTGCCGGCCCTCACGTCGGCGATGGCGCCGTCGATCGAGTCGAAGGGGCTGGCGGCCTCGCTCAGCTGCTCGCCAAGGGAAGGAAAGACGGCGGCCAGGCGCTGGAGGGTCCGGTAGGAAGGCTCGCGGCGGCCGGCTCGAAGCAGCGAGATCGCCGATTCGGTCAAGCCGGCGCTTTCGGCAACTTCCGCGGCCGTGAGCCGCGCCTCATCCATCGCCGAGTTCAGAAGATCAGCAAAGCCGCCCATGCTCCAAGCCTAGCTCGGGCTTTACAAATGTCAAGACCCCGAAACGGGTGCCCGGGTGTGGGGATTAGCCGGGCGCGGAAGCCTGCACGGTAACGGCAAAGCCATGGAACAGCGTCCCAAGATTGATGCCGAAGAGCTGCACGCCGGAGAACGCAACGAGAGCAATCAAGGCGATGAGTATCCCGTACTCGGTCATCGTGGCGCCTTCTTCGTCGCGGATGATGAGGGTGAGAGCAGCGAGCATTCCGTCTTCTCCTGGTATTGCAATTGACGAACCGCCCTACGCTTAAACGGTCTGCCGAAACGCGTAAAATTCTTAAGCAACTAGCCGCAGGCCGCTAGCTCGCTTACTAGTATAGCACGGAGCCAACGGGGGTGTCGAGTTCTTTCAGGGGCATTCCGGGGCCCGAAGCCGGTCGCGGTAGCTTGAATCGAAGGAGCGCTCGGGCAGGGGATCGGCGGCCTTGGCGGCCTCAGACGGCCCCTCCGAACGCGTTAAATAACGCCTCGATATTGATGCCGAAGGTTTGGATGGCGACGAGTGCCACCATAGCGACCACGGCGATAAGCAGCGCATACTCGACCATCGACGCGCCTTGTTCGTTGCGCACCAAAAGCGTGACGCCAGTTCGCATTCTGCCCTCCCTTGGGTGCGAGCTATCGGCAGACGATAGTACGCGCGATGCGTCGTCTGCGGAAAGCAAAAAAAGGCCAGGAGTTAAGATAGGGACACCAGCTGAACCGGCGAGAATTATACCATGGCGCCAACCCAAGTGTCGAATTTCGTCTTTTGAACCGAAGTAGCGCTTGCTTGTTACTCGAAAACGACGATTGGTTTGACGATCCGCGATTCGGCTAGCTCGTGATAGGCGCGCGGCACGTCGTCGAGCGCGATGAGGGCGGCGCCGACCTTTTCGGCCGTGACGACTCCTCGCTCGATCAGGCTCAAAGCCTCGCGCGTGTCGTTTGGTCCACACGAATAACTGGCGACGAGCCGCAGATCGCCGAAGTAAAAACGCGTTGGGTCCACGCTTACCGCAACGTCGGGCGGAAACGGCGTGAACATTACCACGGTGCCGCCGGCCCCCGTCGCTTCGGTCGCTGCTTTCAGCGCCGGGGCCGTACCGGGACCGCAGATCACGACGTCGGCGCCGCCGGGAAGAACCCGGCCAACGTCGTCTGGATGGAAGGCTGTAGCGCCGTTGCGCTCCGCGATCGCTCGACGCTGCTCGATGAAGTCGCTGCCGAAGACTTCGGCGCCCAGCGCTCCGGCGGCAAGGACGTGGAGCAATCCCATCACGCCCAAGCCGATCACGTAGAGCCGATCGTCTTTTTGCACACCGCTGCGGCGCAGCGATTTGACGACGCAGGCCAACGGTTCGACCAACGACGCATCGCGAAACGGGACGTGCGCCGGCAACGGCAGCGTGTCGCGCTGGTTTTCACGCGAAACACGAAAGTATTCGGCGATGCCGCCGGGCTCGATCTTGGTGGCGCGCCAGGTCGCGCACTGCACGTAATCGCCGCGAATGCAGGCGCGGCACTCAAAGCAGGGTGCGTGGTGATGAACGAAGACGCGGTCGCCCACGGAAAGCGCGCAGTCGCCGGCGACCGCCGCAACAATACCGGCCGGTTCGTGGCCGAGCACGAGCGGCGCCTTTCGCGCGATGTACCAGCCCATGACGTCGCCGCTGCAGATCCCGCTG
>Ga0265760_10000444_pt1 | contig 11632 bp, 8 predicted proteins | sample NZIome_2_FD_200831 | JGI IMG/M metagenome (GOLD analysis project Ga0265760, IMG submission 200831) | Metatranscriptome of rhizosphere microbial communities from Maridalen valley, Oslo, Norway - NZI1 (Metagenome Metatranscriptome) | ecosystem: Host-associated > Plants > Roots > Rhizosphere > Soil...
GGAAATGAAGCTGCCGTGGCACCGGGTGGTGGGCGCCGGCGGCAAGATCGTTTTTCCACCCACCTCGTTGAATTTCCGCGAACAGGCGCGGCGCTTGCGGGCGGAGGGCGTCGCGGTCAATTCAGGCAGGGTCAGCCGCGAGGCGCTGACTGATTTGGAGCAGTTCTAGAGGAGAAGGGAACTCATGGGACCGGATGTGCGTAGCGGAGTGAGCGTCGAATGCTGGTTTGAGTTCGCAAGTACCTATAGCTACTTGAGTGTCATGCGGATTGAGGGCCTCGCCCGGGCGTCAGGTGTGCGCATCGTGTGGAATCCCTTCCTACTCGGCCCGATATTCCGCTCCTTTGGATGGTCCACCTCGCCTTTCTTGCTGCAGAAAGCGAAGGGTGCCTACATGTGGACAGATATCGAACGGCAGTGCCGCAAATGGGGCCTGCCCTGGCGCCGTCCGACCGAATTCCCACGCCTTTCCCTGCTGCCGGCGCGCGTGGCGCTTCTCGGCGTCGATGAGCCGTGGCTGCCGACGTTCGCACAGCAAGTCATGCTCGCCAATTTCGCGCATGATCAGGATATTGCGTCGGAGCCGGTGGTGCGAAATGTTCTAGAGCGATTGGCGCTTCCTGCCGAAGAGCTGCTGCGCGCGGCTCAATCAGATTCCAATAAAGCACGGCTACGCGCCGCAACTGAGGAGGCGCAGCGCCGCGGCGTGTTTGGTGCGCCGACTTTCTTCGTCGGCGAGCAAATGTTCTGGGGAAACGATCGTCTCGACGATGCCCTGGCTTGCGCGTGCGCCGCGGCAGGCACCGGGATGACCGCCCCGGCGGAGCGCAATAGTTCGCCGTGTCCACAAGCGTGAGACTCAAGAATCCCTCTGCGTGCTCGCGTCTAGGGGACAGAACGTGCGACCGCGTCTAAACTCACACATATGAATCGGCCTCACACACTGATCGCACTCGCACTGTTGCTGGCAGCTTCCCGCGCACCTGCCGCGGCGCTCGACGACATCAAGATCGACACGAGCCGCGAGGTTTGCGAAGGCGCCGCCGCTAACGACAATAATTTCATCGTCTACGCCACCAATCTGAACCCAACCCAAACCATCGACGCCAACTTCAAATACGACTCGAATCCCGCCCAACAGCACTTTATTTTGTTCGACGCCAATCTCACTCCCATCACGGATCGCTTCCCAAAATTTCATGCGCGTCGCTTGAGCCCGCACGAAACCGCAAGGATAGGATGCACCGCCACGTATCGCGCAGCGCCGCGGCCACCGGGACCCTTGGGCGTACCGATCCTCATCACCAAACAGAGCGCCGCCTACGTTGATGCCAACGCCGCCGAACCACCAGCGGAGGACGCGCGATCTTTCGCGGCTTTCCTGTTGCAAGGCGGGATCAACGAGTGTGCGGCCGGCGCGAAGCCGCCTGGCTTGTTCTACTTCGTGAATTTGCATCCCTACGCGCGGCTTTCTGCCTCGATGAATCTGCTCGACGATCACGGCACTCGTGTCGGCGGTTTGACGCCAACGCTCTCGCCATTTCAAGCCACGCGCGTCGGCTGCAGCAATGGAGTCTCGAAACCAGGCACTATCATCAGCGCCACGCTTGAGGTCTCGCCGGGCGCCGGCGCGAGTCCGCCGGCTGCGCCGCCGCCAGGACCCGTAACGAGTCTGCCCGCTGCACCACAGCCAGAAGCGATACCGCGAGCGCCCGAACACCGCGAACCCCAGCCCAGCGAAGCGTCGCCGTTGGCGCCCTTGTCCCTGGGCGCGATCCTACGCACACAAAATGTTTGCGCGGGCTCCGTGCCATCAGGCTGGATAAAGATCAATGACGCGTGGAATCCCACCGTGTGCGGCAACCCGGCGACCATCATTTACAACGTCTGGACCCTGCAGCAATTGAGCGATGAACCGGTGGGCGCGGTCATTCATGTCTGCAAAGGAACGGTTCCTCCGGGATGGACTCTCGTGGGAACCGCCTGGAACCCGACCGTGTGCGGACATCCCGCCACCAACCAATCCAACGTGATGGCAATCAAGCGTTTGAATTGATCAACTCACTGTCATGAACGACAGCGAGCCTAAGAGTTCCGAGAGCCCGTTCCAGGCGACCTGGATGCCGATGCAAAAGAGGAGAAACGCGGACAGGCGCACCACGATGGTAGTGCCCGTTGCGCCGATCCATGTGGCGAGGCGCGCGGAATTCCGATAAAACCCGTAGATCAGCACCGACAGCAGCGCGGTCGCGGCGAGGGTTTCGACGAAAAACTCGAGCGAGGATGCGTGGAAGCCGCTGGGCCTGCCGGCACCCAAGGAGATCGCGACCGAAATCGTGCCGGGACCCGTGGTCAAAGGCATGGTGAGCGGATAGAACGCAAGCCGGCTCGGCGCAACGTCGATGGACTTGGGCTCAGGCGTTTCGCTGCGGCGCTGCTCGGTGACATCCGGAGCATTGAGCATGCGCCAACCGGCGGCGGCGACGATGATCCCGCCCGCGACGCGCAGCACGGGCAGCGAGACGCCGAAGAAACCCAGCACGTAGGCGCCGATGTAGAGCGAGGCGGCCACGATGATGCAGGAGTAAATCGCGACCCAACGTGCGGTCGCGGCGCGAACCTTGGGATCAAGCTCGCGCGTCGCGCCGAAGAAGATGAATGCGCCGGATAGCGGATTGACGATCGAGAAGAGCGCGGTGAAGGCCAGCAGAAAGGTCGAGAAGGAGAGCGCGTGCATAGCGGCCGATTCTAATGCGTCGCCGTCGCGGACTGGGTCGCTTTGAGAACTGCTTGCACCAGGCGTTGCGATGTATAGCCGGCGGCATAGGGCGTTAGCCCTAAGCGCACGACGACCAGCTGGCGCGACTTGATGATGCAAATGCTCTGGCCGTCGTGGCCAGACATCCAAAAGGCATCGGGCGGTATGCCGAACGCGGCGTCTGGATTTTCGCCGGGTGTCACCGCATCGGATCCCCACAGCCAGGTTTGGCCCATGCCGTACTGGCCGTGGGACGCATCCACAGGCGTGGCCATCATGGTGACGTAGCCGGGAGGGAGCAATTCTTCTCCTTGCCAAACTCCATCTTGCAGCAGGAACAGTCCATAGCGAGCCCAGTCGCGCGCGGTGGCATACATATAAGAAGACCCCACCAGAGTGCCGTGTTCGTCCGCCTCGATGGTCGCGGTGGTGATCCCGATGGGATTAAAAAGCCGGGCTTTGATAAATGTCGTCAGCTCCTGCGTCTGCGCTGCGCCTTGCGCCAAAGCCTCTTGAGCGATGCGCGACAGGATGACGGCGGTTCCGCTGGAATACAGCCACTCCTCGCCGGGCGGATGCGCCAAGGGCGGCGAGCGCGCAAAGCCGGCCATGTCGGGCTGCAGGTACAACATGCTGGTGACATCCGATACCGCGCCGTAGGCCTCGTTCCACTGTAATCCGCTCGACATGCCGAGCAGGTCCTTGAGGCGGATTTTCTCCCGCCCATCGCTGCCGGGCCAGAATCCGGCTTGAGCGAGCGACAGCTTGCCATCCTTGATGAGCATGCCAATGACTCCAGCCATCACGGTCTTGGTCATGGACCAGCCGAGGAGCGGGGTCGTGGGCGCAAAGCCGGCGGCGTAGTACTCGCCGGCGATATGGCCGTGATCGACCACGACGATGGCGCGCGCGCCGGGACCTGCGAGCATGGGGTCTTTCAGCAGTTGATCGATCGCTTTATTCGTCTCGACGGCTGCGCCGTCCGGCCAGGGGCCGCTGGAAAATGCGGAAGGCGGGACAGGAGGGACCGGTGCTCCGATGCGCGACCCAGCATTGAGTTCAGACGGCGCGGAAGCATCGAGCCTGCCATCCGGCAACACCGTGCAGCCGTGACCCGGCCGATACTGGGCAAGGCCATCGCCAATCACGCCAAAGAATCCGGCGCGCACCACGCCGCGCTCGCGGTCGACTTTGACCCGCATCGCCTTCAGCAGGGAAATGCCCGGTGCCTGCACATCGACGCGCAGCACCTCGTCGGGATCGCGACCGGCGAGAAACACATTCGAGCAGACGATCTTGGCGGAATAATTTGCGCCCACCCGCAGCAGCGCCGGGGGCTTGAACCACAGGAGCAATGCCAACGCGACAATGAGCAGCACCAGCACGCTTAAGATTCTTCGCAGTATTTTCATTTGCCTACCAATTGATCTCAGCCATGAGCGCCGCGTACGTGTTGATGCCGTCCCAGAGATTTTGCAGCCGCAAGTTTTCATTCGCCGCATGCTGGTTGTTGTCGTGATTGACGATGGGCAGACAAATGATCGGCGCGCTGAAGACGTCGGCAAACATGTACTGCGGCACGCTGCCGCCGGCCATGGGCAGCACCACGACCGGCGCGCCGGCGGCTTGCGTCGCGGCGGCGATCACCGCCTTGGCGGCGGGCGAGGACATGTCGGAGCGCAGGGCCGGATAGCCGGCATCCCACTTCAGCTTGATGATGCGCGGACTCTTCAAGCGCGTCGCAAGGTCGGGATCGTCGGCGACAATGGTCCAGCCCTGTGCGGTTAAGAAATGTTCGACCGCGGCGCGCACCGCGGCGGGGACTTGATCGGGAACCAAGCGAAAGTCCAAGGAGATGACGGCGGTGGTCGGAATGGCATTTGACGCCGCGTCGCCGACTTGGCCGGCACGAATCCCGCGGATGTTGAATGCCGGGCGCATGAGGCTGGCGGGCAGATCTTCGCCGCCCTCGGAACGGCCGATGCCGAATTCTTGTTTGAGCTCATCGCTGACGGGGGGTAGATTTTTCAGCGCCGTTTGTTCCGCCGGGGTGATGGCGCGCACGCCGTCATTGAAGCCAGGAATTAGGATGCGGCCGTTGTCATCGCGCATTCGCGCGAGCAGATTCGCCGCCATCGCCGCGGGGTTCGGCACCCAGTTGCCGTAGTGGCCGTCGTGCAGCGCATGCAGCGGCCCGTAGATCGTGGCTTCAAGCTGCATGACGCCGCGCGCGCCGAAATACACCAGAGGGCGGCGCGTCTGATGCACGGGGCCATCGCCGATGAGAATGAGATCGGCTTGCAGGATCTTTTGATTCTCATGCAGTGCTTGACTTAGGTGCGTGGAGCCGGCTTCTTCCTCGCCTTCCCACAGCACTTTGATGTTCACCGAGGGCGCGTTGCGCGTGGCCTTGAGTGCATCGAAGGCCGCTAGGAATGCCGCGATCGAGGCTTTGTCGTCGCTGACCGCGCGGCCGAACAGGCGCCACTCCGGATCGAACGGCGGCGCGGCTTTCTTCCAATCAACATCGCGGGGGGCATCGCTTAAGGCATGCTCGCGCATCACAGGGACAAAGGGGTCGGAGCTCCACTGCGCGGGCGTCACAGGCTGACCGTCGTAGTGGGCGTAGAACAGCACGGTGCGTTTTGCCTTCGGCGTTATTAGCAATCCGAATACCGCCGGCGGCGAATTCGCTCCGGTGGAAAGCAACGACGCATCAAATCCGCGTGACTTCAGCGCGACCTCGAGCGCATGCGCGGTCGCGGCGAGACCGGCCGGATCCGCCGCGACGCTCTTCAGGCGCGTGAGGGCGTCGATCTGCCCCACGATGTCGGCCTCGTGCGCTAGCCGATACTGCCGCACCTCGGTGCGCAGGTCAGCGGCATGCGACAGCGATGCAAGCAGTATCGATGCGGCACAGGCGATTCTAATGATCGGCGGCATGATTTTCTTGTTCCCTTTGGACGCGCGCGGCTGTCTCAAGTATCTTAACAAGCTTAAGGCGCAGGACGACGCCTTTGGATTCGATAAGGTGAGGGATGGAAAATCTAAGGTATTTAGGTTTCGCCTTAATTGTTGCGATTTTGAGCTGCGGGATTGGAGCTAGGATAGCTCGTGCCTCGCCGGCTGACCTGCAGTTCAGCCAGGTCGTGGATGATTTTGTCCTCGGCAGCCTGGCGCTCGCACCGGTGACGGCCAGCACGGTGGGCTACCACAAGCATCACGGCGAGATGCTTGAAGACGAGTTGGATGATTTCAGCGCGGCGGGTATCAAGGCGCAAATCAAGTTGCAGCGCGACATCGAGGCGCGCATCGAAAGGCTCGATGCCAAGGCGTTGAACCAAGAGCAGCGCGCCGATATCGAGGTGATGCACGATGCCATTTCTGCCACGCGGCTCGACATCGAGGAGGTGCAGAGTTATCGGCATAACCCGACCATCTATGTCGAACTCGTCGGCAATGCTCTGTACACACCCTATGTCCTGCACTACGCGCCGGCCGAGGAGCGCTTCAAGCATATCATTCAGCGCCTGATCCGGATTCCGGCGTTGGTACGCCAGGCCGAGGCAAACTTGAGCGACTCGCCGGAAATCTGGAACAAGGTGGCGCACGAGGAGAACACCGGCAACATCGATCTCATCGAGGGCGTGCTGCGCACCAGTTGCCCGAAGGCCTTAGGCAAAGAATACACGCAGGCCGCGGAGCCGGCGCTCATCGCACTCAAGGCCTTCAACGATTTTCTCGACGGCACACTGGCGAAAAAGACCTCCGATTGGCGCCTAGGCAAGGTGCACTACGCCAAGAAGTTCAGCTACGTGTTGGCGACGGGCAAGACCCCCGATGCACTGCTGCAGGAAGCCGAAGTGGATCTGGCCAAGACGCGCGACGAGATGGTGCAGCTCGCCGCGCCCAAGAGCGTCGAGCAGGCGCTGGCCGACGTGGCGCTCCAGCATGCGACTCCACACACCTACATGGCGGCGGCGAAACAGACCCTGGCCACCGCGACGGCCTTCGTCAAAGCCAAAGACCTGGTGACCTTGCCGCCCAACTCGAATCTGCAGGTGATCGAGACGCCGATGTTCATGCGCGGCGTCTACGGGGTCGGGGGATTCGATCAAGCGCCGGCGCTGGAACCGAAGCTCGGCGCATTTTATTGGATCACGCCGATCTCAGACTCCTGGCCGCAGGCGCGCATCGATTCGAAGCTGCGCGAGTACAACGATGCGGGGCTGGCGCACCTCACCGTGCACGAGGCGATGCCGGGACATTATGTGCAGGCCGAGTACGCGAACGAGGTGCAGCCGCGCTCGCGGCGCCTGCTGCGCAGTATCTTTGCCAACGGTCCTTATGTAGAAGGCTGGGCGGTGTATACGCAGCAGCTCATGGCCGAGCAAGGGTTTTTAAGCGATACGCCCGGCTACCGCCTGACGCTCGCGAAACAAAAGCTGCGGGTGCTGGCCAACACCATCATGGATGTGCGGCTGCAAACGATGGGAATGAGCGATGCGGAAGCGCTGGATCTCATGACCAAGACCACGTATCAAGAAATGGAAGAGGCCACGGCCAAGCTGCAGCGCGCCAAGCTAACCTCGTGCCAATTGCCGACTTATTACGCCGGCTACAAAGGGTGGCTGGTGGTGCGCGAACACTATAAGAACACCCACGGCGATGCGATGGCCTTGAAGCAGTTTCACGAGTCGGCGCTGCGCGAAGGCGCGGTGCCGCTGCCGGTGCTCGATGAGCTATTAAATTAGCGCTGCGTTAAGTCCATTAACTTAAAGCGCTTTGACTTATGCGCCCGCTTAGGCGTTACAGGCGGGGATTCAAGCGAATTTCGGCGCTTTAAGCAAAATAAAATGTCGCTGGGCGCTAACGTCGTTTATTGCCGACATGTTTTGGCGCGTCTCGCCCCCGTACCATGACGGCATCAAATATTCACAGTTGGGTGCTAAGCGTGACCAGTCTGACTTATGCCGCCGAGGCTGCTTCGAGCAAAACGCTGGAGGCGTTGGCTCAGGTCATTCGCGCGTTGGCCCCGGAAGTATCCGGTGTCTCGTTCCATGATTTTGCGGCGGATACGCTGTGGATGTCCGATGATTTCATTCTGCCGGAAGACTACCAACTGGTGGAAGACTCGCTCTCCAGTGATCCGCGCGGCAATCTCGATGTCTCCTATGCGCCGCGCGGCGAGGGAAATTATTCGCTCGCCATACCGGTACGCGATGCGCAAGGCTCGGTCAACGGCGCGGTGCGCTTGAGCATCGATGCCTCGATCAAGGACACGCGCACGGATGAATCGCTGGAGCAGAAACTGGCGCCGGTGTTCGTCTGCCTGTCCGCGGAATTCGAACGGCGCCAGGGATTTCCCCTGCTCATCAGCGAGGACACGCCGGAAGGGACGCAGATCGAGAACGCCCTGCATGCCGAACGCTTTGAATTATTTCTGCAGCCGATTTGCTCGCTGCACGACAATGTGAGTCTGGCGCGCTTCGAAGTGCTGCTGCGCCTGCGTACCGCCAACGGCAGCCTGATCGAACCGAAGGAATTCCTGGCGCGCGCCGCGCAGCAGCGGCTCATGCCGAATATCGATCGCTGGGTGGTGCGCACGCTGCTGGTGTGGCTGACGGCCAACCGCAAACTGTGGGCGCGCGTGCCCTCGGTGTTCTCCATCAATCTGTCGTCGCAGTCGATGACCGATGACAGCTTCGTGAGTTTCGTCGAAGCCTGCGTGAAGAAAAGCGGGCTGCCGCCGCAGGCGCTGTGCTTCGACATTACGGAACGATTCGCTGCCTCAGGCAGCATCAGTGTGGCCGAGTCCATGAAGCGGCTGGAGGCGTTAGGGTGCGAGGTAGCGCTGGATGATTTCGGCGCCAATCCGCCTTCCTACGGCTATCTTCGATCAGTCCCAGCACATTATTTCAAAATCGACAGCTCCTTAGTCGAAGCGGCACCGACCGACCGCGTCGCACGGGCGATGATTTCCGCGATCGTGCGCATGGCGAGCGATCTCGGGGTGCAGACCGTGGCGGAATCGGTGGAGTCGGATATCGAGCTGCAGGCGGTGCGCTCCTTAGGGGTGGACTATGCGCAGGGATTTTTGTTGGGAAAACCCAAATCCCTCACCGGCTACGATTTCGCGACGGGCCAGATCAATTGAGGCGCGGTTTCACCACACCCGCACGCGCTCGTCCGGCTTCAAGTACAGCTTCTCGCCGGGCTTGACCGCGAACGCCTCATACCACGCATCCAGATTTCTCACCGTATAGGAACGGTACTGCGCCGGTGCGTGGCCATCGCTGATGACCTGCGCGCGCAAGGCGGGATCGCGGGTTTTGCTGCGCCAACTCTGCGCGAAGCTTAAGAAGAACAACTGATCGGCATTGAATCCCGACACATCGGCGGACGGCGCGCCCTGGGCGAGATGATAGGCATCGTAGGCGGCATTTAATCCCGCAACATCGGCGATGTTCTCGCCCAAGGTCTGCTCGCCGTTCACATGCAGGTCCGGAAACGGTTTGTAGGTATCAAACTGCGCCGCCAGTTGAGCGCCCGAGGCGCGGAAGTGCGCGAAATCATCCGGCTGCCACCAGTTCCTCAAGCGGCCCTGCGCATCGAAGAGCGCGCCCTGATCATCGAAACTGTGGCTGATCTCATGACCGATGGTGGCGCCGATGGCGCCATAGTCCATGACCAGCGGCTGGTCGGGATCGAAGTACGGCGCCTGCAGTATCGCGGCGGGGAAATTGATAGCATTCATCGCCGGCAGGTTGACCGCATTGACCAATTGCGCATTCATGACCCATTCGGAGCGATCCACCGGCTCGCCCAACTTGGCGAGCTGGCGCCGGTATGCATAGAGGTCGGCGCGCGAGAAGTTGCCAAAGGCATCGCCGCGGGTGATTTTCAAGTCCGCATAGGAGCGCCAATGATCCGGATATCCCACGCCGATTTTCAAGGCCTTGAGCTTGGCCTTGGCGACCAGCTTGGTTTGCGGCGCCATCCAATCGAGCCGATCGATGCGCGCCGCGAAAGCCGCCAGGAGGTTGTGCACCATTACCTCGGCGCGCTTTTTCTGCTCGGGCGAGAAATATTTTCCCACGTAGAGCTTGCCGACCGCATCGCCGAGAAAAGTATTGCTGGCCGCCACAGCGCGCTTCCAACGGGGGCTCAATTCCGCCGTGCCCTTGAGCACGTGCTCATAAAACGCAAAATTCTCATCGACGAATTTTTTCGGCAGGTAGGGCGCGGCATCCTCGAGCGCGTGAAACTTCAAGTAGTCCTTCCAGGTGTCGAGCGATTCGCTCGCGATGAGTTTGGAGAGACCGACGAGCGCGCTCGGCTGCCAGACCACAAATTCGCTCTGTCCACTTAAGCCGGCGGCGGAGAAGAAGGCACGCCAATCGAGGTCTGGCGCCTCGGCGTAAAATTGGTTGCGGCTCCAGTGATTATTGCCGCTCTCAATTTTTTCCGAAGCTACGCGCGTCCAGTGCACCTCCGCCATGCGCCGCTCGAGCTCGAAGATATTGGCGGCGCGCGTTTCTGGCGCGTCGATACCGGCCAATTTAAGCACGGCGGCGATGTGCGCCTGGTATTGCGGCCGGATCGCGGCCATGGCCGGCGAGGTGCCGAGGTAGTACTCGCGGTCCGGCATCCCCAACCCGCCCTGCAACAGGAAAGGCCGGTAGCGTTTCGGATCGTTAAGATCCTGCGCCACCCACAGCCCGAAAAGATGCGGCGTGTGCAGGTTGGTATTGTTCAAAATGTCCACGTCCGCGCGCACTGTTTCGCCCAAGGCGGCCGCGAGCTCGCTGCGGCTGAAGATGTCGTCGATGCGCTTGAGTGCGGGCTCCATGACCTTGAATCCTTTGGATTCGATCGCGGCATCGTCCATGAAACTGGCATAGAAATCGCCGATCTGCTGGGCCTCGGATCCTGGCCGGGCGGGTTGCGCCGTTACCGCGTTGAGCAGCTCATCGACGCGCTGGGCGGTGAGTTCGGTCAAAATGGCGCCGTTGCCATAGCTGCTGCGATCGGCGGGAATTTCCGTGGCTTTGATCCAGCCGCCATTGGCGTAGGCGAAGAAATCATCGCCCGGGGCGACTTTCACATCCATACCGGCAAGATCGGGACCGTGCACTTGCGCCGCGGCGACACCGGCCAGCAGCAGGCCTAGTATTATTATGCGATGCATTGATTCACCAGTTTGGATTGGGAAGTTCGCTGAAAACTTCTTGTAGTGCGAATCCCCAGCGTTCGCGGATCATCTTGAAGTACTCGTTGTCCATATCGATGCTGATGTGCGTCGATAGTTTGAATTCGTCGCGCCTGATGATGCAAAGATCCAAGGGCGGCCCCACCGACAGATTCGAGCGGATGGTGGAGTCCATGGACACCAGCGCGCACTTGGCGGCCTGCGCCAGACTGCTGCTGCGGGTAATCACCCGGTCGATGATGGGCTTGCCGTACTTGGATTCGCCGATCTGAAAATAGGGCGTGTCGACGGAAGATTCGATGAAGTTGCCGGCCGAATAAATGTGAAACAACCGCGGCTCCTCGCCCTTGATCTGGCCGCCCAAAATAAAGGTGCCGTTGAACTCGTAGCCATGCTCACGCAGATCCTCGGCATCGCGCTGATGGATCTCGCGCAGCGCATCGCCGACCACGCGCGCGGCATTGAACATATTGGTGGCGCTCAATAGGCGGGTCTTGGGCTGCGTGTCGTCGGGCGCCTCGAGCAAGTTGATCACCGCTTGGGTGATGCCTAAGTTTCCCGCCGACATCAGCACCAGCACGCGATCGTGAGCGTGCTGGAAGGTGGCCATTTTTCGAAAGGTGTTGATCTGGTCGACGCCGGCGTTGGTTCGCGAGTCCGAC
>Ga0265760_10000445_pt1 | contig 11619 bp, 10 predicted proteins | sample NZIome_2_FD_200831 | JGI IMG/M metagenome (GOLD analysis project Ga0265760, IMG submission 200831) | Metatranscriptome of rhizosphere microbial communities from Maridalen valley, Oslo, Norway - NZI1 (Metagenome Metatranscriptome) | ecosystem: Host-associated > Plants > Roots > Rhizosphere >...
ATCAGTCTTCGACGAACGACTTCAGCCTGGTCAGCGCCTGATCCCATTGCGCGGAGACGAAGTCCAGATATTTCCTGAGTTCCTCAACTGGCTTCGGATCGAATTCGAACCGGCTCTCCCGACCCGCACGGATATTGCGCACAAGTCCTGCATTCTTCAACACTCGAAGATGCTTGGTGATCGCCTGCCGGGTCAGCTTCGAACCTTTCGTCAGCTGAGAAATCGAGTACGGCTGCCCACCGCAAAGCTTCGCAACCAGCGATAGCCGCGTCCCGTCGCCCAGCGCGGCAAATACGGGTGCACGAGGCTGCCGCTTGACGGCTACCCGGCTACGACGTTTGTGAGACATGGTTTTCGATGTTCTTCATCTGCTCTGTCCAACCACCGTCATTCCTGCGGAATGCCTCCAGGCGGCGATCGCCGGGGATCTTGTCAAAGCCGGACTCGGTGAGTAGAAGAAGTGTGCCGTTCGAGGTCTTCTCCAGCCTGAATTCGACAAGGGTGGGCGTCTCTTTCGAGTAGTCTATTTTGGAGTCGACAGAATAAGGATGCCAGGTAAAGGAAAAAAGCCGTTCCGGCTCCATTTTCTGCACCACGGCCTCCCATTTGACATGTTCATAGCCAGGATAGGTAATCTGGCCGCGCGCGATCTGACCCGGTACGAACGGGCCATCCAGTTTCACTCGAAACCACTGGCCAAACTCACGGTAATCCGTCAATGCACGCCAAACGCGCGAAACTGGGGCTTTGAGTTCAATGCGCTTCTCAATCTGATTGTTCATTAACTGCAACCTCCAGGTTGCATATTAACTTAAACGCTACAGAAACTGCAACCTTTCGGTTGCATTTTTGTTGGGGAGCTGCGCGTTGAGAAGATTGACGTGAAACCAGCGGAGATTGCAGTGATACAGTGAATGAGGCGCGAGTTGAGAACACTGTAGCATGACCAGACTACTAACATTCTTCGCTACTATTTCAATCCTGTCGCTAAGTGGATGTAGCGGAGCGCGAAAGGAGGGAAAGGTGGAAAACACGGTCGAGGTAACTCAGGCGATCAGTGCCCTTCGAAACGCGTATGCCGCATTCAACCGTGGTGATATGGAGACGGCAGTGCAACCGCTCGATGCGGAAATCGAGTGGACTGAACCGGCGGAATTTCCCAGTGGTGGCACGTACCGCGGGCGTGAGGCCGCGAAGCACTATTTGGCCCAGTCACGAGCCGCGTGGGCCGAAGTGAGCAGTGAGCCGGAACGGTTCATCGCCCACGGTAACCGGATCGTCGTATTTGTTCACGCGAGAGTTCGAGCGAAGGGCAGCAACGAATGGCAAGATGTCCGCCTTGCCGACGTCTATACATTTCATGACGGAAAGGCAATTCAGATGCGTGCGTTCGCCGCTCGGCGAGAGGCATTGCGTTGGGTCGGAATCAACGACCCCGGCGCTGCACCTTGACGGTATCTATGAGCCGAGCCATGGCTGCGGGTTGCCGATTGCCTCGACTAGCTCCTGGAGAAATTTTGCTGCGCGTGCGCCATCCACTACGCGATGATCGCTTGAGAGCGTCAAGGTCATCATGGGACGGATCCCGGGATGGCCGTCGATAGGCACAACGCGCTCGCTGATACGTCCGACCGCAAGAATCGCGGCCTGAGGTGGAATAATGATGGCGGTGAATGCGTCCACGCCAAACATTCCAAGGTTGCTGATGGTGAAAGTGCCACCCGCGATGTCGGCAGGACGCAACTTGCCGCCGCGCGCGCGTTCCGTAAGGTCGCGCCGCTTGGCAGCGATCTCCCTCAACCCGGACTTGTCGGCAGCGTGAATCACCGGCGCGACTACTCCATCGTCCACCGCCATCGCCAAACCTATATTGATTTCGGCATTTGTCTGAACACGTTCGCCAGTCCAGCTTGCATTCAGGCGCGGGTGTTTTACGAGGACTCGCGCAACCAGGGCTGCCAGCAGATCGGTGTGCGTAAGTTTTAATGCGTGCGATTGTTCAATCTCTGGCGCTAGCCTTTGCCGTGCGTCGTTCAGAGCACCGGCGTCCACTTCCCGGACGATGAAGAAATGGGGCACTGTCGTCCAGCTCTGAGTTGTGCGTTCCGCCATCAGCCGGGAGATCGGGCTGCCGCTTTCAACTGGTGCGGGCGATGATCCGGCTTTCGATTCTGCGACAGCGAGAATGTCGGACGCGAGGATTTCTCCGCCAGAACCGGAGCCTTGGACATCAGCAAGATTGACGCCACGTTCGCTGGCGAGACGTCGCGCTTTGGGGGAAACCTTAATCGCTTGTTGGCTTACAGGTTGCGCGCCTTGAATTACAGATGCTGGAGACGAACCCGCTGGAGCCGCAACAGCGGTTGTTTTTCTTCCCGACGTGGTGGCGACTTCGTCCGTCGGAGGAACTTCTCCCGGCCGCACGATCCAGGCGATAGTTCGCCCTACAGGAACTTCCGCTCCGGGCTGGACCTTCACACCGGCAAGAACGCCATCGCCGGGTGATTCGATCTCCATCACTGCTTTGTCGGTCTCGATTTCGAGAAGTGCCTCGCCCTTCGCGACGGAGTCACCCTCTTTTTTCAGCCACGAAATGAGCTTACCAGTTTCCTGGGCCATTTCGAGCGCGGGCATCACCACACTGATCGCCATAATCTATCTGTAGAGACGAGGCCTGCCTCGTCTCAGTCCCCTACACCCACCCTTTCCCGCTTGGAGCTGGCTTCGATCATCTCGCGCACGCGAGAGTTCGGTTTGGATTCGGTCTCGCGGATTGCGGGCAGCGGTCCATCCACGGTGAAATAATGTCTGCCAGCAACCAGGAGCTCTTCGGCCGGGAAGCGCGTAATGACTTCGTGGCCCGTTTCGGTGACCACGATTTCCTCTTCGATGCGCGCGGCACTCCAGCCATCGGTCGATGGCCAGAAAGTTTCCAGCGCGAAAACCATACCCGGTTTGATTTCGCAGGAGTGCTCCAGTGACACGAGGCGGCTGATCACCGGCTTCTCCCAGATGGCGAGGCCAATCCCGTGACCATATTGCAGCGCGAAGGCGGCTTCCTCGTTCGCGAAGCCGAACTCCTGCGCCTTCGGCCACACGGACGCAATCTCTGCGGTAGTGCGCCCCGGGCGCACTAATTCAATCGCGGCGTCGAGATATTCCCTGCAACGTTTGTACGCGTCGTTCATTGCGTGCGAGGCGTAGCCGATCGTAAAGCATCGGTAGTAGCAAGTCCGGTATCCCATATAGGAGTGGAGAATGTCGTAGTAAACGGGATCTCCGGGACGAAGCACGCGGTCAGAGAAAACGTGAGGATGCGGATTGCAGCGTTCGCCGGAAATCGCATTCACGGCTTCCACATATTCTGAGCCGAGATCGTATAGCACTTTGCTCACCAAGCCCACCGCCTGGTTTTCGCTCATTCCGGGCTTCATGGCACGATAGAGTTCGTCATACGCGGCATCAACCATCATGGCGGAGTGGTTTAGCAAAGTGATCTCGTCGCGGGTCTTGATGAGGCGGGCTTCCGACATTAGCGCCTGCCCGTCGACGACTTTGATTCCCTCTTTCTGCAAGGCGAAGAGGACTGGCAATTCGACAATATCGACGCCGACCGGCTCTTTGTGTAGGCCGCGCATTTCCAGCTCAATGCGAATCTTCTTTGCGACATCTTCCGCGCGGCCCATTTCTGGCGTCATCGCGCCGCGCAACACTGAGATGCCTGCTCGCGACCGCTCGCCCAGCCAGGGACAATGCAATTGGTGGTGCTTTGCGGCTGATCCGAAGTCCCACAGAATCGGCTCATCATTTTGCGGAAGGAGGGTGAAGCGATTCGCCTTGTCCTGAGCCCAGGTACCGATGTGAGTCGCGGTCAGGTAGCGGACATTATTCATGTCAAAACACAACAGCGAGCCCATCTCAGACTTGCCGAGAAGTTCCTTGGCCCGCGCCAGACGTTCGCGGCGCAGCCGATCGAAGTCAACCCGGTTTTCCCAATCCACCGCCATCGTTCCGTATGTGGGCAGAGCCATCAGAGTTCTCCTTTGCCAGTTGAGCGTGTTCTCAGGATCGGCCGCAGAGTTTGCGGGCTGCATCAAACACGGTTTGCTCGGTCGGCACGGTTACATCTTCCAAAGGCGGCGAGAACGGAATTGGAACATGCATCGCGCCCATGCGCTTGACCGGAGCGTCCATATCGTAGAATGCGCCGGTGGCGATCACGGACGCAAGTTCGGCGGTCACGCCGTAGCGTTCGTAACCTTCATCGAGCACGATCGCCCGCGACGTTTTCTTCGCCGACTCAATCAAAGTTTTTTCGTCGAGCGGCCACATGGTTCGCGGATCGACTACTTCAGCGCTGATCCCGATTTCCTCGAGCAGCGTGGCCGCGCCCAACGCGACTTGCACCATACTGCTGGTCGCGACCAGCGTGATGTCCTCTCCCACGCGCTTCACGTCTGCAACGCCCAAGGGCACAGTGTAGTCGTCCGCGGGTACCGGGCCTTTTAGCTTGTACATCATTTTGTCTTCGAAGAAGACAACCGGATTCTCATCGCGAATCGCGGCCTTCAGCAGTCCCTTGGCGTCAAATGGCGTCGAAGGCAAAACCACTTTCAAACCTGGAACGTGGCAAAACCACGCATGCAGCGACTGCGAGTGTTGCGCTGCCGAGCGGCGAGTCGCGCCCATCGTGGTGCGCATCACCATCGGAACTTTCCACTTCCCACCTGACATGTAGTGGACCTTGGCGGCCTGGTTGACCATCTGGTCCATGGTCAAGGTGATGAAGTCGCCGAACATGATGTCGACCACGGGACGCATTCCCGTCATAGCGGCGCCCACCGCGAGTCCCGTGAATCCGGCTTCCGAGATCGGCGTATCCAGCACGCGGTCTTTGCCGAATTCCTCGAGCAGGCCAGAGAGAACTTTGAATGGCGTGCCCGCCTCCGCGACGTCCTCGCCCATAATGCAGACGGTTTCGTCGCGACGCATTTCTTCGGCGAGGGCCTCACGAATGGCCTGCGCGAATGTCAACTCACGATCAGCGGCTTCAGGCATACACGTCCTGGTCCACTTCATCGACGGACGGATACGGCGCTGCGACTGCGAACTCGACTGCTTTTTTCATTTCAGATTCAAGTTCCACTTGCGTCCGGTCAAGCGCAGCCATATCGGCGAACTTCTCCGCAACCAGCCATTTGCCGAAATTGATGATCGGATCGCGCTCCGTTTTCCAGGTCTGCTCTTCCTGCTTGGAGCGGTAGTATTCGCGGTTGATGTCGCCCACGTGATGTCCGTGATAGCGATAGGTGTTGCAGAGCAGAAATGCGGGACCCTCGCCGCGGCGGGCTCGATCCACGAGTTGCTGCGCGCTGCCGCAAACCGCGCGCACGTCCTGGCCATCGACGCTGGCAGCCTCGAGGCCGAAGGCAGTTGCGCGCGCCAGAATATCTCCGGCGGTAGTTTCCGAGTAATGCGTATATTCCGTGTAAAGATTGTTCTCGCAGATGTAAATCACGGGAAGCATGAACAGTTGGGCGAGGTTCATCACTTCGTAGAGCACGCCCTGGCCGAGCGCGCCCTCGCCGAAGAAACATACTGCGACCCGGCCGTTGCGAAGGCGCTGGGCTGAAAACGCCGCTCCCGTCGCAATGCCGGCGCTGCCGCATACGATCGCATTCGCTCCAAGGTTGCCGGTCGCCGGGTCTGCAATGTGCATGGAACCGCCCTTGCCCTTGCAGTACCCGGCCTTCTTACCCAGCAGTTCGGCGAACATTTGATCGGGGGAGGCACCCTTCGCCAAACAATGTCCATGACCGCGATGCGTGCTGGTGATGTAGTCGGTGGGCTCGAGCGCTTCACATACGCCGACCGCGACCGCCTCTTCACCGATGTACAGATGCGCTAGCCCGGGCATCAATGCCCGGGTATAAAGTTCGTTGACCTGGGCTTCGAATTGCCGAATGGCGACCATCTGGCGGTACATCCGGAGCCACAAATCGACTTTTTCCAAGGCTTCTCTTGGCTGTGTGGCAGTCGTCATTTTTGCATACCCGACATGCGCGCCAAAACATCAAACATGACGGCAAAGTCTAACTTTTCCCAACCCATACCTCGCGCGGCGGTCAGGAACTCGTTGCTGATGGCTGTGGTGGGAACCGGAACATTCAGCTTGCGGCCCAACTCCATGGCCAGAAGCATATCTTTCTGCATCATGTTGACGTCGAACCAGGCTTCTTCCGGTTGCTGCAAAACAAAAGGGCCGCGGTACTGAATCATGGGCGACGCAATTGCACTGTGAACCAGAACATCGACCGCGACTTCTCGCGGAATCCCGCTCTTTTCCGCCAGCAGCACACCTTCGGAGAAGGCCAGCATCTGCACCGCCAGGCTCAAGTTGACGGCAATCTTCATAGACAGCGCGACGCCGTTGTCGCCGACGTACGTGACTTTCGGTCCGACGTCCAGAAGCAATGGTTTCAGGCGCTCAAAAGTTTCCTTGCGGCCGCCGACCATCACGGAGAGCTTGCCCTGCTGCAGGGTAATAACACTGCCCGACACCGGCGCATCGATCATGTCGGCACCCTTCTCACGAACTTTCGCAGCCAGCGCGCGGCTCACTTCGGGGCTCACCGTGCTCATGTCAATGTGGAATTTGCCAGCACCGATGCCCGCGAGCAATCCGTCCGGCCCGTCAGTTACCGCGGCGAGCGCCGCGGCGTTCGTCACCATTGTGAAGGTCACGTCCGATGCTGCCGCGACACCTTTGGGAGATTCCGAAAACTTCATGCCCTTGTCGATCAACCACTGCGCCTTGGCGCGCGTCCGGTTGTATCCGGTCACGGTATGCCCTTTTTCGAGCAAGCGGGCTACCATGTTTCCGCCCATCACGCCGAGACCGATGAATCCAAGCTTGGCCATTCAACAATTCCCTTTCAAATTCGACTTGAGCTGCGAACTACTTCTTGCTGACCCTACTTCTTGACGATCGACGACGAATCCGCAAGCACCTGGTTGAGATGAGCGCGCATCGCTTCTCGCGCCGCCGCGGGGTCGCGTTTCTCGATCGTTGCCAGGATGCGCTTGTGATGGAACTGCCCTCGCTCCGGCCCTCCGTCCACATTGAAAATGCGACTGCGTTGCTCGCGCAAAAGGCCGACAATCGAATCCAGGAGCGAAAGGATCAGAGGGTTTCCAGCCGCTTCCGCCAGCGCCAGATGGAAGTCGAGATCCGCTTCGACGTAAGCGTCTGGGTCGTGCAGGTTGCGGTCCATGACCGCAACCGCTTCGCGCATGGTGCTCAGCAGTTGTTCCTCAATCCGGGTAGCGGCCAAGCCAGCAATCTCCGGCTCCAGCACAAGCCGTAGCTCGGCCAGATTCGCCGAACCTTCCTGCTGGTTGATGCGGATCATTAGATCGAGCGACTGCCGAATCGCCTGCGAAGTCCCATTGGTCACGAAGGTGCCGCGGCCGGAATAGGCTTCGACTAAGCCCTTCTCTCGCAAAGTCTTCACCGCCTCGCGCACGGCGGTACGGCTCACTCCGAAGCGCTGGGCAAGATCGCGCTCCGCCGGCAACTGATCCCCGGGCTTAAGTTGCCCCTTCAAGATGGAAGCTTCCACCTGTTGGACAATCTGCTCGTAGAGGCGAGAGGTCTTTACGGTCCGGTACAGTGGCTTGGCTTCTCGCGAGTCCACCCCTTCGTCTGTCATGAGATCCCCAATCAGCATCGCTTGATCAACCATAACGGTATGGTGGTAGGACCACTATACCATAAGGCTGCAAACGCCTCCCTCTACTGAATCCAAACCGTCTTGATGTTCACAAATTCGCGAATCCCCTGCACCGCGAGTTCTCGTCCATGGCCTGAGAACTTTACACCCCCGAAGGGCAATCGCGGATCGGAAGCCACCATCTTGTTCAGGAAGACCATACCGGCGTCGAGGTCGTTGACGAACCTTTCGGTCTCCGCAGGGTCGTTGGTCCAGGCGCTGGCGCCCAGCCCGAAGCGGCTGTCGTTGGCGATCTGGATGGCCTCGTCGATATCCTTCACGCGAAAAACCGACGCCACCGGACCAAAGAATTCCTCCTTGTAAGAGGGCGATTCTTTCGGGATATCGGTCAGCACCGTCGGTGGATTAAAGTTAGGGGGAAGCTTCATGGGATGGCAACCGGTCAGCACCCGCGCACCGGCCGCCACGGTTTTTTTCACGTCGGCATCGAGAGAAGTAACCGCGTCCGCACTGGCCAGGGGGCCGAGCTGCGTGCTCTCCTGGAACGGATCTCCGACGCGCAGATCCTGCATGCGCTTGACGAACTTGCGCTCGAACTCTTCGGCAATCTTTTCCGACACGATGAAACGCTTTGCTGCAATGCACGATTGCCCATTGTTCTGAATCCGGGCGTCGACGGCAGTCGCGACTGCCGTATCCAGATCAGCGCTGGGCATCACGATGAAAGGATCGCTGCCGCCCAGTTCCAACACGACCTTCTTGATTCGCTTGGCCGCGGAAACTCCCACTTGAATCCCGGCCTGCTCACTGCCGGTTAAAGTTGCGGCCACGACACGAGGATCGTTCAGGATGCCATCGACTGGTCCTGAGCCGATCAGCAGTGTCTGGAAAACTCCTTCGGCAAAGCCCGCGCGGCGAAGAATGTCCTCTATCTTCAGCGCGCACTGCGGGACGTTTGACGCATGTTTCAGCAGTCCAACATTGCCCGCCATGAGTGCCGGCGCGGCAAAACGGAACACCTGCCAGAAAGGAAAGTTCCACGGCATTACAGCCAGGATGGGACCGATCGGCAGGTAGCGGATGAAGCTGCGCTTCGCTCCGGTTTCGACCACTTCGTCGGCCAGGAACTTCTCGGCGTTCTCCGCATAGTAACGGCATCCGCCTGCACACTTCATCGCTTCGGCCACGGCGGCCTTCAGAGGCTTGCCCATTTCAAGCGTCATCAAATGGGCGCACTCGTCCTTTTCTTTTTCCAGAATCTCGGCGGCGCGCATCATCTTGCTGGCGCGTTCCGCGAATGGAGTGCGCCGATGCGTTCGGAATGCAGAAGCCGCCAGTTGCAACTTCTGCTCAATTTGGGCCGCGCTCAGAGGCTCGAACGTCTTTAGAATTTCCCCGGTCGCGGGATTAATCGTCGCTATCGCCATGCTTTTTCTGTCCCTCCGCTTGGTAGGCTACGCCTCGGCCTTGTTTGGACTCAAGCAGCGGGCCCCGTCGGGCAGCGGTCTCGTGGTCGAACCACAATACTACTTGACGGGTAGGCCGCGTCAAGGCTATACCTTCAAATCGCCAGCAGTTTTTCAATTTTCAGGTCGAAAACGGTCGCCGAATATGCGACCGAAGCTCTTCCATCCTGTTTAGGATTTGGAGGTCGTAATGCATTCTCGGTCGAATGGCATTCGGTTCCTAGGCATCGTCACCCTGCTCCTCGCCGTCTCTGTTCCCGTGTTTTCGCAAACCGTCACTGGCCGCCTTCTGGGGACTGTCGCCGACCAGTCTGGCGCGGCTGTGGCTGGCGCTACCGTGATCATCACCGATGTTCAGCGCGGCACCAGTCGAACCGTAGTCACCGATGCGTCCGGAAACTACGTCGCCCCCGAACTGCAGCCCGGAACCTACAGAGTTCGAGCGGAAGCAAAAGGTTTCAAAACCGTGGAGCGTCCCAACATTCCGGTCGAGGTCGGCACGGACTTGCGAGTGGACATTACGCTTCCGGCCGGATCGGTGTCCGAAACGGTGGTGGTGACGGACGAGGTTCCCCTCATCGACACGACATCGTCAACTTTAGGGGGTACGCTGAGCAACGCGCAGATTAACGATCTGCCACTCAATGGCCGAAACTACGAGAACCTGCTGCAACTGCGTCCCGGTGTGATGAGATATCCCGGAGGCGGATTCTCGACGACGAGCACGAACGGACTGCGCGCGGAGGACAACGCCTACTTCGTTGAGGGACTGTTCAACAGCGAGCCCTTCTCTGGCCAAGCCATCATCAACGGAGCCGGGATTGCTGGCGATTCCGCGACCATTCTGCCGATCGACTCGATTCAGGAATTCAATGTGGAAGAGAATCCTCCTGCCGAATTCGGATGGAAGCCCGGAGCGGTTGTTAACGTCGGTCTGAAGTCCGGTACAAACCAGCTTCACGGCACCGCATTCGGGTTTGGACGCACTGACGCATTGGACGCCCGCAACTATTTCAACATGGTGCCCAATCCCAAGCTCACAACCACGCTGGAACAATACGGTGGTAGTGTCGGCGGCGCGATCGTCAAAGACAAAGTATTTTTCTTTGGAGCCTTCGAAGGCCAGATGTATGACGTTGGAAATTCGTTTGGAGGCATTACGAGCCCCTCGATGGTCTCTATGCCCACCGCAGGCAACTGCCTTTTCCTCACCACCGGCGACTGCGCGAACAGCATCCCGAATGCAGTGGATGATCTCCTGGCAGGAGGAGTCAAGATCAGTCCTGCCAGCCTGCAGGTCGCAGGGTGTGCGCTCTCGGGCATAACCGTTACATGCAACGGAACCGGCTTCCCAACGAACAATAATCCAAACATCAATATTCCAAATGGATTCCCTAACACGGTCTCGATTTATAACGCGGTCGGAAAAGTAGACGTCAATCTCAACCCCAAAAACCGCATCAGCGGGATGTACTTCTTCGGGAACAACACGGGAACGGTCGAAGACTTTCCCGAACTCCAATCGAAGTGGCGGTCCGACATCCACACGCGAGCCCAGGTGGCCGGCGGAAACTGGGTGACGACTCCCAGCGTTCGTTGGGTGAATGAAGTACGCGTCGGATATAACCGGCTCTACCAGCCAACCTTGCCGGGCGACCTTGATACCCCGGCGTCGGCTTACGGGCTCGATACCGGCGTCTCGGGTCCGAACACCGGCGGACTGCCACGCATCGGGTTCGGTGGCTATTTCTTTCCGGGGCTCGGCGGATTCAAGTGGCCAAAGTTTCAGGGGCCGGACAGCATCACCCAATTCCTTGATCACGTTTCCTACACACAGGGAAATCACTCCCTCAAGTTCGGCGGCGAAGTTCATCGAGATAATGTAACCGGCGGCGCGTGGGGAAACGCCCGCGGTAGCGTCACGTTCCTGGGCGCCAACACACCCGATCCTAAGAACCCGGCAAACCTCCTCAACACTACGACATTGGAAGATTTCTTTTCGGGCGCGCCATTCAAAGCGTCCGTGCTTACCGGAAACCCTACGTTCCAACTCCACAATTGGGCTTACGCCGCCTTTATTCAGGACGACTGGCGGGTTACCAGAAACGTGACTCTCAATTTTGGACTGCGCTATGAATTCAGCGGTGTCCCACAGGAAGCCAATAACCTGCTCGGCAACTTCGATCCCGATCTCGGAATGGTGCAGGTAGGGAAGCAGATCAGTTCTGCCTACAACTCGGACCACAAGAACTTCGCCCCACGCGCCGGTTTTGCGTGGGATATCGACGGTAAGGGAACAACCGTGGTTCGTGCCGGCGGCGGGCTGGTTTACGAGACCATCAATTGGGAGTCGTTCCTCGCGTTCAACAACAGCTTCGGCCTTTCCAGTGTGCCTACTGGTGCGATTATCGATGCCGCCG
>Ga0265760_10000446_pt1 | contig 11602 bp, 10 predicted proteins | sample NZIome_2_FD_200831 | JGI IMG/M metagenome (GOLD analysis project Ga0265760, IMG submission 200831) | Metatranscriptome of rhizosphere microbial communities from Maridalen valley, Oslo, Norway - NZI1 (Metagenome Metatranscriptome) | ecosystem: Host-associated > Plants > Roots > Rhizosphere >...
AGCACCGCAGCGAAAGGCTCCTGCTTCTCGGCGTTGTTTTGCTTCAAGATGGTGAGATCTTGGGCGTCGGACGTGATGTTCCGGTTCACAAAACGGCCGTTACCTGCCATCAGTTCCGCCAGCGCAGCATCGGGAGTGAGCGTGCTTTGGGCGAGGACTGGTTCCGGAAAACTTAACTGCGACGCGGCCGTTCCTATCCAGCCCGCGAAGGCGCCTCCGGCTGCGAGTTGCAAGAAACGCCGCCTCGCGGGCTCGCGACCAACACCGCTCGGCTCGTGGACTTCGCGGCCGTCTGAATCGAAACTTAAACCTTGGCGCGGCAGTTTAGGCATTTGGTTCATGGATATTATTCCTCCTTGTCGACGCTAATTTCCTGTTTGATTTCGAAAACGTTCTGTATCGTACGCGTCCAAATTTGACCAAGGACTTGAGGTTCTTTCGTGCGATTACTTATTTGCCTACCGGAACCCAGACGTTGTCGGCAGCGGCTATCTCGGAATTCGGCACCTCCGTGGTTAAGTTGATACGCTGCAAGCCATCCTTCTTTCCAGGTATGGCTTGAAAGACTACGTAGTACTGGTTGTCGAACATCTTCTGCAGGCGGTCCAGGTAGGGTTTGAAGCTGACCAGACTTGAAGTGCCCAGAGAAAAACAGTCGCCGCCGGTTTCGTCGGAGATCTTGGTAAGGCCAGAAAGGCCAATTTCCAGGTCCCAGGAACTTCGGGCGGCTCGTCCGACGCCCACGGCGTACAGCGAGTAGACAATCACGTTGTATCGCTGGCTGATCTCGCTAGCGGAGTTCACGTCAGGGGACATGGTTTGCATACTGTGATACACCGGTCCATAGTCCGGGCCCAGGCGCGAAGATCCGGGCTGCGTGCGTCCAGACCGGGGCGTCATAGGCTGAGCGGGTGAGCGTGCGGGTTGCTCTCCGCGAAGCCGGTCGAGGCCGTCTGACACCATCAGGACTTCACGTCGGACATTCTGCTGAGGCCATCCTTTTACCAAACTGATCAGAGACAGATACGGACTATCCATCGTCGACAAGCTTCCGCGAGGCAGGCGGAGGGCTTTGGCGGCGAGGTTGTGATCGGCGGTGAAGTTCTGGGCAACCTGGACGGCCGCATTCGACATATAGCCGACGGCAATCACGGTTGTCGCAGGTTGGGCATTGATGAAATCGCGAATGTCGTTGAGATTGTTTCCAACCCCGGTGTCGAGCGTATCGTCGATCAGGATAAATAGTTGGAGCGCGGCATTGTCGCCCTTGGCTGGGATCAACTGGTTCACTTTCAGAAAACTCTTCCCCTGTTTTACTTTTACGTCGCCTTGCTGCAGAGTCGGAACTTCGTCACCGCGCTGGGCCTCGTTGGTAGCGACCAAGTGGACTTGAATCGCGCCCTGAGCATTCTTCTCTTGTGAGTGTATGGTTGGCGCGGTGAACATGAGGAGGCACAAACTGCTCAACAATCCGAGAACAATCTTGTAGTTTCTCATTGACCCTCGCTTTTGAATCAAGAATGTTGAACCGAAAAATCCAAACTTCAGACGCCCCAAAGAGTTTCAAACCGGAATTCTCTGCTTCTAGCTAACATATTGCAACTGTTTCAGAATCTGCGTCCTTTTAGTGTCTGATAGTTGATACGCGTGGCTAGGCCCTTCTCTGGCTCAATTCTCCCGGTTGTATCACAACAGGGTCGTCGTCTGCCGGCGTCGGGATTTTCATCTTGGCCTCGCCCCGCAGATTCATTCGCACTGCGTTTCGCTTCCGCGCGCGCCTGCTGAGGAAAAGCTGTGACATTCGACTTTGCCGTTGTCCCAGCTTAGCGCCCTGAGGAATGGGCGCGAACCTGGGGCACCGGCAGGAGTTGCTCTCCGAAGAGTCCGGAGCCATATCGAGGCTGCTTAAACACGCATTCCGTCTACCTATCTCGGAATCCAAACTGCCCGAACTTTAGCTTTAAATTACCGACGTAATTACCGAGGTAATTACCGGCTGTGCTAAACATCATTGTGGGTCGCCGCGGGCAACGCCGTTTTGATCCAAATTTTCGCAACCTCGGCACTACAGTTCGAGACAACCATGTCAAAGAAAATCCTTGTAGTTGACGACTCCAAGACGGCCTTGATGATGGAGCGCGAGATCCTCGAAAGGCGTACAACCTATCAGTGCGTGACCGCGAGCGACGGGCAGGAAGCGGTCGAGAAGGCACAACTAGAGCGCCCTGACCTGGTCTTGATGGATGTGGTCATGCCTCGCATGAATGGATTTGAGGCCTGCAAGAGGATGCGCCAACAACCAGGCACGCGCGACATCCCCATTGTTCTGGTCACGACTCGTGGTGAAGAGTCTTACATGGAAGCCGGATTCCAAAGTGGATGCAACGACTACATTACCAAGCCGGTGGATGGTGCCGAGTTAGTCGCGCTTTTGCAAAGCTATTTGGGAGAGTAGAGCAAAGAAGACTTTAGTTTGGCTGTATTAATAAGGACCTTCATGAAGGGTGACAAGCACAACAGATCCGGATCGAAGCCCTCTGGAGGCGAGATGAATGACCTGCGCTTGGAGGCCGCACGAAAGAGGCTGGCCGAGAGCAGAGGTCAAGAGGACGCGATCGAAGGCCTGCGCGAGATCGTGGCCAATTTCATCGGCTCGGAGGAAATTGTTTTGTTCAAGGTGGATCGCAGAAACGCGACCTTCCATGTCTTTTGGGCCTTTGGCATCGACCCCGAAGACTACGACCTGCCGCGAGCCCTGGGCGACGCCGGTCTTCAACACGTGATGCGCGGTGAGTGTCACGTTGAGGCTCCGGATCATAATCGCTCCAATGCAGTGGCTAAGGTCAAGGCGTTTATTCCACTCCGTTTCGCGAACCAGACCGTCGCGATACTCGCGATCTTGCGGTTGCTTCCCCAGAAGGTCGGCTTCGACAGATCCGACATGGAACTGTTCAAGGTTCTTTCCGACCAAGCCGCCGGGCCTTTGTTTGGTCCGGATGCCCACTCCAATTCCGCGACCGGGGGATCAGGAATAAGAGCATGAGCGAGGCCAAATTCAATCCCGCAGTCCTGCCCACGGAGTTCATGAAGAGTTTTGAGCACGCGGACTCTGAACAGGCCAGGCACTTTCTCTATCCGGGTCAGCTGTTCGTAACCCGCGATCCGATCACAATCTCGACCATACTCGGATCATGCGCGGCCATCTGTCTCTGGGACAGGCACAAGAAGGCGGGAGGAATGAACCACTATCTTTTGCCCGAGGGGCAGGGTCAAGGGCCGAATCGCTTTCGCTACGGCAACGTCGCCAATCCTGAACTTCTGAAACAAGTCCTTGCTTTGGGATGCGAGACCAAATATTTGCAAGCCAAAATCTTCGGTGGCTCTTGCGCCTTCGGCAACGATCCCTTGCAGTCGCTTGGAACCAGGAATGTTCAGCTCGCAGAAAGTTTTCTTCGGTCTCACGGTATCCCCGTGGTTGAAAAAGAAGTTTCGGGAAAGCATGGCCGCAGGTTGGTCTTTCAGATATCCGATGGTGTGACGACGATCAAGAGTTTCGAGCAAGTGGAGAAAAACAGCGCTGGCTAACGCCGACGACGAGAGGAGGAACAATGGATTTGGCGGACTTTGATCGCGAAGCAGTTCTCGCGTCGTTCCTCGTCGAGTCGGAAGAGGGCCTGGACTTGATGGAGCAAGCGTTGGTTCAGATGGAATCGAGTCCGTCCGATCCGGAACTTCTTCATAGTATTTTCCGCGTCGCTCACACTCTCAAAGGAAACGCAACCTCGTTGGAGCTCAGTGAACTCGCAGGGTTTGCCCATGTCATCGAGGACCTGCTGGACGTGTTTCGTGAGCAGCAAGCGCTACCCGGGGCAGATTTGATTTCGCTGCTGTTGAAGGCTGTGGATGAGCTTCGTGCCATGGTCTCAAACGCGGCAGCGGCTGGGGCGCCGGAGCTTACGCCGGGCCAGCAAAAGCTCAGAAAGGAAATTGCGCGGGAGGTAGAAAAGCGGGCGAAAAGGGTTATGACTGCGAGCGAGGCCAACCAGGAATCGACTTCAGCTGTGAGAGTTGACACACTGCCTGGCGCCAATCACCGCACGCTGCGCGCCGATGTCGACAAACTCGATCACATGTTGAACCTCACCGGCGAACTCGTGATCGCGCAAACCCGCCTGCGTCAGATGATCGAGAAGCTTGACGTCGAGCAAGGGCGTGCCATCCTGGAGATGCATCGCGAGGCCGAGCGACTGTACATGGACCTGCAGAGTGAAGTGATGAGCATCCGCATGGTCCCGGTTGGTCCTCTGTTTCGCCAGTTCGTTCGTCCCGTGCGGGACCTTGCGAAGAGCCATGGGAAATTGGCCCGTCTGGAAGTGGTAGGAGGCGACGTCGAAGTGGACACCACGGTGCTCGAACAATTGAAGGATCCTCTGCTGCACCTGTTGCGCAACGCAGTCGATCACGGTTTCGAAAAGCCGGCCTTGCGCGAAAGCCAAGGCAAGAACCCTTGCGGCCTGATCCGGTTAACTGCGGCGCATAGCGGCGGAAACATCATTGTGAAGCTGGAAGACGACGGAGCAGGATTCGACCGCGCAAGTATCCGCGACAAAGCGAAACGCCTTGGACTTTTGTCCGGCAAAGACGAGATTCGCGACGAGGAGCTCTACAATCTGGTATTCCGCGCCGGATTCTCAACAGCCAAGTCGGTGACCAATCTTTCCGGCCGTGGCGTTGGGCTCGACGTGGTGCGCCGCAACATCGACAATCTGCGCGGCACGGTCGAGATAACGAGCACAGCCGGCAAAGGCAGCACCATCACGATTCGCCTGCCGCTGACTTTAGCCATCATTGAAGGGTTCTCCGTCAGGGTTGGTTCCGAGACTTTTATCGTTCCTCTGGAACATGTGACCGAGTGCACGGAATTGCCCGCGGAACAGCGCAGCCCCGAAGCTGGCGGGATCCTTAGCCTGCGTGGAAGCGCGCTTCCCTACGTTCGATTGCGGCGCGTGTTCAGTCTCTCCGGCGAGACTCCGAAGCGAGAAAACATCGTGGTCGTCAAGATCAATGAGTTCCACGCCGGAATCGCAGTGGACGAACTGCTGGGCGGCATGCAGACGGTGGTGAAGCCGCTGGGCAGGGCGTTTCGGGCCGTGCCCGGGATCGCTGGGTCTACAGTGCTTGGGGACGGTCGGATCGGTTTGATCCTCGACGTTCCCAGTCTTCTGCGCGGAGTGATGCAATCGACTTTGCAAGCACAAGCTTAGAGAAAAAGGGCAGTAATTGGAGAGGTGAAGGACAATGAAAACTTGGCAAAATCGGAAAATTGGCACGCGACTTGGAGTGGTGTTCGGAGCCATCCTGCTGTGCGTGATTGCGGTTGGCGGATTCGGGCTGACCTGGCTCGGTCGCTTGAACTCCAACATGTCAGCCTCAATACAGAAGCGCTACAACACGGTCGAGTTGACCCGCCAGACCATTGAGCACTCAATCACCAACGCCCGCATCACCTTTCAATTGTTCGAGACCACCGACCCCGAACAAGAGAAGACTCTGAACCAGGAAAACGATGCGATCAGCCAGGAAATCAGTGGACAGGTCGCGGAAATCGAAAAGAGTCTTAGCTCTGCTCAGGAGCGGGAACTTTTTGAAATCGTCACCCGGGACCGGGATGCCTACAAGCTGGCCCGGCAACAAGCAAAGAAGCTGTTGCTGGATAAGAAACGCGACCAGGCCATGGCAGCGTTGAGCGGAGACGTGATTCCGGCGCTCGACAAGTATCGTGCTACCTGGGAAAAGTTCATTGACCTTCAGAGGGCTGCCATGCAGCAAAGTATTAAGGATGGCCAGGACGCCTACGCCATGGGTCGCAGGATTGCGTTGTTGCTGCTGGCTGTCACTCTCATCCTGGCCACGTTCGCGGCGATCAGTGTTACCAAGAGCATCACCACTCCGATCGAGCAGGCGGTCGAGCACGCGGAGCGCATCGCCGCCGGCGATTTGACAAAGGAGATACTGGTTACAAATTCCTCCGAGACCGGCAAACTGCAACAAGCGATGCAAGAAATGAGCAGCCGACTGTCCGGCATCATCAGAGACGTGCGCGAAGGGTCCGCGGCGGTTGCTTCCGCAGCTCAACAGGTCTCCGCCTCCTCGCAGAGTCTTTCCCAGGGAACCAGTGAGCAAGCTGCTTCGGTCGAGGAGATGAGCTCCAGCCTTGAGCAGATGAACGCGTCCATCACGCAAAACGCCGACAATAGCCGGCAAGTGGAGCAGGCAGCGGCCAAGGGAGCCTCGGCGGCAGAAGAGAGTGGCGATGCAGTCAAAGAGACTGTCGAAGCCATGAAGCAAATTGCTGCGAAGACTTCGGTGATCGAAGAGATCGCCTACCAGACCAATCTTCTTGCGCTCAACGCCGCGATCGAGGCGGCCCGCGCAGGCGATCAGGGCCGTGGCTTTGCGGTAGTCGCAGTCGAAGTCCGAAAGTTGGCAGAACGTAGCCAGTTGGCCGCGCAGGAAATCGGCGGGCTCGCCGGAAAGAGCGTCAGTGTTGCCGAACGTTCTGGCCAATTGCTTTCTGACCTGGTGCCATCCATCAAGAAGACCGCCGAGCTTGTGCAGGATGTTGCCGCTGCCTCCACCGAACAATCCGGCGGAGTGACGGAGATCAACAAAGCCATGTCCCAAGTCGACACGGTCACCCAGCGCAATGCATCGTCTGCGGAAGAACTTTCCAGCACGGCCGAAGAATTGGCTGCGCAGTCCGAGCAACTGCAGCAGTTGATGACTTTCTTCCGTGTAGCTGGAGAGCAGCCCACGAACCGCGGTGGCGACGGCAAGCAGCGTGTGCTTATGCCTCTAAACCCGCCGTTCAGGAGCGATTTCGCCCAGCGCAGCCAGAGTAAGCCGGCGAACGGCAAGGCGGCGGAAGAAGCTAACTTCGCTCCGTTCTAAAACGAATGACGTGTGGCCTGCGGGCCCGCCTACTGGCTTCGCTGCCAGAAGAGCCGAGCGCATTCGACGAAGTAAACGGCAGAAACGCGAGGAGTGAAACTATGGGAGCGCCCAACCAAGCGAAGAGCCAGGGGAAGAACCAACTCCCTTTGAGCACGGTGCAATACCTTACCTTCCTGACAGCAGGCGAGGAATACGCCATCTGTATTGTGAAGGTGAGCGAGATCGTTGAGTACGAAGCTGTCACCACGGTGCCCAACACTCCGCCCTGGATCCGCGGCGTCACCAACCTGCGAGGCCGAGTTGTCCCCGTGGTCGATCTGGCGGTAAAGTTCGGACTGCCCGCCAGCCGTATTTCCAAATTCACCTGCATCATCATCACCGAAGTGATGTTCCAGAGCGAGACGCTGACCATGGGAGTCCTCGCCGACTCGGTGAGCCAGGTCATTGATCTTTCCGCTGATGAAATCGAAGAGACTCCGCCGTTTGGCACTCGTGTCAAGACCGAATACCTGCTCGGCATGGGAGCACTCGGAAAGAAATTTTGCCTGATTCTTGACATCGACAAAGTCCTCTCCGCCGACGAATTGCTCGCAGTCACGGATTCGGTTGCCGATGGCAGCCATTCGAACGACGTGATCGTCAATGCACCGGCCAAAAAAGCGCACTTCGAGACCGGAGCGTAACTCTTGCCCGCTGGAACCGCTCCAGGCAAGAATTCAGCCAAGTCCCGCTTCGGCGAGGCAGGCCTTGAGCAGCCACCTCATCTTTCTGTCAGTCCTGCGCTGTTCGAAAAATTCCAGAAACTAATCTACGTCGAAACCGGAATCTGGCTGGGAAGTTCAAAAACCGCCCTACTGTGCGGGCGCCTCTTCCGACGGCTTCGTACCCTTGAGATCAACTCACTGCAAAGCTACTTCGAGTGCGTTTCACAGCCGGACCAGCATGAAGAACGCGCCCGGATGATCGACGCCATCACCACCAACGAAACTCGCTTCTATCGAGAACCCAGGCAGTTCCAGTTCCTCGTACAGAAAGTGTTTCCTCATTGGCAGTTGGATGCCCAACGCGGGTTGCGGCCCAGGAGAGTGAAGATCTGGAGCGCCGGATGTTCTTCCGGAGAAGAGCCGTACACCATGGCCATGTTGCTTGCCAGGCATCTTCCCGCCGAGCAGGGTTGGGACACACGAATTCTGGCCACCGACATTTCGAACCGCGTATTGGAAAAGGCGCGCAAGGGGATTTATCCCATCGCCAGGTCCGCAGAACTCCCTAAAGACTTGCTGCACGCTTTCATGTTGCGCGGAATGGCGGAACGCCAAGGCGAGATGAAAGTGAAAGTCGAAATCCAAGAGATGATCGACTTCCAAAAGTTGAATCTCGACCGGGAGTCCGATCTCGTCGAAGGTCCATTCGACGCGATTTTTTGTCGCAATGTCCTGATCTACTTTGACGCCGCTTCAAAGCAAAGAGTGGTCACAAGCCTGATTCGTCATTTGATGGCCAACGGTCTTTTATTCGTGGGCCATGCCGAGAACCTGACCACCGTTTTCCCCCAGTTGCGAAGTCTTGAACCAACCATCTACACGAAAACAGGAAATAACGAGGACCCGTTAGCACCGCGTTAAGCAGAAACTCATCGGCTAAGAAGAGCGAAAAAGGGTATCACCTATGCATGGAGAAGATCTGCAGGTCCTGGTCGTGGATGACTCGGCAATGGTTCGCCAGGTCATGCAGGGCATCCTGAGCACCAATAGCCGCGTTAAAGTCACCGTCGCGGCCGACCCGCTGATTGCATGGGTGAAAATGCAAAAGGAACCTCCCGACGTCGTCATTACCGACCTCGAAATGCCGCGCATGGACGGCGTGACTTTCATTCGAAAAATCATGTCGGAAATGCCTACGCCCGTCGTAGTCTGCTCCGGCCTCGCCGCTCGCGGCACCGAACTCGCGCTGCGCGCGCTCGAAGAAGGCGCGGTCGAGGTAATCACCAAACCTAAGGTCGGCGTGCGCGAGTTCTTGCACGAGTCGGCCGTCACCCTCGTAGATGCGGTCTGGAGCGCCTCTCAAGCGCAGGTCAGGCCGCGACCACGTATGCCGGCGGTTCCTCGTCTGACGGCCGACGAGGTTCTGCCTCGCAAAGCCAAGGTTCGTGCCGCCGCGGTGCCGAACGGGCTAATCGCGATGGGTGCCTCGACCGGTGGAACGGAGGCCCTGCGTGTCTTCCTCACGGCCATGCCCGCCGACTGCCCTCCGATCGTCATCGTCCAGCACATGCCTGAAGTCTTCACTCGGGCGTTCGCGGAACGCCTGAACAAGGAATGCGCAATCGAAGTCGAGGAGGCTCGGGATGGCGACCGGATACAACCCGGCCTGGCATTGATCGCTCCTGGCAACCGTCACATGCTGGTCAATCGCGCCGGCGAAGACCTCGTCGTCCAGATCATCGATGGGCCGCTGGTTTCGCGCCATCGTCCAAGTGTTGACGTCCTCTTTCGCTCGGTGGCAGCCTCCGCAGGCTCAAAGGCGGTTGGCATCATCATGACCGGCATGGGCGACGATGGCGCTCAGGGTCTCTACGAGATGAAAGAAGCCGGAGCCGCCACGATCGCACAGGACGAAGCCAGTTGCATCGTGTTCGGAATGCCCAAAGAAGCGATTTCTCGCGGTGCGGTCAGCTTCGTCGTGCCATTGGAGCAGATCGCCAGCACTGCCCTGAATCTGCCGGGCAAGCGCGCGGGATGGAAAGAAGAGCTACAGAAACGGTAACCAACTCGGTGACTTGCCAGAGTGGATTTCGGATGAGGGATCAAGCCAACGATTCGCCTCGAGCTACGGAGGGGCGTTAGCGAGCGGACCTGGTGAAGCGGTACCTGTCCTTCAGCGCCGCTCGCTGCCTACTGGCGCCACCCAAGATGCTCTTCACGTCCCATGAAGATCTCATGAAGCAGATGGAAAAAGCGCTGCTTCAGCGTCAAAGGCTGCGCCTGGGGCGTTTCTGTTGCTTCGGGTTTTACATCCACTTTCGGTTCGCGTGCAGTAACAGCACCGGTAGCCATGCGTATGGCCTCCTTTAGAGGTTAATTTCGATCACCTTCGTCGCTTGTACACGCGCAGACTTCGCGCCAATCGTCGGCCCAGAGGAGGTCGGAAAAGCGTCAACTGAACACCAATTCTAAGGAGGTTCTAATCCTGGAGGCAGATCACCAACGGCATAGCCCTTCCAGAGGGCGCTCGACGACTGTCGGGTTACAGCAGGAATCCCAGGCACTTCTACAGCGGAAAGCGGAGGGCCGATGTACGCGAGGCACCAGCGTGAGACCCCCCTCGAGTGGTGTACTCTCGCAGTTCCCCCTCTGCGGTCCCCCGCATGTCTAGCGTAACTGCGGACGACCTCGGGTCGCAGTGATTTCCGTCACTCTTCATAGTTCGCCGATTCTGCGACGTCAGCGGATGCCGTAAGACTCTCCAATTTTCCCGCTGCGTAGAAAATGGGCAATCCATGTCAATGAACGTAATAGAGATTTATCGTCAACTATCCAGAACCTCTTCAGTCTATCGGAAGGTGCAGAATCATAGGCTGCTGACAGTGGTTGGGACGGAGAGCCAATGACAGGCTGAAACCTTTCGCCCTGGGGCAAGGGCAAGCATTTCGTTGAACCACCGTCTCTCTCCCCTGGTAGGCAGATAAAGTGCACCGCCCAGAGCGTAAATTTCAACCGATGCTTTGGTATTGGTCGATACCTTCGTCCAATGGCTTCGTCGTCGCGCTTCTGCCAATCTTGCCTTGAACAGTCACTCGCTCTGACATCGAAAGGGATACCGAATGGACGGCACAAATGGACTGAAAGAGACCACGCGCATAACGACGCCCGCGCCTGTCGCGTCGAACACGCGCGAGTCGAACACACTAAGTGTGAACGTTTTTACCGCCCCAGGAAAGGCTATGGTCGGCGAGCGGCCAAGGCCCTTCGGCGAAGCGTTCGGCTTTGACCCGATCACGTCGACTTTAATCTTCGGCGAGTACGACGCGGTGCTGGTAGACGCAATGATGACGGTGGCTGAGGCCGAGGCTCTCGCGGATTGGGTCGCTCTGCACAACCGCAACTTGGAGACCATCTATATAACGCACGCCCATTTCGATCACTTCTACGGTCTGAGCATTTTGCTCGACCGTTTCCCGGGCGCTCGGGCGATAGCAACGCCCAAGACGGTGAACGCCATGCAGATGTCTTTTACTCCCACAGTGGAGCGGCTAGCCCGCCGGTGCTTTCCTGGGCAAGTGCCCACTAAGTTGGTTCCCCCTGAGCCCTATGAGCAGGACACGTTCACTCTCGAGGGCCACGAATTGCGCATCATCGAGCAGGGCCACACCGATAGTGCCGATACGACGTCTCTACACGTTCCATCGATCGGCCTGATCGTCGCTGGCGACGTTGTGTACAACCAATGCCGCATGTACGTCGGCGACACCACCCCCGAGAGCCGAAAGAATTGGATCGCGGCGCTGGACCGGTTAGCGGCGCTGAACCCGGCGATTGTTGTCGCAGGTCACAAGAAGCCTGGCGCGCCTGACTCTCCCTCGGCAATCCAAGATACCAAGCGTTACCTGCAGGACTTCGATCGGCTGCAGAAAACCGCGACGTCCGAC
>Ga0265760_10000447_pt1 | contig 11600 bp, 9 predicted proteins | sample NZIome_2_FD_200831 | JGI IMG/M metagenome (GOLD analysis project Ga0265760, IMG submission 200831) | Metatranscriptome of rhizosphere microbial communities from Maridalen valley, Oslo, Norway - NZI1 (Metagenome Metatranscriptome) | ecosystem: Host-associated > Plants > Roots > Rhizosphere > Soil...
CTTGGGCTCGGTAAAGTTTGCGAGGACGAGCCGAGAGGACGTCGGTGCCGCGGCGCGGGCGCAAGCGGCTAGCGCCAGCAATAGGACTGCCGCGAAAAACGACCGCCTACGCATGTATCGGTACTATATTTCCAACGCCTCCTCGACGGCCTGGTCTTCGGTAATCGTTGCGCCGGCAGTCATGAAGCTCGCTACCGCATCAACGCCGATCGCGTCGCGCAGGAGAGCAATGGCTCGATCGTATTCCGGCTCCCAGAGGCGCGGCTGCACCGTCTCGGCACGACGAGCATCGACGAAACCCAAGATCCGCCCCGCCCGCGCGTAGAGGTTCGGCGAGCGCTCTGCTACGGGTTGCGGGCGTAGCGCGGCGATCGCTCCGAGCTGCTGAAGGGCCCATGTGACAATATGGTCATGCTGCAGCTCGCGACCAATGTCGAGCGCTTCACGCGCGTATTGCTCGGCCTCGTCGTACCGCTCCAACGCGATGAGAATCTCCGCGATGTCGGTGAACGGGACCAAGCGCGAATTGCCGAATTCGCGACAAGCAGCCAGCGCGTCCATCGCATGCGCAAGCGCCAGTTCCGCATTGCCCGCGCGCCACTCGGCGTACGCAAGATCACCTATCGCCTCCGCCCCGTTTATCTTGGCACCCGTCGCCTCGCAGATCAGGAGCGCCTCGGCTAGGTAACCGCGAGCAGCGACAACCTCATCGCCAAGCGCGCCTGCGAACGCAAGGAGGCGCAGTGCGTCTGCGAGGACGCGATTATTACCGAGTCCCCGAGCCGTCGTTAGAGCTTCTTGGAGTAGCGCTTTTGCCTCTTCGATGCGCCCAAGGCACTCGAGGGCATGCCCCGCCCAACACTGTGCGCGCGCAATTCCAAGCGAATCGCCTGCGACTCTATAGCGCTCGATCGCGCTCTCGCTGCTGTCGAGCTCCGTCGTATACTCACGAAGCTGATGCGCGATGCTCGCCTCGGCGTAGCTAAGGCTTGCGAGCACGCTCGTTGGCGTTTGCCGATCGACGAGCTCGAGCGCGGAGCGCAGCCAACGCCGCCCTTCGATACATGCGAGGTTTTCCCAAGCAACGTGCAGCCGCCCAACGAGTCGTTGCCCTAAGAGGACATCGCCATGATGAATCAGCGCCCATTGCAATGCTGCCCGCCAGTTGTCCAGCTCACGTTGTGCTAGGTCGAACCAGACTTCATCAGGCTTGGTGTCGTAGGCGAGCCCAAGCTCCTCGGCAAGCCCGAGAAACGCCAGCGCGTGCCGGTGCGACAAGACGTGCCATTCGCCGCGTGCCGCGAGCTTTCCGCGGGCGTACTCTCGGAAAGATTCCAAGAGACGATAGCGTGGCTGCGCCCCTTCGAAATCGGCGACGACCAGCGACTTGTCTACCAGGGATGATAGAAGGCCCAGAATGTCGCTTTTCGCGACTTCTTCACCCGCGCATACGGCCGCCGCGGTAGCGAACGTGCAGCCGTTGACAAAGACTGAAAGGCGTTCCAAGAGGCGCTGCTCCGGCACTGAAAGCAGGTTGTAACTCCAATCGATCGCCGCGCGCATTGTTTGTTGTCGGGGCACCGCTGTTCGCTCGCCACTGGCGAGAATCTGAAAGCGGTCGTCGAGTCCCTCCGCCAGCGCTCCGACGGATAGCAAGGTCGCGCGTGCTGCGGCCAGTTCGATGGCTAGCGGGATGCCATCCAAGCGTCGACAGATTTCGGCGACGGTCGGTGCGATCTGGTCGGTGATCGTGAAGCGATGGTCGACCGCGCGGGCACGATCGGAAAACAATACAGTCGCTCCATACGTTGCGGCGTCCGCTGCGCTCAGCCGGCGAGCCGTCTCAGGCGGTGGGACTCCCAACGAGCCTAGACGGTACGCGTATTCTCCCGCCGCGCGCAACAGTTCTCGACTGGTGGCAAGGATCCGAAGGTGGGGACAGCCGCTCAACAGGGTATTGGCGACCATTGCGGCCTCATTGATCACGTGCTCGCAGTTGTCGAGGATCAGCAACGGCGACTTGTTCCTGAGATACACTAGCAGCGTCCCGAGCAGTGGACGGTTGGGCACTTCTTGCACGCCCAGAGTCGAAGCGATCGCTGTAACCACGAGTGACGGATCGCCCACCGGCGCCAGCTCAACGAACCAAACGGAACCGTCAGCGGCGTCAATTACGCCATTGCCTACGTGCAACGCCATTTGAGTCTTGCCGACGCCGCCGGAGCCCGTGAGCGTAACGAGGCGATGATCGCGTACGAGGGCAGTGATCTCATTGAGCTCCGCGGTGCGCCCGACAAAGCTTGTCAGCGCGATCGGTAAGTTTGAGGTTATCGTGTCGGGCCATGGGCCGACGGTGACCGAAGCCCTGGTTCGGCCGCCCAGCAGCACAGAACGCGCCGCAGCCACTTCGAATTCCCGGCACTGTCCGTTGCTCAGCGCCAGCGCGCCGGCTAAAAGCGCGAGCGTTCCGCGCTGCGGCGTGCGGCGGTATCCACGTTCGAGCGCGCTAATTCCATGCGCGCTCATCCCGGCGCGTTCGGCGAGGGCCTCTTGCGAGAGTCCGGCGGTGAGCCGGTAGCTGCGCAGGAGCGTCCCAAAATCCGGCCGCGCGGCAGCTCGGACGTCGTTTTCCACGATCTCGGCAAAGTTCGGCCCGGGCCTGACGCCACCCGCAGAAGCCGATCGCCGGCAAGTTGTGCGGGTGGTTGTGCCTTGTTGCGTTCTCGGTGCGCCGTCATGATTGCGTTGCGACAAGGCGGCCGCCTTGCCGCGCTTGCGAAGGAGCTGTCATGCACGGAACCCTGAAACTGTTCGCGCCGTTCGCTGCCGCACTCGCAATCGCGGGGTGCAATGCCGGCGGCTCCAGCTCACCGGCGACGATGGGGCAATCGACCTCGGAAGCGCGCCCGACCCCGCAATGGCAGGCGCAGAACCTCGCGCATCGCGCCTGTCCGGAAGCTGAGCCCGGGGAGGCCCAGTGCGAAGCCCTGATCATAAACAAAAGTCCAACAGGCAAGGCGGTTGGCTGGGGCCCCCGCGATATTGACTCCGCGTATGGCCTTCCCTCGTCAAGGAAAGGTTCGGGACAGATCGTTGCAGTCGTTGACTACAATGACAACCCCAATGTCGCCTCAGACCTCGCAGTGTACCGCCGGCACTATGGCCTGCCGAAGGCGAAGTTCTACAAGTACAACCAGGACGGGCAACAGGGTCACTATCCTAAAGGCCAGGTAGAAGACGGCGTTGAGATCGACCTCGACGTGGATATGGTTTCGGCGGCTTGCCCGAATTGTACTATCTATCTCATCGAGTCCAACAACAACGGCGTTCACTCGCTTGAAAAAGCCGAAGCCGAAGCCGTAGCGTTGGGCGCGCACATCATCAGCAACAGCTTCATCTGTTACCACTACGTACATTGTGGCGATCCAAACTTTTCACGCTACTTCGACACCCCTGGCATAACGTATGTTGCCGCCGCGGGCGACATAGCTTACGGCGTGGGAGGGCCGAGCGCACTCGCAAGCGTCGTCTCAGTCGGCGGCAGCCTCCTCTCCAAACGCGGCTCGATCTATAGCGAGGTCGTCTGGCAAGATACCGGCGGCGGCTGCGCTATACAAATTACCAAGCCGTCGTGGCAGCACGATCCCGGCTGCTCCGGGCGCACGGCCAACGACATCTCCGCTGTCGCTTGGGATGTCGCCACGTACGACACGTACAGCAGTGGCGGCTGGAATACCAACGGCGGCACAAGCAGTGCCACGCCAATTATTGCCGGCGCGTTTGCGCTTGCCGGGAACGCCGACAAACAAAACGGCGGCGAAACCCTCTGGACATTAGCAGAAAGGAAGCGTCAGCAGGATCTGCACGTCATTAGCAGCGGCAACGACGGTTGCCCTCGCGATCTCAGGGGCAGCTATCTCTGCACTGCCGGAACCGATGAGTTTGGAACTTATTCGGGCCCAGCCGGCTGGGGAACTCCCAACGGCACCGGAGGGCTCTGAACCTACGCTGCGAGTGAAAGGAACTCGGCACCATGCGCTTACCAATAGCTAAAGCGAATCGCGCGTCTATCGTTCTCACGGCCGTACTGCTCGCGAGCTGCTACCACACATCGCCGGGCTTGCAGACCCTGCCGCTCGGTTCGCCCGGTTCCGAGTCGGCAACGCATCGTCCCGGCGGCAGCGTCGACGCCACCGTACAGTACGCATATGTGGCCAATTTTGGCTCGGGCAACGTCTCCGCTTTCGCGATTGCGGCCGGAGGCGCGTTGAGGTCGGTTGCGGGCTCGCCGTTTAAGGCGGACAAGGATCCCTATGGCCTTGCAATTGACCCCGCGGGCGGGTTCGTCTACGTGGCTAACCACGGCTCCAGCAACGTTTCCGCCTATGCCATCGATGCTGCTAGCGGGGCGCTGAAAAAGGTACGCGGATCCCCGTTTGCGACCGGTGCGGGTCCCATCGGGCTTGCGGTCGACCCGACAGGCAAGTTCGCCTATGTGGGCAACGGTAATTCCAACAACATTTCTGCCTATACGATTGACGCGAACACTGGTGCGCTCACACCCGTTGCGGGGTCACCGTTTCGCGCGGGCCACAACCCCTACGGGGTCACGGTCGACGGTAAGGGCAAGTTCGTTTACGTTCCCGCCGAACTATCCAACTCAGTCGCGGCCTTTGCAATTGACGCGACGACAGGCGCGCTGACGCCAGTGAAGGGTTCGCCGTTTGCCGCAGGCATCGGTCCGGAAAGCCTAACGTTGGATCCCAACGGAAAGTTCGCATACGTCGCAAGTTGGGAGTCCGAAAACATTTACGGCTTCGCGGTTGACGCGGCCAGCGGGGCGCTGAAGCCGTTAGTGGGATCGCCGTTTGCGGACCAGGCTTCTGGTCCGGCACAAATAGTAGTCGCTTCTACCGGCAGATACGCCTACGTGACTAACTCTGCGGTGTGCGGCGGTTGCAAGGGAGGCCGCCACATTGGGGGGTATTCGATTGACTCGACACGAGGTACGTTGACCCCGCTACCGAATTCGCCGTTTTACGACGTGGGCATTGGCCCCCTGGGTGGGGCCATCAATCCCGGCGGCAACGTCGTATACATCACAAACGTCGACACGGGCAACGTCTCCGCCTACGCGGTCGCGAGCAGCGGCGCGCTCAAGAAGGTGAAGGGATCGCCGTTTGCGGCCGGGACCGAGCCAGCCGGCATCTCCGTGTGCCGCGTCACAGCCGGCAAATGCATTCCGCCGCCAGTGTAGCCAACGCGGTTCAAGCCAAGCACTTTGCGGTGCTTGCAAGGAGCATTCGTATAAAGACAATCTCACGTAGGCATTACGCTCTAAGCGTTTGCGCTGCCGCTGCGATGCTTGCGGGCTGTGGCGCCTCGGCTCGGTCGCCAAATCCTACGGCATTTGCGCCTGTCGCGAATTCACGCGTTGCTGATCGGCTCGGGTGGCCAAGCTACGCTGTGCCTGAGCGCGTAGGCAGCGGCACTTCCAGCACCGAACGCCTCACCGGAACGGCTAAACTCAGCCGGTGCACCTTCCGTACTCGTTTTCGCGCGAGAGGGGTAGCGACAGGACCAAATCCCGGAACCTTTACCGCAACCGGCGGTTGGGGGATTGATTTTCCGCCGGACCAGCAGGTTTGGTTCTTCCACGAGTCATTTATCATAACATCTGGGTCGCAAACGATAGACGGACATATTGACGCCAGTGGTTCTGGGTCCGCCCCGTTCTCCTGTACCGCGGTCAAGAACGATATCTTTCCTTACTCGACTCCGATGGTGAGAGGAAATGCGAAGATTAACATTTGGTCTGGCCATTTCCGCGAAGGTCTGCTGAGCTTCTAGTCCGTCGCCGTACCTAACGCTTAAGGAGCATTGTATGAAAACAACCTCACGCGTCCCTTACGCCCTAAGTGTTTGCGCTGTCGCTGCGATGCTTACCGGCTGCGGCGGCTCGACGCAGTTCCCAAATCCAACCGCGCAGACGCCCGCGGGCAACGCGATTAACTCAAAGCGGGTCGCGTCGCCAAGGTTCGCGACGCCTGAGCGCGTAGGCTCCCATTCTTCCAGCACCGAGGTCCTTACCGGAAATGCTAAACTTATCAAGCCGTGCCATACGATACGCGGGAAGCATGGTAAAAGCCAAGGGTGGAGTACTACTTTCAGCGCCCACGGGAAAGCGACAGGACCATATCCCGGAACCTTTACAGCCAGCGGGTCCTGGAGTACCTCTTGTAATAGGGTTTTCCAGTGCTTCTGGACCTTCGGCGAGACGTTTACCATAACATCCGGGTCGTCAACGATAAGCGGAACAGCTTTCACTCCAGGTTTTGGACAGCTCTCGTGTACCGTGGTCGAGAATCTAACCGTGCCCTACACGAGCGGAAGTGTGATTGGGCCCGCGTTGATTAATATCATTCAGAAACAGGATTTCAGCGAGACGCTCAACGGGCTGTAGTCTGGATATCGAGTGTGACGACGTAAGGCTCGCGCTGTCTCACCCGCTGCCCGCGCCCGGCGTTCGCGACCGCGAGGCTGAGCCCGGCTACGCGGTGCACGCCGATTGCATCGCGCATGACCATGCATCACGGGCGATGGCGACAACACCATACCCCACATAGCTTTTTCGACACATGGCGATTTTTGCAGACGCAATTGCAAAGTTTGCACAAGGCCGCGCATTAGGCCCGGCGATCGGTGGATGCGAGAAAAAGCTTGATTTTACGCGCTTTTTAGCGAGACCGGCGCGCTGAGCGATTGGCGGTGGGCCTGGTTTTAGGCCCGGTACCGTATGCCCGGGTTGCGGCAACACCCGTGGCGCTTCTTGTATTTGTCTCCGCTATGGCGGTGTGGGGAACCGCGATGCGGCTACTGACGCCCTGAAAGGGGGTGATTCGCGCCGACCGCTCTACATGGGCGGCCCAGCGTAACATGGCCGAAGTTGTTGTCTTTTGCAGTCACCGCGATTTACGGATGGTCTCGATTATCCATGAACGAGCACGCTTCCGCGCCTTCTTCGGCCGCGCGCCTCGCGAATCGTGATATCAACATCCTGGCCTAGAGCCGTGAGCACTCGCATAAGCCGACGCGTGCATGCCAAAAGCGCGACGCATGCATGTCAAAAGCGCGACGCGAGCACCGCCACCGCGATTGGAGCAGTGCAAGCAGTCGCAGCTCAAACCGCCGCCAGGAATCGACACTTTCTCGCTCAACGCGAGCGCTGCGCCAAGGGGGATTACCGCTTGCCGTCTGTTCGCCGTTCGCGCAGGTGCAACGGTGCCGCATGCAACGCACTGTGCGACCTCGCCGGCTCGTAAACGCTCCAGGGAAACGCTTAGCGGTCGCAAAAGTACTCAGCGAGGCAAGGGCTCGCCCGCGCCCTCCGCCGGCTTAGTCACGACATCTCAATCGCTGGGCTCTTGTCGGCTTTCGAACAGGAGGTTATTCGTATGACAAGCGTTACAAATGCCGCACCGCACACAGGCATGGCGCGCTTAATCGCCGCTTTCGCCACGACTGCAGTGTTAGCAGCGTGCGGCGCGAACTCGCAGCTCGCGTCCACTGCCCTGCAGCAGCCGGGGCCGAACCCGCTGACGTCGCGCATGGTTACGGGGGGCCGGCCGCTCGTCGCGGAGGGCGCCGCACGGCGGCGCAGCCACGGGAAGTCGTGGATGGACCCGGCGGCCAAGTCGAACAAGCTGCTCTATATCAGCGACTTCGGTGGACCGGACGTTGAAGTGTTCACGTATCCGTACCTCAGGCTAGCCGGCGTGCTGACCGGGTTCACTGAACCGCGTGGAGAGTGCACCGATCCCTCGGGCTACGTCTGGATCGTCGACCAAGCAAAGGGAGAGGTCTTCGAATACGCGCACGGGGGAACCACCCCTGTGAACGTCCTGTCGACACCTGACCCCTGGGGCTGTGCGACTAATCCGACGAACGGGGATCTGGCGGTTTCGTACGCATCTGCCGGACAGATCGAGATTTTCCATAACGCGGCCGGTTCCGGAACGGTCGTCACCGACCCTAACTTTGCTGGAACGCTCTTTCTCGGATACGACAAAGCGGGCAATCTATTCGTGGACGGGTATGATTCGTCGAGTAAGTTCCACTACGCGGAACTGCCTGCCGGCGGCAGCAGCTTCACCGACATCACCCTGAGTCAAACGCCGGGGGGTGAGGGAAACGTGCAGTGGGACGGCAAGTACATGGCGGTCGGAGATACAGGGAGCACCATCTACCAAACTCAAGGGGCCACCGTTGTGAGCTCGACTACCCTCGGGAATAGATGCGTCGAGCAGTTCTTCATCGTACCGTCGAAGAAAAAAGTGATCGCGCCCGACGCATGCGACGCAAACGCAGGCGTTTTTGCCTATCCCGCGGGCGGGTCGCCGTTGCAGACGATCAGCGGGGGCTTGTTTATTCCGGAGGGGGCCGTGTTGAGCCAGTAAGGGCGGCCGAGCGCCCGCGGAAAGCGCGAACGCTAGCGGGCGAAAATTTCTTACGTTTCGCACCCGCTCCCGGCTTCGAGCGACGTTTACTTCGCATGTAAGGGTCGGGGGTTCGAGTCCCCCCATCCACGCCATCGAAAACGCCCGATTCGTTCAGGATCCGGCGTTTTTGTTTTCCCAGAACACACCAAATGATTTCTTACGCGGCGCGTAGAGCGTTACGATGCTAGAAAAGTAGTTTGCAACGTACAGAACGCCAGCGCTATCAAATGGTAGCCCCTGTCCGGGGCCGCTGAAGCCCTCGCATATAATCCGCCTCTGCTTCTTGTCGCCCGGGACGTGGATCGTCACTGTGCTGTCCCCGTGGTTACCGATGGTCAGCTGAGAGCCTGTTCGGCGAGCGCGGCGATCCGCGAGGCCATCTTGCTAAAGATGAGGCCGTGAAGCGGAAAGACGAGATACCAGTAAAAGAATCCGAGCAAGCCGCGAGGCTCGAAAAATGCAGTTTGCGTTAGGCGCGTCCGCCCGTCGCTCAGCTGGTCCGCGTCGAACTCCAGCCACGCTTCGCCCGGGAGCTTCATCTCGGCCCGCAGCCTGAGAACGTGGTCGGGTTCCAAAGCGTCGACGCGCCAAAAGTCCACGGCGTCGCCGACGCGCAGCTCGGTTGGGCTGCGACGGCCGCGCCGCAAACCGATGCCTCCAATCGCGCGGTCCAAGAGGCCGCGCAGCTCCCACAGTGCGTTGCCGTAGAGCCAGCCGTGGGTTCCGCCCAGCTGCGTGAAGACCGATGCGACTTGTTGCGGCGTCGCGTTGGCAATGCGCTCTCGGCGATCGATTAGCATGCCGTCGCGCGCGCCCGCGAACGTGGCCGGAAGCCTGCGAACGTCGAACGCATCGAACCACGTCGTCTCGGGGCCGCTGGTACGATAACGATCCAACGCATCGGCGACCGCGGTCTCGAAGTCGATCGGCTCGATCTCCGGAAAATCGCGCCTCGCGGCGCTATCGCGGACGATCACTTCATTGTGCAGTCCCAAAATGAGCGGCTGCGCGAGCCGCGCGGGAACCGGGGTCACCAGGTGGACCCAGTACGAGGAAAGGCGCGGCGTAAAGAACGGCACGATGACGATCGTCCGCTTTAGATTGCGTAGGTTCGCGTACCGCAGCATCATGTCGCGATAGGTCACGACGTCCGCGCCCCCGATCTCGTAGATACGCGAATCACCGCTTGGAAGATCGAGGGCAGCGACAAGATAGCGCAGGACGTCGTTGACCGCGATTGGTTGCGAGCGGGTCGTCACCCAGCGCGGCGCGATCATCACGGGTAAACGCTCGGTGAGATAACGCATCATTTCGAACGAGATGCTTCCTGCCCCAATGATTACAGCTGCACGAAACTCGATAATCTCGATGCCGCTTGCCCGCAAGACGGCGCCTACTTCGTGACGGCTGGCCAGGTGGCGCGAAAGCGCCGCGTCGTCCGTACCTAATCCGCCAAGATAGACGATACGCGCTATGCCGCCTTGGCGAGCAGACCTGCTGAACAGTGCAGCCGCGTCTCGGTCGCGCTCAGCGAATCGCAGCGAGTCGCTCATCGAATGCACCAAGTAGTAGGCGACGTCGATGCCCTTGCAGGCGTCTCGCAGGGCTTGCCCGTCAAAGATATCGCCCTCGACAATCTCGGCGCCGGAGAATCTGCCGGCGAGGCGCTCGGCGTTTCGAGCAAGACACCGAACGGAGTGGCCGGCTTCGAGTAAGCGCGGTACGAGGCGCCCGCCGATATACCCGGTGGCGCCGGTTACCAGTATATTCACACTGCTCGGAACCACATTCTGGCGCAAAGTGTTACGGCGAATCGTGAGGAGTCGTCCGCCGCTAAAGGGCGGCCAGGAGTCGAGCGTGCGCCCGTCCCCTAAAAAGATCCGGGTCGTCGTCGACGACACGATGCAGTGCGGCTACGTCTACTATCGTACGGAGCCGCCCGGCCGGAACTTCGCACCGAACTTTACCCCGCAGCTCACGCCGAAGGAGATGCTCCATTTCGGCGTCTTCGGCGGCAAATACATGACGGACTGTCGCGACGAGTTTCCGGCGTCGTGGTTCGCGCGAGCAAAGCTCTGCGCGAAGCGGCACGATCCCGAGCTCAACTACTTCGGCGTCAACGCATCGCAGCCGCTGCGCGAGTGGCGGCGAAAAGGCTGGATCCATCCGCAGGATCCGCGCGGATGGTTTCAGTGGTACTGCCGGTACTATATGGGGCGGCGCAGCCCCGACGACGAACGCCAGATTCGCCGTTGGCGTGCCATCGCGCGTCACGCCGCCGCCGTTCGGAAAAACTGCCCGCCAGGCGATTTGGATTGCCGGCGCCGCCAGCGCCAAGCGCTGCTGCATTGGGCCTACGACAGCCTAAAGATCTAAAGGCCGCGGAGTCGTAGGCGGGCGTCCGCTGCTTCGGCCATCGAGTGGAATCACCTGATCGTGTAACGGCGGGGTCTGTTCCTCATTCACAGGCTTTCGGTTGCAGTCAATCTAGCGAAGTCGCCAGAAGGCGGCGCCGAACTGCGCGTCCTTTTGCCACTTAAGCCTCGAGAACGCCGATTGGTAATGCGCGCACGCTCGTGCGATAAAGGTTCACTCGTCAAAAACGCCAGGTCTAGTAAAAGAACTGCTGCAGTTGGTTGAAGCCCGGTCCGAACGCCCACCCCATGCGTTTGCCGGGATTGATTACCGGCGCGGGCTCTCCGAGCGCAAACTTGAATCCGGTAATCGTCTCGACCAGATTACCTTTCTCGTCGTAGACGACGAGCGCGCTGCCTTGGCTCCCACTGCAATAAGACGGATCGGTCACTAAGAACAAGCCGCTCACCTGATCGTTGGCGATGCCGGCGCCGCTGTTCCCTTGGGACGTGTCGCCGGTGCAGGGAAGCTGCGCTGCCACCCCCGTCTGCTTTGCGAGGTCGTAAAACTCGACTTGGGCGTTGAGCTCGGTCGTCGTGGCCGCAATGCCCGTGCTCGAATCGACGGCTAAGCCGTTGACGAAGCCCGCGCCAAATTCCCCGTTGTTTAAGCCGGCGAACTGCGTCTGCTTTCCGGTCTTGAGATCGACGAGCACGTTGATTGGCGCAGCGCCCTGCACGCGCCCGC
>Ga0265760_10000448_pt1 | contig 11598 bp, 10 predicted proteins | sample NZIome_2_FD_200831 | JGI IMG/M metagenome (GOLD analysis project Ga0265760, IMG submission 200831) | Metatranscriptome of rhizosphere microbial communities from Maridalen valley, Oslo, Norway - NZI1 (Metagenome Metatranscriptome) | ecosystem: Host-associated > Plants > Roots > Rhizosphere >...
CGGATAGGAGAATCCCGAGCCGAGCGTGTTGACCGTGGTGTAGCCGCCGGCCGCCAGAATCTCCTTGACGGCGTTGTTCGCTGCGTCGGCCACGTAGACGTTGTCGCTCGCATCGACCGCGACTCCAAACGGATAGGAGAATCCCGAGCCGAGCGTGTTGACCGTGGTGTAGCCGCCGGCCGCCAGAATCTCCTTGACGGCGTTGTTCTGTGTGTCAGCCACGTAGACGTTGTCGTTCGCATCGACCGCGACACCAGACGGATAGTTGAATCCCGAGCCGAGCGTGTTGACCGTGGTGTAGCCGCCCGCAGCCAGAATCTCCTTGACGGCGCCGTGGAGGGTGTCGGCCACGAAGACGTTGTCGCTCGCATCGACCGCGACACCAAACGGACCGTAGAATCCCGAGCCGAGCGTGTTGACCGTGGTGTAGCCGCCGGCCGCTAGAATCTCCTTGACGGCGTTGTTGTCGTTGTCGCCGACGAAGACGTTGCCGCTCGCATCGACCGCGACACCTTCCGGGTAGTGGAACCCCGAGCCGAGCGTGTTGACCGTCGTGTAGCCGCTGGCCGCCAAGATCTCCTTGACGGCGTTGTTGAAGGTGTCGGCCACGTAGACGTTGGGTGCGCCGAAGCCGAAGCCGATTCCGCTGCCGGCGCAACTTCCGCCGGCCGGCGGTGCCGGCGAGTCCTTCAGGGTCGTGACGTAGCCACCTTGGAAGGACCACGGATAGGTCGAGCTGGTGATGATCGACCGCTTGATGGACATGTAATTGTTTGCATTGGGACATGGACTGCTTGCAAAACCGGCCGCATATCCATCGATGCGCGTTTGATTGATCTTAAGGTTGGGTGTGTTCTGCGCGTACAAACCTGTGCCCGGGCTGCTGCTGCTGCCCGATTCGCACGATCCGCCGATCTCGCCGTTGACACAAATCAAGGTATGCGCGATCCTCACGCCGGCGCCGTCGAGATAGACGCCGACTCCGAACAGGCCGTTGACCATGTTATGGTCGAGGACATACGGGCGGTTAGCCGGGCTGATGTAGATTCCGATATCGCAGTTGGCGTACGCCGACGACTCGACGTCGAGGTTACTGCCGCCGCCCAGATGCGCGACCGTGTAGGTCCCACCGTCGGACGTCTGGACGCTCGCACATGCGAGCAAGTCCTTGCGTTTCCCGCGCGAAGCAGGGCTTAGATGCGAACCCGGGAGCATCGCGGCCGAGGAGCCTGCAGGCGTGGTGAGCGACGGGGATCCCCCGCCACAGCCGGCTAGTAAGGCAAGAGCCGCGCAAACGCTTACAGCATGGCGCCTGCGGAATGACATTCGCATTGCTTCAAAACCAACTCTCTCCGAAGCGTTGAAGCGCTTTGGGATAGAGGATGCGCCCAGCGCGCATCGCCTGGGCAAAAAACGCGCAATCGAAGACGCAACAACGATTACCGGGCTGCGCGGAGGGCTGGACGCTGCCAAAAAAGCTAACTGCGGGCAGCCAAGGCTGAGCGCATGGGGCAAACCCTCGAAGTGGCGATGCGCCTTCTTGCTCGCTTTATCCTGGTACGGTGGAGGCAGTGCGATGACGCAAAGTCAAACGTCGCCGATCGGAGCCGCCTCGTCACTACACTCCGCATCGCGACGAGAGCCTTTGCAATGCCGCCCAGTGCCTGGGGTCCGGTATTCTACTGCCAGCGGGAATTCGCGAGCAAGCCGCGAGCGAGAGACATGCCGATGTAACCGCCGTGCAGGCCAGGTAACTAACGAGAAGCGTCGCTGCACATCGCTTCGCACCAAACTAGAATCCGGGCTTGAATGGCGTCACGAATCTCGCGCGTCTTGGCGAGTCGCTCGCCCCACGTGCCTCGCAGGCTCGCGGGATCGGGGAAGCTCCAGTGCACGCGCTGCGCGCTACCGGGGAATACTGGGCAGCCCTCCGCGCTCGTCTCGTCGCAGACGGTAATGACATAAGAGAAATGCCTTCCCGTCCGATAGAGGTCGAACGCGCTCTTCGTTTCATTTGAAGATATGTCGATGCTGATCTCGCGCATGGCGGCGACTGCCAGAGGGTTTAGGGTTCCGGGTTCCAAGCCAGCACTCTCCGCAGCGAAATCCCCTGGGCACATGGCGTTAAGAAACGCCTCGGCCATTTGACTACGCGCAGAGTTGTGGACGCAGATGAATAACACTCCACGTTTCATTTGGCTTCCCGTCTTGGATGAAGCGAGGCTGCGAGCCACCCGAAAGCTACCGTCGCGGATGCAGCGCCGAGGAACTGCGCGATGATGAACAGCGGGGCGTCCTGGGGGCGAATGCCTGCGAACGTGTCGGAGAGTGTTCGCGCGAGTGTAACGGCAGGGTTCGCAAACGACGTAGATGAGGTAAACCAGTATGCGGCGACGATGTACGCCGCGACAGAGAAAGGTGTGAGGATCGAACGCGATCGCACGCTACCCCAGATTATCGTTAGCAGACCGAAAGTGGCGACGAACTCGGCCAGCCACTGAGCCGGCCCACTTCGCACGTGGTGAGACATGAAGAACGGGGGAAAACCGAACATCGTGTTGGCCAGACCAACGCCGAGCACCGCGCCGAAAACCTGGGCGAGCCAATACGCAGGGACCTCGCCCCAACCTAGTCCGCCGCGCATGGCGTCTGCAAACGAGACGGCTGGATTAAAGTGCGCGCCTGAGATCGGCCCGAACGCGGCAATCAGACACATGAGCGCCGCACCCGTCGCTAGCGCGTTTGCAAGGAGTGCGATCGCATGGTTTCCGCCGCTCAGCTGATCCGCCATGATCCCAGAACCGACGATCGCCGCTAGTAGAAAGGCTGTGCCGAGTGCTTCGGCGAGGCTACGCTTCAGCAAGGTCATCGTCTCAGGCGCAGCACGATTCGCGGCTACCTTGCGCATCGGTGCAGCAGGTCATATTGTCGGCGTCACGTTCCTCGGTCTCGGTGTGGACGGTGTAGACTTCCCATCTTCTGCCCATTGGATCGACAGCCCACACTTTGCTTTGATTAGCGTAACAGCAGGTTTGCTCACGCTCGACGGCTGCGACGAGGCCAGCGCTTTGCAGACGATCTATGGCGCGATTGACCTCCTCCACGGTATCCATGCAGATTCCGTAGTGTGCGTCGGCTACGGAGGGCACTGATTCAGCAAGATCGAGAGCAAGCTCAAGCGCGGGCTCCTCGGTAACGAAGAGCGCATAATCCGGCAGCACCTTCTGCGGTGTCGCATCGAGGAGGACTCCGTAGAACTCGACGCTTTTAGCGACGTCCGTCGTTGTAAGGTTGAGGTGAGTTTTCACGCATGTGCCTTCTTTCGGAAGACGGCGGCAAAGGCGGCGTTCAGCCGATCAGGTGCGTCGGCAGCCAGTTGGTAATAGACCCAGGTGCCACGGCGATCGCATGTTACCAACTCCGCTTCGCGTAGGATACGGAGGTGATGCGAGACCGTTGGCTGGTTCAAAGGAAGCGCGTCAGTGAAATCACAGACACAAACTTCATGATCGTTCGCAGCTAGGGTAGCCAGGATCGTGAGGCGGTACGGATCGGCAATAGCCTTGAGAAGAGTCGCGGCGGGTTCAAAGTCCCGGCTTACAACCTTCGCTGGGGGGCAACAGCGTTGCATCGGCACCTTTCGATGCTACCTTCTGCATCGACGCCTGTCAATACAGGGGACGCTCCCTCACCGCCGCTAGTCCTCAATTATTGATAGTAGCGTCCCCCAGTGCCGTGGATGCGGAACCTTCGCACCTGCCCGAGTGCGCGAGCAAGCTGCAAGCGATAATCCCGTGGCCTTCGCGATCTCCTTGAGCGAGAATGCATCGAGCTTTGGCGCGATCTCTCATCCATGTATGCGGCTCATCGGCGAATGCCATGTCGGGGCGGTAGCCCTGATGCGCAGGCGTCTTGCGACCTCCCTTTTCGGCGCTAAGAAACCTCACCAGGACTTCAAAGTCTGGGAGGGGACTTCGACCGCGAGCGTCCGGTAACGGCATTACTGCCAGCTACGCTAAAGGTAAGGTAGCGCCCTACATCTTGAAGATAAGGGGCCGTGCCGCCCGGCACCATACAGAGTCGCCGAAAGGCCCTTGGCATTTCGAGGAGCTTTCGCCATGCGGGCGTAGTTTGAATCATGTTCGACCGACTGGATCCGATCATCTATTTCATCGCCGTTCTCCCTTTCTCGCTCCTGGTGCTCGTTCTCGGCTACCGATTCGCGGCTCGGCACGGGAAGAGCACGAACGACAAGGAAGGCTGGGCGTGGGGCCTGGGTCATACGGCCATGTTTGGTCTCATTGCGCTGATTCTCGCGTTCTCGTATTCGCGCGCCGCCGACCGATTTGAGGCTCGCCGCGCGCTCGTGGTGAGCGAAGCCAATGCCATTCGCACCGCTTATTTGCGCGCCGGTTTTCTTCCCACAACCGAAGCTCTTCGGTTCCGCAGCGTCCTAATCGAATACGCGCGCACGTGCCTGCAGGTGTATGCTGCTGTCAACGACGCCGGCGCAGAGCGCCGCGCCATCGAGAAGAGCGAGGCACTGCAGGACCGGCTGTGGACGATTGCGTCGGGCGTCGCACGACGCGATACGCGCAGCACTCTCTTAGATCTCACGGGGCCGGTCATCAAAATCATCGACATCGGGGAGCAGCAAACGGCGGCATTCAACAGTCACGTGCCGAGCGTCATAATCGGGTTGGTAGCTCTCTCCACGTTGAGTGCCGCGTTTCTCTTCGGGCTGTCGTTGGGGCGCGCAAACTTTCCGAACGTGGTGCTCGCCACAATCTTTTGCCTGCTGTTTTCCGCGACGCTTTTTACGATTCTCGATCTGGATCACGCGCAAGGAGGGTTTATCGGAGTCGATGTTTCACCGCTGCAATCGACTCTCAGCGACATGGTTCGAGGCAGTCCGATGAATCACAACTCGAGCGTTTCCCAATAGTACGGAAGCGAAACCCCGCCCGAGATCCTCCCAGCCGACTCGATGGGCTTTGCCGATGCCGATCTCGTCGTGGAAGTCCGCGACGCCCAGCTGAAGTTGTTGCTGTGGTCTGATACACCTCAGCTCGGTGATCGGAATGGTCCGCATGAGCTTCCGAAGCGTTGTGTGACTGCCTCTACGGTGGAATTGACGTGCCCGACGATGAGCGGCGGGGCAGTCGCTATTTTCTGATCCCGCTCCGCCGACGAATACCGCGAGCTTCTCTCGCGAGACGACAGGTATCACCGCAGTCACTAGGCCGCCGAGGGCGCCTCTGCTGCCGGTACCCGGTGCGCCCAATGCAGTGACCTTTATCGACCGAACGCTGGTCGGCACCATAAACTGCTCTTTGCCGGCGTAGTGAAACGTTCGGCGGCGCGCCAACGGTTGGTTTAGGTCCGTTGTGCCGGGCGCACCGATCAGCGGCTGCGATCCGGCGCAGCCCGTAAGCAACATTGAAGCAACGCAACGGCTAAGCGGAAAGCTCGTTGAGGTTCTCATGTGCAAGGCCTCCTGATGCCGAACAGATGACGAGTTAACGATTCGGCCGACCATGAGTCCATCCCCCGCGCGAGCCTTTACGAGTCCGCGAGCTTACGCAAGGCGTCCCAATGCCTCGGTGTAGCACGTCCTCCGCGCCGGTCGTCGTGACGCTGAAGACTGTGCCGCAGCCGGGACTGTCGCTCCCTCGCCGTACGCGCACCAACTGTGGTTGTGCCGTAGATCGTGCGCTGTTTTAACTTACGGCGTTAACGCGAATACCGTTCCGAAGCCGTTCGCGCCCCCGGCCTCGGTCGTGCCGTAGAGCGTTCCCTTGACGTTGATGAGACCTGCCTGGGGGTTCGAGCCGTCGGTGCCTCCACCGAAACTATGCAGCACCGTCTCGTTACCGTCCAGCGTCAGGCTAAAGATCGTCCCGTTGCAACTGTTGAACGCGGACGTTGTGCCGTAGAGGGTTCCGTTGACGTAGGTCAGCGCGCCCTGGGGAAAGGCTTCGCAACTGGATCCGAAGTTGTAGAGGACGGTTTCCTTACCAGTTTTGGTTATCGAGAACACCGTTCCGCCATTCTTCGTGCCACCATAATTGGTGGTCCCGTAGAGCGTGCCGTTAACGTCGATCAGATCTTGCGGACCCGCACCGTCCGCTGACCCGGCCCCAAAGCTATAGAGTACGCGCTCTGTGCCCGAGGTGGTGATCGCAAACACCGTGCCTTCGAGATTCGCGCCCCCATCGCTGGTCGTTCCGTAGAGGGTTCCATCCACGTCGATAAGACCCGCGTACGGGCTGCGGCCGTCGTTTGAGCCTCCGAAAATGTGAAGCACCTTCTCGGAACCGTTTACCGTTACACTGTAAACTATGCCGCAACCGCCCTGGCACGCCGATGGACTGCCCCCGAGATCGGTCGTACCATAGAATGTGCCGCCAACGCTAGCGAGACCCGCCGTCGGAAGGACGCCGTCCGCTGCGTCGCTGCCTCGAAAGCTGTACAGCACGTTTTCGTCGCCCGATAAACTGATTGCAAAGACCGTCCCCCATGCGTCTTTTAGGTCCGTGCTTCCCTTGGAGGTTGTGCTGTAGAGGGTTCCGTTAACGTCAACGAGGTTCGCCCTCGGGTTTGCGCCGTCTCCCCCGCGCGGGCCCGTAAATCGGTGGAGCACCGACTCCGCACCCGAGGTCGTGAGCGCGAAGACGGTTCCGAGCGTGCGTCCCGTACGGCCTTTATGACCACCACCCCAGGTCGTGCCGTAGAGTGTGCCGTTGACATCGAGGAGACTGCCGAGTGGCTGTTCACCATCCGAGCCTCCTTTGAAACTGTAGAGAACGTTGTATGTGACGCTCGCGCGTGACGCGCTAAACGGCGCGCCGATCGGGGGCTGCGATCCGCCGCACCCGCTGAGCAATGCCACGGCGAGGCCTATGCTTGCTGCATAGGTGCCAGAATCTAAACTCTTCATCTTTGCCGCGCCTCCCTAAATCCTGCAATCGACAGTTGAGAACGTTCGCCGCGGGCGAGCGCTATCCCAGCGGAACGAGCGTTCATGAGGAATGCCCAGACCGCACGGAATTTTGGTAACGGCTGCCGTAGCGCTCACCGAAGTCGCGACCTGGCCGCTTACTCCGCTGGGACAGCCTGGCAGCAGCGGCGAAAGCACTCGTGTCTTCTCGGAAAGGAGAACCGGAGTTGAAAACGACTGGTTTAGTGAAATGCGCCGGTGCTACGGTCGCACTCGCGCTAGTGTCGGCGTGTGGTGCCTCAGCGGTCCCGCCGTCAACCGCTGCGTTCAATGTTACCTACATCGGTAGGACGCTTGTGGTGAACGGAAGGCCGGTAACGGCAGCGCGCTTAAGCCCGCTGCCCCGGTACGCCACCATAGTTCCTCAGCGGCATAAGAAGTCGAAGACCTTTGAGTATGTTATAAACGACTACGGCAGCTACGCCAGCATTTTCGACTATCCGAAGAGCGTTCAGGAGATCGGTATGGTCAATCACGCCGGTGGCCAAGGGTGCACCAACGTCCTCTATGGCTACGGGAAGAAGACGTTCTGGAACGTCGGGGGCCAAAACCAGATCACGGAGTATCAGGTCCCCCAGAAGCCGCTCAAGACGCTGTCCGTCGCCTACGATTTTCCATCCAGCTGCGCCATGGATGCCAGCGGCGACCTCGCAGTCGGGATCTTGTACGCTTCGGGGGCCGGTGGCGGCGACGTCGTCATCTTCAAGAACGCGACTGGCTCGGGTACCGCTTACAGCACGCCGTTGGACGAAGAGTTTTTCGATGGCTACGACAACCAGGGTAATCTCTTCGCCGACGGGTTTACCGGCAACCGCTCGGGCTTCGCGCTCGTCGAGCTCCCGAAGGGCAGCACCAAATTCGTAACGATCCAAACGAGCAACTCGGTTGAGTTCCCCGGCTCCGTGCAGTGGGACGGTACCTACCTCACCGTCTTCGATCAGGATAAGAGCGCGGTGTATCAATACACCGTCAGCGGAACCAAGGCGACGTTGAAGGGCACCGTATCGTTATCGGGTACCGGCGACTGCGCGCAGACGTGGATCGTTCCGGGCCTGATCTATTGCGGAGACGCGGACAGCGGCGGCGAGGTTTTCAGCTACCCGGCCGGCGGTTCGGCGATCGCAACGCTTACGGGCGAGTTCGATGTGCCGCTCGGCATGGTGGCGGCTGAGAAATAATCTGCGCTTCTAGTTTACGCAGAATCGCAAATGAAGGGCATCGGCTTTATTCAAATATGCCGATGCCCCGTGGCCACTGTCTCCGTAATCTAGCGGTACGAAAACCTCTGCTCCGTTGTGATCGCGCGGTCGAAGACGAGGCGCTAGCGGCTCGAATGTGGAAAAACAACGTCGTGTCCGATCAAGAAATAATCTTCGAGCGAACGATTCCCATTCTACGGATGTTCGACGTTGCCAAGGCGCGCGAGTTTTATCTCGACTACCTTGGATTCGAGGTGGAATTTGAGCACCGCTTCGACGTGGAAGCTCCGCACGGCGACGGTACGCCCGGTACACACGTCATCATTCGCGTTTCCGGCATCGACGCATTGCATCGTGAACTTCTCGCGAAAAAGTATCGCTACTTCAACCCGTCGATCCAAACACAGGAATGGGGGACACAGGAAATGATCGTTTACGATCCGTTCAACAACCGCCTCGTCTTCAGCGAACGTATCGATTCTTCGGGCGCCGCCTCGTAGCCGCCGCTGGGCGCTAAATCTCATGAAAGCAGCAGTCGTTACCGGCCCCGACACTATCCCGGAATACGGTGAGTTTTCCGAACCCCAGGTTAGCGACGGCTACGAACTCGTAAGCCTGGTAGCTGCAGGGCTTCATCCTATCGTACGATCACTGGCGGCCGGGCAGCATTACGGAAGCACGCAGTCGTGGCCCCTCGTCCTCGGCGTCGACGCCGTCGCTCGTACCGCGGCGGGCGATTCGATCTTGACGGGCTTTGTGCGTCCCCCGCACGGCACGTTCGCGGAGCGAATGGCGGTTCCCAAAGCAATGCGCATCGCGCTGCCCCCCGGAGCCGATCCCGTGAAGGTCGCCGGCGGATTGAATCCGGGTCTCGCATCGTGGCTGGCGCTCAGGACGCGCGTTCGCGAGATCGGCTCACTCGGAACGGTCTTGGTTCTCGGCGCGACCGGCATGGCCGGATATCTCGCCGTGCAACACGCGCGCCTACTCGGCGCAAACCGCGTCGTCGGCGTCGGGCGCAATCCGGCACGTCTTGCGCGCGCTGCGGCGCTTGGGGCGGCAACCGTTGCGCTCAACGGCGATCACGAGGCCGATGCCGCGGCAATCGTCGACGCTCAAGGTGGTACGACACCAAGCATCGTGCTCGACTTTCTGTGGGCGTCGGCAGCCGAGACTGCCTTCGCTTCGCTAGAAAGGCACGGACTTAAAGAAGACACCGCCGACATTGCCTACGTGCAAATTGGCGCTGCGGCCGGTCCCGATGCCGCCGTGCCGGCGGCGCTCTTACGAAGCCGCCGCATTTGCATCTCCGGCAGCGGCGCTGGTTCCGCGCAAATTGCCGACATCATGGCCGAAGTTCCGGTCTACATGCAGCTTATCGCAGACCGTAGCGTCGACGTCCCGACCAAAGCGGTGCCGCTCTCGTCGATCTCGGAAGCTTGGACCGCAGCGGCAGACGACAGCTACAGAGTTGTCGTCATTCCTTGATCGTCGGCCGGCTACGGCTTTACGCTAAATACCGTCCCGCAATTGTTGCAGCTCTGGTCCTCGCCGCCGACGTGGGTGGTGCCGTACAGGATGCCTGCACTATCCATCGTGACGCCATCGTACGGAACGCCGCCATCATTCCCGCCTTCGAACGCGTAAACTACGGCTTCGGTGTAGCCCGAGCTGCTGGGCGTTAACGAAAAGACCGTTCCACAGCCTCCTTGGCACGCGGTCGATCCACCTCCGCCGCTCGATGCACCGTACAGCACGCCGCCGTTGCCGGCAACAAATGACTCCTCGGGGAACGCCGCATCGTTTCCGCCCTGGAACACATAGAGAACCTTCTCGGTATACTTCGTTCCCTTCGGCGTCAGCTCGAAGAGGACGCCGCACCCGGGAACAAAGACGATCGCACACGAGCCGCTGCCGCCGGTATGGGTCGTGCCAATCAACGAGCCGTTCGACGCGAGATAGATACCGTGCCCGCGATTTCCCGGCACCGAGCCGTCTTTGCTTCCGCCCTGGAACGCGTAAAGAACGCTCTCAGTATACTTCGTTCCCTTTGGCGTCAGTTTGAAGGCGATGCCGCATCCCGACGTGCAGTTCGTGCTGCCGCCGCCGAAGTTGGTCGTGCCGTAGAGCACGCCATTCTTTCCGGCGGTCAGACTCGTCGCGGGATTTTCGCCGTCCTTGCCTCCCTGGAAGCTGTAGATGACGTGGTAACCCGATCCTTTGGTCGAGACTTCGAATACCGTCCCGCACCCGTTGAAGCCCGTTTCCTGGCAGCTGCCGCTTCCACCGTACTCCGTCGTTCCGTAGAGTTCGCTGCCACTCAGCAGCAGCGCGTCAACCGGGATCCCGCCGTCTTTGGTCGCGCCGGCAAAATCGTGCAGTATGCTTTCCTTATAACTTCCACCCGACGGCGTAAGCTTGAAGACGACGCCGCAGCCTTTGCCCATATACAGGCACGGGCCCGTTCCGCCGGTCGTCCCGGTGCCGTAGAGCGCGCCAGCCGAATCCTCGACCAGGCCGCCCTCCGGATACGAACCGTGTGATTGGTCGGAGGAGAACTCGTAGACAGCGCTTTCCGTGTAGCTTGATCCCTTTGGTGTCAGCCTCCACACCAGGCCGTCAACCTTGCTGGTGCCGTTGAGCGAAACGCCATAGAGTACGCCCTTGGAGTCGACGATCGGGCTGGCGTACGGGCTGGATCCATCGGCGGCTCCTCCCGTAAACGTGTAAAGAATCGAATCGGACGCGCTCGCGCGCGCTGCGTTGGAAGCGTGCGCCGGCGTGAGCTGACCTCCGCTCGAACATCCCCCGAACGCTACTAAGAACAAAACGAAACACACACGCATCTTTGCCATGTGCCTGGCGTTAACGCGAGGTTAGGGCAAAGCCTGCTGCCATGGGCGCTGCCAGCGCCAAATTTGCGAGGCTTCTACCGTCACTGCAGCACGACTAACCGCTTGCTCGAATAACCGCGAACAAAAGGAAAAGGCGGGGATGGCACTACGACGTCCTGCGAGGCTCGATTATCTGCGAAGTGCCGGTGTCACCCCCGACGAACGAATCGCCGAAGCGATTGGAATCGTCGAAGCTCGCCGTCATCAAAACGGGCGGTGGCCGATGAATCATCTCCACGCGGATCGGCTGGGTTTCCCGTTGGAAACCGAAACGGGCAGGGCGAGCCGCTGGAATACGATGCGCGCGACGCGCATGCTGAGATGGTATCGTTTTCCCGCGTTGCCGCGATCGTCGCGTTGACGCAGCAGTGCTACTATCCACAGCGAGGAGAAGCGCGGCGGGACGCTAGCGGGGCGCGCGCAGCTTCTCGCGCATTTTTTCAACGCGCCGATCGCGCGTCTCGGGTTTCTTCGCCGCCATCGCCCAGTCAACGTACTCTTTACG
>Ga0265760_10000449_pt1 | contig 11598 bp, 9 predicted proteins | sample NZIome_2_FD_200831 | JGI IMG/M metagenome (GOLD analysis project Ga0265760, IMG submission 200831) | Metatranscriptome of rhizosphere microbial communities from Maridalen valley, Oslo, Norway - NZI1 (Metagenome Metatranscriptome) | ecosystem: Host-associated > Plants > Roots > Rhizosphere > Soil...
AAAATAAAAAATGCCGAAAATAAAGATAAGCGGAGCAAAGCCTAACCATCCTGCCGAACCGCCGCCTAGTTGTACTGCCAAAAAGTGCTGAACCGTCATATCGAAGTTAACAAGTTAATGCCAAAAATCTCGCAGCTACGCACTAGCTTCTGCAATTTACCGCTGGAGTTCTCGCGCGATGAGGCCGGAGATTTCTTCAGCTTCGGACAAAACCGGGGATGCCGAGCTATGGTTTCGGTTCAGACTGGACACACGAAGAACCAGTCTCTTTCCCAAGTAAAATAGAATGACGCACAGTCCGCATGGTGTCAAGGTAGAAGCTCAGATTGTGGACGGTATTTAAGACCTGGGCTAAAACCTCGTTCGCAGCATAAAGATGCCGCAAGTAGGCTCGGGAGTAGCGCTGGCACACCCGGCAGCCGCAATTTGGGTCGAGCGGAGACTCGTCGCCCGCGTATCGAGCCTGCTTGATAGAGACTTTGCCCTCTGAGGTAAACAGCAACCCGTGCCGTGCCGCTCGCGTGGGCAGCACACAATCCATCATGTCGATGCCAAGATTCGCGTACTCAACGATTTCCTCAGGCGTTCCGACCCCCATGAGGTAGCGCGGTTTCTCGGCAGGCAGGTGTTCGAGTGTTGATTCGACGACTTCCCGCGTCAGGGCACGCGGCTCACCTACGCTGAGGCCGCCGATGGCATAGCCGGGGAAGCCAATTGCAATCGTCCGCTCCGCCGATTCCCTCCGAAGCTGACGATCCATCCCACCCTGAACAATGCCAAACAGAGCTTGCGTCGCGTCTGCTTGAGTTGAGATGGTCGACGCAGCCCATGGCACGTCTCTTTTGTGCTCTTGAAAATACTTCTTGCTGCGCTCCGCCCAGCGCAGCGTCAATTCCATCGACGCCCGCATCCGCTCCCGATCCGCCGGATATTCGGTGCACTCGTCAAACGCCATAATGATGTCCGCGCCCAGCCCGATCTGCGCCTCCATCGCGCTCTCCGGGCTGAAAAAATGCGAAGACCCATCCAGATGCGAACGAAACGCCACACCCTCCTCGGTGACTTTGCGTAGATCGGTAAGACTGAATACCTGGAAGCCGCCCGAGTCAGTGAGGATCGACCGCGGCCATGACATAAAGCGATGCAGTCCACCCAACTTCCGGACTTGCTCGACTCCCGGCCTCAAATAAAGGTGATAAGTATTTCCCAGAAGAATCTGAACCCCGAGCTCCTCGAGAATGTCTTGCGAAACGCCTTTCACCGAAGCCAGTGTTCCCACCGGCATGAACACGGGAGTTTCAACTTCGCCGTGCGGCGTGATCAGACGGCCGGCGCGAGCGCAGCCATTCCGAGCTTCGATCTGGAATTCGATGGACACTGTGACGATTGTAGCGGACGTCAACAACCTGTGAGCTTCGCTCACTGCCCCGACGAGGGCGCCCGGGCCTACGTAGTCCCTTCGAGCAATAGAATCTGGGCTTCGATCTTGCCGCCCTCGATAATCAGCCGGCCTACGCTCACCGGCAACTTGAATCGTCTCGGTCCCGCGCTGCCGGGATTGAAGTAGAGCACCCCGTTCTTCACTTCCTGGGCGGGAACGTGACTGTGCCCATAAACAACCGCCGCAAATTTCGCAGCTTCCGGTTTCAAGTCGAGTTCCTGAAGGCTGTGCAGCACGTAAATAGATACCTCGCCAATCTCGAGGACGTTCGTGGCCCGAATTTTCTGGGCCCAGGCGCCATGATCAATGTTCCCGCGTACGGCCGTCACGGGCGCGATTGCAGACAGTTTGTCGAGAATCTGCGGATCTCCGACGTCCCCCGCATGAATGATGTACTGAGATCCGCGCAGAGCGGCGAGAGCCTCAGCACGCAATAAACCGTGGGTGTCGGAGATAACGCCGATGAGCATCCGCCGATTCTAATGGAGGACGGGCGGGACGCCTCCATTTGTCCGCTCAGCTGTTCGCAAGTTCCTTAGCCCGCTGCGCGGCCTTTACTACAGCTTTGATGAGCGTGACTCGGAGCTTGCCCTCTTCGAGTTCCAGAATGCCGTCGATGGTGCATCCGGCGGGCGTGGTAACTGTGTCTTTGAGTTGGGCGGGATGGTCGCCGGTTTCAAGCACCATAGTCGCCGCGCCGAGAGTTGTTTGCGCAGCCAGCAGCGTAGCCACGTCGCGAGGCAACCCAACTTTCACGCCCGCCTCAGCCAGAGATTCCAGAATGATGTAAATGTAGGCCGGGCCGCTCGCCGACAATCCGGTGACCGCGTCCATCAGCTTCTCGTCGACGACCACCGTTCTTCCCACGACCCCGAACAGCGCGCTCGCGATCTCAAGGTGCTGCGCCGTAGCAAACTTTCCTTTGCACAAGGCAGTCATCCCGCAACCGACAACGCAAGGCGTGTTGGGCATGGCCCGCACCACCGGCACCGCCCGCTTCAAAGCCCGCTCGATCCGGCTGGTCGGAACCGAAGCCGCCACCGAAATGATGATCTGGTTCTTGGTCACACTAGCACGAATCTGCTCGACGACTTGGTCGACAATCTGCGGCTTCACGCAGACCAGAATAATGTCCGCATTGCGAACCGCAGACCGGTTGTCAGTGCTCACCGGAATGCCCAATTTCTTGCTGAGGGCGCGAGCCTTCTCTTCGTGCTGGACGGTAGCAACCGTCGTCTTGGTGGAGAACAATTGTTTTTCCAGAAGCGCTTTGAGCAGGATTCCGCCCATCTTTCCCGCACCCAGAACGGCCACGCGCTTCTTGGAAAAGTCAGACACCATATTGCAACCTTAGCCGTCGAACCCTACCCTCGGTCATTCCAAATCCCACCCTCGGTCATTCCAAACCCGACTCTCTGTCATTCCGAGGAGCGAAGCGACGAGGAATCTGGGTTTCTGCCAGCGGACGCCAAGAACCCAGATCCCTCGCTTCGCTTCGGGATGACAAGCAAGGGAGGCTGCTACAGGACAGCGCTCTTCTCTGCGATCAGCTTTTTGATCTTCTCTACGAATTCCGCAGCCGGCATGTCCTCAGTCTTCTCTTTGCCGCGAATGCGGACGTTCACTTTGCCGGCTTCGGACTCTTTGTCGCCCACGACCAGCAAAAACGTCACTTTCTGCATCGCGTGCTCGCGGATCTTGGCATTCATCTTTTCATTGCGAGCATCAACTTGGACGCGAACCCCGATGGCCTTGAGCTGATCGGCAACCTTATTCGCGTACTCGACATGGCGCTCGGCGATTGGAATCATCGCAGTTTGAACCGGCGACAGCCACACCGGGAACGCGCCCGCGTAGTGCTCGATCAGCACGCCAAAGAAGCGCTCGATCGATCCGAACAGCGCGCGATGCACCATCACCGGCTGTTTGCGCGATCCGTCTTCAGCGACATACTCCAATCCAAATCGCTGCGGCAGATTGAAGTCGACCTGGACGGTCGAAAGCTGCCAGAGGCGTCCGATCGCATCGACCAGTTTGATGTCGATCTTCGGCCCATAAAACGCACCTTCGCCGGGGATCACCTTGTATTCGATATTCCGCTGCTTAAGCGCATTTTCGAGCGAGCGGTTGGCCATATTCCACTGCTCTTCCGATCCCAGAAAATTCTTGCGATCATTCGGATCCCAGGTGGAGAGCTCGGTCTGGTACTGGTCGAAGCCGAAAACTTTCAGCACCTCGAGCGCAAAATCCAGGCAGCCCCCAATTTCGCCTTCGATCTGTTCCGGAGTGCAGAAGATGTGGGAGTCGTCCTGCGTGAAGCCACGCACCCGCAGCAACCCATGCATTACTCCCGAACGCTCGTAGCGATAGACCGTCCCCAACTCACCCAGTCGCACGGGCAGGTCGCGATACGACTTCAACGAGTCTGCGTAAATTAAAATGTGCCCGGGACAGTTCATGGGCTTGAGCCGATATTCCGCATCGTCCAGTTCCATCTGGTCGAACATGTTCTGCGAGTAGTAGCCTTCATGACCCGAAACATGGAAGAGTTGCCGCCGCACCACATGCGGCGTGTAGACCAGCGAATAGCGGCGCTTGATGTACTCGGAGCGCATCCAGTCTTCCATCTCTTTGCGGATGATGCCGCCCTTGGGATGCCAGAAGATCAGCCCCGGTCCCGCCAACTCCTGGATGGAAAACAAGTCCAGCTGCTGGCCCAGCACGCGGTGGTCGCGCTTCTTGGCTTCTTCCTGCTTGTTGAGGAAGTCGTCGAGATCTTTTTTCGAGAAAAACGAAGTTCCGTAGATGCGCTGCAGCTGCGGATTCTTTTCATCGCCCAGCCAATAGGCACCGGCGATACTCAGCAGCTTAAACGCCTTGATTTTGCCGGTTGAAGGCACGTGCGGTCCGCGGCAGAAGTCGGTGAACTTGCCGGTGCGATAGATGGAAATCTTTTCATCGGGCTTGGTGAATTGCTCGATGAAATGACACTTCATGAAGTCGCCTTCTTTTTTGAATTCCTGCAGCCCCTGATCGCGTAGCAGAAACTCGCGCGCGTAAGGAATATTCTGCTGCACCAGTTCCTGCATCTTCTTCTCGATCTTTTCCAAGTCTTCCGGGGTAAACGGAGTGGGACGATAGAAGTCGTAGAAGAATCCGGTTTCGGTCGCGGGGCCATGACCGAGCTTAGTCTCGGGAAAAAGTTCGAGCACAGCGGCCGCGAGCAAGTGGGCCGACGAATGCCGATAGACTTCGAGCGCCTCAGGATCGCGGTCGGTGAGAATGCGAAGATCAGTATCTTTTTCCAGCGGCCGGGTAAGATCGATGAGATCGCCGTTGCTCTTGGCCGCAAGCGCCGCATCGGCGAGCCGCTGGCCCACGGACTTGGCGACATCGAGCGCGGTGCTGCCCTTGGGGACGTCCTTAACGCTCCCGTCCGGGAGTTTGATATGAATGCTGTCTGCCATAGGATTCCACACCAGTATAAAACACGGAGGGGGACGCCCTCGTCCGCCCAGGCGCGAAGCGCCGCAGCTTGTGCGCGAAACTCAAGTGACCCTCGCTCCCGGACGAGGCATCCGGAGCTGCGTGGCCTTTACCAGCCTGCCTTCTGTCCTTTATTCTGCGCGTCCAGCCACCTTTGCAGCGGCGCAAAATAATCCAGTATCGCGCTCGCGTCCATCTGGCGCTGTCCGGTCAAAACTTCCAACTCGTCGGGCCAGGGTTTGCTCTGTCCCATCGCCAGCATCTTGTTGAATTTCGCGCCGGCTTCTTTCGAGCCGTAGAACGTGCAGCGATTCAACGGGCCGGTATACCCCGACGCCTGGCACAAGGCGCGATAGAACTGGAACTGCAGAATCCGCGCGAGGAAGTACCGCGTGTACGGCACATTCGCGGGCACGTGATATTTTGCACCGGGATCGAAATCGGCCTCGGTGCGCGCGACCGGCGGAGCGACGCCTTGATATTTCAATCGAAGATCCCACCAGGCCTTGTCGTAATCCGCAGGAGTGATTTCACCGGAGAAAACCTTCCACCGCCATTGATCGATCATCAGGCCGAAGGGAAGAAAAGCCACCTTGTCGAGCGCCTGGTTCAGCAGAATCGGAATGTCGCTCTCGGCTGACGGCACTTTGCCCAGGAGTCCGATCGTCTTCAGGTACTCGGGCGTGATCGCCAGCGCAATAGTGTCGCCGATGGCCTCGTGAAAGCCGTCGTTGGCGCCGTTCTTGAACAGGAAGGGTTGGTTCTCGTAGGCGCGCTGGTACATGTTATGTCCAAGTTCGTGATGAATGGTGACGAAGTCGACATCGCGAATCTGGATGCACATCTTGACTCGCAGATCGTCGAAGTTATCGATGTCCCACGCGCTGGCGTGACAGACCACATCGCGATCGCGGGGCTTAGTCAAGAGCGAGCGCACCCAAAACGTATCGGGCAACGGAGCGAAGCCCAGGGATTTGTAGAAGCCTTCGCCGTAGCCCACCATGCCCTTGGCATCAAGATTCTTGGCTTGCAGCAGCGCGGTCAGATCGTAGCCGCGGCTCTTCTCATCCAGACCGAGGATGGGGAAGACGTTGCCCCACTCCTGGGCCCAGGGGTTGCCAAGCAAGTGCGCGGGGATTGGTCCGTCGGGAGGAACGACTTGCAGCCCGTACTTTTGCACCAGCCGGGCCCGAACATATGTATGCAGAGAAACATAAAGCGGACGAACCTGCTGCCACAACCGCTCGACCTCGGCACTGAATTGGTCGGGAGTCATGTCGTAGCCTGCGCGCCAAAGCGCGCCTGTGTCTTTGAAGCCGAGTTCCTGAGCTCCCTGATTCGAAAGCTGGACAAACCGCGCATAGCGCTGGCGCATGGGAGCGCCGACCTTGTGCCATCCCACCCAAACGTCCTTCAGTTCGTTGGGATCGCGGCTGTCTCCCATGATCCGCTCGATCGCGGTGATGTCGAGGCAGTCATCGGACTTGCGGCAGTACTTTCCTTTTCCGTAGTCCGCATCGAGCGACGCGGCGATCTGCGTCATCTCTTTTCGTAATGCTGGATCTTTTGGAGCAGGCGCGGTCAGAGACAGCCGCAGCAGCATGAATTTGCGAGCTAGCTCGGGCGGAAGTGAAACGCCGTCAAATCGTTTGGATTGTTCGATCAACTCCGTGGTCGCGGCTGTAAGTTGATCCTGGGCATCGGCTGACAAAGCTTGCGTGTCGTCCGTAATGAAGTTTTCCTGTACCCAACTGGCCCGAGCTGCCTTGACTTCAATCTCATTCAGCCGTGCCTCGGCTTGGTTCATAAACTGCTCGGCGTCGGCGACGGTGGGTTTCGAAGCGGTCTGAGCTTGAATGACGAATAGAAATGACGATAGGAATAGCAGAACGCGAAATTTCATGCAGATCCTCCGGGTGAGCATTATGAAGGAGCCGAGCAGAAATGTCAGGTTCTACTCAAGAATTTCCTTGAACATTGTTACCGTCAAAGCAAGGAATTTTTGACGGCTTCAGCGCTGCCCGCAGATCGCCCACGCCCGCGCAGGCAGTTCGATGGCTCCCTCTGAATCGGTGGTGAGCGAACTACGCAGCCGCTCTCGAATCGCGCTTTTCGTAGATTCATCGCGGGTCGCAAGATAGCTAGGAGCGGAACCTTGTCCCGTTAGAAATGGCTGCCAGTAATCGTCGAAACTCGTAAACCGGGTGATGACGTTGAGGGTCCGAACGCTCACTTGCTTCATGCGAGCGCCCTCGAAAAGCATGCCCAACGCCTCGGGATTGCACAGAGGAAAACGCCGAGCCTGATCGTATGCCGAGGCTTCGCGGTCGACAACCGTGGCCGCATCCCAGAACTGGCGCAGGAAGCGTGCTCCCTCGGCGTAGTCCCAAACGTAGACGGCGACGAGGCCACCCGAAATCGTAACGCGGCGCATTTCCTGCAGGGCACGTTCGGGCTCCGGAACGAAATTCAAGCCAAGCCCGCAGACCGCCACATCGAAGCTGGCTTCAGTGAAAGGAAGAGCCATGGCATCTCCGCTCTCGAAGTTGACCGCAGGGTGGGCGCGATGCTCGCGAGCAAATTCAATCTGCTGAAGGGATGCATCTATACCCGCAACTCGAGCGGGCGCGCAGCGTTCGACAATGGCTTCCGTGAGCATGCCACTTCCGCAGCAAACGTCCAGCCAGCGCAAATTCGGGGGCAAACTCAGCCAGGTCAAGAACTCATCTGCGAGCAGGCGGCTCCAGCGTCCCATCCACTGGTCATAGGCTGATCCAGAAGTCCATTTGTCCATATTCGGAATTTCGTAGGGACGGACGCCCTCGTCCGTCCCCGAGCGAAGCTCGGGATCTCCGGCAACAAACATTCTGAGCCTAAGGAAGGAAGATGCCAAACTCAGGACACAAACTAACGCGAGCTTCGCTCGCCTGCCCGGACGGGGATGTCCGGGCCTACGTGAGCCTTGCCACCGTAATACAGATCTTCCATCGCCTGGTGAACTTTGGCCGACAACTCTTCCATCTCGCGCAGCGTATATCCAGCGGTTGGAATAGGCTCACCCAAACGCATCTCCAGCGGGCGGCACTTCACGTGAAAGGTATTCATGGGCAGCAGTTCGTAAGTTCCGACTAGCGCAATGGGCACGATATCCACTTGCGCCTTGATCGCCAGATAGAATGCTCCCGGCATAAACGGCTTAATTTCGCCATCGGGAGTGCGTCCGCCTTCGGGAAAAATCACCAGCGGTAGCCCGGCCTGCAGACTCTTTACCGCGGAGCGGATATGCGCAATCGATCGTGTCGGCCTTTGCTGATCAATGCAAACTTGCCCCGAACGTCTCAAGTGCCATCCCACAATCGGGTAGGAGAGCAATTCCTTCTTGAACAGAATCCGGAACTGGAATGGCAAATAAACATAGAGCACCGGAATGTCCAGCGCCGAGGCATGGGTCACGGCGTAAACATGCGGTTTCGATGTGTCGATCTTGTCCAGGCCCGTCACCTTCACTGGGGAAAGGATGGTCTTCATAATCAGCCACGACCAGAAGCGCGCAAAGCCGTGCAGGATGCGAGTCTTCTCGCCGAAAAGAGAGGCTGGAATGGAGACAATTCCGAGCACGACCGTGTACAGCCAGATGAGGGGATCGAAGATGAAATACGAGCGCAGGAGGCTAAGCCAGCCGTATTTCTTATCTGCGGCGACAGGGAAGATTTCGTCTTTCAGAGTGAGCTTGGCTGCGCGGTCTGAGGAGACGTTTGCAGACAGCCGTGAACTGCTCTGCTCCTGCTCGCCTGCGGACGTGTGCACTTCCTGCATTTGAACGGCTAAACCCTTATCCCCAAGACTCGCATGGCCTCTCCTACAATGTATATCGAACCCGTTATAACTACTATGCCCCGAGGACCAGCCAGCGAACGGGCTCGATCGAGCGCGGAAGCCACGTCTATAGCATCTTCGATGTCGGTTGCGGTGCGAGCGGCTGCCTCTCGAATCTCGTCCGGGGTCGCGGACCGCGGATTGTCGGCCCGCGTGGCAATAACCCGCGCCGCGAGCGGAAACAGGATCTCAGCGATCTCACCAATCGCTTTGTCGCGCATCGCTCCGAATACGAACGTGAGCGGGCGGTCCTCATAACAGGCGGACAGGGTGGACCGCAACGCCCACGCCCCCGCCGGGTTATGGGCTACGTCGAATATGTATTCGGGCGCCGTGCCTTGGGCCGGCATGACCTGGAAGCGTCCCGGCCAACGGGCTTCGCGAATGCCATGCTCGATTGTTTCTGGCGTAATCGGAAATCCTTGATGGCTGAGAACTTCCGCCGTGGCAATTGCCAGCGCGATGTTTCGCAGTTGATGCCGGCCCACCAACGGCGTCTCGACCGAGATCTGCTTCCCCATCACCTGTAGCGGATAACGTGAAGCCAGACACTCCGCTGCCGATTCGGGGGTGCGCATCAGATACTCATCATTACCTGGGGATACCGGAGGAACATAAGGCACTGCGCTCACGCCCTGCGCTCCCAATTCCAAAATCGTGTTTCCAATCACGTCGTTGGCCTGCGGCTGTTGCGGCAGCGTCACGACGACTCCGCCGGGACGGATGATTCCTGCTTTTTCGCGCGCGATCTCGGGTACCGTGTTGCCCAGGAACTTCTGATGGTCGAGCGAGATATCTGTGATCACGCTCACGCGCGGTTCAATTACGTTGGTCGCATCGAGCCGCCCTCCCATACCAACTTCCAACACCGCGATCTCCGCTTTGCTTTGCGCGAAGTACTCAAAGGCGATTGCGGTCAGCATCTCGAAGAAACTGGGATGCCAGGGCAACTCGCCATCTTCGACCAAGCGCTCCGCCGTGCGATCCACCACATCATGCAGCAAAGCGAAATCGCCGTCGCTGATTTCGCTGCCGTTGATGCGAATCCTTTCATTGATCCGCACCAGGTGCGGCGAAGTGTACAACCCGGTGCGCAAGCCCGAGGCTCGAAGAATCGAGGCCAGCGTAGCCGCCGTCGAGCCCTTGCCGTTCGTACCGGCAATCAGGATGCCGGGAGACTTCCGTTCCGGATGATTCAAAGCTTCCAGCAACACCCGCATGTGTGCCAGGTCAAACTTGTGCGATGGGGTTTGCGTCAGCTCGTGACCAAGAGCGTACATGCGCGCAACCGCGGTTTCGTAGGACATTGGAAGCTATCAGCCGTCAGCTATCAGATTACCAGTTTGCAGGTTGCGATTCGGAGTTTGCCACGATCCATCATTCAACGTAGAAAGACGCAGTCTGAATGGCGTAAGAATGCAACTGGCTGAGAGCCGAAAGCTAGGCAGCGGCCATGAATTCCAGCGCCCGGCCAATATACGGCTTCAATTGCTTGCGGGGCACTACGGCGTCGAGCATTCCATGCTCGAGCAGAAACTCACTGCGTTGAAAGCCCTGAGGCAACTTCTGCCGGATGGTTTGCTCGATCACGCGCGGCCCCGCGAATCCGATTAAGGCGCCAGGTTCAGCGATATTCAAATCGCCGAGCATGGCGAACGAGGCAGTCACACCTCCGGTAGTGGGATCGGTCAGCACCGAGATGTAGGGCACGCGAACTTCGTCCAACCGGGCTAACGCAGCTGAGATCTTGGCCAGTTGCATCAGGCTGATGACGCCTTCCATCATGCGCGCCCCACCCGAAGCCGAAACGATGATGATGGGAGCCTTGCTCTCCGTTGCGTGCTCGATGGCTCGAGTAATCATTTCCCCCACTACCGCGCCCATACTTCCGCCGATGAACGAGTACTCCATGGCGCTGACAATAACCGGGCGCCCGTTGAGTTTGCCGCGTGCATTGATGACGGCATCCTTGAGTCCGGTGTCAGCCTGCGCCTGCTCCAGTCGCGATGAATAGGTCTTCAGGTCGGCAAACTTCAACGGATCGGTCGAAACCAGGTTGGCATCGAAAACCTCGTACTGGTTGTCGTCCAAGAGTTGCGCCAGACGGGTCCGAGCATCAATGCGGAAATGCTTGTCGCACTTCGGGCACACGTTGAGGTTATCTTCCAGATCCTTTTTCCAGATGATCTGCCGGCAGTGCTCACACTTCACCCACAAGCCTTCGGTGCGGACTTTCTTCTCGCCGGTCGCATCCAGTTCGCCGGATTGTCGTTTAAACCAAGTCATAGGAGATTTTGCAATTGGGTATTCTGCGTAATTTTGGAATTGGAAACCCTCTCCAAATTGCCCGATCACAAAATTACTCAATTACTCAATTTCAGTACTCGATCCCTCTCTGCGCCATCACACCCTTCTCGTACGCATGCTTTACCTGGCGCATTTCCGTAACCGTGTCGGCCAGTTCGATGATTGTCGGGTGCGCATTCCTGCCGGTCAAGATAACATGAACCATCTCCGGCTTGGTCTTCAGGCTTTCGGCCACCTTCGCCGGATCGAGCATACCGTAGCTGATGGCGTAATTAATCTCGTCAAGAATCACCAAATCCCAGGTGCCGGAGTGGATCGCCCGCGCGGCCTCGGCCCAGGCTTCTTCAACCATTTTCACGTCTTCAGGGTCAGGCTTCTCGGTTCCCACTTTCACGAAGCCACGGCCCATTTGCTTCATGACGAACTTGTCTCCGAAGGCCTGCACGGCATCCAGTTCGCCGTAGTGCCAGGAGCCCTTGAGGAATTGC
>Ga0265760_10000450_pt1 | contig 11591 bp, 6 predicted proteins | sample NZIome_2_FD_200831 | JGI IMG/M metagenome (GOLD analysis project Ga0265760, IMG submission 200831) | Metatranscriptome of rhizosphere microbial communities from Maridalen valley, Oslo, Norway - NZI1 (Metagenome Metatranscriptome) | ecosystem: Host-associated > Plants > Roots > Rhizosphere > Soil...
CATCCTGCGAGCTGGTCGCGTTCTTCGGCCGGGCCTGCTGCAACTTTATGCCGTCCGGCAGCTCCCCCGGCAGTGCGTAGCTCTCGTCGAATACCTGCACCGTCAGCGGTACCGCGGGCGCTCTGATCCAAAAGCGTAGTCCCGCCTCCGCAAGGCCCGCGGCGAGCAGCACCGTGCCGCCGTTGCGCAGCGTTTGCAGCTTGGCGCGCACCGGTCCCGATGGGGTCTCGACCTCGATGGCGTGAATGCTCGCGCTAGCCGGGAAAATCACGAAGGCCTTCGGCGCGCCGCGCGCGGACTGCAACAGCAATTCCACGCGGCCGGGATCTCTTGCGCCCGAACTCGCGGAGATTTGGAGTTGCGGCGCGGCCAACTTCACGGCGGGCGCCTGCGCATAGAACCCTTTCAGCGGATACCCTGGGAAGCGATCGCGCGGTACCGGATCGAACTTCACTGTCTCGTCCATCGCGCGGGGCAGGTGCAGCGATGCGCTTTGCGTAAACCAGTGGGCGGCGCCACTGTCGGCATCGACCCAGTATTCAATGTTCACGCGCTGCGGCCAGCTCTGCGAGTAAGTCGGCAGCAACACCGTGATGCAGATCGCGCCAAAGGTTGTGGCTGCGGCAATCACGGTCAGGCGCTGGCGGAACAGCCGTGTCGCGTTTCCCAGCAGCGGTAGCAGGAATGCGGCCGTCACACACAGGGCAACCGTGCCGATGGGCCACGCGGGCGCGCCGAGTGCCGGGTAGAGCAGCAGCAGCAGCGGCAGCAATAAACACAAGGCCGTGAGGCCCGGAAGAAGCACGGCGAAGTCCGCAGCGCCTTGCTTGGGTCCTTGGCCCTTCATGAGAGCCCATGCGCTGGGCGCAAACCCGAGCACCGCCGCCAAGGCCGCCAGCAGAACGACATAACCGGCGGCAGGAATGATCAGCGCGGTGGCCAGCGACAAGATCGCGGCCAGCATGCTGGCGCCAAACCACAAGCCCCAAAAGCCCGCGCGGCGAGCGAACCACGCCGCGATCGCGGTCGTCGTCAGCAACGTCAACGCCGCGAATCCAACGTGCATCGCCAGGGGGTGAGCAATCCAGGAAGGCCCTTGGATGGGCGGGAGCCTGCCTAAGAAACGCAATAGCGTGAGCGCACCGATTGCGAGCGCGCCGCCGAGCACGACATTGGCAAGCGCGCCGAGAAAACCATACGCGGCTTCGGTCGAGCTGAGGTGTCCGTGCCGGATCAACAGAAGCGCGGCCGCTGCTAAAAATACGAGCGCGACAACCGCGGCCGGCAGCACGAAATCGATTGGCCAGACAATGACCGTGCGTGCCAGCACATCGAAGAACAGGGAGTCCGCGGCAGCGGGATTGATGTCGGTTGCGTTGGCGAGGGCGAGCAGGCCGCTCAAGGCGTTGGCGCCCTGATGCTGCATGGTGGCGGGCGAGGCATTATCGAAGCTGTCGAGGGGCGTGTGGTAGTAAGCAACGTCGCCGATGAACGCCAGGTTAAAGCCTTGGTATGACGCCGCTTTGAAGATCGTGAAATCGGTGTTGTTGGGCAGCGTTTTGTAGATCACATAGCACAGCGAGTTGGTGATGGGCTCGAGGGTCGATTTGCCGTACAGACGCATGAGCCACGCATTGGCCGTTCCCGTCTCAAACATCAGGCTGGGTCCGGAGACGCCGCGGGTGTCCATGTTGACCGCGGCCCAAATGCGCTTCGCCAGCGGATGTTCGCGCGTGAAGAGCGAGGCGCCCAGCAATCCGGCTTCCTCGCCGTCAGTCACCAGCAGCACGACAGGATGCTTCGTTGCGGGAATGGCGGAAAGCACTCGCGCGATCTCGAGCAAATTCGCCACGCCGACGCCGTCGTCCGAGGCGCCGGGACCGGCTGGCACGGAGTCATAATGCGCCGCCAGCAGCACGGCATCCTTACCGGTAAATTCGCCGCGCGTCGCGACAATGTTGGTCGGCGTGCCGCATGCGCCAAAATCATTGCACGATAGTCCGGTCTGCAGTTCGGTGGCATAGCCGAGGGCCGTCAATCGCCTCACGATCAGATCGCGCACTTTGGCATCGGCGGCGCCGCCGATGGGATGCGGCACGCCATCCCCCACCAACTCTTTGAGAATCTGCTGCGCCCGCGCGGCGGAGAACAGGGTCGGTGCGGCATCGAGTTGCAGCGGCGCCGGCGTGCGGTATGCCGCCAGCGTTACTGCCAGCAGCAGTGCCGCGCCGATTGCGGCGACGATGAGTCCGCGATTTTTCCCCATCACCTTATCCCCGTCAGCTCGAGATCAAGTCCGAGCTTGTTGTTCTGCCTGGTGACGCTTGATGCCGTCCAGAATCTCCGCGTGGGCAAGCTCGACGCCGGACCAGCCCAACACCTTGACCCACTTGCCCGCTTCGAGATCCTTGTAGTGCTCGAAGAAATGCTGGATCTGTTTCAAGCGGATCTCCGGCACGTCCTCGATGCTCTGCCAATGCGTGAACAGTGGACAGATATCGTCGGTAGGCACCGCGAGTACCTTGGCGTCGCCTCCCGATTCATCATCCATGCGCAGCACCCCTAAGGCGCGACAGCGCACCACCACGCCCGGCAGCAGCGGAAATGGCGTATGAACCAGCACATCGACCGGATCATCATCGTCGGCGATGGTCATCGGCACGTAGCCGTAATTCGCGGGATAGTGCATCGCCGTCATCATGAAACGGTCGACGAACAGAGCGCCGGATTCCTTGTCGATCTCATACTTGATCGGGTCCGAGGCTTGCGGGATCTCGATGATCACGTTGAATTCCCGCGGCACATGCTTGCCGGCCGTCACTTCATGAATGCTCATCCCGCGACCATACCCGGAACCGAAGCACAGAACTAGTCGATCGCTATCGAATGCGGCTGGGCGCCGACGGCGATGGGCGAGCCGGCGACTGGCGTGAGCGCGCCGGTCGCACTCAAGGTGTAGGCGGATACATCGTTGGAATTGAAATTCACGGTGTAGAGAAACTGCCCCGAAGGATCGATCGCCACGGCGATCGGCAGAGAATCCGCGGCGGCGCTCGAGGACAGGGTCAGTGCGCCGCTGGCCGGCGTGATGGTAAAGGTGGCGACTTGATTCGGTGCCTGCGCGTTGGCTGCGAAGACGAAGCTGCCCGATGGGTCAACGGTGAGCGCTTCCGGATTGGTGCCGGCCGATAGCGGCGAACCGGAGGGCGTCAGGGCGCCGGTCGTCGCATTGAGCGCGTATGAAGTAATCGTCTGGCCCGAATTATTGGCAACGAACGCAAACGCGTCCGTGGGATCGATGGCGATTGATATGGGTCCTGCGCCCGCACCGAAGGGCGAGCCGGAGATGGCGCTCAACATGCCGCTCGCCGGGTCGATCAGAAAAACGGAGATCGTGTTGTCATTGAAGTTCGTCACATAGAGAAAGTTGCCGTTGGGATCGACGGCCAGAGACGCCGGTTCAGCGCCGACGCTGAACGGCGAGTCGACGATCGGTGTCAAGCTGCCGCTGCTGATCGCGAAAGCGGACACAGTGTCGTCAGTCAGGTTTGCGACATACAGAAAGTGATCGGTCGGATCGACCGTCACTGCGCCCGGGCCGGCTCCCGCGGCCACCGGCAATCCGACCGCAGTCAGCGCGCCCGTCGTATCGATTGAATACACCGAAACGGAATTCGAGCCGCTGTTCGCCACATAGAGGAATTGTTTGTTGGGATCGACGCTGAGCGCGGTTGGCGTCGTGCCGTTCGAGGCGAACGGCGATCCGCTCAACGGCACCAACGCGCCGCTCGACTGATCGATGGCAAAACCCGATATCGAGTTCGACTGCCGATTCGCCACGTAGGCAAATTGACCGGTTTGCGTGCAGCTGACGATGACGTTGCCGATGCTGGCACCGTTGATCGCGCCCGAACCGTTGCGTACCGTGCAGGTCTGCGTAGGGTTGGAGGGCTGGGTCAATACGGTAACCGAATAGGCCGCGTTGTTGTCGAGCCTAGTGCCGAACACAAAGGTCGCGCTGGCGGTGAAACTCAAGGAGTCACTGCCGTTGAGCTCGAGCACCAAGCCGGATCCGATCAATCCGGTCACCGTACCGCCGACCGTGTATTTGGCGCCGCCTCCAATGGGACAAGCCGACAATGCGAGGGCTGCGGCGATCAACGCCGCGTTACGCAATCTCTTCACGCTGCTCTCCGGAAAATTTTACAACTCCTACTGGGACAACCGCAGCGTGAAATCATGCCCTTAATTTGGCGAAAATTCGCGTTAAGAAATGTGGAGTTCATTGCGCCGCACCGCGGACCGACCCGGCGCGGATTTCGTTGTAAGCTTCGCGTGCGAGGATACAGGGTCATTTGAACGGGGTGACATATGCGCTATCGCTTACTGGGGCAAACCGGATTGTACGTTTCGGAGCTCTGTCTTGGCACCATGACTTACGGCGGCAACAGCGGAATTTGGGAAACCATCGGCAACTTGCAGCAGGATGCGGTCAACGAACAGGTGCGGTTCGCCGTTGAGGCAGGTATCAATTTCATCGATACGGCCAATGTGTATGCCACCGGCAAGTCGGAATCGCTGCTCGGCGAGTCGCTCAAAATGCTGGGAGTGAAACGCGATCAACTGATCGTGGCCACGAAAGCGACGGGCAGCATGGACGACTCGCCCAACGGCCGCGGGCAGTCGCGCCATCATTTATTCAATCAAGTGGACGCCAGCCTCAAGCGCCTGCAGCTCGACTACATCGATCTGTACCAACTTCATGGTTTCGATCCCCTGACGCCCTTCGAAGAATCGCTGTCCGCGCTCAACGATCTGGTTCGATCGGGACGGGTGCGCTACATCGGGCTGTGCAACATGGCGGCCTGGCAGGTCATGAAATCCTTAAGCGTCTCGGAACGCTTGAATTTGGCCAAGTTCGTCAGCGTCCAGGCCTATTACACCGTAGCGGGCCGCGATCTGGAGCGCGAGCTCGTTCCCTTGATCCAAGATCAGAAATTGGGATTGATGGTGTGGAGTCCTTTGGCGGGCGGCTTGCTCAGCGGCAAGTTCAGCGGCGCCGAGGACAAGGGTCCGGCGGGTGCGCGGCGCGCCACGTTCGACTTTCCGGTGGTGGACAAGCCCCGCGCCTTCCGCTGCGTCGATGCGATGCGTCCCATGGCGCTGGCGCACAAGATTTCGGTCGCGCAGGTCGCTTTGGCCTGGATTTTGGCCAAGTCTTTCGTAACAACTGTGATCATCGGCGCAAAATCCATGGATCAATTGCGGGACAATATCGGCTCGACGCGGGTCCGGCTTGACGATGCAGAAATCAAGCAGCTGGACGAGATAAGCGCATTGCCGGTGGAGTACCCCGGATGGATGCTGGCATTTCAGGGACAAGCCCGAGCCAAGCCTCCGGTGAAGGAGTGATGTCGCCGAAGCCCGACAAAGAGCAGCCTAAGCTGAACCAAGTGACGCGGCGGCGCTCCAATTTGCAAAGGATATTCATGCCAACATTCCAATTGAATGATCGCAAAACAGTCGCGCTCGGCGCGTCGCTGCTCATCGCTGCCGCTGTGCTGATTCCGCGCGTCGCGCTCGCGACATTGGGCCAGCCGGAGATCACGGTTCAGACCGACGTCGCGCAGCTACACGCCGCCATCAAGTCCTCGCAAGATCGCACCGGCTATCGAGTGCACGAAATCCAATTGCCGTCGGGCACCGTGCTGCGCGAGTTTGCCGCGCCGAACGGCAATGTGTTTGCCGTGGCATGGCAAGGACCGACGCGGCCTGATTTACGTCAAGCACTAGGCCAATATTTCGACGCCTTCGGCTCGGCGCCGCAATCCAAGTTCTCGGATCGCCGTCACGTGCAGATTGAGCAGGGCGATCTCATCGTGCAGAGCGGCGGTCACATGCGCGCCCTCTCCGGGAGGGCTTACCTAAAGAGCGCCATCCCCAGCGGCGTCAATCTCGGAGATTTGCACTGATGGTTTCGATGCGCGCGCTTAAAATGGGGTTGTGTGCGGTGCTGTGCTTGTCCGCGGTTGCCTGCGGGGGAGGCGGCGGCGGCACGGCCTCGAACGGCGGACCACCGCCGCCGCCGCCACCGACGAACAATACAGCCAGCCTGATCATCGATGAGGGTCCCTCAAACCAGAGCGTCAACACGATGTTCACGTCCGTGACAGTTTGCGTGCCCGGCAGCACCACTAGCTGTCAGACCATCGATCACATTCAGGTGGACACCGGATCCTACGGCCTGCGCCTCTTGGCGCCGGTTTTGACGGTGACGCTGCCCGTGGAGATGTTGGCGGACGGCAATTCCCTGGCGGAGTGCACGCAGTTCGTCGATGGCTACACCTGGGGACCCGTTGTGACGGCGGACGTGCAAATCGCCGGCGAGACGGCGAATTCTCTGCCAGTGCAGGTGATCGGCGATCCCCGCTTCACCAACATTCCCGCCGCTTGTTCCAGCACCGGCGGCACCGAGGAAGACACGGTAGCGACCTTCGGCGCCAATGGCATTTTGGGGATAGGACCCTTTGAGTTGGATTGCGGCGATTGCGATACCGCGACTAACGGCCTGTATTACGCCTGCGCCGCGAGTTGCACGGACACGACGGTGCCGGTCAATATGCAGGTACCGAACCCCGTTACGCATTTCGCGGCCGATAACAACGGCGCGATTGTTGTGTTGCCCAGCGTCGCGGCTGGGGGTGCCTCCAACGTCATGGGCTCGCTGATCTTCGGCATCGATACGCAGACGGACAATGCATCCGGGTCCGAAACCGTATTGAATGTGGATGACATGGCGGAAGTGTCGATAGTGTTCAACGGCCAGACCTTCGCGCAGAGCTTCATCGACAGCGGCTCGAACGGCATTTATTTCGCCGACAACAGCATCACTCTGTGCACTGATCCCAGCGACCCGACTTCTCCAATCGTGAATTTCTATTGTCCCCCGAGCCCGGTTGATCTATCGGTCAACATCCAGGGAGCAAATACAGGACAGGCTGCGAATGGCGTGATGTTCACCGTCGGTAATGCCGAGACCATGCTAAACAATCCTTTCGACGCCTACCCGCAGCTCGCCGGTACGCTTCCGCCTGGGAATGCCGGGAGCTTTGACTTTGGCCTGCCGTTTTTCTTCGGCAGGCGCGTGGCAGTTGCCGTGCAAGGCTTTACCACCAAGGTCGGCACGGGACCCTACATCGCCTTTTGAGTCGTGAAATCCGGCGGCTATCGTCCTCGGATGAGGCACGATAGACTGGCTTCTAATGAACACCACGGCGTCTTCCACCGCGGCCGGCACGGGTAGCGCGGCCGGCACGGGTAGTCTGCAGCTCGAATATTTGTCTTCGCACGAAGTCGCATCCCGGTCCTTATCCTGGTGGCAAGGCGTCCTCGGCGTCGTCGGGTTCGAGAAAACCCCGAGCATCGATTGCGCCCGCGTCCCGGTGACCGCCAGCATGATCCGCTCGCTGAGCGCGAACGATCTTTGCGAAGTATGGCGGGTTGCCGATCCCGCGGTTAGTTTGTCCAGCGGGTCGCCGCATACCCGAGTGAGCTATCGCTTTTCGGACGACCTGCTGTTCGGCTCGCTCAACATCGCGGAACGGGCCATCGATGCGCACAACGAGGCGGGAGCGCTGCAGCGGGCGACGGAAATCGCATACCAGGAAATATTCGATGTGCTCAATGAAACCGAACATCGCCACCTGATCCGCGTCTGGAACTATTTGCCGGAGATCAACGCGCAGGCCGGAGGCGATGAACGCTACCGGCATTTCAATTCGGCGCGGCAAATGGCGTTCCGCAAATCGGGGCGGGCGACCATGGGGGCCGTGCCGGCTGCCTGCGCATTGGGCTCGCCGCCAGGGAGCCCGCTGTCGATTTATTTTTTGGCGGCACGGCGGCCGCCGAAGATGATCGAGAATCCGCGGCAGACCAGCGCCTATCACTACCCGCCGAAATTCGGCCGGCACAGTCCGATATTTTCGCGCGCCTGCGTGTGGGGCGAGTCCGGCGGCGGCCGACTATTCGTTTCAGGCACCGCCAGCATCGTCGGCCACGAAACTATTCATCGCGGCGATGTGATCGCGCAGACTCGCGAAACCATGCTCAACATCGGCGCGCTGCTCGAGGAAGCCAATCGCGTCGTGGGCGGGCGCCACTACTCGCTGGACGGCTTGAAGCTCAAGGTGTACGTGCGCAAGCCCGCCGATCTGCCGGCGATCGAGGCAACTTTGTCGGAACTCTTGAACCCCGCGGCGTCAATTGTGTACTTGCAGGCCGACGTCTGCCGCGAGGATCTGCTGGTGGAAATCGAAGCCGTCGGCTAAGGCGCGAAAATTCTCCCTGCCGGCATTCTAAGGTTTATACGAAAAGGACTTGTTCGGATAGGCCGGCGGGGCAGGCACGCGCCGCGGGTCGGCACTGATCTCCTTCTTCAAATAATCCAGCGCCGCCTTGAGCTGCGCATCGGCGCCTGAAAAAGTCTCGTGCGGAAGATTATCGACGACGATGTCCGGCTCGACGCCGCGGCCCTCGATCAGCCACCGGCCTTCCGGCCCGTAGACCCCGATTTCCGCGGCGGTGGCGATGCCGCCGTCGGCCTCGAAGTTGCTGGCGCTCAACCAGATCTCGCCGCCCCAGGTGCGCACGCCGATGGTCTTGCCCAATTTGAAGCGGTGAAATCCTTCGGTGAAAGCTTCGCCGTCCGAAGCGGTTTCCTGATCGCATAGCACGACCATGTGGCCGCGGAACGCGTACTGCATGTTCCATTCGGCGTCGCCCACGCGCGGCTGCCAATAAAACCACGCCTGCCGCAGCAATTTCTCCAGCAACCACGAGTCGATGTTGCCGCCGTGATTGTGGCGAACGTCGATGATGAGTCCCTGGCGTTTATAGATCGGATAATAATCTCGCGCCCATTGATCGATGTCCTCAGACCCCATGGCGCGCAGATGCACGTAGCCGATTTGTCCGCCGGACTCGGCATCCACCTTGAGGCGGCGTGTGTATTCCCACTCCGCATAGCGCAGGTTGGTCTCATCGGCCGCCTTGATGGGCGTCGCCAGAACGTCGCGAGTTTCTCCCGCCATGGATCTGACGCGCAGCAGAACCTGCGTGCCGGCCTTGCCGCGCAGCAGCGCCCGTTCGTCGGGGGCGCTCAAGGCACTTTCGCCGTTGATGCTGACGATGACTTCCCCGTCCTTGACCCGCGACTCGGGACGATCGAGGGGCGGCGCGCTATTGGGCAGATCCGGATCGTGCAAGAACACGTGTTCCACCACAAATCCGCCGGCCTTTTCATCGCGCTTCAGAAGCGCGCCGAGCGCCGCCAGGTCGATCTGATCGGAGGGTCGGCGTGCATCCCCGCCGTGCACAAAGATATGCAGCGCGGACAGCTCGCTGACCATCTGCGCGATCACATCGTTCAGTTCCTCCCGGTCCGACACCCGATCGACCAACGGCAGATAGCGCTGGCGCATGGCATTCCAGTCCACCCCCTGCATGCTGCGATCATAAAAATAATCGCGCTCCAGACGCCACGCGTCCAAAAATATGCCGCGGAAATCCGCGCGCGGATTGGTGAAGAAGGACCAGGCGGATAAATTGATGGTGGCCTTATCGAGTACTTTCTGATCTGCGAAAGCGGCCGCTTTGATATCGGAATCCACGATGTAGAAGCTGTGCTCCTTGGCAACCAGCAGCTTCTTGCGATCGAGCGAGATTTCAAAGTTCTTGATGTCGCCCGCAACGGTTTCCACCTCATCACCCTTGTTGGCGATATCCAGACATTTAAGCGAGAACTTGCGCGGCGCTTCGTCGCTGGCGTCCTGCCAGCACAGCCGCTTGTCCGTGATTTGCAGCTGGTCATAGTTGCCCGGCGCCGCGGGCACCTCCGTCAGCCGCGACTGCAGGCCGCCAAACTCGATGCGTACCTCCTTGGACGCTCGCGGACCCGACAAGACGCTCGTGCTCGTTGCGGGACCCGCGCCTTTTGCGGCAGGCGCCTTGCCGTCTGCGGCTTTGGCCTCGGCCTTGTCATCGCTCTTCGGCGGCAGGTCCGGGTGCAGTTCGTCTGCCGGCAGGAAAGCCGAGCGCAGCCCGGGCACCAAAGCGAGTTCGTAGATCTTGACCGGGCGATCGAAATGCGGTTCGGGCTGGCGTGCGCCCCAGGGCGACACAACCGTGGTCTTGAGCGATCGATCGGATAAGAAATACAACCAATTCCCATCGCTGCTCCAGGCGGGGCTCACGCTGTTGTACCGATCAGAGGTAATGGATTGCACCGAACTTAAGTCAACGCTGAATACGCTGATTTGCAAGAACTGATTCGCCGCCGTTTGCGTAAAGGCGAGCCAGCGGCTGTCGGGAGACCAGGTGAGATTGTCGAAATCGCCGAATCTGGATTGGGCAATGCGTTTGTCCTGCGTCGTGCCGATATCGTAAATCCAAAGCTGCTGATCCTTGTCCCGATGCGCGAGCCATTTGCCGTCGGGCGACGGGACTCCGTCCCAGCGCAGCACTTTCGCATTGTGCGTCCACTGTTCCGGCGCGCCCACGCCATCGGCGGGGTACTTCCAAAATTCGGTTTCGCCGCTCGCCGTCGAAAGCGCAACGACATGCTTGCCGTCGGGTAAGAAGCGCGCTTCCCGGTAGCGCACGCCAGGATCGCCGGCCACCTTGATGATCCGGCCGGTCTTGGCCGGCAGCGTGAAAACTTCGCCGCGCGCGGTGAAGATCGCGCGGGTGCCGTCCGGCGAGAGGTGTACGCTGCTCAGATAATTAAGCGGCGTCTTGACCCAATGATCGCGCAGCTGATCGAAGTCGGACGCGGTGGAAATCGGTATGATTTCCTCTTTTCCGCTCTGCAAATCGAGCGACCAGAGATCGCCCCCGCACGCGTACACCACACGCCCCTGGGAAAGGGAAGCACTGGCGATGTCGAATCCGCGCTGGTGGCTCTCTTGCTTGAGATCGCGGCCTTGGGTATCGATGGAAAAGACGTTCATCACGCCGTCGCGGTCCGACAGAAAATAAATGCGCTGATTCCAAAACATGGGATTGCGGGAGGTGCCGCTCCAATCGGCTGTCAAGGGCACCGCCTCGCTGCTGCCGTCGAAGCGCCACAGGCTTTCGTTGTAACCGCCTTGGTAGCGTTTCGTGAAGCTGGGCTGTTTTCTCCAGCGCGTAAAGAAAAGCGTGTGGCCGTCGCCGGAGTAGGCAGCCTCCGAGCCTTCGGCCAGGGGCACAATTTCTCGGCCGCCGTGGGCGTCGAGCAGCACGAGCTTTGGGTCAGGCAGTGTGGAGTAACGGTTGGTGCTCACCATCAGGCGGCCATCGGGGCTCCATGCTGCTGGAATCGAATCCCCGCTCCAGGTACGCCGTTCGGGGATGCCGCCCGCGAGCGGCACCGTGTAGACCTCGCTCGGCCCCTCGTATTGACCGACGAATGCGACGCTGAGCCCATCGGGCGAAATGCGCGCCATGGACTCCATTCCCGAGTCTGACGTCAGGCGCTGCGCGGCGCCGCCGCGAATTCCGACCGACCAAAGATCGCCTTCGGAGGTGAACACCACGGTGTCGCCGTGCAGCGC
>Ga0265760_10000451_pt1 | contig 11590 bp, 10 predicted proteins | sample NZIome_2_FD_200831 | JGI IMG/M metagenome (GOLD analysis project Ga0265760, IMG submission 200831) | Metatranscriptome of rhizosphere microbial communities from Maridalen valley, Oslo, Norway - NZI1 (Metagenome Metatranscriptome) | ecosystem: Host-associated > Plants > Roots > Rhizosphere >...
GGAGCCCGAGCCAGGCCGCAAAATCCCCCGATCCCCAAAGGAGCGACCGATGACCACCCTCCGTGAAATCGTAAAAGACCGCAGAGTTTATTCCATTGACGCCGGAAAGAGCGTGCTGGAAGCGGCGCGCTACATGATGGAACACAACATTGGAGCGCTGCCCGTGCTGCGGAATGGAGAGCTGGCTGGCATTTTTTCGGAACGCGACATTATGAACCGGGTGGTCGCGGTGGGACGCACTCCCGGGTCAACCTCGGTTGCGGAAGTGATGAGCGCCAACCCACGCACGGTTCCGGCCGACGAAACCGTCGAGGAATGTCTGTTTATCATGCGCGAATTCGGATTCCGCCATTTGCCGATCGTGGAGGGCAAGGAACTGAAGGGATTGGTGTCGCTGCGCGATATTCTCATGCGCCAGGCTGCGGAACACGACCGCGAAACGCGGCGGGCGGCTTCGTAAGAAAGATTGCCCTGCCGGGAGTCGAAGCCCAAAGCTAAGCAAAGTCAAACTCCCCTAAACCAAAGGGCGCGTTTAGGCTGGAGCACCCGCAGCAACGTTGCTGTTCCTGCACGAGCTTCCCAGACGCCGGATTTTCTATTCTCTGCGGCGCAGAATCAATTCGCCTTTTTCCGGGGGAAGCTCGAAGGGAATCTCGAAGATGGTTCCCTGGATCGGAACTCGCAGCACGAAAGCTTCGCGCTTTTTCCAACCGCTGATCCACCGGCTGTTGGTGCTGAATAATACCCATCCGCTGGCTTGCGGCTTTCCGGGGTCGAGGTGTGACGGACGCAGCGTGTCTTTGGTGACAAACTCCAGCAGCTCCGCTGCGTCCTTCTGAAAGGCCCGCGTGTAGGTTTCTTTCGCGTCTTTCTGCTCGCGGTGTTTTTCAATTTCGCGGGCGGTTTCGTGATCCTGAGTGTCGGCGTCTTTCTGGATCTTTTCCGCGAATCCATCCGGGTCGAGGGCGGGCTGGATGACCTTGAAGTGCTTCAGGAACTGCAGCGAAATGTCTTCCGTGGCGAGGTCGACAGAAGTCTGGCCACGATAGCGTATGTCGAGCAGCACGCCGAAGAACGGCTCGTGGCGGCGGCGGACTTTTTCCAGTTCCTGAGCGTCGAGCGCGAGCGTAATGCCGAGATCGCCCGACCACAGTCCATAACGGTATTTTCCGTCGTCGCCGCGGGAGAAGGTGCAGCCCGGATGTTGTTCGTCCCAGCGCACCGTAGTCGGTTTGGCTTTGTCTTTGCCCAGCGCAGCAGGGGCGGCGCAGAGGTAAACGCCGAAAAGGCAGGCGGCCGCCAGTTTTCGCCTAGCGCGAAGAATCGAGCGAAAGCATGTGGGAGACCGAAAGCTGCCCATGGCTTCAACCGGCGCTAGTTTACCGTGAGACTTACGGTGGGAGGTGTGGCTTCGTTACTGGGCGCCACTCCTTGGGTGTCGGCGCCGGTCAGGGTGAAGACGTAAGTATTTTTGGGCGTGCTTCCGTTCAGGCCGGTATTGGAGTTGTTGGTTGCGCAGGCGGGCATGAGCAGAACGCTTGCCAAGGATAGGAGGAGAAGCGACAGCAGGCACAGCCTGCGGCGGCGCCGGCCCGAAGTGGCCAGGGCGAGCGCGATCAACCCTAGTCCGGGGAAGGCCAACCACAAACGATTCAAGCCTGGTGCGTTTGCCCCGGGCAGAAATGATCCGTTGATCCCGTGGAGGCCTCCGACAAGCGAAGCGGGAGTAGGCGGCGGCGGGGTGTTTCCTGTGGTGGTGATGGTGAGGACGGAGGTAAAGGGCGGCTCCAGGCCGTTAGCCTGAGGCCCAACAGCGGCGGGGCTGAACGAACAGGAGGGAGCCGGCGTCGCCAGGGGCGTGATGGAACTGCAGGAAAGCGTGACAGTTCCCGAATAGCCATTGATGGGGCTTACGGTGATAGTCGCAACGGCCGTGAAGCCAGCATGGACGCTGGTTGGGAAAATTGCGGTTGTCACTGCCATTGTGTAGTCGGGGGTGATCGACAGCACGGTTAAGGATATGTTGGCCGTTTTTGGGGTGCTTGGGGCAGGGGCGGTGCCAGTCACGGTGAGGGTATAAAAGCCGGCGGGTGCAAGGTCGCCGACGGTGATCGACATCGCCACCTGCTGCGGAGGAGTTGCCGTGGCCGGGGGCGTGCAGGTCGGTCCGTTCGCGACCAACGGGGACACGGTGCAACTGAGAGAAACGTTGCCGGTAAAGCCATTCATCGTCCCGAGGTTAATGTAGGATTTTGAGTCCTGGCCCGCGTCCACCGCGGACGGGTAGGGTTGAGTGACCGTCATGGTAAAGTCGGCCTGCTGCCCGAAAGCCATGAGGGGAGATGCCAGAAGAGCCAGAAATAAGAACCGGTGCAGCAGGCGAACGGGAGCGGCGATTCGGGATTTCAAAAGGCTGGATTTCAACATGAGCAGGTCTGGTCTCTTAACCTTCGATTCACAGGATAAAGTAAAGGGTGCCCGGTAGTTTCTTCAAGGATGAAACGAATTCTAAATAGTAACATCACGGGGTTGCCGCAGTCGCGGACAGTCCGCGTCCTAACTTCGCGACCACCGTTCGACTTCGCCCAGGGCAGACTCCGGACACCGGGGCCACAGGGGTAAAGCGAGAATCGGAAAAACGACGTCGGAGTGCGCGGATGGTTTTGGAGCGGTCGACAAAACTGTGTCACTGCAGGTCTTGCAACATGAGTTCGGGAGAGGGGACTGCTCCCGTTTCGATCTGTTTCTGGTGTTCGGTGCGGCGCGCGTTGTCGATGCGAACTGCGGCTTCGAGTTCTTTCTGACTTTCTGCTTTGCGCCCCAGGTGCAAGAGAATCTGGCCGCGCAGGTAGTGAACGTCGGTGCGGTCCGGATCCAGTTTGCCGGCGGAGTCGACGGCCGCCAGCGCCTGCGAATATTTTTCTTCTCTCTGGTAAACCTTGGCCAGCCCCACCTGCGAATTCACCAGGCGCGGATCGAGGCGCAGCGATCGAGATAACTCTTCTCCGCGTCGCGGTCGCGCTGCATCAGCGCATACACGTCGCCCAGTTGGTCATAGTTCAGGGCCAAGTCCGGCTCCACGACGGAATCTTTGAGGAACTCGTCGCGGGAGTGCTCGTAATCCTGCTTCTTTAAATAGGTCAGGCCGAGGTTGAAATGCACGAAGGGCAGACTGGAATCGGCTGCGGCGGCGGCCTGAAGATCCTCTAGCGCGAGGTCATATTGTTCCAGATTCAAGTGCGTTTTGCCCATGAAGAGATGATATTCGGGCGAGCCTTCGCCAACATATACCAGCTGCGGGGTTGCTCGTTCGTCGAGATCCCTGCGGCCGGCGCGATGCTGCGATCGAAAGCACGTAGAGATAATTGAGTTGGGTGGATTCCTGTGGCCACAGCAGTTCCAGAGTGACTGCGGCATCGGCCCACCGGCTGGCGAAAAAATAACACTGCCCGAGTAGATAGCGCGCTTGCAGTGCACCCGGCTGATCGCGGACGACCGATTCAAACAGAGGAATGGCCAGCAGGAACTCGTTCTGGCGGTAGTAGGCGAGGCCAATGTTGAGGCGAATTCCCGCCATTTGCGGCAGCATGCGCTGGGCCTTGCGCAGCGTTTCGAGCGCCTCGGTCCACTGCTTGCGCCGCATGTAGACCACGCCTAAGTTCGCGTAGGCTGCTCCCGCTTGAGGATCAAGGGCCAGAATCTGACGAAAATCGTGCTCGGCTTCGTTCAGTCTGCCGCGCTTCAGAGCGTCCTCTCCATGCTGAAAAATTAGTGCTGCCTGCTGCTTCGCGTTCTCTCGGGCGGCTGCGGGCGCGTCGCTGGTTTGCGGTTTGGCTGCTGAGGTCGGAGAGGAATTCTGGGCGCTGGCGGGCACCATCGCGGCGCCCAGAAGTAAGCTCGGCAAAGTACCTGGCCAAGTTCTCAACCAGCGCTGCTCAATTCGAATGCTTGACACTGGATGTAGTCTCTGCTGTAGTGTCCGCCAGCATTCCGTCGAATTCAAGAGTGGGGATGCCTGGAAATCTGAGGGGGAATCGGAGGCTCGCGGTGCGGTTTTTATTGCCGCGGTTTTTGCTGCGGGTTTTGCCACTGGCGTGCTGCGCGGGCTCAGGACTGGGCTAAAGGCTTTGATGGTCACTATCCGAGACGTTGCCAAGGAGAGCGGATTCTCCTCCACCACAGTTTCCATCGTCCTCAATAACGCTCCCCTGGCGCGTTACATTCCGACTGTCACCAAGAAACGGATCGAGCGCGCCGCCGAGAAACTCGGCTACCGGCCGAATCAGTTTGCCCGTTCGCTGCGCAGCAAGCGCAGCCACACCGTCGGAGTCATGGTGTTCGACATGACCGATCCGTTTTGCACGCTGGTGTTGCGTGGCATCGAAAACACGCTTTACCAGTCTTCGTACCTTCCCATCCTCACCGACGTGCACAACGAGCGCGCCCGCTTCGAGCGTTATCTTGAGCTTTTGCTCGACCGCCGCATCGAAGGGCTGATCGTTGTCGCCAACTGGCTGTTTCTCGATATCAACCTACTCGGGGATTTGGAAAAAAGCAGCATCCCGACCACTATGATTGGCTGCGAGCTGAAGACCGACTCGATCAGTTCCGTCATCGTGGACAATGAAATCGGCGGTTATCTGGCCCTCGAACATTTACATTCCATGGGGCATCGCAAGATCGCCATCATCCGCGGGCCCAAAACCCTCGCCGACAGTTCGCCGCGCTGGCGGGGAATCCGCAACTGTGCCAAGGATTGCGGGCTGGAACTCGACCAGCGTCTGATTGTGGATCTGCCCGAATCCCGCGACTTTACTTCGAGCTTCGAGGCCGGCCAACGGCTGACGGATGAGCTCATTAAACAAAAGAATTCTTTCACTGCGTTGCTGGCTTTTGACGACATGACCGCCTTTGGCGCGATCCGCGCGCTCTCCAAGGCAGGCTTGCGCGTGCCCGAGCACTGCTCGGTGATCGGATTCGACGATGTGGCTCCTTCTGCGCTCTATACGCCTTCGCTGACTACCGTCCGCCAGCCGCTGGAGTCTATGGGCGCCTCGGCGGTTGGCATTGTGGTGGAAGGCATCAATGGCGTGCTCGAGAAACGTGAAGTAGCGGCCGACCATCGTAAAGTGGCGCCAGAACTGGTGGTCCGGGAATCTACGCGGAGTTTGCTGTAAGGGCGGGACAGGCGCATGGGCGGGAGGGAATTCGATGAGGCGTGAGGGCCGGAAGCAGACCGACAGCATTGACCATGGGCGCGGGATTCAGTCTCGGTCGCGCTTTTTTCTTGACAGTGGATGGCTCGGAAACGCACTATTCATACGTTTTAATAACCCGCCCGGAGGGTCTCACCTGCCTGTTGGAAGAAGTGTGCGTCCAAAATCAACAGCCGAACCGGCACGATTGCCGTCGGTGCGTGTCAGTAGTGTTGCTCTGTGATATTGCGTTGCGACTTTGGGTTAGGAGGATGTTGATGAATAGCGGAAATGGAACTGGCAAGACCCTACGGAATTTTCTTGCTCTTTGTATTGTTCTCCTCATCGCGGCGTGCGGCGCGCTTGCCCAGGCCGGCCGGGGCAGCATCAGCGGCCTGGTCACCGACCCAGGCGGAGCGGTTATTCAAGGCGCCAAGGTGACCCTGCTGGATCCTGCAACCGGAGCGACGCAGCACACCGTCACCACCGGCGCGGGACTCTACACTTTCATCTCTTTAAACGCCGGCGTCTACAAGGTCACCGCCAGCCAGACGGGCTTTAAAAGCGTCGCCCAAGACAAAATCACGGTCAACCTCGATGCGGTGACCGAGGTCAACATTGCTCTGCAAGTCGGCGCCGCCACGGAGACGGTCACCGTACACGAAGGAGTGGAACTGGTTGAACCCAGCAACTCTACTGTCGGCACGCTGATTCCTTCGGAGGCGATCGACCGGGTGCCTTTGTTGTCGCGCAACGTGTACGACCTCATCCAGCTCAGTGCGGGCGTCAGCGCGGTCAATGGCTCGCCCAACTCAAGCGATTCGATGCAGTCCATTCAGAACATTTCCGTGGGCCGCCCTGGGGTCGACGTCTCCGCCGACACGATCAACGGCTCGCTCGTCGGATCCGTTTACTACATGATCGATGGAGCTCCGGTTGGCATTGCCGAGAACAACTCCGCCGCCATTATTCCCGCGATGAACATACCCGAGGATGGCGTGGAGGAGGTTCGCGTCGAGACGCAGAATACGCCGGCGTCTTACCAGAGCGGAGGAGCGGGCGTGATCAGCCTGGTCAGCAAGTCGGGTACGAACAAGTTCCATGGCGACGTTTTCGGAGTATTCCGGCCCGACATCCTGGCGGCGAACGACTATTTCAACAAGCTAAGCCAGGTCCAGAACGGGCAGTCCAATACTCCACCGGAATTTCACCGTTATCAGGAAGGTGGCGCGATCGGTGGACCCATCAAGAAAGACAAGCTGTTCTTCTTCGCAGATTACGAGGACACGCAGCAGGTTCAATTCGAGGGCCTCAAGACCTACTCCGTTCCCACCAGCGCCGAAAGGACCGGCGACTTCTCGCAGATGGGGTTTACTATCTACGATCCAACCCTGCCCGACAATCCAGACGGCACGCGGCAGCCGTTCCCAGGCAACAAGATTCCCACCGCTGCCCTGAACCCCATCGGCCTGCTTTATCTAGCGAACATGCCGAAATGCAACTACCCCAACCCGGCTACCTGCGATCAGGCGACCACGGATGTCAGTCCCAACTTCGCTCTGCCGGGATTAGACCCCTTCAAAGCGCACCGCTTCGATGCTCGTGTGGACTGGGTCGCGAGCGACAAGCAGCGTATCTTCACCAGGTTTTCCTACGATAAATTGGCGTTCTCTACAGCTAACGTCTTCCCACCCCCCGGCTGGGATCCCGACTATGCCCTGAACCGCACGAACGGACGAAATGCACTCGTGGCCGACGACATAACCCTGAATTCCTCCACCGTTCTGAACTTGCGCTACTCGTTCACGCGCCACTACGAGAATCAGGGAGGGCCGCCCGCGCTCTTGAGCACTGACATTACCAATCTCGGCAGCGTCAACGGCGCTACGGTTGGCTTTCCGGCGTCATTGGCTGCGCAGGAGGTCTTCAAACAGCTCCCCTTCATAATTTTTGGCGATGTGGGCGGTGGTGTGGGTGGCACGGCTGACTACAACAACTTCGTCTACGCCAGCGAGAACAGCGACGCCAACGCGACCATCACCAAGATTTGGGGCAAGCACGAGATTTCAACCGGCTTCGAATGGATGAAGCGCTACCTCAACGTCGGCCAGCCGCCCGCGCCGGCCGGGTCTTACCTGTTCGACGTAACGGCTACGGATCAGACCGTTGCCAGTTCGGTCGGTGGCAGCGATTACGCATCCACACTCATCGGTGTAGGAACAACGCCGGGCAACGAATCAAGTAGTTATCCCAATTTCACGAAAGACGTCTTCGCCGCGGAGTCCAACCCCTACTACGCAGCCTTCATCGAGGATACGTATCGTGTGACCCCGAGATTAACCGTTACGGCCGGCCTGCGCTGGGACATCTTTGGGGGACGGAACGAGCGCTTTAACCGCCAAGAGTACTTTAACCCCACTGTGAGCAACACCGTCAGCGGTGTCTCCTACACCGGCGCCGAGATCTATGTGAACGGCAGCAATCGATCGCCCAATACAACAAATATGCATGACTTTGGACCTCGGCTGGCTTTCGCTTACCAGCCGGTAACGCACCTGGTCATTCGCGCCGGCGCAGGCTTCTACTACGGGCCCAGCACCGAGCAAGTCGGGAGCGCCGGGTTAAACACCGACGGATTCTCATCCCAGACCACATGGAACGCCACCTGCTTTAACGGACACGGCAATACCGTTATCAACACCGGGATTTCGACCTGCGCAGTCGGAGCGACGGACAATTTCACCGGGCCGTATACCTTGAGCAATCCGTTTCCCGGTCCCAATGGAATTGTCCCGGTATTCACCGCCCCGCCCACTGGGTTAGCCAACAATTTGGGGATCACTTTGAGCACTGTCCTGCGCACGCAACCGACGCCCACCACCTACAACTTCAACTTTGGTGTGGAGTACGAATTGCCGCACCAGGTGGTGCTGAGTGCCGCCTATGTTGGCAGCCGTGGACTCTTCATGCCTTTCGGCACGGTTGATCTGAACCAGCTCGATCTGGGCACAATTGCCAAGTACGGTAATGGCCTCTGCATCACACAGCAGGCGAGTTGCTCGGTGCCCAATATTTGGGAACCAATTCTGCCAGCGACCAACCAGTGGTTCGGCTCTGCCACGGTGCCAAAGTACGTGGCGCTTGAACAATATCCCCAGTTCGGTAATGGCAGCTATGGCAATGGCGTTGGCGTCCACGGCTATCCTGCGGGCGACTCGGAGTACAGCTCGTTGCAGGCAAAGGTGCAAAAGAGGCTGACCGGCCACTTTACGACACTGGCCACCTTTACCTGGTCGAAACTCATTACCGACGATGGAAATCCCCCTCTTGGTTTCGTGGGTACGCACGCCGGTGCGGCCCAGGATTGGAGAGATTTGGCATATGAGCATTCGGTGAGCCCTCAGGACCTGAAGTACTCGTTCACCGGGCAGCTGTCTTACGATTTGCCGGTGGGCAAAGGTCAGGCAGTCAATCTGAATGGTGCAGGGAACGCGATTCTGGGTGGCTGGACGGTCAACGGCATACTCTACCTGAGCGACGGTGTTCCCATCGCCTCACCGGGTTCGGGAACACCGAACTCGCCCATCGCTCAGCGCGCGGACCAGATCTGCAACCCTGCCAAGGGTGCTCCGCACACCGTAAACAATTGGTTCAACATCAATTGCTTCGCCGCGCCTGGAGCGGATGACGGGAACTTGAACAATGCCAATCCATTTATCCCGGGAACCGCGCCGGCCTACCTCGACAACGTGCGCACTCGGGGAGCGCGCGACTTGGACCTCTCCATTTACAAAACGTTCAAGTTCACCGAAACGAAGGCGCTACGCTTCGATATCTCCGGCTACAACATGACTAACTTTGCGCAGTACGGATACCCGAGTGTGAACAGCGTTGTCGGTGTGGCACAGCAGGGCCTCTCCTTCGGACTGATCACAGGTAACGTCAACACGCCGCGCCAGTTCCAGTTTGGAGCGCGGTTTACCTTCTAAACGGAATTACGGCGATGAGTAAAGATGCCGGCCTCGCAAGAGGCCGGCATCGCCGCTTGCGCAACCGGCTAGGAAACGCGCTTTTTCGGAATCTGAGCGGGGAGCCGATCGTCCTTATCCCACCCCTACCGTCTGCGGCGCACTGACCGCTTCGAGCGCGTGGTCCAAATCCGCGATCAGGTCGTTGACATCTTCGATTCCCACCGAGAGGCGGATCATCTGCTCGGTCACGCCCATCTGGACGCGATGCGCGGGTTCGATCATGGCGTGTGAAGTCAGCACCGGGATCGACACCAGTGACTCTACGCCTCCGAGGCTCGGCGCCAGCGTAAACAGCCGCATGGATTCGCTGGCTCGACGTGCGTCCTCGCCCGAGCCTTTGACCTCGAACGTAACAATGCCGCCACCCCCGCTCATCTGCTCTTTAGCAATTTCGTATTGCAGGTGGCTCTTTAAGAAAGGATAGTGCACGCGCCGCACCTTGGCGTGCTGCTCGAGGAACTGCGCCACTTGCAGGGCATTCTCGTTTTGCCGCGCGACCCGCACCGCCAGCGTCTTCAGTCCCCGCGCCAGCATCCAGGAAGCGTGGGGGTCCATGCAGTTTCCGAGCGTTGTGCGCGTGCCGTGAATCTTTTCGATCAGATTGCCGGGGCCAGCCACTACGCCGCAGATAAGGTCAGTATGTCCGCTCAGATACTTCGTTCCCGAATGCATGATCAGATCGATGCCGTAGTCGGCGGGATGCTGGTTAATGGGAGTGCCAAACGTCCCGTCAATCATGCTGATAAGCCCGTGATGCTTGGACAGGTTCGCGGCTGCTTTCAAGTCCACTACGCGCAACGTCGGATTGGTTGGTGATTCCAGATACAACAGCTTTGTGTTCGGCTGGATCGCGCGCCCGTGCTCTTCATGAGATGTAGTTTCGACAAACGTAGTCTCGATGCCCAGCTTGGGCAGCCATTGTGTAAAAAACTTCGTCACCCCGCCGTAAATATCGCGCTGCGCCACAATGTGGTCTCCCGACTTCAGCAGGGCCAGAATCGTTGTGGTAATCGCACCCATCCCGGAGGCAAAGGTCAGCGCTGCGTCCACGCCTTCCAGTTCCGCGACTCGCTTCTCCGCGACCGTGTTCGTAGGATTCCCGTATCGTGTGTAGAACTGGTCGGTGGGCGTCACGCGCAGTTGCTCTTCGTTGTCGGTGACCTCAAACGTGGACGTCTGGAAAATCGGCGTGGCCAGTGGACCGTTCTTCTTCTCGAGATCAACCCCGCCGCGGACGGCTTTCGTGTCAGTGCGATGCGAGTTCGGCTTCATGGATTCCTCGTTCCATCCAGATTAATTGCGCACGGGCACTCCCGCAAGCGAAGGAATGTGTGGGGCACCGTTTATAATTCCCCATTCACGTCTCTGGTTATGGATCTCTCTTCATGGATCTGGGCCTGAAAAACCGCGTTGCTGTGGTTGCGGCCTCCAGTCAGGGGATTGGCCGGGCCACTGCCGAGGCCTTCGCGGCCGAAGGATGCCGCGTGGCCATGTGTGCCCGCAACTCGCAAACCCTGCAGGCGGCTGCGGACAAAATTCGTAAAGAACACGGCGTCGAGGTCCTGGCCGAAGCCTTCGACGTTACCGACGCGGCAGCCGTGGGCCGCTTCGTGGCCGCGGTCGCGAAGAAATTCGGCACCGTCGATATCTGCGTCACCAACGCCGGCGGCCCGCCGGCGAAAGGATTCCTCTCCGCCAGCCTCGAGGAGTGGCAGCGCGCGCTCGAATTGAACTTCCTGAGCACGGTATATTTCGTGCGTGAAGTTATCCCGCATATGCAGCGGCAGCGCTGGGGACGCATCATCACGCTTACCTCCATCACCACCAAGCAGCCCGTCGCCGATCTTGTGCTTTCGAACGCGGTTCGAGCCGCGGTGGTGGGACTGGTGAAGAGTCTGGCTAATGAATTCGGCAAAGATGGAATTTTGGTGAATAACGTCGGCCCTGGATTTACGGCGACGGACCGCCTGAAAGAGTTAGCCAAAACCCGCGCCGTGGCAACCGGAAAAACCGAGCAGGAATTGTTTGACGGCTGGGCTGCGGACGCGCCCCTGAAGCGCCTGGGACAGCCCCGCGAAGTCGCAGAGACCATCGTTTGGCTCGCTTCCGAGCGCGCTTCCTACATCACCGGCCAGACGCTGCTGGTGGACGGCGGCATTTACAAAGGGTTGTGAGTCCCTCAGAAGCATCGAGATTGAAAATATTGAGTTCGGAGACTCCATGAAGTCGATTGCTTCCCGGATGTCGGTGATGAGTGGGGAAGGCGCGCTGTCGGTGTTTGCTCGCGCCAAAGAATTGGAGAGGCAGGGCCGGTCCATCATTCATCTGGAGCTCGGGGAGCCTGACTTCCATCCCGGAGCATCC
>Ga0265760_10000452_pt1 | contig 11589 bp, 5 predicted proteins | sample NZIome_2_FD_200831 | JGI IMG/M metagenome (GOLD analysis project Ga0265760, IMG submission 200831) | Metatranscriptome of rhizosphere microbial communities from Maridalen valley, Oslo, Norway - NZI1 (Metagenome Metatranscriptome) | ecosystem: Host-associated > Plants > Roots > Rhizosphere > Soil...
ATTTGTTGGTGACCTCGACAAAGCCAAAGAACGCTTTGGCAGCACGCGCCCCGACCGAGTCGTGGCCTCGCTGGCGCAGGCAGTCGAACAAATCGGCGTTTGGCACAACGCGACGTTAACGTCCGAGCCGGCTACCAGCTCAGCTCTCGATCCCGCCCAACCCCGGTAAAAAAAGAGATCCTCGACTATGTGACCCTGGCGCAGCTCATTTTCGGCGCCTGAAAGGTGGAGTCCAATAGTTGCAGAAGACGTGACCAGGAAATTTTTCTCTTGACTTTGCCCTATCGCGGGGATGATAAAACGATTCAATAGAGCCTTCTAAGGGTCCCTGGCGCCTTTGTCTTTTCGTGTGCTCTCGTACCTTGCAGTCCAAAACAGTGGTGCAGGAGTTCTGTCATGCGCAGAAGTTCACGATCGGCAGCGATTCGTTCTTCCTTCGTTCTTTGGCTCGTGGCGGCGTCTCTCAGTTTTCCCGCAAGCGCCCAACTTTACACCGGCTCCATCTCGGGCGCGGTGACCGATTCCTCGGGCGCGGTCTTACCCGGAGCTCATGTGGTCGCGGCGGATGTGGACAAAGGGTTCAAGTTCCCGGGAACCACGGACGGCGCCGGCCATTACCTTTTGCGCAACATTCCGCCGGCCACGTACAACGTGTCGGTGGAAGCGGCAGGGTTCGAGAAGGAGCGCAAAGATGGCTTGGTCATCACGATCAATCTGAATGCGGAGGTCAATTTCACTTTGAAAGTGGGCGCGGCTTCGCAAACGGTCGAGGTGAAGACCAGCGCTGTTGAATTGCAAACCCAGGACGCGGTGACCGGCCAAGTGATTGACCGGAGGGCGATCAACAACTTGCCGCTCGTGGGCCGGGATGTGCTGCAACTCACTTTTCTTGCTCCCGGTATCGTGTCCGTGGCCGAAGCTTCACGTAACGATGAAGGATTTTCGGGAGTCAATTTCAACTCCAACGGTGGCCGCAATGGCACCGCGGATGTAATCATGGACGGCACCAGCATTACTAATATTGAGCAGAACGGCGGAACGAATAACGTGCTCCGCAACCCTCCGGTGGATTCCATCGAGGAATTCAAGGTGCAGCAGACCAACTTCAGCGCGGAATTCGGCTTCGCCGGGGGCACGGTGATCAATGCTGTAACCCGCTCCGGCTCGAACGAATTCCACGGCAGCCTCCATGAATTCTGGCGCAATCAGATCTTGGACGCGAACGACTGGTTCTCGGACGCGACTGGAGTACCCATCCAACCGCTGCGCAGAAATCAATTCGGAGGCACGTTCGGCGGGCCCATCAAGAAAAACAAGACGTTTTTCTTCTTTGATTACGACGGCACCAGAGTAAGATCTTTTACCTCGAACGGCGGTGCTGTCCCCACACTGTGTGAGAGGGGCGATGCTTCGGGCAACTGTCCTATTGCTGCGGCTCACGGCGGCAATGCCCTGGGTGACTTTGAAGAGACCTGCACACAGGGCACTGACCCAGTTTCTGGGGCTCCTCTTATATTCAATGCCAGCGGGCAGTGTATTTCCACGAGCCCCGGAGCGGGCGAAACGGCTTTACAGGGCGGTGCAGCCGGTCAGCTCTGGGATCCCTTTTCGGGGCTTTCGACGGTCAACACAACTGGCCGCTTCTCGACGCGGCAAACGTTTGTTCCCTTCAACAACTTGTCCACGTACTCAAGTTCTGGCTTGCCGGGAGGGCCGGGTAACCTGGTTGATCCCCTGGCCGCGAAGCTCTTTTTGCTGTTTCCGAAGCCCAACCTGGCTAACTCGACGCCAACGAACGAGGGAGGTTCGAATTTTTCGTTTTCCGGCGTCAGTCCTAGTTCCGACAATACTTTTGACATAAAAATTGATCACCACTTCAACGACCGTAACCTAGTGAGCGTTAAATATAGCCAGGACAACTTCAGTTCGAATAGCCCCAACTGCTATGGGGATTTCGCCGATCCCTGCTCAGTCTCTGGCCCCACCACCGGGCACACGTACTTGCTGGCGGTGAATTATACGAAAACGTTCAGTCCCAACCTTCTGATGAACGTCGCCTATGGAGGCAGCCGCAATTTCAGCTTTACCCAGGGCATTGGAGCGAACCTTGGCTCCAGTCAATTCCAAAGCGATCTGAATAACTTGTTTAGCCTGCCCGGGCAGACTTGCAGTATCACTGCTCCGTCCGTTGCTGCGTGCTTCGGCGCCGCCGGTCTGGAAGAGCTGCCCGCAAACTTGTTTAACGCCGTCCCCAACATCAGCGTGGGAAACAGCAATGGCGGCAATGGCACCTATAACTCTCCCGGTATCTCCGGAACATTTTTCGCGATTAGGCAAGGACAAGACACGCAGAGCGTGGCCGACACGGTCAGTTGGCTGCACGGAAAGCACGAGTTCAAGTTCGGCGGCGAGACCCGCCTGGCCCAGGACAACTTCGTTCAGCCCGGCGCCCCCGCCGGGCAGTTTAACTTCAGCTATTACGGCACCGCCCAGTTCACGGACGCGGGAATCGACGGAACGAACAGTACCGGCGCTCCCGCTGACGGAGGGGACGACATGGCGAGCATGCTGGTTGGAGTGGGCGATCCGACCAACGGCACGCCTCCTCCCGCCGGCTGCTTCAACGGCACGGGCGGGTGTTTCCGCGGGTTCAACAATTCCGTGTCCACGCAGAATTGGCGCTACGCCGGGTTCGTTAACGATAACTTCCATGCCACCCCGAAGCTGACGCTGAATCTGGGCCTGAGGTACGAATTGTCGATGCCGCGGACTGAGCGCTTTAATCGCATGGAGTACCTCGATCCCGGCAAGCTCTCGGCGATTCAATACAACCCCGCGCAACTAGCCATGGTCAATTCCTTCAATAGCACACCGCTGGAGTGTGTTACGTACAATCCGTGCGTAGGGGGGAATCCGGCGACAACGCCGACTGCCTTGGGGATTCCCAGCCCAACCGTTTTGCATGGGGCGGAAGTCTTTGTTGGGACAAACGGCGCCAGCCGCTACAACTACAACCCCTACTATAAAGGCATTCAACCGCGCTTCGGATTTGCCTGGCAATTGCCGAATAACTTGGGGGTGGTGCGGGGAGGCTACGGCATCTTCTACGATGCGCCGAGAAGCGCGGCCTCGGGAACCGGTCCGGTCGGATGGGATGGATTCGACATACAACCTCCGTGGATCACGACAAATCAGAGCGCCGCTAATGTTGCCAACCAGATACCCTGTGGCCGGCTAAGCAATCCCAACGCTAACCCCACCACTGGGTGCAATACGCCCAACGTCACCTTCCCCACGCCACCGGGAAACACCCTGGGCGCCTTCAATAACCTGGGCTTTTCTGCGAACGGGCCGATCCCCATTATCAACTCGAGAATCCCCTACGAACAAAGCTGGAGCCTCGGCATTCAAAAGGAATTGCCAGCGAAGATCCTCCTGGATATGAACTATATCGGTAAGAAAGGAACCCACCTGTATGAGGGCGGCTTTAACACCCTGCAACTCCTTCCTCGCGCTTTTGAGCAGGCGGCCCTCTCCGGAAAGTTGTCGCCAACGGATCTTGCTGCGATCAACGGACTAAGTGTGGCAAATCCGTTTGCCTCCCCTACCCCAGCTACGTGCACTAGCCCCACGGACCCCAATTACATTTGCGACCCCACAAGTGGCGAGGGCTCGCTCGTGCCGCAGATCGGTGCGACCCAACTTCTATCACCATTCCCACAGTTTGCCGGCTTTGGCGGTGATGCGTTCCCGACCGCCGATTCCAGCTACGACGCTTTGCAGGTTCGCGCTGAAAGGGCGTTTGCCAATGGACTGGAGTTCCTGGTCACGTACACATGGTCGAAGTCCATCGACAATTCCTCGTTCCAGGATTTCAGCAACCAGTTTCTGGGTAATGGAGGAGGTGCCGCCTCGCGCCAAGACCCCTATAACCCGCGGGGCGACCGGGCCGTATCTGTGTTCGATATCCCCCAAGTTTTTCAGGTCAGTTACGTGTACGAATTGCCGATTGGTCGTGACAAAGCGTTTGGAAGCAGCATGAGTCCCATCCTGAACGCCATTGTGGGAGGTTGGCAGACTAGTGGCATTTGGACCGTAAGCGATGGCAGACCACTTACTCTAAACGGGTCGGTTTCCGCTATCCCAACGTATGGGCAGAGACCCAATTTGTCGGCACCTCTCCAGCGGTCGTCAACGTCTTATCAGAGCTTGGTGAATGGTCTCCCAAATACGTCACAAGCAGCCAGCTACTTTTCCAACCCCGGAGTGTTGTCGGTGCCCCCTGCCTTCACATTTGGCAATGCCCCCCGGACAACTACCAGCGTCCTTACCCCTGGAACCCGGAATGCGGAACTGGCCCTCTTTAAGGAGTTCCCCATAGCACGGGTTCATGAGGGAATGCGGGTGGAGTTTCGCGCCGAGGCCACCAATGCGCTGAATCATCCACAGTTCAAAGCTCCGAACACGGACGCTGCAAGCGGCACTTTCGGTCAGATCGTTCCAGGTGGGGGCTTTTCACCTGGCTCTGGGCTAGTTACCATCAACAGCCCGCGCGAGTTGCAGTTGGGTCTAAAGGTTTACTTCTAAGAAAATACGGCCCGTGGCGCGGGTTCCAAGGTACGGCCGGAATAACACGAAGGAGAGAACGTGATCGCCAAAGCGCGGGAATGGAGTGTGTCCGCATGTATTGTAGCGAGTTCGTTGCTTTGGGTATGTAGTAAGGCTACTTCCCAAACCATAACCGTCGATGCCGCTCCCTCGCACGTCGCCAATACGTTCAGTCCCGTCCGCTCTCTGGGCGCGGCCATTGACCGGCTGAGGACTGGAACGCCCGACCATCTACTGACCGACCCGGTTCTCAAAGAAATTCTCGGTGCCGGCTGGCAGACTGTGACTTATCGGCAGAACACAGAGTTGATGGTCGAGGCCTGGCATTGGAACCCGAACGGAGCCTGGAGTGACCCCGAGAAGCAGCAGGGCTACTTTGTGGGCAGCGCGGAACCGACCGCGGAGATGATTCGCCATTCGTGGGCAGCTCCGCTCCCGCACCGCGGCTTCAGCCGGGGAGATGGAAACGGCTGGTCCCGGCTCACCGACGGCGATCCTAAATCGTACTGGAAAAGCAATCCTTACCTCACGAAAGCCTTTACCGGTGAAGACGACTCGCTGCACCCGCAGTGGGTGATGATTGATCTGGGCAGCAAGGTTCCCGTCAACGCAATTCGTATCGCCTGGGCCGAGCCTTACGCGAAGCACTACTCAGTCCAGTTCTGGACCGGCGAATTGGAACCCTTCTATGAGGGGACCATGAAGGGCACGTGGCAAACTTTCCCATTAGGGGCGGTCACTGAAGGCAAGGGTGGGACCGTCACGCTGAAGCTGGCTTCCTGGATGATCCCCGTGCGGTATCTCCGCATCTGGATGACGGAATCTTCCAACACCTGCGACAGTCATGGTTCTGCCGACAAGCGGAACTGCGCGGGGTATGCCATCAATGAACTCTACGTCGGTGCACTCTCGGCAGATGGCCAGTTCAATGATTACGTCACGCATTTTCCCAGCCGCAATCAGACCGTGACCTGGCCTTCTTCGGTTGACCCGTGGCATGCGGCCTCTGATATGGACGAATCGAGAGGAGACCAGGTCGGGTTCGATTTTTTCTTCACTTGCGGCGTTACTCGCGGCCTGCCCACCATGGTTCCGATTGCCATGTTGTATTCCACGCCGGAGGATGCGGCCAACGAGATTGCCTATCTGTATAAGCGACACTATCCCATCTCGTGGATCGAGATGGGGGAAGAGGCCGACGGCCAGCACATGCTGCCCGAGGATTACGGCGCACTGTACCTGCAATTCGCCACCGCGATTCACCGACTCGTTCCCGAGGCCAAACTGGGCGGTCCGCCTTTTGAGGGAACATTTGATGACGTTGAAGTGTGGCCGGACGCGGCCGGAAAGGTCTCATGGCTTGGACGATTCGTGGACTATCTGAAAGCCCACGGCCGGGTGAACGACCTTACCTTCTTCTCCTTCGAGCATTATCCGTATCAGGACAAGCCAACTTACTCGTGGGCCGACCTGTATCCGGAGCCGGACTACGTCAGGCACATCGTTCAGGTTTGGAAGGACAACGGCCTGCCTTCGAATATTCCCTTCTTCATGACCGAGGGCAACATCGGGGGCGGAGCCGGGCCTTCGACCGTGAAAGGCGCGCTATGGCTCGCCGATTACGTCGGATCGATGATGACCGCAGGCGCTGGAGCCACTTATTTTTTCCACTACATGCCTTCGCCGGGCCACTGGGGCGCCTACCCCCTCCTCCTGCTTGACGAACACTACAAACTGATCGGCTATCCTCCTCAGTACATGGCTTCGCAGGTGATTACAAAAGAGTGGGTTCAACCCGTCGATGCTCCGCACAAACTCTTTAAGGTTTCGAGCGACGTGAGCGACGCCGCGGGAACGCAGCTGGTCACGGCGTATGCGGTAGAGAGACCGGACGGACAGTGGTCCGTAATGCTGGTCAACCGGGACCAATACAACGATCATGCTGTGAAGGTTGTTTTCAATGATGGAGCAAATGGGCACGACCGCCACTTCTCCGGACAGGTGGATCGCATCACTTTCGGATCCGCCGAATACACGTGGCATCCTGAAGGGGAACGCGGCCACGCTGACCCCGATGGCCCGCCCTCCAAGTCGAAAGTCAGCGCCGGCGTCGAGACGCTTTACCAACTCCCCATGGCATCCATCACAGTGCTACGCGGCTTCATTAGAGAACAGTAACGAATCTTGTTTGAGCCGATTCGCTGGATTTGCCTTCGACCACGGTAGAGCCTACAGTTAAAGAGTCCATTGTTCATCTCTCCGTCGCACTACCGTTCCCACGTCGCGACGACGGTCTCCTGTGCAACCGACAGAAAAGCGAGGCGCTATGGAGCCAAGTTTGTTCCATCGTATCGTTCAGTCCGTCATCCCTCGTCGGCTATGGAAGGGGACTTCATCGGGCTCCATTGAGGGAAAACCTAAGATTGCGGCTTACGGATCACAAAGGATGTGCCGGTCGTGTGGGGCCATCACAGCGTGCTCAAAGCCGCTTTGCCTGGAGTGTGGCGCGTTGCTGCCGACAGTCTAACGAGGGAAGAGTGCCAGCGGGGATGACCGCTGAGGGAGTGGGCGTCGTTGGACGGAGTCGCCTTTCCACCATCGACATTGCCCACTACATTAGGTGCCATGAGCCCGGTGGCTGCGGAAACGGTGCATCGAACGCAAGCGTTATCCCGTAAAGGTTGTCAAGGCGAGTTCAGTGAGAATCATGGGTGGTGGGATTGTGAGTGGAGAATTTCGGGTTTGTGCCGCTACAGAGAATCAGAAAGCCCTCACACTCCGGAAGAAATGTGAGTCGCTAGTTCTTGAGCCAAGTGTCACGTAGAGAACCCTGGCTGGGCACGGCGTGAGCCCCCCAAGTGCCGCCCCGTCTTGCCATTGCAATTGGCTAGAAACCCGCCTAAAATCGACCCCCGACCGGGAGCGTGGCTTCTGGATGGCTGGTGCTCCTCTCTCCTGTAGGGGAAGCGGGAAAGGTCGCGACTGGGTGCCAGCGTGCAGGATCTCGCTCAAGAAATGACTCGGGAATTTATTCCCAATGAGATCGTTATGAATGAATTTCCGGCCGCTGTCGGAAATGGCGACGAAGTAATCACCTTCGACATAGGTGGTACGTGGTTTCGGAGCGCGCTTCTGACCTGCGAGGGACGGTTGGCAGGTGTGCGGCGGATTCCGTCCGTGAATTGTCGGTCGATGCCCGGCAGATCGGGAGCCGCGATCGTGGACGAAATCGTGGGCTATATTGCCGAGATCGTGAAATCGTTTTGGCATTCCCCGGTGTTGGCGGGACGACATCCGGCGATTGCGATATCGATGGGCGCCGCTCTGAACGCGCACACGGGGAAAATCCTCGGATCCGGACCAATTCTGGGAGAGGATTCCACGTCTTTCGATCTGGAGCGGGCGCTAAAACTGCATTTGCCCGACGTTAATATTGCGATTGTTAACGATGTAACGGCCTCTCTGATTGCGCACTCGCAGCTACCCGCCTTCCGCCATGCCAGACGGCTTGCCCTGATCACCGTGAGCACTGGAATCGCGTCGCGAGTTTTGAATTGCTCGGTTCCGCACGTGCCGGTCGATCCGATGCTTGGCACGCAAGGCGAGATCGGCCATCACCGTGTTTCTTTCTCGCTGGCAGGCCATTCGTTGTCTTTGAAATGCGATTGCGGCGGTGTGGACCACCTGAACGCTTTTGCGTCCGGCAACGGTATCAAACGGGTGCTCGAGCAGGCTCGCGAGATTTTCCCCGAGGAATTTCGCGCCTCGGATTTGAACAACCACGGTCTTGCACGGGATTTAACCCTGCAGGTGCTCGCGCATGGCTTGGCCAATGATGACGCTCTGTCCAGGAAGACACTGAAGGCGATTACACTACCCGTTGCCGAGGCGATCAAGTGGCATTTTATGCTGGATCCGGAGATCGACAACCTGATCCTCACGGGTGGGGTGTGTTTTTTGCTTCGTGACTCCTACCTCGCGTCGGTGCTCGAGAATCTGCGTGCTTTTGAGTTCTATCCGTTGAACTCCGATGAAGAATCTTTTTGGGCCGAGCGCGTTGTCCTGGGCCCGGTTTCCGATGATGCCGGTCTCATCGGGGCCGCCTATCTGGCGCGCGAGTCGCCCAAGATTCATCGTCGAGAGAGCTTGGCTTTGGAGCCTCCGTACCAAGTCTCGCGGCATAACGCCACGGACTATCCTATTCACCTGCTGCAGAACGTCTTCCAGAATGAGGCGTTTCCTGAATCTCTCCTGGAGCCTTTCGACCGGATCATACTAGTAGCCGATGCCACGGTGGATGAAATCTATGGGCACGCGATTCGAACCTTGCTGGCCGGACGACAGCGACAGGTTGACACCATGGTTCTTCGGGCTTCGGAGAAGCAAAAAGACTTGTTCGCGGTGGCAGAAGTGATCTCGTCCTTCGACCAGTTAGGAGTCCGCAGACGCAAGGACCTGGTGGTGGCGGCTGGTGGCGGAATTACTCTGGATATCGTCGCCTTCTCCGCCAATATATATAGACGCGGCGTTCCATGCATGCGACTTCCAACTACCCTCCTGGCTGAGATCGACGCCGGGATTGGGGTCAAGAACGCGATTAACTTTCGCCAAAACAAGAGCCGGCTCGGTACTTTTTCGGCTCCCTACGCCGTGGTCGTCGATCCCTGCTTCCTATCGACACTCTCGGAGCGGCAGATACGGAATGGTTTGTCCGAGGCTCTCAAAATCGCTTTGGTGGCGGATCGTCAACTATTCGAATTGATGGAAGAGCATGCCTTCGACCTGGTCGCTACCAAGCTGCAGTGTGCTGAAGGGGCGGAGCTCATTCGCCGAGCCATTCGGGCCATGCTTTTGGAGCTATCTCCCAACCTTCACGAGCGGACGCTCGCCCGTTTTCCGGATTATGGCCACACATTCAGCCCCATCTTCGAGTTCGAGTTAAGTGACCTGGAGCACGGAGAAGCGGTGGCTCTTGATATGGCTCTAGCGACGGCATTAGCCGCGGTGACGGGCATCCTCGATATTGAGGATGCCGAGCAAATCCTCGCTACCCAGCACGCCTTGGGACTGCCCATCGTGCGAGCGGGATTGAACATGGACATGCTTTTGCGAGGAGTTCATGAGGCCAAGAAACATCGCGGGGGCCAGCTTAGGATGCCCATCCTCTGCGGAATTGGCGAAGCGATCTTCATCGACGAGATTAGCAAGCCTGGGTTGGAGCAGGCGCTGGCCTTTGTCCGATCCTGGTCCAGCGGAGGCCAGGCGACATCGCGGAGGACCGCTTAGGATGCCCGCCCTCTGCGGAATTGGCGAAGCGATGTTCATCTGCGGGATTGGCCAGCCCCCAGGGAAGAGGGCACTTGCCTTCATCCGATCCCGGTCAAGGGAAAAGATGTCTGAGTTCCAAGATGCCTAGGGTGCCGGAGCATTCGTTCGTTTCACGCCTATCCCATCAAAGCGGTGTCTCGGTTCAACGGCAAAAGTCCGAAAACCTCGGCGATTCAGTCATCGTCATTAAAATGCTGCGGGCTGGGGTGTGTGGCACGGATCTCGCGATGCTCACCGGAGCACGGCCGGGTCAAGCGGAAATACTTGGTCACGAAGGCGTGGGAGTCGTGCTTTCCGCTCCGGAAAATTGCGGCGTGTCCAAAGGCGCTCGGGTGATCATTAACCCGGTCCATCGTAAGCATCCGCGTACGGTAATTGGGCACAGTTGTGACGGTGTATTCCGCGAACTGTTTTGTCTAGATGCTGCCGACGCTGTCGAGGGGGGCCATTTGGTCACAATCCCTAGGGATTGTGCGCTCGGAGATGCGGAGCTGGTTCTTGCCGAACCCCTGGCCTCTGTGTTGTACAGCCTGGAGCTACTCCGGGAGAAGTGTGGCCCTGCCTCACTGTTGATACGCGGGTCCGGAACTGTCGGCATTTTGGCGGCCAAGGTGTGGTCTCGATTGACCGGATCTTTCGCGATTCTCCTGTCGAAATCGGAAGCGCACGCGCGCTGGCTTCGAGAGGCCGCGCCTTGGCCGGCGAGCGTCCGCGTCTGCGGCCCTGCTTCGCTGGCGGGCGCCATTCATGAGTGTTCCGGGAGCCTTGGGATCGGTGCGGCTATCCTTTGCTGCTCCCGTGAAAGTGCTCCTGAGGGCCTGCGGTCGCTTTTGGATTCGGTCCAGGAAGGTGCGGCTATAGATCTTATGGCTGGCTTCCCGGCGGAATATAGGGAAGCCCGCCTTGGCGATGTCAACCTGGACGGTATTCGATGGGAGAACATCTGCGGCATTCGCGGCTCGCCGCCCACCGCGGTACTAGATCGCTGTGGCGGGAAAACGATTTATCTTATCGGTCATCGTGGCACAGCCGAGCGCTATATTCTTCAAGCGATCGAGTTGCTGTCTCGCAGGGTTGTCTCAAGGGCAGATGTTCCGCACCGTCTGCTTACCTTGGAGGAGCTTCCTGACGCGTTGAACCAGATGCTGTCGACCGAGACGCGCAAGCATACAAAATGGGTCAAGGCGATCGTAACCTTTCGTAAAGAGGACCGTGGAAAACCAAGAGGCGGCTGCTAACACAACGGCTAGCGTGCTGTTGACCGGCGCATCGCAGGGGATCGGGAAAGCGATTCTTCTGTCCCTGGCTCGCAGCAGACATCCTGTTCTAGGTGTTTCTCGCACGAAGCCGGAGGAACTGGCTGATCCCGTACGATCGCCGGAGTCCGAGTACATCGCCTGGAAACTGCTAGATCTGTCGAATCCAGCTGAGGTGGAACGATTGGCTGCATCGCTGGAACCAATCGCCATTCGAGCGTTAATTCTGTGCGCAGTAGATTATGGCGCGAATGAACGGCATTTGGTATCGGCGACCTCGGCGCAGGAGTGGCACCGGGCTATCGCGACGAATTGCATGGGCCATTGCCTCCTGGTGTCGCGCCTGTTGCCCAAGCTCACTACCAATGGTCCCGGCATCATCGTCAACGTATCATCG
>Ga0265760_10000454_pt1 | contig 11573 bp, 5 predicted proteins | sample NZIome_2_FD_200831 | JGI IMG/M metagenome (GOLD analysis project Ga0265760, IMG submission 200831) | Metatranscriptome of rhizosphere microbial communities from Maridalen valley, Oslo, Norway - NZI1 (Metagenome Metatranscriptome) | ecosystem: Host-associated > Plants > Roots > Rhizosphere > Soil...
GAACCCGCATCCTACCGACGTGGTGGTCACGCCCGCCGCGCAAGGCCGCCTGCTGTATCAGATCGAGGCCAGCGCGGTTTCTCCCGGCGACGACGGTTCCGTGCGCGACCAGTTGCTGAAGATTATCGAACCCATCTCGGGCGGAGTCTCGATCGTGCAATATGATGCGGTGAAGGATGGCAGAGGTCGTGTCCAAAGCTACAAAGTTCTGGTCCAGCGGCAATAGGTGCAGCGGCAACGGCTTACGCTGCCCCGCGAACGTGAGGGTAAACAACTTTCCGATGAGACTCTTCTGCCTCGCCTTTCCCATGTTGTTCGTTGGGCACCTGCTCTCCGGCTACGGGGCGGCACAACAGCCGCCACCCGCCAGCGCGGTCACTCTCGAAACTGTCTACAAATCCATGGACGCGGCCGCCGCCAAGTTCAACACCACGCAGGCCAACTTTGAGTGGGACCGTTACGAAAAGGTGATCGACGAAGTCGACGATATCCAGTCAGGCACGATCTACTACCGCAGGGTGGGAAAAGATATCGAGATGAAAGCCGATGTCAAAATGGCCGGACCCGAACTTAAGAAGTTGAAACCAGAATTGAAATTTGTATTGTTCAGCCAGGGCAAGATCCAGATGTACCTTCCCAAGCCGGACCAAGTGACCGTCTACGACGTCGGCAAGAACCGCTCTGAAGTTGAGCCTTACCTGGTCCTCGGTTTCGGAGGAAGCGGTCAGGACCTCGCCAAGTCCTTCGACGTGACTTACCAGGGGCAAGAGACCATTGACGGGATCCCGGCGGGCAAGCTCCAGCTGATTCCCAAATCGGAACGAGTGCGCAACACTTTCGCACAAATCCTGCTCTGGATTGACTTGGATCGCGGCATCTCGGTGCAGCAGCAATTCTTTGAGCCGGACGGGAACTATAAGCTGGCCAAATACTCTTCGATTCGAGTGAATGAAAAGGTTCCCGACGAGGTTTTTCATCTGAAGACCACAGGCAAGACGCAAATCCTTTCGCCGCGTGGCTAAGTGATTGAATACAAAGAGCAAGAAGGTGTGCTGAAAACTGCAAGTGGGGCGCTATACTGACCCCACTGTTCTTAACTGGTTTAATTTGCAGGTTCATTCATGGCTAGAGTTCTTACGATTACAGTTCCTCCCCGGCTGGGCAACAAGCGCAGAGAGCGCACCTCGGATCCGCGCTACGTGGATGGCCAGCGCCTGCTGGTGGAAGCCATGAAGTATCTGGCTCATGCTGATCCTGTGAAGAACCGCCCGGCTATCGAACTCATCTCGGAGCACGTCCGAACGCGCTTCCGCATGAGCGACTCGCCCCTGGGGTAGGCGCGAGGGCTTCGAACGTCTTCCTCGCCAGCAAAGTTCTCCGGTGCAAGTGCGACCCCTCGCCGATTTGTCTCTTGCAACAAATACTTCTAGATACTTCCAACAAAGAAACGGGGCGGAATTTCCGCCCCGCGAGAGCGAAGAGTAGCCGTTAAAAGGTGTACCGAACCGCAAATTCCATCACGCGTGGATTGGAGAGCGTTGAGGAAAAATTTCCAAAACTGGTGTTGCTGGTGACGGCGTTGTTGCCATCGAGCTGCATCGTCCCCACGTCGAAGCGCGGGCTATTGGTCAGGTTGAAGTTTTCCCATGTAAATTTGACGGATTGAGCCTCAGTGATGTTCCAGCTCTTACTCAGGCCCACGTCAATGTTGAATGTCCCCGGACCACGGAGCTCGTTGCGTTGCCCCGACTCACCGGGAAAAGACGCGCGGAATTGGTTGATGGCTGCGCTCGCACCTGTCAGAGGATTGCTGAAAACATTCGGGGTAATCCCATTCAAGATGAACTTGCCGGTCTGCGGCTTTGGTCCATCCAGGATTTCGGCCGACTCGAGCTCGAAGTTCGTAGCCCAACCATAGCCGGGGCTGATGGAAAACGGGTAGCCACTCGACCAGCGCCACAACCCGGAGATCATCCAGCCGCCGAGGACCGCATTCGCCATGCGGCCCATGCCAGTCCCGAAGGGCTTTCCGCGGCCAACGGGCAGCTCATAGACCCAGTTGGCATTAATTGCGTGTGTAGTGTCGAAATCGGAGACAGCTCGCAGCTGAGCAGGAGCCCAGGAGTTGATCACCTGGCTGGCAAACCCACCTCCCTGGAACTGGTTAATACGTTCGGCATTCGATCCCGCGTCGATCGACTTGGAGTAGGTGTAGTTAACATCGAACTCCAAACCATGCACCATGCGGCGACGGAGGCTGAATTGGCCAGAATTATAGGCGCTGTTGCCATTGCTGAACCAGCCGTAGAGCGAGGAATACTGAGGATTATAGTACGCGTAACCCGCTCCGCCGTTGCTTGCACTGCAAGCCGGATAGCAACTAGATATGCCGGGAAGTTCTCCTGGTACGTCCGCGTACTCTAAAGCCGTAGTTTCGTTCCCGCTATTGCAGGCAAACAAATCATACATAGCCTGCGTGGCCGTCACGTTCCCTGCTAGTGCTACGCCAGACGCCGTATTCGTTGGCCCGCAAGGGACACCCGGGGCGCCGACCTCGGCACCGATTCGCGCGCTGGCCGGCCCGGCGGCACCTGGAAACATGGTTTCCCAGTAAGGAATTTTCTGTACGCTTTGAATGGGAACTCCGGCGCGATATTGCTTGGCCAGCGCTGTGGCGGCCGGGAAGTAACCCGCGCTCCCATTGAAAAGGTTCAATGGCATGGCTAGGTCTTGTTCCTGCAACAACCGGTGAGCGAAACGTCCGACATAGGAGGACTCGAATATGAAGCTCTTCGGCAGCTCACGGGTGAAGGAGAAGTTGACCACGTGCGAATATGGGGTTTTCAGCTTGTCGTTCAGTCCCCACGTGATCGCGAACCCGCCTCCGGAAAGGCTGGTCGGCGGCGTGACTGGGAAAGAACCGCTGGGCGCCGGCTCCACAATCGGGCAGGGGCCGACGGGGCAACTGCCGGTGGTGGCCGCGCTGGTGGTCGGAATAGTGTTAAGCGCGGTAACGCGCGCTGAGGTGTCCACGCTCTGAATGCCGGCAGGGTTGATGATCGCGGTGGTTAGACCAAATGCTCCGAGCTGGTCGAAACTGTTGACGATTCCCTCCCCAAAATGGTCGTAGTAAATTCCATAGCCGGCGCGCAGAGAACTCTTTCCCGCGCCGCCCCACAGCTTTTTGCTCCAACCGCTATCCCCGCTCGGGGAGTAGGCAAAGGCGAGGCGGGGAGCGAAGTCTTTATAGTCGGTATTCCAGTAGGGCTTGCCTCCATTTGCCTTTCCGGATAGGCCAAAACTGATGAGTGGATCGTAGGTCAGTCCTTTCACCATGTTCGCACTGCGTTGTTGGAACCAGTCGCCCATGCTGAAGGTGGGGGCCACCTCCTGGCCGGTGGTCTCATAGGGCGCCAGCAACAGGGTGTACCGCAGGCCATAGGTCACGGTCAGGTTGGGCTTCAAACGCCAGGAATCCTGTCCGTACCACTCCCATTCTCGACCACGGAAGTGCCGGGGAACCGGCGCTCCTTCGGCGAGCGGGGAAAGAGTCTTGGTCAGATTGTAGTTGGAGTTAACCTGGGTCACCAGACCGGTTAGAGCCGTTACCGGGAAATCATAGTTAGTCGAGAAACCGCTTTCCACGGCGGGGAAGCCGAACGCTGCGGGATCCAGGCTGGTACCGCAGTTCGAAATGCAGGAACCGGCCAGCCAGTAGGAATTGGTAATGGCTGTGAAGAATGACGTTTCGTTCGATTCGCGGATGTTGTCAATCTCGCGCAGGTTGAGGCCAAATTGCAGCGTGTGGTTGCCTTTGATCTTAGTTAAGTCATCCACCCAGTTCTTGACCGGCACAGCGGTGTTGGTGGTGGGAGTTTGCGCAGTGAGGTCATCCAAGCCGCGGAAACCGACAAAATGTTGGCTCTGCAGGCCAGCCTCGTTGAGGCTCTCGCGGATATAACCGAAACGGAAGTCGTTGATCAAGGTGTTGGTGAGCGTAGCTGTGTATCCTACGGTGAACGTCTTGCTGGTATTCACCTGCTCACGATTGGGCGCATCCCCCGGGAACTGCGAACCGCCATCCCCAGTAAACGAAGTCGGATCCGCGCTGAGGGCAGAGCGGTCGCTGTTGAGTACGCCCCGGAGGAAAACGCGGTGATTCCCGTTCGAGGTGACGTTGTAATCCAGTTTGGCGACGTAAGCATCGAACTTCCCCGGCAACGGGGACGAGAATGTAAAGCCGCGATAGTTGAGCGTGTCGCCTACTGAATCTGTGTTGGGCTCCGGGTACTTTTGGAAGATCGCCTCTACCGCAGGATTCGGGCCTCCGAAACCGCCGTTGGTGGCCGCGTATGGGCACGTCCCCAGGGCGAAGCAGTTGGGGTCCATCGAAGAGAGTTGGGCAGCGGTAAGGGTTGTGACGGTGGGGTTAATGGTGCCGTTAGCGCAGGTGGGATCTGAACCGCAAGCTGGGTAGCTGATGATGCCGTTGCGCAGGTTGTCGCTGGGAACGAGGCGCGTAACTTGCAGGTTCTGCCGCAGACGCTGACCCTCGTAATCCCCGAAAAAGAACAGGCGGTCCTTGACGATGGGCCCTCCTACCAGGGCTCCGAAGGTGTTGCGTACCAAGTGGCCAGGTACGTTGGGCTCGGGGGGAACGGAGGCCAGTTCCTCTTGCTTATTGAACCAGTCGTTGGCTTCCCCGATGCCGGAGCGATTGTATTCGTAGGCTCCGCCGTGAATTTTGTTGGTGCCGGACTTGGTCACCAGCGAAACTTGCCCACCCGAAGAGCGGCCCGAGTCCGAGTCGGCGTTGGCGGTTGTAACCTTAAACTCCTGAAGCGAATCGAGTGGAACGCGCACAGCCCCCTGAAAGGCAGGCCCCAGGAGTTGTTCGTTATTGTCGACTCCGTCGAGCGTAATGTTGGTCTGGTCGCTGCGTGCCCCGTTGACTGACCCGCTCCGACTGTCAGATGCCGACTTAATGTTGGCGCTGTTTCCCGTGAACACCACGCCCGGTTGCAAGCTTAAGATTCCGGTCGGGTCTCGGCCTTCAAACGGCAGGTCGGCAATCTGGTCAGCGCCAAAAGCGTGGCCTAACGATGCATCCACGGTGTTGACCATGGGAGCGGCCCCTGCCACCTCGACCGTCACCGTGCCGCCAGAAACCTGCATGTTCACGTTCACAAGGCTAGGCGTATCGACCAGCAACTCGACTCCAGTTTCATTCTGGTTGGCGAAACCAGCGGCAACAACGGTCAATTGATAAGTCGCTGGCGGCAATTCCCGAAACTGGTAACCGCCCTGCCCATCGCTCTTTGTGGTGCGGGTAAACCCGGTCGCTGGATTGGAGAGGGTCAAGGAGGCGCCAGGCACGACTGCGCCCTTGGGATCGTAGACCGTGCCATGCAACGAGGTGGTGGCAGACTGCGTGAAGGCCGAAATGCTCAAACCAAGAAGGCATCCAAGCCACAACATTACAGTCACTACACGGAAGCCAGAACGCATATGGGGAAGCTCCTTTACCCAAACGGGGCGTCTAACTTAAATTGTGTTTGCCCAGGAAACTGGAGACGGAAGGGAAACCCTGGGGACCTGATGGGGGGCTATTTTGCAACTGCGCGGCCACCGTGTGCAAGCTTTATTTTCAATGTTTTGGAGTTTACGGACGGCTTTGCATCCGTATTCTGGAAGTATGTGTACTGAAAGCTGAAGATCGGACCGGTCTACCGTAACATCGACGCAGCAAGAATAATCACTGCTGGATAACATTCGAGCGTGTAACGAGTCTCCGGATTCTCCAGCGTTCCCAGAAACACCGAGCGGAGTACCAGAAACAAAACCAATAGGCCAATGCCGAAATATTCGCGGGTGCGAAACCATCCGGCGGCGGCCATCCCGACATAAATCAGGTTCAGCAGGCCAAGGACAACCACAGCGGCTACGGGTCGCAGTTCGTCATTAAACTCCCACCAGCGCGGATCGGGCGGAAGCAATTCCGTGCGCGGACGCAACCACATGTCGGCGATCCGCGCGGCCGGCAGCCAAAGGTAGTAGCGAAGGGGAGCTGCCTTCACGCGAGCGGCGGCGAGGGCTGCGAAGCGGGCATCCAGTTCGGGGGTCATGTCCCGCTCGTTATCCCGCCCATGGTTGTAGTCCGCGACGAGCGCGGCGGTTTGCTGCCGCTGCTGCTCGGAATCGAACGCGCGTTTGGGTAGGCGCGTGAGGTTGATGGGATCGCCGGGGACGTTCCAATAAATCTCCTCGACTGAGACATATTCCGCCATCCAGGTTTTGACCCAGCGGTTGAACCCGGTCATGACCAGCTCGTCCGAATCGGTGGCATAGCGGGGCGCAAGGGGCTGAAAGCGGTGCAGAGTGTGCAGGTTGCGGATGGTCCAGGGGATGAGTGGGATCGCTGCTCCCAGAGCCACGAGCAGGCCGGCCCGCAGGATTGAGCGGGCTCCCCTGCCGCGCAGCACCGGCTTCGGGCTTTGGGCTTCGGGCTTCGGGTTCGCGCCTTCCGGCCTTGTGGCGCTGTCGGAAATCGTCGAGCTTACCGCGGGCGCGCAGCATCGAAATAGAACAATCAGCAAATATCCACCGATCGCCGCCAGCAGGATTCCACCATCCGGACGAAGCAGGATCGCGCCGCCGGTGGCCAGCCCGCAGCCGAACCAGATTCCGGTCGCCTGCGTCGACGCATGCTTCGACGAGGACGAGAGGGATTCTGAGCGCAGGCTCGGGTCGGCCGTGCGAAGTTTTAGTCCGGCGAGAGCCAGATCCAAGGCGAGCGCGGTGAAGAATATTTCCAGGCACTCGGTGAGCGCGGCGGCGGCGTAGTTCGCGAGGAACGGGCAGGCCGCGGCCAGGAGGAAGGCCGCTCTTGCCGCGCGATCAGAAATCAGACGGCGCGCGCTGTCTGCGATCAGGAAACAGGTTCCCAGGTCGATCAGCACCTGGAGGAGCAGCACGGCGCGAAAATTCTCAATTCCGAAGATGGCGAAGATCCCAGCCAGAAACGCGGGATATCCGGGCAAGCGGGAGAGCGTCGGTACGACCTGGCCGGAGTCCGTAACCGCGTAAACGCCATGCTGCAGCCAGTTTTCGGCGATGTTGGCGTAGAAGTGGGAATCGTCGACCACTGCTGGAAAGCGGAAAACGAACCACAGGCGCAGCCCCATCCCGACGAGGCTTGCCCCAAGGAAGAACCACGGATGCTTCCGCACCAGGTGCCACACCGAGCGAATATAACGCGTTTGCTGCAGAGTCGGGCGCGGGAAACTGCGTCGCTCGACTCAAAGCTGCCAACGTCTCAATTCCTTTCTAATCTTCTTCCACCGATTCTGACTACTGATTCCCGGCTTCTTTGCTGCTTGCTGCACTGTTGCTTGCACCCGGAATTGACCGTCTGTCGCGCGCAGCATACGATGAGGCTTGCGATCTCATGGCTGAGTCTGTCTTTTATGATCCGCGACGCGCTCGCTGGAAGCGGCTGCGCCGCGTTTTTGACGCATGCGGAGTCGCTCTCTCGCTGCTCGTCATCTTCTTCGTCTACACGGCGTTGCGCGGAGAGCCGCTGCCCGAACTCCTGCTTTCTCCGCAGAAGCGAGCCTTCAAGGCGCTCAAAGAAAGCGAGAAGGAAAAAGCCCGCGACCGCCAGCGCAAGCTGGCCAACCGCACTCACCGCAAATCAAAGCTGGCTCCGTCCCAGGTCAAACTGAACCAGGAGGAAGGCATCCGCGCGGCGTTCTACGTGCCCTGGGACGCGGCCAGTTTTTCTTCTCTGCGCGACTTCGCACGCCAGATCGACATCCTCTATCCCGAATGGCTGCACGTGCTCAAGGCGGATGGCCGAGTGGAGGGCGTGGACGACCAGACCAATAAATTTTTCGACGTCGTGCAAAACGATCAAGTGCGGCCGGTTGACGACCGGGTGATGCCCTTCCTCAAGACGGAAGGCACCAACCTGGACGTCTTCCCCATGGTCGATAATTTCGACGGAGCTAACTGGGTGGGAGGAATCACGGAATTTCTCAACAATCCAGCAGCCCGCCTTTCCTTTCGCCAGCAAATCTCCCGCTTTCTTTCTTCGGACCGCTATCGCGGGCTGATGGTGGACTTTGAAGCTTTCCCCGAGAGCGGCCAGGCGGGCTACGTGGCCTTGCTGCAGGAGCTTTCCGCGGATCTGCACGGGCGCGGAATGAAGCTTTATGTTGCCGCACCCGCGCGGAACATGGAATTCGACTACGCGCGGGTTGCTGCCGCCGCCGATGGCGTGGTGCTGATGAATTACGACGAGCACTACCCCGGCGCCGAGGCTGGGCCAGTGGCTTCGCAGGACTGGTTCGTGCAGAACCTGACCTCCGCCGAGAAGGTGATTCCGAAAGAAAAAATCATTTGCGCCATCGCAAATTATGGCTATGACTGGGTGTCGAAACCGAAAAATGGGATCCTGCCCGCGGGAGAAAAAGATCATTCGGTGACCCCGCAGGACGCATGGTTGGCGGCTCGTGATTCCGAAGTCGACGTCACGTTCGACGACGATGCCATGAATCCGCGGTTCAGCTACCTCGACGAACGTAGTGTGCGTCACGACATTTGGTTTCTTGACGGGGTCACGGCCTTGAATCACATGCGCGCCGCGCAAAATCTCGGCATCCAGACGTTTGCGCTGTGGCGGCTGGGTGGCGAAGACCGGACGCTGTGGCGGGTATGGGACATGCCGGGCGATCCCACCGCGACCGATAAACTGCGCGATGTTCCACCGGGGCAGGATGTGGACATGGAAGGCCAGGGCGAGATTCTACGCATCGAAGCGCGCCCGACCCATGGCACGCGCGACCTCACGATCGACCCTGACAGCAAGCTGATTACAGACGAAGTTTTCCAAACCCTGCCCGAGCCCTACCGCGTGTCGCGCTACGGCTATAGTCCGGATCAGGTGGTGATCACGTTCGACGATGGTCCAGATCCGGAATGGACGCCAAAAATCCTCGATGAGCTCAAGAGCAAAAATGCGACGGCAACTTTTTTTCTGATTGGCATTCAGGCGGACAAATTCTCGGGGCTGGCTAAACGCATTTATGCGGAAGGCAACGCCGTCGGCAATCACACGTTTACCCACCCCGACGTCAGCAATATCTCCTCAGCCCACTTCAAGCTTGAACTAAATCTTACGGAACGGCTCTTCGGCAGCCTCATGGGAATCCGCACCACCCTGCTGCGGCCACCCTACGCGATCGACGAAGAGCCCGACACCGCAGACCAAGTGCGGCCGCTCGAGTTCGCACAGGACCTGGGATATACCACAGTGGGGAATCGCATTGATCCTGACGATTGGGAGAGCACGCCGCACCGGTCTGCCGAGCAGATCACCGCGTACGTGATGGCGCATCTGCCCCCCTGCCGTCCGGAAGATCTGCGTTGCGGCAACGTTGTGCTGCTGCATGATGGCGGCGGCAACCGCGCGGAAACCGTGCGCGCCCTGCCCATGATTATTGACGGCATTCGCGCCCGCGGATTAACTGTGGTGCCGGTCTACCAGTTGATTGGCAAGACCCGGGCGGACGTGATGCCTCCCTTGCCCACCGGCGAACTCTGGCTCGCTCGTCTCGACCGGCTGGGCTTTTGGATTTTTGACGCCGCGGTCACCGGAATCTCGTGGATATTTTTTCTCGGCGATTTGCTCATGACCGGACGCCTGATCTTCATCGGAACAGCGGCCGTCTACGATCGCGTGCGCGAAAAAATCCTGGGGCAACCGGCGGTGGTTGCATCGTACCGGCCGAAAGTCGCGGTCCTGATCCCGGCTTACAACGAAGAGAAAGTGATTGAGCGGACGGTGCGAGCCGTGCTGAACTCGGACTATCCCAACCTGCGCGTGATTGTCATCGATGATGGATCGAAGGATCGCACGCTCGAGGTGGCACGCGCCGCATTTGCTGAGGAGGAAGCGCGAGGCACTGTGCTTATTCTTGGCAAGCTGAACTCGGGCAAAGCCTCGGCTCTCAACTACGGCATTGAGCACATTGGCGATGCCGAACTTTTCGTGGGCATCGACGCCGATACCATCATCGCGCCCGATGCGATTTCTCGGCTTGTGCCACACTTTATCAATCCCAAGGTCGGAGCCATGGCGGGCAACGCCAAAGTCGGCAACCGCGTGAACCTGTGGACGCGCTGGCAGGCGCTGGAATACATCACCAGCCAGAATTTTGAGCGGCGCGCGCTCGATGTGCTAGGCGCGGTGAGCGTGGTGCCGGGAGCCATCGGAGCATGGCGGGTTTCGGCGGTGCGCGAGGCGGGCGGCTATCACGTCGATACCGTCGCTGAGGATGCCGACCTCACCATGGCGCTGTTGCGACGCGGTTATCGCGTGGAATACGAAGACATGGCTTTGGCTTTTACCGAAGCCCCGACCAACGCCAATGGCCTGATGCGCCAGCGTTTCCGCTGGTCATTCGGCATTCTGCAGGCGGTGTACAAGCATCGCGCGGTGTTCGCGCGCAAAGGGGTGCTGGGGTTGGTGGCGCTGCCGAACATCGTCATCTTCCAGATTCTGCTGCCGCTGGTTTCGCCGCTCATCGACATTATGTTTGCGGTAGGCACGATCTGGTATTACATCCAGAAACATTTTCACCCCGACTCCACCGACCCGGCAGACTTCCACAAGCTGGTCGCGTTTTTCTTCGCCTTCCTGGTCATCGACTTTCTGGCGTCGGCCATCGCGTTCGCGCTGGAACGCAGGCGTCCCGACGACAAAGAAGATATCTGGCTGCTCAGCCAGGTCTGGCTGCAGCGCTTCGCCTACCGGCAGTTGTTCTCGATTGTCCTTTTCAAGACGCTGAAGCGCGCGCTGGAAGGACGCAAGTTCGCCTGGGACAAACTGGAGCGTACGGCGGCGGTGAATTACATTCCGGCGGAAACCCGGGATTCCGTCAACGTGCGTTAACCGCCATTCTTCGTCGCGGCAAGGCGAGATGCTGACCATCTTCTGTATAATTTGCCGACTCCACCTCATTACAAATTCGGAACTCAGGAATTCAATCTGCGTGCTGATCAAGGTATTCAAAACTCGAGATTCTCTGGGTCAAGCCGCGGCCGAACAGGCAGCGGCGGCCATTCGCCGCGCCATTGCAGCCAAGGGCCAGGCCCGGATCGTCGCCGCGACCGGCACGTCGCAGGCCGCATTTCTAAACGCGTTAACTAAAACCAACGACATCCTGTGGGCGAAGGTGGAAGCTTTTCATCTCGACGAATACATTGGATTGCCCATCACCCATCCGGCAAGTTTTCGCAAGATACTGTTGGAGCAACTGATGCGAAAAGCCGGCATCGTCAACTATCACCTGCTCGACGGCGACGCGCCGGACCCCGACGAAGTAGTGCGCCGCGTGGGGAAGCAACTCGCGTCGTCGCCCGTCGACGTCGCATTTCTGGGCATTGGCGAGAATGGTCACATCGCGTTCAATGATCCACCCGCTGATTTCGCAACGGAAGATCCCTACATCCTCGTGGAACTCGACGAGGTTTGCCGCCGCCAGCAAGTTGGAGAAGGCTGGTTTGCCGAC
>Ga0265760_10000455_pt1 | contig 11573 bp, 11 predicted proteins | sample NZIome_2_FD_200831 | JGI IMG/M metagenome (GOLD analysis project Ga0265760, IMG submission 200831) | Metatranscriptome of rhizosphere microbial communities from Maridalen valley, Oslo, Norway - NZI1 (Metagenome Metatranscriptome) | ecosystem: Host-associated > Plants > Roots > Rhizosphere >...
GCGAGGTTGAGGGGTACCCGCCAGATCTATGAAAAGAAACGGGTTGCGGGTAAAATCTTGGAAACAAAGGAGTTGCATGGGGCTTAAAGGGGCAGAAGTTGCTTGGCATGGATCTGGAGGGGAGGGACAACTTACAGGCTCCTGGGTTAGTATGTTATATAGCTATAGTATGCTATATCTTTAAGTGAAGTCAAGGAAATAGTGAAGGAAAATTGAGGTGCAGTTCCAAAATGGGAATTGTGAAGTTGGGTTAGGTGGAAGCTTAGGGATCCAGGTGGTGGTGGAGCCCGCCCCTTGCAAAGCGCAAGGAGCGGGGCACCCCGGAGCTAGATTCACCGCAGCCGTGGAAAATCCCCGCCCAAGCGGAGCTTGGACGGGCCACCCTCGAGAGTGAATAAGGCTCCAAAGCTTCAGGGTGAATCTTAATAGTCCCCGTCTCTAATGCACCGAATGTGTGATCTCGAAGACGACGCCCCCGCCCTTGCCACCAAAAGCGGTCGTGCCGTACAGGTTTCCAGTTGCATCCAAGTGCAGGTCGGCTTGGGGAGTTGTCCCATGGAAGCCACTCGGGAGAAACCTATACAGAATTCTTTCCGTCCAACTGCCATTCGTTCCCGGCGATAGCTCGAAGACCGTGCCGGCACCCTCGGGAAGGTAATAATTGTGGAGCCCGCCTGCTGTCGTCGTGGAGTAAAGGTTTCCGGCTGCATCGAAACTGAGGCTGGCGGTTGGGTCTTGCCCATCGCGATCTCCTTTGAAACTGTACAGCACCTTCTCCGTCCATTTGCCGTGGTTGCGCGTCAACTCAAAGACCGTTCCCCGATGGTAAGTGCCACCTCCTGATGTAGTGGCGTATAGGTTCCCGCCTTTGTCGAAGATCAGCCCAGCCGCTGGCCCACCAAGGCCAAACTTGGGTTCGAAGATATGCAGTACCTTTTCGGTCCACTTGCTGTTGTTGGGTGTCAGCTCGTAAACAAGACCGCAGCCATTGTGGTAACAACCTGAGCTCCCACCAGACTCCGTCGTGCCGTATAAGTTTCCGGCACTGTCCAGGACCAGTCCGTTGGGGACCGCCCCGTTTCTACCGTTAAAGTTGTGGATCACCCGTTCTGTCCAGCTGCTGCCATTGGGTATTAACTCGAACACCGCGCCGTGTTGGTAAGTCCCCCCCAACCAGGTAGTGCCGTAAAGATTTCCATTCGCGTCGAGAATTACTCCACTCGGTAAGTTCCCGTCCGTTTTATCACATTTGAATCTGTGGAGCGTCTTTTGCGACCATTTGCCGTTGTAGTGGATCAATTCGAAAACAGTCCCACAAAACGAGGCCCCCCCTCCTGAATGAGTTGTACCGTATAAGTTGCCGGAATTGTCCATCGCGAGATCGCCCGTCGGGCCCTCTCCGTCATCCTTGTTGGTGAAACTGTACAGCACGGTCTCTTTCCATGTGCCACCGGCGGGTGTTAGCTCGAAGATCTCTCCATAACCGAGCTGGCCACCACCTCCTGTAGTTCCGTACAGGTTTCCGTCTGCGTCAAAGATCACGCCTGTGTCCGCGTGCATTCCGTTACTGCAGTTGTTGTGCACACAGAAGCTAAACAAGACCTTGTACGAACTCCCGGCAAAGGCGGGAGATGCCGCACCCAGGAATCCAAAAAACAAAACGAAAGCGATGGCTCTATTGTTCGGCATAGTGCGTCAGATCGAGGTCGGGGACCCCGATCTTCCTCCTTTCAGAATTTGCCCCCGGCGGGAACAAATCGCATCATGGCTTTGCTCCGTGGGCGACCAGAGTAAAAAAACTTGAATTTCGCCGCAGTCGCTGATCCCCAGAAGCAATTTGCCACTCAAGCCTTACGGATCATGTGTGAAACTCGGCTTGGTAAATCAGTTGGCTGCGAGTGCAGCCGCCGCTGATTCTTTGCGTCGCCAGATCGACAATCCTGGCGTTCCTAGCGCCAACGCGCCCAAGGTAACTGGTTCGGGAGTGCGGCTGCTGAGGGCTGCTGTTGGTTCGGCGTCGTCCGGTCCTTTCGTCGCACCGGTGATGATTGACTTGCCGGGGACCGTTTCGTAGGCGTAGCCGGTCAGCGTACCCGAGACGTCCGGGACGTACCAATGCACGTTGAGCCGCGCCCAGCCATAGTGAACCTTTCCCTTGATGAAGAATTTCAGCCCAAGATATCGGTGCTGCACGTTTGCCCAAGGACCACCGTGCTGCGTTGTGCCGCCATAGAACCACGTGGCCATGAAAGCTTGGGCCGGTAAGAACTTTCCTTTGGGCCCCACGCGGACACCCGCAGGGAGGGCAGATGCACCAGCGGTTGATTTTCCCCAGATTCGGTTAGTCGGCTTCGCGGGAAAAATCGATAAACGGTTAAAAAACGGGCTTGGCGGGTTTTTCCCGGCCGATGTTCTTCCGCCCGGCTGTCCGGGGCAGTACCGGTAGTTCGTGGCGACGCAGAATTCGAAATCAGTGATTCCGTCGTGGTTGAGATCGAGGTTCAACTTTCCCACTCTTCCCCCGATCTGCGCATTCGCCGGTGTGTAAACGATCTTCGCCTCAGAAGGCTGCGCCAATGCGAGCATTCCCACTCCGGCAGCGGCTGCTGCGACGGCGTACATGGTGAGCTGCTGATGGGTCGAATCAGAAAGGTCGGCTGTCCTACGTGGGCGGGAATGGCGGTTCATAGGTGCTCTCCCGGAATGCTGCAATTCTTAAGTGACGTTATCACGATAATAGCGCCAACCATCAATCTAGATGAAGATCAGTTGCTTTGCTGTGTCTTGGCCGCTGGCTCCTCACGCCGCCAGATCGACAGCCCTGGCGCTCCTAGCGCCAACGCGCCCAGGGTAGCTGGTTCGGGAGTGTGGCTGCTGAGAGCTGCTGTTGGTTCGGCGTCGTCTGGTCCCTTAGTCGCGCCTGCGATAATCGCTTTGCCGGGGATGGTTTCGAAAGCGTAACCGGTCAACAGGGCGGTAAAGCCTCGGTCGAACGACACGTTCAAGCGGGCCCAGCCGAAATGAATTCTGCCGTTGATCTGAAATTTAAAGCCGAGGTAGCGATTCTTGACTCCCTTTCCACCGTTTGCCCATAGACCTTCGAAACGACCGTGCGTACCGGGACTAGAAAACCACTCCGCCATGTTGAGCGCTGACCGCGAGAAGTGACCACGTCCCCCTATGCGAACTCCGGCGCGAAGGGCAGAGGCCAGATCATGCTCACCCGACATCTCGTTTCCAGTCCTCGCAGGGCCAACCGAAACACCCGCGGCGCACGAGTCAGCGTGGCACTGAAGGGAATAGTTAAAGAGCACGAAATCGTTTATCCCATCATGGTTCAGATCCAGAAAAAAATCGGTATTGAGGGGGATTTTCAGATGCGCGGGGGTGTAAACAATCTTTGCTTCAGACGGCGACGCTAGGGCAAGCACTCCCACGCTCGCCGCGCTTGCGGCAAATGCATACATGCTGAGCTGCTGGTGGAATGACTCGGAAAGATTTGCTGTCTTACGGGGCAGGGGTGAAGCTTTCATGGGACAAGTCCTCCGCGCGGATGACAATCCTCCATCGGTCCGAAGCGAAAGTCAATACCGTGATTTACCTATTTTCTCCCCAACGCCAGCCCCCGGTCTGCGAGTGGAACAAGAAGCAGAAGGTCGACTGACGAAATCGGGCCATAGCACTTATCGAGAATTGCCGGTTCGGTCCAATCACGGCGTGCGATGGCGATCTTACGTCAGCGATCTGTGACGGCTGGTTGCACCCAAGAAGATCACTTACAAAACGCGCTCATTGGTGTGGCATTCATGTTGAAAGTTCAATAACATTTGGCCCGTTAGGATCGAATCGCTCCCCGGTGACTTGCTGGAGCAACAGGTAGCAGAATGAGGAGATCGGGCACGATCGTATTCTGAAACCTATGCAACAACTCGGAGTGCTTGCCCTGGTCGTCCTCCTTGGTGCGCACGCGCTGGGCCAGGGAACGGCGAGCGGTGCGCCGCCTAATCCTGCTGATGCCGCGAGGAACCCGTGGGCCTATAACCTTACTGTCGATGGCTACATCATTCCGAACAGTCAGTCCTACGTGGATCCAGTTTTCATGGCGAACCGCGGCTGGCTGCACCTGGAAGCACGCTACAACTACGAGAACCTGAGGACGGGGTCGTTGTGGGTTGGCTATAACTTCAGCGCCGGCAAAAAGCTGGTATTGAACGTCACGCCGATGATCGGCGGAGTTTTCGGAAGAACCACGGGGATCGCGCCCGGTTGCGAGGCTTCGCTGACCTATAAGAAGGTCCTGCTGTCGATCTCGAATGAATATGTATTCGATACCACGCGCAAATCTGGAAGCTTTTACTACGCCTGGCCGGAACTTACGTACTCGCCGCTAACGTGGTTTCGTGTGGGCCTGGTGGCCGAGCGCACGAAAGCTTTTCACACCAGTCTCGATGTGCAGCGCGGGGTGCTGGTCGGCGTGTCCCATAAGAAGTGGGAATTCACGACGTACATTTTTAATGCGGGCTTTACCGATCCGACGGTAGTGCTTGAGGCGGGGGTTAATTTTTGAGTGCGGGAAACCCTATCTTGACTTATCGGCGGTTCGCAAGGAGTGGGCCACCCGGCGGTTGGTATCTCCTTACGCTATCGCCAGCTCATTATTCGAAGCATCTGCCTTAGGGGCAGGAAAAGTGATTGCGATGGTTGTTCCACCAGCGTTTGTTGCAATCGTCAGATTCCCGCCGAGATGGAGAATGCGTTCCCGCATTCCCCGAAATCCTGCGCCCATCGCGGCATGATCCGGAACGCTCAACCGCTTGTCCGCGGTTAGAACTTTCCCTCGATCCTGAACTTCGAGCCGTACCTCAGCAGAAGATTGCAACAGACGAACTGTGACCTTCGGGCGACCGGAGTGTCGATGCACATTGGTAAGGCATTCTTGAACGACTCTAAAGATGGCAACGTCCAGCTCGGCATTCAGCGGTTCAAAGCCGGGGTCGCGTTCCAGAGTCGCGGCAATGCCGGTGCGCTGTCTGAAGCCTTCGACATACCATTCGAGCGCCGTCCAAAGCCCTAGTTCGTCCAATAAAAGGGGATGCAACAAATGGGAAATGGCGCAAAGCTCGCTATTCACATTCTGCAAGAGCCCATAGCTCTCGGAAAGAAGTCGCGTTTGTTCCCGGGTCAGATTGGCGGACGCTTTGAGTTGTCCCAAATTCAGGATCAATGCGACGATCGTCTGCCCGGCACTGTCGTGCAGTTCGCGTGCAATCCTCCGTCGTTCTTCATCCTGGAGTTTCATGAGTTCCGCGTTCAGCTGGCGGGCAGCGTCGGCCGCCTTGCGATCGGTGATATCGCGGTTTATTTCGAGCCAGCCGGTGAGATTGCCGTGTGCGTCTCTCACCGATGTCCAACGGCTGGCCACGGTGACTTGGGTGCCATCCCGCCTTGTATGGACGAGCTCTCCTTGCCAACCGCCTTGCTCACGCTGCCGGGCGATTTCGGCGAATGGGACGGGAAAAACGGTATGCAACAAGTCGTGCGCAGACTTGCCAATGGCCTCTGCCGCCGCCCATCCGTAGAGGCGTTCGGCGCCTTTGTTCCAATAGGTAATGGTCTCCTCGGAGCCGCCAACAAAGATGGCATCATTGGCGGCGTCCAACCACTCGGCTTGCGCTTTTACTGTAGCTGCTTCCAGTGAAAGCTTTTGATTCGCGACGTTGAGCGCCGCAGTACGCTCCTGGACTCGGCTCTCAAGCTGCGCTTGTGCCCTCCGTAACTCATCTTCGATTCGGCTGCGCTCACTCGCCTCTTGTTCCGATCGAGCCTTGGATCTGCGGTTCGCCTCTCCCAGGGCAATGATCAAGATCGACAGCAGCGAAAACAGCACCATCCCGGAGATTTCAGTCTTGGGATTCTGGAGCACGAATGAATGTGAGTATGGAAGAAACCAATACCAAACTCCGAGCACGCTGATGAGCGTGCAGACCACGGACGGGCCAACGCCGTAATACCAGGCCGACAAAACGATAGCCGCCCAGGCTGTGAGATAAGGGTTATCGGCTCCAAGCAAGGGTGACAGGATCTTCCGCAGCAGTAGTGCAGCCAGCGCGGAGAGAATCGCCAGAATATAAGGTCGTGCACCCGGAGTGATCCTGCGCGTCATCAAGTAGTGTGCTTTCGGATCGACGGATTACAGATCGGTATTAGAGTTGCCCCACCCTAGGTTATAAGGTGCGGCGGCCTCGGGAGCATCGGGTGTTCACTGTACTTGAGGAGGCGGCAACACCTTGCTTTCGCCATAAATGGCGAGGTGGAGTCAACTTACTTTTTGAAGAGATTCTCGAATGCTGTGCGGGCATCCGTGGGGCGGGCTGAGCTTGGCGTCGAGGTTTCCTTTTCTACCCGGACGCGCATGGAATAGAACGTACATTGATTGCGCTCGTCCTTGCGCGCGATCCGCGCGGGAATGGGTTGGGTGCATTCGAAGCGGCTCGATGTATCGAAGTACGTGCACTGGCGGCAGGAGTGGAGTTCGAAGCCGCACTTCGGACAAGTTCCAATGGGCTCTGTAATCGAAGTCAGCAGAGTGCCACATTGCGCGCAACGCGAAACCGTGTGCGTGCCCGGCATCTGCAGGGCGCGCGGGCCGAAGGTTTCTTTCTTAACGGGCCTTTCAGTGGATTGCTTTTGGCGCTCTTCGTCTCTGCCCCGGTCCTGATAGCCGTGTTGGCGATACTTCTGTGACATGCGCGTTCCTCTGCCGCAAGCGGCTATTGTCTCGCTTCGAGGGAAAGTCCACAAGTACGTTTGGGTGGATATCTTGTGCGATTGCGGCCAGCAGCGCCTGAAGGCGCGATTGATGTTGTGGCAGTTGCGGCATCGCTGAAGCGATGCCCTGATACGAATCGAGCAGGTTCTGGTGTGCGCGGCTTTGGAATGATGGCCCGAGAACATGACCAAATAATTCCACGATGGCCGCGAGTGGGGCAAAGCGCATCTCAATGAATCGAGTCACCATGGCAGAGCCACTGCGAGCCCTCAAGCTCGACGGTTGCAAATGGCAACAATCTGGCTCGAATTGTATTTCGCGAATGTGGGTGCTACCATCCGATTAGCACGAGAGAGTGGGAGGGTTGGTTTATGTCGGACAATAACAGCAATAGTTTGCTTTGGTTCCTGGCAGGATTAGGGATCGGCGCCGCCGCCGGGGTTCTGTATGCTCCACGTTCCGGCGACGAAACCAGGCAGGCGATACGCTCCCGAGCCGAAGACGGTCGCGAGTTCGTGCGTGATCGTGCCCGGCAGGCGCGCGAGCAAGCCGCCACTTGGGCCGATCGCGGCCGCGAGGTTCTGAGTCAGCAGAAGGAGCAGTTCCGCTCAGCGTATGAAGCGGGAAGGCAGGCGTACCAGGAAGCAACGGCTGCCGAGGGTGGCGGGCCACAGAATCCCTGATTCATGAATTCTCCGCCGCGCTGTGCTTTTGCGCCGTAAAGCGGAGGAAGGCTTATGGACTATCTACCTATTTTCATCGGCTGTACTGCGGCGGCTGTGGTTATACAGGCCGGAATTCTGGTGGCCATGTACCTAGCCTTACGGCAAAGCGCGGCGCGCATGGAAACGCTGGCCACGGAGGTCAGGACCAAAGTTCTGCCTGCGGCCGAGACCGTGCACTCCATGCTGGTGCAGTTTCGTCCGCATCTTGAGACTCTGGTCACGAACGTGAGCGAGTCGAGCACCGTGGTTCGTGCCCAAATCGAGCGCCTCGATGCCACCGTCAATGATGCCATCGATCGCACGCGATTACAGGTGATCCGGGCTGACGAATTGTTGAGTCGCACCTTGGATCGAGTCGAGAGCACGACCGATATGGTCCATAAAACGGTGGTTTCGCCGGTTCGACAGTTGTCGGGACTGGTCCAGGGAATCACATCGGGGCTGGATTTCCTGCTCGGCGGAAGACGCAAGCGGAATGGCGTTCCGGTGCCGCAGGACGAAATGTTTATTTAGTAGTGCGTGGAGAATCGAAAAGGCAGCGCGTTCGCATTTGGTAAAAACTCTTGGCGTTGGAGTTTTGAAAGGGCACGGCTTTGTAGCCGTGCCTTAAGTCTTTGTAGGCGATATACGGCGCGTCTGAAGCCGCGCCCTTCAAGGCCGCCGCCGCTGATTTCGACGTTTTTCGGCAAGCCGTTTCACGTCGACTTTTTGTTTATCTTCTTTCCTACGAGATGACGCGCAGAATCATCTGGGTTCCGGTGTCCAGCTTCACGTTGTGCTTCGGAGAACTCAGTAGCGAATCCTGCGCGGCTCCTGTACTCAGCGATAAGCCGGACATTCCTACCACGCCTTGGGCGTTGGGAGTCAGGCGTCCATTGATAGCCGCACTTTGCCCCGAACTCTGCACCGGACTCTGGCTCGCGTCCTGGGTCGCAGGGGCCGGGTTGCTCGCATTTCCAGGCATGGTGCCGCCCGGGTTGGGCGTGGTTCCTCCGTAAGCTCCGCGTCCCGGGGAAGACATTGGGGACATGCCGCCTGAGTTCGCCGGTGCGCCCATGTTGTCGTTGACGGACGCGGCATTTGATTCCGGTGCGCCAAGCGCTTGAATGGATGCTTTGAGCGGTACTTCAGTCCCATTTTTCAGGACGATTTTGTCGAAGGCAATTCCCAGCGTCGATGCGGACTCACCTTGATGCGGCGATGCCTCAGCGACGTGGCCCAACACTTTAGATCCCTTGGGCGCGAGCACTTCGTTTTTGTCTGATAGGAAATCGTCGATGGTCTTGGCCATGACCTCGTCGCCGACTTTGGCCTTCTTGGCATCGACCGACTTGGCGAGCTCAACCCGAATGATTGTTCCCGGCGCGAGGCGGAAGGCAGTGTTTTGCGACTCCGATGTGGCGCTGGGCTGGGCTGGATTTTGAGCGAGAGAAAGACCCGTCAGCAGAACCGAGATCAGTGCGAAAAGAAGTTTGTTCATTGTTTGTTCCTTTCTTACTAATCAAGAAGCGCATAGCTTGGTAAGGGTTTTCTCTGGACTGAGTTTTTTTCGAGGCTAGGAATTGCCTGGGGGTGTTCCGAGGGCTGCTTAGTATTAGATTTTCGTGGGGAAATGTCGAGGGTTGCGCGGTCTCAAGCGATCCAGCCGCCTCCGACCACGACATCGTTGTCATAGAAGACGGCGGCTTGACCCGGTGTGATGGCGCGCTGCGGCTCGTCGAACGTTACCAGCACTTCGTCACTGCTCGCCTTTTCTAAGACCGCGGGAGCACCCTCGTGACGATGACGGATCTTCACGTGAACGCGCATCGGCTCGCGCAGATCGTCGACGGATACCAGATTTACCCGGCGCGCGCGCAGGGTTCGCGAGTACAGTTCTTCCTGGTTGCCGACCACGACCTGACGCTGGTCGCCGTTAATCTGAATGACGTACAGCGGCGAGCCTGTGGCCACGCCCAAACCCTTGCGCTGGCCCACGGTGAAGTTGTGGATGCCGTTGTGCTCGCCGATCACTTGTCCGTCGGTGGTCACGAGTTCGCCTGCGGTATCGGGCAGAGAGTCGCCCCGCTCGGCCAGGTAGGCATCGAGAAACTTTTTGTAATCGCCTCCAGGGACAAAGCAGATTTCCTGAGAATCTGGCTTCGCGGCGAGGGCGAGGCCGTGATGGCGGGCCAGGTCGCGAACCTGCGGCTTGGTCAGTTCTCCGAGAGGAAACAGGGTGCGGCTGAGCTGATCCTGCGTAAGGCCGAACAGGAAATAGGTTTGGTCCTTGGATGAGTCAGCCGGACGCTTCAGCAGCCAGCGTCCGCGCTTCTCATCAAACTCAACGCGAGCGTAGTGGCCGGTCGCCAGCGCTTCCGCGCCAATCTGCTGCGCCACAATTAATAACTGATCAAACTTCAAGTGGTTGTTGCAAAGGCTGCAAGGGATGGGGGTGCGTCCCGACAGATATTCCTCGACGAAAGGCTGCACTACATCGCGCTCGAAGCGGTCTTCGTGATTGACCACGTAATAAGGGATGCCCAGAGTCTCGGCGACACGGCGCGCATCGTAGACGTCGTCGAGCGAGCAGCAGCGGCCTTGGACCGCCTCGGGCATACCGGGGTGCCCTGCCAGGCGGCGCTGATTCCAGAGCTGCATGGTCAGGCCGACGACGTCGTGTCCTTCTGCGCGCAGCATGGCGGCGACGGTCGAGGAGTCGACTCCGCCTGACATGGCTACGGCGATGGTTTTGTTTTGCGGCATCAGATTTCAGGGCTAGCTGTCAGCTGTCAGCTGTTCAGCTTTCAGCCATCAGCTGTCAGCAAGAAACTTGTTCTGGAGGACTAAGCTGAGAGCTGATCGCTAAGAGCTGACGGCTGTTCTATTGTAAACCGGCGAGAGCTCACGTAGGCGGGCTACGGTTTGGGGGACGAGGTCGAGGGCGAATTGAATGTCATCGGGCGTGTTTTGTTTGCCCAGGCTGAAGCGGAGGCTGGCGCGGGCTATCTCTGGCGGCAAGCCCATGGCGGTGAGCACGTGGGAGGGCTCGATTGCTCCTGACGAGCAGGCGGCTCCGGTTGAAACCGCGAGGCCCTTCAAATCGAGCGCGATGACCAGCGCCTCTCCCTCGATGTAGTCGAAGTGAATGTTTGTCGTGTTCGGAACGCGGGGAGCGCCTTCTCCGTTTACGCCTGTGGCGTCTATCTCGGAAAGAATTGTCTGCTCGATGCGATCGCGCATGGCCGCCATCTGTGCGAGGTCGCCTCGCTCCAACGCTTCTCTGGCGAGTTCCGCTGCCTTGCCGAGACCGATGATCCCGGGAACATTCTCCGTTCCAGCGCGGCGCGATCGCTCGTGGCTCCCACCATAAAACATTGGCTGAAGGACGGTTCCCTTGCCCACGTAGATTGCGCCCACGCCTTGTGGAGCGTGCAGTTTGTGTCCGGAGATCGAGAGCAGGTCGCAGCCGAGACGCTTTACGTCGATCGGCACCTTCCCTGCCGCCTGTACTGCGTCGGTGTGAAAATAAACGTCAGCTTCGGCGGCGATCTTGCCAATCTCCTCGACGGGTTGCAGGACGCCGGTTTCGTTGTTCGCCATCATGATGGTGATGAGCCTGGTGTTCGGGCGCAAGGCGCGGCGGACGTCGTCGGGATCAACCAGGCCGCGTCCATCCACGGGAACGTAGCTGACTTCGCATCCCATCGCTTCCAAATGCTTGCACGAGTTCAGGACCGCATGATGCTCGATGGTTGAACTGATTATGTGGTCTCCGGCGCGGGTCAATCCGGAGATAGCGAGGTTATCGCCCTCGGTGCCGCCGCTGGTGAAGACGACTTCGGAGGGCCGGCATCCGAGCAGCGCCGCCAACGATTCGCGGGCACGCTCGACTGCCGCTCGCGTCTCCTGCCCGTGATGGTGGATGGAAGACGCGTTGCCGAACTGCTCCGCGAAGTAGGGGCGCATCGCCTCGAGAACCTCGGGCAACACTGGGGTGGTGGCGTTGTTATCGAGATAGACCCGGCGCATGGAATTCCTGCTTTTATTCTACGCCCGCGACGATGTTCATACTCCAAATCAACTTATGGCCACGCGAC
>Ga0265760_10000457_pt1 | contig 11533 bp, 13 predicted proteins | sample NZIome_2_FD_200831 | JGI IMG/M metagenome (GOLD analysis project Ga0265760, IMG submission 200831) | Metatranscriptome of rhizosphere microbial communities from Maridalen valley, Oslo, Norway - NZI1 (Metagenome Metatranscriptome) | ecosystem: Host-associated > Plants > Roots > Rhizosphere >...
CTGAATCTTATGATTGGAAACAGACAACCCATCACGACCGTGCTGGTTGGAATGAACGTTGCCGTGTATGCGGTGATGGCGCTAACGGGCGTTTCTCCGGTGAGCCCGACCTCGGTGCAACTGCTGCGGTGGGGAGCGAACTGGGGGCCGCTCTCGCTGGGCGCGGAGCCGTGGCGCATGCTGGCTTCCAATTACGTTCATGCTGGAATCATCCACATTGCGCTAAATATGTGGTGCTTGTGGAATCTCGGGTTTCTGGCGGAGCGAGTCTTCGATCCCTGGACCTACGTGATGATTTACACGGCGTCTGGACTTGCTGGCAGCTTAGGGAGCCTGTGGTGGCATCCGATGGCGGTCGGGGTGGGAGCCTCGGGAGCAATTTTCGGATTGGCTGGAGCTTTAATCGCGGCTCTTTATCTCGGCCATTTGCCGATTTCCAGGCCAGCCATTAAGGGCACCCTGAGAAGCTTGCTCAGCTTCGCCGGATACAATTTGTTCTTCGGTGCAGTGGCCACGGGCATCGACAATTCAGCTCACATTGGCGGGCTGTTGGCGGGCCTGGCGCTGGGGGCGGTTCTGGCTAAACATCTTATGGCTCCGCCGGAAATCCGCGATGGCTGGCGGAACGGCGTTTTTATCGTGACGGCGATCGTTTTGCTTTCAGCGTTTGTGCTGGTGAAGCATGTGAGCGGAAACCTGGCGCCACGATAACGGCGACATTTTTCCGAAGCGCACACAGGGCTCCGCCGTACGAGCTTTTTATTCAGTCCCATCTTCCGGATCGTCATCCGTCACGACCTCTACGGTGTGGCCGCGCAGTGCGAAAGTGAGTTTTTGATCGGCTTTGGAGACGAAGCTTACACGTGTTGGCCCGCGTTGCCAGGTTGGCGGCGCGCATTCCTGTTCGGACCTGTCGTCGCCGGTGGCTTCGCCCAGCGGCTTTTTCAGGATGGGCTTGCGGCGGGCAAGTTGCATCACGATGGCCGAGAGTTTGCGGCCGTCGTCTGAAATTCCGCAGTAGGCAACGTAGTCGCGGTACCAACTGGCCGAGGAGGAGTCCGGATCAAACTCGGGCAGGCTGGCCTGCGCGATGTGCCCGGTGTTCCGGTCAACCACCAGCCATCCGCCGCGTTGCCAGCTCCAGCGTGGGGTCGAGGCATTTTCCTGGGGCAACACATCGTTCACGCGAACCATGCGCCGCACCACGAACAGTTGTTCGGTCACCTCATGCGGAATGCCGAAAGTAAATTCTTTCACTCGGCCATCCACATACAGCGGCTTGACCTTCAAGTCTTCAGAGCGGCCTTGATCGGGACCGCTGTCCGTCTTAATCGTCATCCATTTACCGAAAGTGATGACGTGCGGTTTGGAGACAGCGAGAGCAGTTGGCACGATAAGAAAAAAAAAGGCCGCGATGCGAAAAAGAAAGCGCATGCAGTGAGGCTAAGCAGCGGTGGGGTCTTAAGGCAAGGTCAGATCGCACACTTTGCCGCGACTTTCCCAAAACGGCATGTCCAACAGCTGGACAGGTATTCGCAGGAGCAACAAGACGGACTGCATGGGCTGCCGCCAAATCCGTTACAATTGACAAAGCGTTTTGCCAATCGTAGCGATGAGCCCTCCCCATAAATTCCGGACATCTCCGTCCAGCCATTCTCCGTCTTACAAGGAGATGGGAGAACTTTCGCCGCGTCGCGCGCCCCGGGTGCTGGTCGTCGATGATAATCCGGACACCATGATGCTGATGCGCGAACTGCTGGGCACTCGCGGCTACCAGGTGGTTGGAGTTCCGGACGCAGCCCAGGCGGAAAGCGAAATTCGACGGGAGCTACCCGATCTGATTCTGTCCGATGTGGTCATGCCCGGTAAATCGGGTTACGAACTGTGCCGCGAGGTCAAGGATAACCCTGCGACCCGGCTGATTCCGTTCGTCCTGATCACTGGGCTCAGCGATCGCGAGGACAAACTGCGGGGAATCGAGGCCGGCGCCGACGACTTTCTCAACAAGCCTATTTTTTCCGAAGAGTTGTTTGCCCGGGTCAAGTCGCTGCTGAAACTGAAAGAGTTCACTGACGAACTGGAAACCGCGGAATCGGTGCTGTGCACCTTGGGGCTGAGCGTGGAAAGTCGCGATCCTTATACCGAGGGTCATTGTGAGCGGTTGGCCGAGAACGCCAGCAATCTGGGCCGGCATCTTGGCTTGAGTGCGGAATCGATTGTGGCTTTGCGCCGGGGCGGGTACTTGCATGACCTGGGCAAGATCGCCGTTCCCGATGAAATTCTGAAGAAGGGAAAGAACCTGACCGAGGAAGAATGGACCATCATGAAGCAGCATCCGGTAACCGGCGAAAACATTTGCCGGCCGTTGAAGTCGCTGCGGCTGGTGCTGCCCATTATCCGCAATCATCATGAACACTCGGACTGCAGCGGCTATCCGGATGGGCTGCAGAAAGCCGAAATTCCCCTGCTGCCGCGAGTCCTGCAGGTGGCGGACGTATACGATGCCTTGCGTACCGCGCGGCCTTACAAACCGGCGCTCAGCCATGAGCACGCTGCTTTCACCATGCGCCAGGAAGCTCGCGGCGGGTTGTGGGATGAAGAACTGATAGCGGAGTTCTTGTCCATGCTGGATAAGCAGCGGAGAGTAGCGTAGAGGCTGTCCAGCTATCAGCTTTCGGAAATTGGCTTTAAGCCGCTGTCGACATTTCTTGTTCCCGCGAGTTTTCGCCCGGAGGCGGCGATCCTTGAGATTAGCTTAACTGATAGCTGAAAGCTGATGGCTTACACTTGGACCCTGCCACATACAGCATTATCTTACCGGCCTACAACGAAAGCGCACGCATCGCGGCCACGCTCGACAAGATTCTTGCGTATGGCACTCAACGCGGATGGAACCTTGAAGTCATCGTGGTCAACGACGGATCGAGTGACGGCACGGCAGAACTCGTTCGCGGCTATGCGCGCAAGCACAGCGCGCTGCGACTGCTGGAGAATCCCGGGAATCGGGGTAAGGGATACAGCGTCCGCAACGGAATGCTGCACGCGAAGGGAGACATCTTGCTGTTCAGCGATGCCGATCTGTCTTCGCCGATAGAGGAAGCCGACAAGCTGTTTGCGGCGATGGCCCAAGGCGCCGAGATCGCCATCGGTTCGCGCTGGGTCGATCGGCGGTTGCAGATTCGGAGGCAGCCACTGCATCGCCGGCTTTTTGGACGAATCTTCAATCTGGCTTTGCGAATCATTTTAGGTTTGCAGTTCAAAGATACGCAGTGTGGCTTCAAGGCTTTCACCCGGCGCAGTGCGCAAACCATTTTTCCATTGCAGAAAATTGAACGCTGGGGATTTGATCCGGAGGTGCTCTACTTGGCTAAGCAGTTCGGGTTTGCCGTCCGCGAGGTCCCGGTGGCATGGTCGCATCGCGAAGGAACCCGGATTAATCCTTTGCGCGACGGCATCCGCATGTTCGGTGAATTACTTCGGGTCCGCTGGTACGCGTTGAAAGGGAATTACGCTCCAGCAAATGTCGTTTCGGAGCGGCTCTAGTACCGTGGCCGGGGGACGAGTAGCGACGGCATCTTGCCGGCTGTCCCGAGCGCGTCTCGCGCTCCGAGGGTGTTCGAAAAAGTCGGGAAACGAGAATGGAGCGTCGCGACTTCCTGAAGAATGCAGGGCTGGTGGTCGCGGGCCTTGCTTCGCATAAGTTGTTTGCCGGAGAGAAGAGCCAAGCTCCTGAAGCAAAGGCGGATTTCACCCTTCGAATCGCTCCGGTTTCCTTTCACATCAGTCCCGACAAAACAATTCACACGTTTGGATATAACGGCCAGGTTCCCGGCCCTCTGCTGCGAATGAAGGAAGGCGTTCCGGTTACGGTCGATGTCTTCAACGATACCGATCACGAAGAGATTGTTCACTGGCATGGCCAGATGATTTCGGTGGCGGCAGACGGGGCGACGGAGGAGGGCACTCCTGCCGTTCCGCCGCACGGGCATCGACGGTACAACTTCACTCCTAAACCTAGCGGCACGCGCTGGTATCACAGCCACGCGTATGCCGGAAAAGATCTTCATCGCAGCCTTTATACCGGTCAGTTCGGCTTCGTTTACATCGAGCCTAAGAATGATCCTGGACGATTTGACCGCGAGGTCTTTCTGGCGATGCATCAGTGGGAACCTTATTACAGTGCCTCGATGGAGGAATCGGACGAGGGCAGTGCGCCTCCGCCGGCCAACAACGGGCTCGAAGTCGGTTATCGGGCTTTCTCGTTTAACGACAAAGCCCTCGGACATGGGGAACCGGTCGCGGTTCGCAAAGGGGATCGCGTCCTGTTTCATTTTCTGAATTCAAGCGCGACCGAAACGGTGAATGTGGCGTTGCCCGCTCATCAATTTGAAGTTGTGGCGCTCGATGGCAACCCGGTGCCGAAACCGCAGACGGTGAAAATCCTCCAGATCGGCGCGGCTGAACGTGTCGATGCCATCGTGAGCATGGACTCGCCCGGCGTCTGGATTCTCGGAACCACGGACGACGAAGATCGTAAGCATGGCTTTGGTGTGGTCGTGGAATATTCCGATAAGAAAGGCGCTCCGCAGTGGACGAAACCAGAAAAGCAGCCATGGGACTACACGCTTTTCGGACACGAGACCCCCGTTGCAGCGCCCGATGGCCAATTCGATCTTGTCTTTAAAAAAATCCCCGGTGGTCACGGAGGCTTCAATCGTTGGACGATCAACGGGAAGTCTTATCCAAATACCGATCCACTCATGGTGCATGCCGGCAAACGCTATCGCATGATCTTTCGGAATGAGAGCGACGATGCCCACCCCGTACACCTGCATCGCCACAGTTTCGAATTGACCAAGGTGTACGGCAAGGTCACATCCGGCATTTTGAAGGATACGGTGGTCGTCAACGCGAATAAGATCATTGAGGTGGACTTCACGGCGGATAATCCTGGCAACACGCTTTTTCACTGCCATCAGCAGCTGCACATGGATTTTGGTTTCATGACTCTGCTGAAATACGCCTGAGGCGGTCATGCCAAATCTCATGCTTAGAACGAATGCTCCAGACGCCACGATTCTGATCCGTCTGCTGGTAGGCGCTGTTTTTTTCTCGGAAGGTATTCAAAAGTTCCTGTTTCCTGCAGCTCTAGGCGTAGGACGCTTTATAAAAATCGGGATTCCCGCGCCACAATTTTTCGCGCCCTTTGTAGGGGTTGTTGAAATAGTCTGCGGAGCGCTCTTAATCGTCGGTTTGTTTACGCGACTGGCCACGATTCCGCTGATCATCGACATCAGCGTTGCCATAGTTACGACCAAGATTCCGATGTTGTCGAAGTCGGGGTTTTGGAGCATGGCGCATGAAGCGCGCACAGACTACTGCATGCTTCTCGGCCTGGTATTTCTCCTCCTGGTCGGAAGCGGGCCTTTCTCGATAGATCAACGCTTAGACACTTCCAGCTAGGCGGCGTGAAACGCAGTTCGGGCTGCGATGTTCCGGCGGAATGAAAGCAAGGCATCGTCGAGCGTAGGGTGAACATCGAAAACCGACATCAGATTAGTGAGCTCAAGTAACTGTCGAACCCGTGGATTGGCGCCAGCCAGTTTCAGCGAGCACCCACTCGCGCGAATCCACATGTGCACGACCACCAACTCGCCGAGGCCGGCGCTGTCAATAACCTCTACCCCGCTGAGCTCGACTACGACCCGCCGGGCATTGGGAAGAAGCCCGGCTATTTTTTGGGAAAATGCCGTGGCTTCGTCGCGATAGGTAAAGCGGCCCCTGCAGTAAAGAACCGTGACATCATCGATTGCGCGGGTCTCCAAATCTAACTTCAAAATTACTCCTTATCCGGACTGCAGAAAGCCTGGCGCTTGCTGTAGTCTCCCGGTGTGATGTTTTGGTTATTGTGGCAATGATATTTGTTTGACGCTTGTGAAGTGGTCGCAGGACTGTGAAAATCCAGTTAAATGTTTGGGTCGCCCAAAACGACGGGCCTCTGCTACATCCCTATTTTGGAAGGCGTGATCGGACACTCTAACTTGGGAGCACCGCGAATCAAACGGCAGTTTCAATTTGAGTTAGAGCAACCGCGCGGGTGGCGCATTGCTCCAAAATCTCGGGTACTTCGAACAGGGCCCGATTCGAATATGAGCTGGCATTGAGGCGGAGTTGATCGAAAGTCGAACTCTGAAGTAAACGCTGAACCGTAGGCGCAATTTCTCGAAAGCTCGTCATAACGATTCCGAAACCCTTATCCGTCAGCCATTCTGCGTTATACCGCTCTTGCGGCAGCGTCCTGGCGTTGCATTCCACGATGACCGGCAAGTGGAACTGCAAGGCTTCGCTAATTGAGCCTGGGCCCGGCTTCCCAATAAAGAAGTCCGCCAATGCCATGTAGGACTCGACGTTGGCTGTAAATTCTTGAACCAGGATCGGCTTTTTCGTTTTCAAGCTTCTGAGCTGAGTGGCGAGCTCATGGTTATGTCCGCACAGCAAGATCAACTGAACGCCGCTGTTGCTCTCGTCAAGTTTTTTGACAATGTCAACCATCACCCGCGACCCATGACCTCCGAATAAGACAATACCAGTCGGGCAATCGGGTTCGAGGCCGAGCCGCTCGCGTTCGGAGACTCGATCAACGACGGTCTGTTGATAGAACTTTGGCTTCAAAACCATTCCTGAAGTTTCGAAGATACGGCTCAAAGGGTGGCCCACGCTTAAAGCCTGCTGCTTGGCCCGCTCCGTCGCAACAATAATGTATTCCGACTCGCGCTCGATCCAGAAGTGGGGTGGGTAATCCGCCAGATCTGTCAGTAGGGTCACAAAAGGTATCGGCTGTGGCGTTCGAAGGCTTTCGGCGAGAGCGCGATTGAAGTGCGGGATGACCGAGAGCACGAGATCCGCCGGATGTTGGGACCAGTAATCTCGCAGCGCCTTCACCAGCCAGGGATGAGAGAAACGGATTACGCCCAGCAGAAGCTTCAAGAGTTGTGGCGTGAACCGGGTCCAGCCTTTTCGCAGAATGAGGTTATAAATGTCCTCAATGTGCAGGCCGGTTACGCGATGAAGCACGTCGAGCGGAGCCAGCAATTCCTGAATGTTTAGAAAATTTACCTCCCAGGGCCGGTCTTGCGATGTCAGAGTGGACTTCAGAGCGTCGGCTGTACTGCGGTGTCCGCCGCCGGCGTGGTGGAAAACGATGGTCAGTTTGCGCAAGAATCTCCTAGCCGGGCACTGCCTGGGCCACTGGCGTCAGCCACCAATATTTTCGTATTCAGCATCTTCGGGTAGAACGGATTCGTGCCCAGGTTCAGCAAGCGCGGAATCCGATTCGTCGCGTTCTTCGTTGGAAGCACGATCATCCGCAGGTTTCTGATATTCATGAATTCGCACTCCTGCGGTATCAATCGTGACGTAGGTCAGCCGTTCGTCGACCCATCCCCCTGTATTGTAATAGTGGATTCCGTCTTTTTCCTGATGCATGGCCTCATGCGTATGCCCGCAGAAAACGCGATCAGCCTTGTGCAGGCGGGCATGAAACAGCGCGCCTGACGCCACTTTCGCCGACATCCGCAGCCAGCGCGTGTTGATGCGGTCAATGAAGCGAGCTACAGGTTTGCCTTTTAGATCAAGCCGCTGCAACAGAAGATAGAATAGCGTACCAAAATAATTGAGGCGAAGATTGTTGGCCAGCAACCGGTCAAACTGATGGCCGTGAATCGCCAGATGACGCAGACCAGCGTATTCCCACGCGTACTCCTGGTACACGCGCACGCCGACCAGATGCGACATGATGTCGGCCAGTCCCTGGTCGTGATTGCCCTCGACCCAAATAACTTCCAACTCGCGTTTAGGATTCGATAGCTTGCGGATGTATCCGAGAAACTTCCAATGTTCCTTGGTGAGCCTGCGGAAGTTGAGGTCGGCGAAGATGTCGCCCAAGAGAATCAGCCGCTGGAAACGATTTTCCTTCAGCACGCAAGTAGCCTCGCGCGCACGGCTGGTCTCCGAGCCCAAGTGGACGTCGGAGAGGATCAGCGTATCGTAGACGGGCGGATCCATACTCCATTTCTAGTGCGGCAATGTTACGGGATGATGAAATACAGGTAACAATCCGGTAAACAGGTATCCAGCAAGGTAACGGCAGCATGGTTACTGTGGGAACGAAATGGCGTGATGATAGATTTTCCAAGGAGGCCGCCCGAAATGTATACGGTAAATTCGATGCTCAGGATGGCGCTGGCGATAGTCGTGACCGTCTCGAGCTGCGTCGCGTTCCCGCAGGCGTTCGCAGACTGCTCTTTCTCGAACGATGGAAAAGTCATCGGCATAAAAGTCGAGTCGTGTGAAGTCATCGATGGAAAAACGAACAAGGACGTCTTGAAATTTGCTGGGGCTTCGCAAAAGACGCAAACTATCCAAAAGCTATACACCGGAGCACTGGTGGCGGCAGGTAGCGTCAAGTGGATGTACCCATCGGCGGAAATAAATCCCTGCCAAAAATTTGCGAAGTCGGCGCTAGTAAAGATGAAGGCGTACCTGACTTGCTGCGACACGGGCGGTTGGGGCAAATGCGTGTTTGGCGGCCGCTGGCTGGGTGACGTTGACGGCAAACCGGTTAATTCAGACCAATAATCAGGTTTCCTTCCCTACGGAACAAATCCGAATCTGTAAATTCGAGTTGATTGGCCGATGAGCGGCCAGTGCGGCTATTTCTGAGCCGGGGGCACATACTCCTTCGGTGGAGCAGCGCCTTCGCCGAAGAAATACTGCTCCATCTGCTTGACGATGGCCTCCTGATCCTCGCGGCGAGCCGGATTCAGCCGATATTCATTCAGCAGCATTTTGCAGAATTCCGTCCAACCCCTCCACGCTTGCTCGGAGACGTTGTCATAAATCTTTTTTCCGAATTCCGTGTCAAAGGGTGGCTCATCCAAACCAGGAAGTTCCTTATGCAATTTGACACAGAAAACCGTTCGTTCAGACATATTTTCCCTCAAGATTCTATTTGAAAAATTATCTCACACGGAAGCGGGCTAGCGTGCTGAGCCGGCCATTCTAAAAGCCTCTACTGCACGAAGACGACTAGAATCCGTCCATCTGAGTGGTAGCCGTCGCCGGTGGCATTCTTCGCATCCTGCACAGGGTTGGAAGGAAGATAGTAAGACAGGCTCTTGACCTTGCCTCCCTTCTGCAAGCCGCCGCCAATGTTTTCCCGCTCGCCATCGACGTTGGGATCAATTTTGTGCGTGATATTCCCATTGCGTTTGTCCTTGGCGAAGCCGATGTCATGCGTTCCCGCGCCCACCCACACGGTTTGTCCGTTCCACGTAAACGGCGCCTTCCACAAGCGGAAGTGGTGGCGGCTTGCAACCATGGCGATCGCTTCCGCTTGCTCATACCCGAAATCCTGTGGACGGTTGAACAGGTAGAGTGTGCTCATCGGCATGGCCAGGTAGTCTTTGCTTTCATAGGTGGTCATGGCGGCTTCGAGAACAGCCTTCTTGTCGCTGGTGTCGGCCACGTGGAAGTTGGCCGCATCGAGCGCACTCTGCACCTGCTTTTCCGGGCCGATGAGAACGAAATTCACCATGTCTCCCAGGTTCTTGAACTGGTCATTGACGCGGCGTGGCAGACCATCGATGTCTTTACGAAGGCCGGCATCCAGCGGTGCGTTGGAGATTTTTAGAGCCGGAACCGCTGCGGCGTTCGCCGAATCAATTCCAAATTGTCCAGCCGCGAAAATTCCAGCCGCGGTTTCCAATTGTTGCTTGAGCACACCGCCACGACCCGACGCGCCTTCCGTTTGGCGATGAACTTTGACTGCAAAGCTTCCGTTGCACGGCGGTGTGCCTCCCGCATTGATGCCGAGATATAAATGGCCCGGAGCGTCGACTTCAACTTCCTTGCTGGTTCCCACCAGAACTGGACTACCCTGCGCCTGCAATTTAGCGATCAGAGCTCCGGGAAGCGCACTGGACACGGGAAGACCTTGAGTGGAAGCGCCGCCCATGCCCTGCGGATCACATTGCGTACCGCTGGCGGTGATCTCGAGAACATCGCCAGTCTGAACATCCAGGCCAGTGTCGGTCCACGGCTGCGACGTGGAAACGTTAAAAGAATGATCGCTATCGGTCGCCGGCGCGGTCTGCGCCACACTCTGGCTACACGCAAGAACCGCGATGGCCGCGACTTCGAAGATTCGAATCCAGTTTTTCGTTAGGGTCCCCACACATTCTCTCTCTATCCACATTTTCCCGTGCCGTGACATTTTCGGCGGGAAGACGAGCAATTGCCCGGCTCAGCCAGTTTGCCGTCAGGCCCGATGCAGGTCTGAGTGTGGATACACCAAAACAAACCTTCATTGGAACGAGGCACGGTCGGATCGGGCTCGGCAAGAATAAATTGCGCTTTCCAGCGCAGAGCTGGACAAAGATTCGGATGATTGGTGTTGAAGCGGTCGGATTCCTGAAGCGGTGATGGCCGGATCACGCGGCACCTCCTGACGCAGCTTTCATGATGGCGCGCCTCACGGCGACTTTCGCGAGCTGAACTTTGTAGCCATTTCGACTGAGCGGCTTTGCGTTCTGCAGCGCGCCTTCAGCCGCGGCTCTAGCCACTTCCTCAGAAATACCGCCATGGATGCGCGCTGCGTTATTCAGCGCGACCTCGCCATCGCCGGAGCGCCAGGGAATGGGTGCAACATAGCCCAGCACCAGACGCGACCCAAACAGCGCCGAGCCCTTCATGTTCAACCCGACAGCGGCAACCGCTAGCGGCCAATCGAAAGCCTGCTTCTGTCGAATTTCGTAATGCGCGACTTTCAGCTCCCGCGGTGGAGGCAGAATTAATTCAGCCAGGATCTCATTCGGCCTCAGATCGTGCTCGCGTTCAGCTTCAGTTTTCGGTATCACGTAGAAACGCTCCAGTGCCTGCTCCCGCACGCCATGGGGGCCGATCAGCCGAAGTACGGCTCCGTAGGCCATGAGCACAGGAGCAATGGACGAGGGACTAACAAACTTGGCTGGACCATCGTTACCCAGAATCGCGTGGTAACGATTTTCGCCGTCAGTGACGAGATCTTTGCCCGACTCGCTTTTCGGCAGCAGCCCAAAGCCGCCGCGAAAATACCAGCAGCGCGGACGCTGACAAAGATTTCCGCCAATGGTCGCCATGTTGCGAATCTGCGGCGAAGCGCCCGATAACAGCGCTTGACTCAACAGCGGATACCTCTGTCGAATGAGCGCGTGTGACGCCACATCGCTGTTGCGGGCCATCGCGCCGATCCGAATACCACCGGCCTTCTCTTCGACCGCGTTGAGCGGCAGGCGGCAGATATCAACCAGATGTGCCGGGTGTTCGACGCCCATTTTCATCAGATCGACCAGATTGGTACCACCGCCCAGAAACTTCGTTCCTGGCTGCCCCGTTACCGATAAGGCCCCAGAAACGTCGGCTGGCCGCGAATAGGTGAAAAGTCTCATCTTGTATCTCCGGCGTGCTGTTGCTGCGACACATCGCGCACGGCCGC
>Ga0265760_10000458_pt1 | contig 11526 bp, 8 predicted proteins | sample NZIome_2_FD_200831 | JGI IMG/M metagenome (GOLD analysis project Ga0265760, IMG submission 200831) | Metatranscriptome of rhizosphere microbial communities from Maridalen valley, Oslo, Norway - NZI1 (Metagenome Metatranscriptome) | ecosystem: Host-associated > Plants > Roots > Rhizosphere > Soil...
ACCAGCACTTCGTCGACGCGGTTGAGGAACTCGGGACGAAATGTCTGCTTGACCTCTTCCATCACGCGGTTCTTCATGCGTTCGTAGGCCTTAACCTCATCGGCGTTCGACATCCGCTCCGGACGGAAACCGATATCGGTCGTGGTGGTCATTCCGGTCGCGCCGACGTTGCTCGTCATGATGATGACCGAGTTCTTGAAGTCGACCTGCCGCCCCTGAGAATCGGTGAGGCGCCCGTCTTCGAGTACTTGCAGCAGCAGGTTAAAGACATCCGGGTGCGCTTTCTCGATTTCGTCGAGCAGCACGACGGAGTACGGACGGCGGCGGATCGCCTCGGTCAACTGGCCGCCCTCTTCATATCCAACATATCCGGGCGGCGCGCCGACCAGGCGGCTGACCGAGTACTTCTCCATGTACTCCGACATATCGATGCGAATCATCGACTCTTCATCGTCGAACAAGAAGGCTGCGACACTGCGCGCCACTTCCGTCTTGCCGACGCCGGTCGGACCGAGGAAGATGAACGAGCCGATCGGGCGGGCGGGACTTTTTAAACCGGCGCGCGAGCGGCGGATCGCCCGGGTAAGGACGTTGATTGCCTCTTCTTGGCCGACGACGCGCTCGTGGAGGAGTTCACCCATCTTGAGGAGCTTCGCGGTTTCGGCCTCCGCGAGACGGCTAACGGGAATCTTCGTCCAAGCAGCGACGATCTCGGCGATGCTATCCTCAGTCACTTTGAGAGTGCGGTCGCTGGCAGCTTTGTGATCGCGCCATTCCTGCTCGAGATTCGCTTTCTCCAGACGCAGCTTCTCTTCACGATCTCTGATGTTCGCAGCTTTGTCGAACTCTTGATTCTTGACGACCGATTCTTTCTCGGCGATGAGCTTGCGCAGTTGCGAATCGGCTTCACGAATCGCCGGCGGCGGCAGCATCGCTTGCAGGCGTACTCGCGAGCTGGCTTCGTCGATTAGGTCGACGGCCTTGTCGGGAAGGAAACGGTCGGTGATGTACCGGTCACTGAGTTTCGCGGCAGCCGCGAGCGCCGCATCGGTAATTTGCACCTTGTGATGGGCCTCGTAGCGATCGCGGAGGCCTTTGAGAATTTCGATCGTTTCCTCGACCGTCGGCTCGCCAACCATAACTGGTTGGAAGCGCCGTTCCAGCGCCGAATCTTTTTCGATGTGTTTGCGAAACTCGTTGAGCGTCGTCGCGCCGATGCATTGCAGCTCGCCGCGCGCGAGTGCCGGCTTGATGATGTTGCTGGCGTCGATCGCTCCTTCGGCGGCGCCCGCGCCGACGAGCGTATGCAGCTCGTCGATAAAGAGGATGATCTCGCCGGCAGCGCCGCGGATCTCGTCCATCACGCGCTTCATGCGCTCTTCGAACTCGCCGCGATACTTCGTGCCCGCTACCAGCCCCGCCAAGTCCAGCGTGATGACGCGCCGGTCGCGCAGCGGCTCGGGTATTTCACCTTTGATGACACGTTGCGCCAGGCCCTCGGCAATCGCGGTCTTACCAACGCCCGGCTCGCCGATGAGCGCTGGGTTGTTCTTCGTGCGCCGTGAGAGAATCTGAATGACGCGTTCGATCTCGTTGTTTCGACCGATGACGGGATCGAGTTTGTTGTCACGTGCTAGCTGCGTGAGATCGCGGCCGTACGCATCGAGCGTCGGGGTCTTGCTCTTTCCTTTCGGGGCGCTCGGCTGGCCCTCGGCGCCGAGCAGCGACGTCGTCTGCACGCGAACCTTCGCGGGGTCGACCCCCAAGTTGGTCAGCACGCGCGCCGCGACGCCCTCGCCCTCTCGGATCAAGCCGAGGAGCAAGTGCTCGGTCCCAATGTAATTATGGTTGAGCTGACGTGCCTCTTCGAAGGCAAGTTCGATCACGCGCTTGGCCCGCGGGGTGAAGACCATCTCTTGCTGCACGGTCTGGCCGCCGCGTCCGACGATCGCTTCTACCTCTTGACGAACCTTAGCCAAATTGACGCCAAGCGACTCGAGAACCTTGGCGGCGAGACTCTCGCCCTCGGAAATAATCCCAAGCAGAATATGCTCGGTTCCAATATAGTTGTTTCCGAGACGCTGCGCTTCTTCCTGAGCGAGTACGATGCTGCGCCGCGCTCGCTCGGTGAAAGGCTCCCACATCGACATCGCTTAGTTCTTCCTCCTACCCTCTTAACGCAAACCGGGCCTTGGCGGTTTCGCGGCTCGTCCTCGCCGGCCCCGCCGAAGGTTTGCCTCACACCCTGCGGAACCTCGTAGCCATGCCAAATGCCGAACAAGTACGCGAAGCACTCGTCGAGGTCAAAGACCCCGAACTCAACTTGGGGATCCTCGAACTCGGCTTGGTCTACGATATCACGACCGAAGGCGAAAACGGCGAGAACGTCACCGTCATGATGACGCTAACGTCGCCGATGTGCCCCGTCGGACCGATGTTTAAGAAATCGGTCGAGGATCACGTGCTCGCCATCGAGGGCGTCAAGAACGCGAAAGTCGAGATCACCTTCATGCCGCCGTGGGACCCCGCCACCATGGCATCCGACGACGTTAAAGCGATGTTAGGAATCTGGTAGCCCTGGCGGCGACCGTCGCTTATGCGTAAGACGCGGATTATTGCGTCCCTCTCGCTCAGGCGATAAAACACAACGAACGGATGAGCCGTTAGCGTGCGAACTGGTGAACCCCAGTGTCGTCCGTTAACTCCGACGTCAGGACGACACTGGGAGAGCCAGAGTTGCTCAGGATGACATGGGAAGTTGATAGGCTGCGGCTAGGTCTTTCATTGCGGTCGTGAGGATCGCGTGATACTGGGCATCGATGCCGATGCCGTACTTGGCGTCGATGTCTTTCATCACTTGAACGTGTATGGGGTGTGAGACGGCGCGATCGAGCATGACTTCGACGTTGAATCCCTCACCGGTCTGACCGGCAGACCAGAGCGCCGCGGCAAGTGCGCGGCCGTCATTGGGATCGGGGTTGGGCTTACTGGGCAGCGCGATCTTCTTCTCCGTTACGATTCGCAGCGAATCGTTGACGACGAAATCGAACGTCTTGAGAAACTGGTCGACTTGCTCCTTACCGTACTGCTTCGTTAGCTTTGCGACCTCGGCGCCGAACGAGTCGCCGGTTAGTTTCTTGAGCAGCGTTACGGTGCTAAAGTTGCTCGGGCCGCCCCCGGCTTCGACCATGGAGAGTGTTACGGCCAGTGCCGGCGCGCCCGTATAGACGCAGCACGAACCCGAGAAACGCGTCGATGTATCGACGACATCGGGCATCAGTTTCGCCGATGCAGCGGCCGGAACGATGGTTGCCAGAGCGAGCGCACAAGCGGCAATGGCGGATTGATTGCGCATGAGTTCCTTTCTCGAGCATTGCTGCTCGTTAGAAAAACGGTTCGTCGAAAGGAACGGCTAATTCAATCGTTTGGATTGGGGGCGCGGCTGCCGCGGGGTGCTAAAGCAGCGTTACGGCAATCGGTTTGGTTGTGGGTTGCTTGGAACCGCCGGCGGGCTCGACGCTGACGGCCACCGCGACGACGGCATTCGCCGCAACCGGCAAGCGGATCAGGGTTTCGCCCGAGGCGCCCGGCCTAAAGGTGATCGATGGGGCCATCGTCTTCGAGCCCTTCGGTAACGTCCAAGCCTGGTAGACCTTGCCTCTTGGCGGCTGCGGGAGCGCGTGCATGGCAATGTAGAGGTTATGACCGCGCACCACGACGGAGCCGGGGCCGAAGCGATAGCGTCTGGCGTCGGGCGCCGTAACGTCGGCGATGACTGCCGACTGCTGCGCGATCCGCGATTCGTCGCGGCCGAGCCGTTCGCGCAGCGAGGCATTCCAGAGTCCGGCCCCAACGGCGACCGCAAAACATGCCGCGGCGACGAGCGCTGGGAAGCGCGATGCCGCCGAACGAGCCGGTCTCGACGCACGTCCCGGTTTCGTAGAACGAACTTGCTTCATCAGGCGAGTTTTGAGCATGAAACTCGCCCCTGCGGTGCGGCCGTCGGCCTCCGCAGCGTAGCCAATGGCCGTCACGGCCGGGCGCAAGAGCTGGTACTCAGCGCGACACTCCTCGCACGATTGCAGGTGCGCGGCTACGCCGGCAGCTTCGCGGGCCGGGAGCGCACCCAGCGCGTAGAGGGCGACGTTGTCGAGCATCTCGTCGTGCGACGTCATGGTGCCACCACTCCGTCGAGTGCGCTGCGCAAGCGGCGCAGTCCGCTGCGAATGCGGGTTTTAACCGTCCCGAGCGGCAAGCCCGTCGTTTGCGCCATCTCCTGGTGCGTTATGCCCCCGAAGAAACCCAGTTCGATCAGCTTGCGTTGTTCCTCGGGCAACTGCGCAATCGCCGCGCGCACAGACTCCGCATCGAGTTGCGCCAGCGCGCTATCTTCCAGCGCGTCTTGTGCCGGAATCGCCTCGGGAAACTGATCTTCGGGGCGTGCGGCTCGAGCACGAAGCGCGTCGAAGGCGCGGTTGCGAGCGACGCGCACGATCCACGCGCCAAAGTTTCCCGAGCGGAAAAGCTCGGGGTTGCTCCAAATCTTCATAAAGACGGCTTGCGTGGCGTCCTCGGCGCTGCCAGGATCGGAAAGCACTCGTAGCGCCACGCCATAGACGAGGCGATGATAGCCGTCGTACAACGCTTCAAATGCGGCGGTATCACCCTCCCTTACGCGGTCCATGAGCGCGCCTGCATCATCCACGCTTAAACGGTCCCCAGGGGCTCCATGGATTGGGTGGCGCTCAAGGCGCCCAGCGCGGATAGATGCGCGTTGGTATGCCGGCGAAGGCCGGATCGCCGCATTGCCAGAGTAAAAAAGCGTATTCGTCGGTAAGGAGCTGCTCGCTCTGCTCTCGGGATGCGGCTATGAAGCCGTGCCCTGCATCGTAATCCACGCGCAAGAGAATCGGACGCCCGCTTGTCGTGGCGCGCGCGAGCCGCGCGGCGAACTTCGCGAGCTGCCACGACGCGACGCGCGGATCGTTGAATCCGGTGACGAGCATGACGGCAGGATAGGGTGTCCCGGGCACGACGTGTTCGTAGGCATCCATCGCGTAGAGCGCTCGGAAACCCGTCTCGTTTGTGACGGTGCCAAACTCCGGTACGTTCGGCGGGCCAGTCGGCGTGAACTCGGCACGCAAAGCATTGCTCACGCCGACGACGTCGAGCGCGGCCGCGAACAGGTGCGGCCGCGTGGTGATCGCGCGCCCAATCGTGATGCCGCCGGCACTGGTTCCTTCGCCGGCGAGGTGGGCCGGCGAGGTGTACTTATGATCGACCAGCCACTGTCCGCAGGCAACGAAGTCTTGCCAGGTATGGGGTTTGGTCGCGATCATTCCGGCGCGGTGCCACGCTTCGCCGTACCATCCGCCGCCGCGCGGATGACAGACGGCGAAGACCCCGCCGCGCTCGAGCCACGCGATGCGCGTGCCGCTGAACGTTGGATTGAGCTCGATGCCGTAGGCGCCGTAACCTTCCAAATACGCCGGATGCGATCCATCGAGCGGCAGTCCTTTACGGTAGACCACCGAGAGCGGAACCATCGTGCCATCGGCGCTGCGCGCGAGCACTTCCGCCGACGTATACGGCGATGTATCGATATTCGCCAACGGCTTGAGGTGCGTGTCGGTCACGGAACCGGCGGCATCCGCGGCATAGTAGAGCTGCGAGTGCGTCCAACCGGTTAGGCCGAAGGTGACGCCCGGCTCCCGTGGATCGGTGGTAATCGCGCTAATCGAGCCTTGGAAGGGCAACGCGACGTTCGTTACTTCGGCTGGGCTACCGCCGGCGCCGAACGCTACGCGCATAATCTTTCCAAATCCGCCGTCCCGCGACCGGACGTAGAGCCCGTCGGCCGCGACGTCCAAATCTTCGAGAACGTCTTTTCCGGCTGGGATGACGGTCTGCCCCGTCGCCAGGTCGGGCGCGTCGAGCGACGTCTGGACGAGCTTGTATGACGGCGCGTTCTTATGCGTGAGTGCGTAAAGCGTCGAGCCCCTGAAATCGAGATTTACGACGTCGTCGGCGGGCGTCGCAACGGGCGTCCAGGCGACGTTGGAATCGAGAACGGTCGCGCGGGTCGCATAGACGGTCCGCTCGTTGGCAACCCCGCGAACGATCAGCGCGAGCGTGTAGGGAGAAGCCGGCGATCGGAGCACGACCGGAAAATCCGTTAAGCCGAATGGGATCTTCGGATTCACGCCATATCCGAAGACCGCGACGTCGCTGTCCGGGTCGCGTCCCAACACGTGCAGGTACGCGACGGCGCGCTTCTCCTTATCCGTTTGGGCTTCGCCGGGACTCATCTTAGGAAAGCGCACATAGTAGAAGGAGTTACCGTCGGACAACCAACTCGTCGGGCCGATGTAATAGGCGCGATCGATCGCGTCGGGGAGAACGCGAGCGGTCGCCGACTCCACGACGTGAATCACCTCGGCTTCCGAGCCGCCTTCGGAGATCCCGTATGCGACGTACCGCCCGTCGAGCGACGGCAGGAAATAGTTGATCGTGAAATGCTTGCCGGGCGTTGCCAAGGTCTGCGGATCGACCAGGACGCGTTCGCCGCTGCCGTCCACGTTGCGCACGTAAAGCTTGGGGCCGTTGTCACCGGGGTTGAGCTTTTCGTAAAAATAGTACGGCCCGTTCCTGGTTACGCCGGTGACCACGACGCCGGCGTTGTCTAGCTCTTTGATGCGCTCGAGGAGCCGTTCGCGCGGTTCGCCGAGCTTCGCGAGCACGGCGCGCGTGTAGTCGTTCTGCTCCTTGAAGAACTGCACGACGACTGGATCGGCCATGTTTTCGAAATAGCGGTACGGGTCGGTAACGGACGTCCCATATATCGATTCGGCGACCGCGCGCTGCGGCGGTATCGGCGGCGGCGACGGGAAACCCGCTGGGATCGCGCCGGCCAGGGCGAGGGCGAATATGCAGCAGCTAACGCGGAGCATCAGCCCATTATTCTCGAAAGCGCAGCCTTGTCATCCTGAGCCCTTCCACTGCGCTCAGGACAGGCTACGTCGAAGGATGACATAGGGGCAGAAGCGTGCAAAGGTGACGGCGTGAAGAGTCGCGCGGAAAAATACGCAGAACTCGAGGTAAAACGCGCGGAATCGACGGTTCCCGCCGGAGCCGAGGCGCTCGCGCGACAGCATGCGCGGGGAAAGCTTTCGGCGCGAGAGCGCGTCGAGGCGCTGGTGGACGAAGGCTCCTTTACCGAGTTCGATCGGTTCGTCATCCACCGTGCCAATGCGTTCGGCCTTGACGAAAAGGAGTTTTTAGGCGACGGGGTCATCACGGGGCGCGCGACCCTCGACGGACGCCAGGTCTTTCTCTTTTCGCAGGATTTTTCGGTGCTAGGCGGCTCGCTGGGCGAAGCATTTGCCGAAAAAATTTGCAAGGTGATGGATTTGGCGGTTCGCACCGGCTCTCCGATGATTGGCATCAACGATTCGGGCGGAGCCCGCATTCAAGAAGGCGTCGTCTCTTTGGGTGGTTACGCCGAAATCTTTTGGCGCAACGTTGCGGCCAGCGGCGTCGTTCCGCAAATCAGCCTCATCGCGGGCCCCTGCGCCGGCGGTGCGGTCTACTCGCCGGCGATAACCGACTTTATCATCATGACGGAAAAGATCTCGCAAATGTTCATCACCGGACCGGAGATCATCAAAACCGTCACCGGCGAGGAAGTAACGTTCGAGGAGCTGGGCGGTGCGATGACGCACGCGACCCGCAGCGGCGTGGCGCATCTCGTGGCCGAGGACGAAGCGAATCTTTTCGAGCTGACCCGCGATCTTTTTTCGTTTCTTCCGCAGAACAACACCGAAGCGCCGCCGGAATACGCGTGCGACGACGACCCACACCGGATGGTTCCGCAGCTCGACGATCTCGTCCCCGACTCGCCGAATAAACCCTACGACATGCGCGAAGTCATTGCGGGCGTGGTGGATTATGGAGACTTCCTGGAGATCCAGGCGCTCTACGCGCCGAACGTTATTTGCGGCTTCGGGCGCATCAACGGGCGACCCGTGGGCATCGTCGGCAATCAACCCGACGTACTTGCCGGTGTGCTCGACACGCGTTCGTCGGTAAAAGCCGCTCGCTTCGTGCGATTCTGCGATGCCTTCAACATTCCGTTGATCACGTTTGTCGACGTCCCCGGCTTTCTTCCAGGCACGGATCAGGAGTATGGCGGCATCATCCTCCACGGCGCCAAGCTACTCTACGCGTTCGCCGAGGCAACGGTTCCCAAAATCACCGTCATCACGCGCAAGGCGTACGGCGGCGCCTACGACGTAATGGCGAGCAAACACATTCGCGCCGACGTCAACCTCGCATGGCCGACCGCGGAGATCGCGGTGATGGGCGCCGAGAGCGCCGTCAAGACGATCTTCCGCCGCGAGATTGCGGCAGCCGGCGACAAAGAGGCGAAGATGGCCGAGCTGATCGGCGAGTACAACGACCGCTTCGCGCACCCGTACATTGCTGCCGCGCGCGGTTACGTCGACGACGTCATCGAGGCACGGAGCACGCGGGCCGCGATCGCCGACGCGCTGGAGATGCTGCGCGACAAACGCGTTGACGTGCCGCAGCGCAAACACGGCAACATCCCGCTGTAAGCCTGGCTAAAAGATCCCCGGGATCAAACGCCAACGAACCGTTTGCTGGTACTGATGGTATCCGGGCAGGCTCTTCGCCAGGAACGCCTCCTCGTTCAGTAACCGCCAGACGACGAGCGCAAACATCGGCAAAACAAGCAGCAACGCCCAATAGGAGCCGAGCGCGAGCGGCATGCCGATCGCCATAACCAACAATCCGACGTAGAGCGGATGGCGCACTATCGCGTATGGACCGCTGGATATAACTCTCTGATCCGCCGAGACTCGGATCGTGGCTCCGGCGAAGCTGTTTTCTCGAAAGACGAGAAAGTAAACGAGCGAGCCGGCCACGAGCAACGCATCGCCCAGAACAACCAGCAAGGGCACGTCGGACGACCAGTGCATGCGATGGTCCCGCGCCGCCATGACGAGGATCGTCACGATCAGCGAATAGAGCAGCGCCACAATTAGCTTCTGCGCCGGGTCGGTCTCGGCGAACCGCATGCGGCGCTCCAAGAGGCTGCGATCCTTCCGCCAAAAATAGGCCAAAGTCAGCAAACCGCAGGCGTTCATGATCGCGATAAAGACCCACGCCTGCCAGTAATCGAACGTCCCGGCCGGAAGAAAGACGATCAGCCAAATCAGCGGCACGGAAACGATCGCGTTGAGGAGCAGGCGCCTCTCAAGCCTCACATAGGGTCCTTTTTATCGCCGCCGGGCAGGACGCCTCCGCAAGCGCCGGTATGTATGGTTTCGTGAAATTATTAGAAGGAAAGCGCGCGCTGGTAACCGGCGTGGCAAACCGGTGGTCGATCGCGACGGGCGTCGCGCGCAAGCTGCACGAGCACGGGGCCTCGATAGCGCTGACGTATCAAGGCGAGCGCGTACGCGACGAGGTCGAGAAGCTCGCTGCCGAGCTGGGCAACGGCCCGGTAATAGAATGCGACGTGAGTAACGGTGCCTCGCTCACGGCGATGCGCGACGAGCTTGCCGATAAGTTCGGCCCGATCGACGTGCTGGTTCACTGCATCGCCTTTGCAAATAAAGAGGACCTAGCGGGAAAGGTTTTCGACACCTCGCGAGCCGGCTACGCCTTGGCGCTCGACGTATCGGCCTATTCGTTGATCGCGCTGGTAAGCGAACTGCGCGACTCGTTCGAGAACGGCGCCTCCATCATGGCGCTCACCTATCTCGGCGCGACTCAAATCGTGCCGAACTATAACCTGATGGGCATCGCGAAGGCCGCGCTCGAAGCGACGGTTCGTTACATTGCGTTCGATCTGGGCGATCGGAACATTCGCGTCAACGCGATCTCGGGCGGCCCCATCAAAACGGCCAGCTCGCGTCAAGTCGGAGGCTTTTCGCGCATCCTCGAGGTCGTTCCGCAGGTCGCGCCGCTGCGCCGGAACGTGACCGCCGACGACGTCGGAAATGTCGCCGTCTTTCTCGCTTCGGACCTTTCCTCGGCCGTTACCGCCGACGTGCACTTCGTCGATGCCGGCTACCACGCCATGGGAATGTATTCACCGTCCGCCGACAAGCCGTGAGCGTTGTTTTCTAGGATCCTAATTGCGAATCGCGGGGAGATTGCGGTTCGCATCATTCGTACGGCGCGCGAGATGGGGATTGCAACCGTCGCCGTCTATTCGGAGGCCGATCGCGCCGCTTTGCACGTCGCGTTGGCCGACGAAGCGTACGAGATCGGTCCCGCTCCCCCGTCGCAAAGTTATTTGAACGGCGACCGGCTCATCGAGTGCGCCCGCAAAGCCGGCGCCGAGGCGATACATCCGGGCTACGGTTTTCTCGCGGAAAACGCCGCATTCGCGAGCGGTGTGGTTGCGGCCGGTTTGACGTGGATCGGGCCGCACGCCGGCGCGATTGATGCGATGGGCGATAAACTTCGGGCCCGCCAAGCAATGCGCGACGCAAACGTTCCTTCGGTGCCGGGAGGGCTCGAACCGATCGTCGATGTTGCCGGCGCACGCGCTGCCGCGGAAAAATACGGATTGCCGCTTGCGTTCAAAGCGGCCGCCGGCGGTGGCGGAAAAGGCCTAAAGGTCGCGGGATCGATGGAAGAGCTGCCGTCGGCCTTCGAAACGGCTCGCCGCGAAGCGAAGGCCTATTTTAAGAACGATACGATCTATGCCGAGCATTACCTCGAGAACCCTAAGCACGTCGAACTGCAAGTGCTCGCGGACAAACACGGCAACGTCGTTCACGTCGGCGACCGCGACTGCTCGCTGCAACGGCGCCATCAAAAGGTGTGGGAAGAGACTCCGGCGCGGATCTCCGGCCGCCTGCGCGAGGCAATGCGCGAGGCCGGCGTCCGCGCGGCAAAGGCGATCGGCTACGATTCTGTCGGCACGATCGAATGTCTTGTCTCCGGCGATGCGTTCTACTTTCTGGAGATGAACACGCGCATTCAAGTCGAGCACACGATCACGGAGATGGTGAGCGGACTCGATCTCGTGCGCGAGCAGATCCGCGTCGCGGCGGGCGAGCTGCTCGGGTACGGGCAGGGCGAAATCTCGTTTCGCGGTTTCTCGATCGAGGGGCGCGTAAACGCCGAAGACCCAGCGGCGAACTTCCAAGCCGCACCGGGCACGATTACTGCCTATCGCGAGCCCGGCGGTCTCGGCGTTCGCGTCGACTCGGCGGCCTACGCCGGCTGGACCATACCGCCCGACTACGACTCGCTGGTAGCCAAACTCATCGTCTGGGCGCCAACGCGCGAGAACGCGCTCGCGCGAATGCGGCGCGCGCTCGACGAGTACGTGATCGAGGGCATTCCCACGACGCTGCCGCTATTGCGCGCGCTCTGCGACAATTCGCAGGTCCTCGACGCCTCATACGGCACGGCGACGCTCGAGCCGTTCGCCACGACGTTGCGGCCGGCCGCCGTCGACCGGGCGCGGTTGCCGGCGGCGACGCC
>Ga0265760_10000460_pt1 | contig 11502 bp, 11 predicted proteins | sample NZIome_2_FD_200831 | JGI IMG/M metagenome (GOLD analysis project Ga0265760, IMG submission 200831) | Metatranscriptome of rhizosphere microbial communities from Maridalen valley, Oslo, Norway - NZI1 (Metagenome Metatranscriptome) | ecosystem: Host-associated > Plants > Roots > Rhizosphere >...
CGAGATAGCGAATAATCTCCGAATAGGATTCAATCGCAATCCGCTCCGCAATGAGGTCTTCCTTGATCATCTCCACCAGGCTGTCTCCCGCGACATATTGGGAGTGGCTTCGAGTGAGAAGACCCGCCGGATCGAAGTTGGGCTCACCGTCGAGTTGCGTGACTCTCTCCGCGATCCGGTCCGCATGACCTTGCTCTTCGTTCGCATGCTCCAGGAATTCCTCTGCTACCGCCAAGGAATGAATTCCCTTTGCCGTGTAATGATGGCGCTTGTATCGCAACACGCAAACAATCTCGGTGGCCAGCGCCTCGTTGAGGATCTTGATGACTACTTTGCGGTCGCCTTTGTAGCCGTCGGTCACGGCGCCGTCTTCGATGTGCTGGCGGGCGCGTTTACGAATGGCTTCAATATCGCTAATGAACGTCGTTTGGCGCGGCGAATTCGTTCTGCTCATGATGGTTTTTGTTTGCGCGCTTCATTCGGCTGCGTTGTGTCTTCGACCTTCTGCACACCCCTTGAGTCCGGTGTGCCGTTTTGTGAGCTGTCATGGTGGTTCTTTCGGACCTTATTTGGGTCGTGCCGGCTGCTGGCTTTCCTTCATCTGCTGCTGCTCCTGGACGTGCCGCTGCTGCAATTGCTGCGTCTGCTGCTGGTGCTGTTGTTCTACCTGCTGCTTTTTTGCTTCATCAGCATTCTCCCGCGCCAGGTTCTGATGCTCCTGATCCTGCTGCTGCTGGAGTTGCTGCCGTTCCTTGTCCTGTCTCGCAGACATCTCCTCCTGCTGTTGCTGATATTTCTTATCCACATCCGGGTCCCCAGTCTTTCTGGGAGCCGCCTTTTCCATGGGCGGAAGATCGTTAGGATGGACTGCAGTTGGTGGCTTTGGAACATTGCTCTGGGGACGAGCCGCCTGCTCATTGCCTGTCGGTTCAGCTTTGCCACGATTGGCCGGCGGAGTGTACGGCCCTCCAGCCTCTTTGGCCGGCACGGCACCGGCACCCTTGAATTCTCCAGGTTTAGGAGTGGCCGCGACCGCCGGTTTGCCATGATTGACGGACGCCCGTTGCTGGGGGTCATTGCGGGCAGCTTGCGCATTTTGAGTTTGAGCGGCCACCGGCGGAATGTGCCTCTCATTTGCAGCTGCTTCTTCTGCAGACGTGGGGCGCGCCGTGATCCCACCGTTGCCGCCGTTGTAGCTGACCCGGTTCACCGTCGTGTTGTTGATCACCGTGGTGTTATACGTGTTGTGAATGTTGGTCACGTTCACATTGTTCACAGTGCGGTTGTAGAAGAACTGCCCGTTTTGCCATCGCCCACCTTCGTAGCCAGTACCGAAATAACCGAATCCGTAAACGATTCCGCCATAAAAACCGACCGTCGGACCCCAGTAGCCTTCATGGAAAATAAATGCGCTGCCGCCCCACCCCCACCAGCCTGGGGTCCAGAGGAAACCTGGTTGCGGTGCCAGCACCCACGTACCCGGCACCCAATAGTAGTCACCGATGTCGTAATCGTAGGCCCAGTAGCCGGGCGTCCAAAGATAACCAGCGTCCGGACACAGGGGCTGTTCGTACACGGGAAGAGCAGGCGGGCCGATCGTGATCGATATGCCCACTTGGGCGAACGAAGCAGCAGAAACTAACAGCACGACAAACGCAAACACCAGAGAACGAACGCATGGTGCGATGCGCATGGCGTTACCTCTTTCCTGAACATCCTTCGCTTACCCGTTGCTGCTTTCTTGCTACGGGTTGCGCGGACTGATCCGGAGCACACTCGAACGGATGGGTGCAACGTCGTGGACTTAGTTGCCGAACCCCCGTTCAGAGTTGCTTGCACTCGAGTTTGGTTGCACGGTCGCTGCGGTTTCATAGCTCAGCGACGGGGATACTAGTGTGGTTGTAGGGATGGGGGCCCAGAAGACTGAACCGGCTGGTCTGGGGCTGTTTTCGACGGCATACCTGCGGGCGTTTGTTTATCGGGCGGAATCTCGGTTCCGACTGGATAGATGAGAATCCGGACCGTGCCCCAGCCGGGATCAGACTTCGCGTCCGCTTGCTTGCCCATTCCCAGGGTCTTGAGCGTACTATCGTCAAATCCGAAGTTCTCGACCAGATATTCGCGCACAACGGCAGCCCGGGCTTCCGTCAGTACCAGGTCCTTCTGAGTGTCACCTTCCATGCCAGCGGATGCCACGACCACCGCAAAGCCGAACTGGTTGTTGGCCAGGAACTCGCCACCATCATTTAGAGATTTCTGGTTCTTCAGCTTGGCCGAATCTTGCTTGTCGAAAATCTGTTTCGCGGGATACGTAAACTCCTTCACCGGCGTACCTTGTGGCAGCCGCTCAATCTCATTTTTTGCCAGCTCATTGGAATCTTCGTAGCCACGGTTCTTGAAATACCCGCGTAAGAAGAAGTTGTGTTTCATGGCTTCCATATTCTCCTGGAAGTCAGTAACCCCTGCCTTGGCCTCGACCATCGTGTCTCGCATGGAGCTCGACGTCTGTTCGAGGTTGTTATAAAGCTGTTTGTCGTTCACCAGCGCTCCCGCGGTTCCCTGGCCGCGATCGATTTTAGCGCTGATCGAGTCCAGATTCGCCGTTGCTCGCGTGGCATTCTGGATAGCTTGTTGGCTACCGTCCAGAAGGCCGCTTGCCTTCAGAAGCAGGTCTGACATTTCTAGTGGCGGCTGACTGGCGATAGTATCGCCATCGCGGACGTCGGCAGTCCCGGAAGATCCGACCGAGATTGCCATATACTGGTTGCCCAATAACCCTTCGGTTTCAATCGAAGCCACGGAGTCTTGCTTGATGATCTGGTGCGTCGACTTGCCCAGATCCATGACGACCGTGACCTTTTCTCCCGGCTTTCTGGGCAACACGATCTTGCGGACCGTTCCCGTGTGAACCCCGCCCACCCGCACGTCGCCTCCATCATCCAGACCCTCCACATTGTCGAATTGCGCTTTCAATCGGTAGGTGGAGCTGAAAAGATACTGCTTACTACCGATGATGAAGATACCCCCCACCAGAATTGCCAGTGTCGCAATAATGAAAGCTCCCAACCGCGCCGCCCTCGACATATGTCCTCCTAAGAATGCTTCAAAAATTCCCTGACAAATTTTTCGTCACTTTTCTGCAATTCTTCAAAGCTGCCTTCAATCACCACATTACCTTCGTTGAGCAGGGCGAGACGGTCCGCAATTGTCTTAGCGCTGTGCAGGTCGTGAGTGACGACGATGGATGCCATGTTGTGTTCTTTCTGAAGCTTGAGAACCAGGTCATCGATCTCCGCGGAGCTGATGGGGTCGAGACCGGCCGTGGGCTCGTCGAGCAGCAGAATATCGGGCTCCAGAGCCAGCGCACGTGCCAGTCCGACTCGTTTCTGCATGCCACCCGAGAGATCCGAAGGCATCTTCTCGAGGTCGCTCTCCATGCCCACTTCCGCCAGTAATTGCTTGACCCGGTCGTCCTGCTCAGACTTCGACATTTCTTTCTTATGGTGCTGCAGCGGAAACGCCACGTTCTGCGCGACCGTCAGCGAATCGTAAAGCGCGGCGTGCTGAAACAGAAAACCCATTTTCTTCCTGATTTCGCCGAGTTCGTCGAGATCGAGGCCGGTAATATCTTGTCCTTGAATGCGAACCGATCCCGAATCAGGCTTCTGCAGACGGATGATGAGCCTCAGCAATACGCTCTTCCCGGTGCCGCTGCGGCCCAACACCGCCAGGGTCTCGCCGCTGCTGACGGACAGGTTGATGCCATTCAACACCTTTTGATTTCCGAAGGACTTATGCAAGCGCTCGACGACGACAGCCGGTGTGCTGCCGTCTTTTTCGGGTTGCCCCGGCTTCATCGCAGTTCTGTCGATTGCGTGCGGACGTGATTCGCGAGCTGTCTGATCAGTGTTCACGGGAAGAATATGATGATGAATTTCACCAGCACGACATCAGCTAGGATCACGAACAGCGAGGACAGGACCACCGAACTCGTCGCCGCGCGGCCCACGCCTTCGGCGCCCCCCTGCGTTCGCATTCCCTGGAAACACGCGACCAGTCCGATAATCAGGCCAAATGCCGCGGTCTTAAAAGTCGGCGGCAAGAAATCGTTAAAATCGGTTCCCTTGAAACCGCTATTGATGAACTGGTGAAACGAAAGCGGTTCAGCCAGGGCCTGTGTAGTCCAGCCCATTACGACGCCACATGCGTCGGCAGCAAGAGTCAGCAGAGGCAGCATTAGGATACAAGCCAGGATGCGGGTCGCCGCCAGCAGACGATAAGGGTTTACCGCAGATGCCTCGATGGCATCGATCTGCTCTGTGACTTTCATTGAGGCCAACTCGGCGCCAATGCCAGCGCCTACCCGGCCACTAACTACCAGCCCGGTGATGATTGGACCGGTCTCGTGGATGACCGAGAAAACGATGGCGGAAGGAAGCAACGATTTGGCGCCAAATCGGGTCAGGCTATAACGGGATTCCAAAGAGAGCACGACACCGGTGGCGGCGCCCGCCAAAGCAACCAGCGGGAGGGACTTTGATCCAATCTCGTCAAGCTGTCGAAACAACTCGGCAAGTTCAAACGGCGGCGTCACTGCGGCACGCACAACTTGCCAACAAAATATGCCGAGCTCGCCAAACCACTCGAAAAATTCGATAACCAGCCCTTTTGAAGAGATCGCAGTCGCAGACATCAGTAAGATCCTTCTCGTCGAGCGTCCATGCCCGTGATCTGTCTAAACTCCGTCGATCACGGATTTGAACCCCGAGTTGACGCTCCGTGCGCATTGTTCAGATGCATGCGAGACAGCAAGGAGCGGGGTCCCCTAAAGAAGAACTCCAGACCGATGCTCCCGCCCACATATCCCAGAAGGCTATAGTTGCCGATTCGAAATGCATCCTTGTACGTGTAGCGGTCCGGATACCACGCATAGACGGCAGTCATGATGCCGGCATAAGGCGCGATGAGATCAGGAATCGAGAAGACACGATCGCCATCGTCGCCGCGTCGCGCTGCAAGGTCGAAATTAAGGCATGGCTCAACCGAGGGAAAAATCCTTTGCACTCACATTGGAATGGCTGCACCGAGTTGCTGCGCTTGCTGCCGCTCGGCCGAGGTCTCGACCTTTCCCGTTAACGTAGCTAATGGCTCCGAACGGTCTAAGGGCGAGCGCTTGAACGGGCTTCCAGTCGTCGCTGTGGGTTACCAAAGTCGGGAATACGCCGTAGCAGTTTTCAGACCATCGCGTGGTTGCTGTACTGGCCACGAATACTGCGGGTAGAGATTTCATTCGTTTTGTGAGTTGCTTTGGGACCGTACTAGGCGGAATGGCTCCACGCGAAGGCCTGCCCCGCTTGGGATCACTCAGATGGTGCTGATCTTGATGTACCGCCAGAGATCTTTCAGCGATGCGATAAATACATAACCGACGACAAACGAGGCCCGCCGTTCCTGCGACATTTCGTACTACTTTAAGTGTTTTCACTTTGCTCCACTTTAAGCGGATTCCGAACACAGTTCTTGACCGGAAACCGTGCAGCCACAGTGTCGTGTGGCCTCAGGCGCCGCATCACAACACGACGTTGATTGAAACCTGCACGCCTGGGTGAACAGGGCTCAGAAGATAATATCCCCCACTAATGTAGTCGACATACACTTGATCGGTGTAAGCCCATCCGACAGGCCAGGGGTTAACAATAATGAACCAATAGCCGCCATACTGGAATCTTGGTGCTCCCTCCACAATCACGGGACGGTTTATGACGAAAACATGCTCGCGACCAAAATTGGCGCGAAAACGGTCGTCTGGAATACGACCACCAGTATGCTGCGTTTGTGTTTCGGTGCGCTGTGTCGTTGTGGTTTCGTGGACCTGTTTGTCTTGCTGGGTGGTCTTGCCTGTTTCCTGTTTCTGAGGTGCGCCCTTGTCTTCTTGGGCGGCTTTGTTCTCTTTATTCTCCTGGGCGGCTTTATCGCCAGGATGCGCAGGTTGCGCGCCTTTCTCGTCCTGATGTGCTGCCCCTTTGTCCTCCTTCGCGGGTTGTGCTGCCTTGTCCTCCTTCGGTTGGGTGGCTTTCTCCTCCTGGTGCGCTGGTTTCTCCTCGTCCTGTGCATAGATTGGCGCGGCCATCGCGAACATCAAAACCAAACTTGCTGCGCCAAAAACTGCGAGACTTGTCTTTTTCACTGGGGCCTCCGATCAAACCCGTGTTTGCGGAAACTTATGAGGACAACGGGTAAGAAAAGGTTGTACGGGATGCCGCGGCATTGCTCCTAGCGTGAGAGTGGGTTGTTGCCGAAGCTCCTCTACACTGATGACTCGATTGCCAAGTCTCGCTGCTGCGCGCATGGTGTCTTTAGGGGCGTCGTCAATGTCCAAAACAAAACGCGTTATGATCGTCGACGATCACGTCGTCGTCCGGAGAATGGTGCGCTCGTTGTTTCAAGCTCAAGGATTTGACGTATGTGACGCCGGAAATGGCGCTGAAGCCGTCGAGAAAGCGCGGGAGCTACGGCCGCAATTGATTGTTTTGGATCTTTCAATGCCGGCCATGAACGGGTTCGAAGCTGCGCGGGCGTTGAAGACATTGATGCCGCGTGTCCCTTTAGTGATGTTCACCAATAATGCAGGTCCGGCACTGGAGAAAGAGGCGCGGGCAGCCGTTTCTCCGCGATAGTTTCCAAGTCGGAGCCGGCAGACCGGTTGATTCAGCATGCGAATACTTTGCTCAACTGACGGCACTTCATCCGATCTGGCGATCAGCGTTTGTCTTCGTCTGTTCGGAGTATACGAAGTCGAGCGACGCTAGGATTCCGACGAGAGACGCATTTGTGCCAGCGATTGCGTCGGTACAACTCACGTCGACCCTCTCTTAAGCTTTCGCGCCGACCCCAAGAAATCCCCCACAAGCCTAAGACGATTTTGATCTTGGGGAGCCGTGCCGCACTTGCTTAGATACGGACTCCGCTCGGCGCCGAAAAAGGGGAAGGGCAGACACGCAGACGGCACCGAGCTATTCCGCCTGGTCCTACATGCTGCAGACATGCGGAAATCGAAGACGTAAACTGCGCATCCAATTTCGCGAGCAAAAACTTAGCTAATCCTTAATCTTTCAAACGATCGGTCCGATATTAACGGAAATTTTGAAACTCGCCGATACGGCAGTGTTCGATAGTGCGGTGGTCAGAAATTGGAGGTTTCTCATGAAATCCTTGTTTGGCGTAGGCTTGGTGGTCTTGCTTCTTGGGATTCTGTCCTTCTTTGTTCCAATCCCACACCCGGAACATCACGGCGTCAGCGCCGGTGACGTCCACCTCGGCGTAACCACCGAGCATAGCGATCGATTGCCTTACGCCCTTAGCATCGTCGTGGTTATCGTGGGCGCGAGTCTAATGATCGCAGGAAAGAGCAAGAGTGCGTAGCCTATCCCCCTACCTGGTCGAGCTTTCGTCGGCATTTGAGGGAACTTCTAGCTGAATGATGTTGTTAACCAGCGCATACACGACCAGATCTCTGATCGAATGAACGCCGAGTTTCCTCATAATGTTGCTGCGGTGGGTTTCCGCCGTTTTGGTGCTCACGTTGAGCCGGGAAGCCACTTCCTTTGAACTCTTTCCCTCGGCTATAAGCTGTATAACCTCTCGCTCCCGCATGGTTAGTTTCGGCAGCCGTGGGGGCCGCCGGCTTGAGCCAACGTCTCCTTTATCCAGGAAACCAGCCAACACCATGTCGTTGACTCGAGGAGTAAAGAACATCCGGTTGCGCTCAAGGGCTTCCACCGCAGAGACCAAGTCTCGTCCGGCGTCGGATTTCAGGACAAACCCGCGAGCGCCGGCGTCCAACGCCTCCCGTATCACCTGGTCGGCGTCAGTGACAGTCAGAACGATGACTTTGCAATTGGGATCATGGTCGATCAGTAGCCGGGTCGCGGCCAAACCATTCAGGTTCGGCATGCCCACATCCAGAATCACGATGTCGGGCTTCAGTCGTGCGGCCTTCTCCACTGCTTCACGCCCGTCGGCCGCCTCTGCGCAAATCTCCCAATCTTGATGCGCTTGTAGAAGCGTACATAACCCGCGGCGCACCAGTTCGTGATCGTCGGCTATGAGAATTCGCAGCTTCAAGGGTCTCCGGCTCGGGCCCCGGCAAGCACCACCTTAATTTCTTGCTCCGAGGGCCACGCCCGTTACCGGCGCGAGGTTCATGATACTAAACTTCGTTGGTGGTCCCAACATGACTGCCTAGCCGACTCCCGTCTTGACACATGCCGGAGGGGCAATTACAGCGGTGCGCTCTCTCGTTTCAGTCGTCGGCAGGTCCCGCGCCTCTCAATGAATACCAAGACGCGATATACATGGCGAAGCGAGCGTCAACTGCACTCGCGATAGCCGTGCAGCGATCGGTCTCCGGCTCGATAGTCGCAATAGTTTCCTAGAGCGTTGAGACATCAAGTGTACAGACTAGACCCTATTTGTGTTTGTCGCGCCCGTACATAGTATTTTCATAGGCACGCCTGCGCTCGGTGGTTTAGGAAGCCGGTGTGCTTTACGACATTGGAGTGACTATGAAAATGAAAGCGGTTACATACCAGGGCGTTCGGCAGATGTCTGTTTCCAATCAATCGAAACCAAAGATCGATTCCCCGATCGATGCCATACTTCGCGTTACGACTACCGGAATCTGCGGTAGCGACTTGCATATGTACGACGGTCGCACGGCTCTCAAGAAAGGCACTGTCGTAGGGCACGAGATCATGGGAGTCATTGAAGAGGTTGGGGAATCCGTCCAGAGCATCAAGAAAGGCGACCGTGTCGTGTTGCCCTTCAATATTGCTTGCGGATACTGCTTCAATTGTCATCGCGGGCACACCGAAGCATGCCTCGTGATGAATCCCGAAGATCCGCACGCGGCATACGGATATGCAGGAATGGGTCCTTATAAAGGCGGCCAGGCGGAATTCGTTTTAGTCCTGCACGCTGATTTCAACTGCTTGAAACTGCCAGGAAAGCCTGGCGATGAATGGGAAGACGATTTTCTTCTTCTCTCCGATGTCTTCCCAACCGCATTTCACGCAACCGAGCTCGCCTGCGTCAGCGCGGGCAAGACCGTGGTCGTATTTGGAGCCGGTCCCGTCGGATTGTTGTCCGCCTACTGCTCGCTACTGAAAGGGGCGTCGGAAGTCTACGTTGTCGATAGCATCCCGGAACGTCTGCGGAAGGCGGAAGAACTCGGCGCAGTGCCAGTGGATTTCTCGAAGGGAGATCCGGTGGAACAAATCTTCAAGCTCAGGAGGAAGAACAAGGGAATCCAAGAGACTCTTCGCACCGGAGAAGAGAAGATGAAGGGAGTGGATTGCGCCATCGATGCCGTTGGGTACCAAGCGCGCGCCGACGACAACCCGGATAAAGAGAAGCCGACGCAGGTGCTGGAAAACTGCTTAAAGGTCGTGAATGCGACGGGAAGCATCGGAATGATCGGTGTCTATATGGCTCCGGACCCTGGGGCCAAGAACGAACAGGCGAAACAGGGGATCTTCCCGTTTTCGCTGGCCGAGTTTTTCGACAAGGGAATCACCATGGGAAGCGGTCAGGCGCCGGTTAAGAAGTACAACGAATATCTGCGCGACCTAATCGTCAATGATCGAGCGAAGCCGAGCCAGATTGTCAGCCATCACATCCGCATTGACGACGCTCCCGATGCCTACGAAAAGTTCGACAAGCGCATCGATGGATATACCAAAGTTCTGATTCGCTTCGACGAACAGACTGCGGCGTAAAGAGCCACGACAGTCGCGGCGTAGAGCAGGCTCGCCTCACGGCGGCAGCCATGTTTTTAACCCAAGGCTTAGAAAGACGAGACGCTTATGGAAACATCGGAGCCAGGCAGCATCTGTTCGCAGCCTTTGGATCGTCGAAAGTTGCTGAAGTCGGCATTGGCGATGGCTGCTGCCTCAGGTTTCATGAGAGCTCCTATGAAGGCGGAACAGAAAGTTTCGGCGAATGCCGGTAACAACCAGTCAGGAACTCGTCCATCAGGTTCCGACGAAAGCGCGACTGCTTCCTGGCGAAAACAACAGATCGGCTTTCAGCTCGCTCATGAGCAATTCACAGTCCCCGAACTGGTTGAACTGGGAACCGGGGCTGACCGAGCTGGCTTTGACTTACTGGCCGTAAGTGACCATTTCCAACCCTGGCAAGCCAATGAAGCCCACTCCGGTCAAGCGTGGGTGACCATGAGCGCCATCGGTCAACGCACCAATCGGATCCGCATGGGAACAACGGTCACATGTCCGACATTTCGCTACAGTCCGGCGGTCGTCGCGGAGGCTTTCGCTTCATTGAGTCTGCTGTATCCCGGCCGCATCTTCCTCGGTGTGGGGTCAGGCGAAGCGCTCAACGAGAAAGCAGCCACTGGTTCTTGGCCGAAATGGCCCGAACGCTCTGAGCGCCTGGTCGAAGCCACCGAGATTATCCGAGCGCTCTGGAGTGGCGAACCGGTAGCGCACAAAGGAAAATACTACGAAGTGAATGCGCGGCTTTACGATCCGCCGTCAAAACCAATACCTCTCATGATGGCGGGGAACGGCCCGAAAGCCATGCGACGCGTCGGGCGATACGCTGATGGGCTAATCACCGATCCGAAAACGTGGATAGAGCATAAAGCCGAGTTCGAACATGGTGCGCAGGAAGCCGGCAAAGATCCTGCGGCGATGCCGGTGTTCATTGAGCAATATGTCGTCGTGGGCGACAAACAAGACGTGAAAGTGGCAGCCGAGTTTTGGCGCTTCGGCCCAAAAGCATGGAAACCGTATTTTAATATTCGCGACCCTTTGACCATCGAGCAGCGTGCCAGCGCTGAGATTCCCCTGGAAAAAGTGCATGCGGACTGGGCGGTCGGAACCGATCCCGAAGTCCATGTGAAGTGCCTCTCTGACCTGTTCAACAGTGGAGCCACAGAGGTTCACATACACTCCGGCCAACCGGATCAGAAACGGGTGATCGATTTCTACGGCAAAGAAGTGTTACCCCGGTTGCGGAAGGCTGCTTGAAGCTTAAGTAAGCCGGCAACGCTCGTCTTGACGGTGACGAAAGATGGCAAAACGTAGGCGAGTCTCGAAGCCCGGTCCATGATACTTCGCGCGCCGGCTTGCGAAGCTCGTCCAAGATGGCGGGGCGAATCTCTGGCTCCCCTCGTTCGCCAGCATTGATACGGCCCACATACGAAGGGTCAACTCCTAGTTTGGTCGCTACGCGACGTAAACCCCGGCATGAAGCTTATGCGCCTTAAGCAAAGCATTGTCATGTTTCGTGCCAGATGGCATGACGGCTCTCCCAAGGTCTTCCAGTCACCAATAATGACACCGTTTCTAGGAGTAAAAGACCCGCGTCTAAAGGAGCCATCCAAGAACAACGCGGGGCAGCGCGAAACGATGACACCTACACAGTGAACGCACATCGAAGGCCGGATACTTAGACCGACACTGATGGAGTCACAAAAACAGC
>Ga0265760_10000462_pt1 | contig 11486 bp, 12 predicted proteins | sample NZIome_2_FD_200831 | JGI IMG/M metagenome (GOLD analysis project Ga0265760, IMG submission 200831) | Metatranscriptome of rhizosphere microbial communities from Maridalen valley, Oslo, Norway - NZI1 (Metagenome Metatranscriptome) | ecosystem: Host-associated > Plants > Roots > Rhizosphere >...
CGGCCCTTGGTGGCGTAGTCGCTGTGTCATGCGCACGTCATTTACCGTTCGTATACTTTTTGCCCACTCGCGACTCGGGATACCCCAATGTCAGTCCTCGTCCTAAGACGCCGAACACTGCTGCCGGTTGTTTGCCTGCTCGCGCTCGTGCTGTCCGGCTGCGGCGGAGCGCAATCACGAAAGACTAAACATCTCGAAAAAGGTCAATTCTTCCTCGCCGCCGGCAATTTCGAAAAAGCGCGAGTCGAATTTCGCAACGCGCTGCAGATCGCGCCGATGGACAGTGAAGCGCGCTACGAAAATGGCGCGGTCGCGGAGAAAATGGGCAATCTGCGCGAGGCGGCGCAATTTTACCAAGCAGCGATCGACAGCAATTCGGACAATCTTGTCGCGCGCAGCAGTTTGGGGCGTATCTATGTGTTGGCCGGCGCCGCCGATCGCGCGCTGCAGACGGTCCAACCGGCCTTGGAAAAATACCCGGACGATGCGGCTCTGCTCACGGTTCGGGCAGCGGCGGAAATTCAGCTCAAGAACGCGGAGGGCGCTTTGCAGGATGCGGAACGCGCCGTGCAATTGGCGCCGGATAGCGATGACGCCGTCTCGGTTCTCGCGGGAGTCTACAAGTCGCAAGACCAAACTGCGAAAGCGCAAGTGCTTCTGCAGGAAACCATCAAGCGAAATCCAAGCTCGGTTGAATTGCGTTTGGTGCTTGCGCAGCTCGACGGAAGTCTCGGTCAGCGGGCGGAGGCGGAAGCATTGTTGCTCGATCTCGTGCGCCTGAGGCCCAAGGAAAAATCGCACCGCCTGAGGTTGGCGCAATTCTATTCGCGCACCGATCACATCGACGAGGCCGAGCGCGTGCTTCGGGACGCGATCAAGGCGATTCCCGATGAGCGGGACCTGAAGAAGACTTTGATCGAATTTCTTGCGGCGCGGCGCGGGCGCGAAGCTGCGGTGCAAGAGTTGGATGCCATGATCGCCGCCAGCCCGCCGGACTATGACCTAAAATTCGTGCAGGCGCAGTTCTACGAGCAGGGCAAGGAAGTTTCGAAAGCGGAAGTGGTCTACAAGCAGGTCATTGAAGATGCGAAGCTCGAGGCGCCGGGCCTTTCGGCACGCAATCGACTCGCGTCGCTGCGCGTTCAATCCAATGACATTCCGGGAGCGGAGAAGCTGCTCGCGGAAGTGTTGGCGAAAAGCCCGCGCGACGATGATGCGTTGATCATGCGCGGCAGCCTTGCCCTGGCGCAGAAGGATCCGCGGACCGCGATCGCGGACTTGCGCTCCGTGCTGCGCGATCAGCCGAACGCCGTTGGTGTCATGCGATCTTTGGCGCGCGCTCACCTCGCCAACGGCGAGCCCGCGTTGGCCGAAGAAACCATGCGTCGAGCGGTCGAATCGAATCCACAGGATTCGAGTGCGCGCCTGGATTTCGCGCAGTTATTAGCGCAACTCGCTAAGCCCGAACAGGCCAAACCGGTCATCGATGAGTTGGTAAGGCAGCAGCCAAACAATGTGGCGGCACTTGATACCCGATTCAAGATTGCGATCGCTACGAAGGACTTGATCGGCGCAAGAGCCGCCGCCGACGCACTGGTAGCGGCTCAGCCGAAATCGGGTCTCGGGTATTTCTATCAGGGCGAAGTGGCGGAGGCTGACAAGCGCTTGAGCGATGCCCTGCGTTCATATTCAATGGGGTTTGAGGCTCAACCTGAGCTCGCCGAGCCGCTCGAAGGCCTCACGCGAGTATTGGTGGAGCTGAACCGAACCCCTGACGCCCTCAAGCGCCTGGACGATGTCATCGCCCGCTACCCTGAAGCGCCATTGGCCGCCAACATCAAGGGCGATGTGCTGCTGTCGGCCCAACATCCCGCGGACGCGGTGGTTGAGTATAAGAAGGCGATTGAACGAGCACCGAAATGGTGGGTGCCATATCGCAATCTCGCGGCAGCGCAGGCTCAGGATCATCGCGCCGACGCGGCGGCCGCGACGCTGCAATCGGGTATCGCGAATGCGGCGGTACCTGATGAATTGGAGTTGCAGCTCGCATTGTTCTACGAGCGTACGGGCAACCTCGACGCCGCGGTGCGGGTGTACGAGGCCGCTTTGCGCCGCGATCCGCAGGCGGATATCGCCACTAATAATTTAGCGATGCTCTTGGTGACGTACAAGAAAGATCCCGCCGATCTGCAGCGCGCCAAGGAACTCTCCGCGCGATTTGCTTCGTCAGCCAATCCGAACTTTCTCGATACCTATGGCTGGGTTTTGTACAAACGCGGTGAGGCGGCAGCGGCAGTTGCCGCGCTACAGAGCGCGTCGGCAAAGGCCTCCAACTCGCCGGTTTCCCTGTATCACCTGGGTATGGCCGAAGCTCTGGCGGGTCAACCGGAGGCGGCACGCGAGAGCCTCAAGCGTTCGCTGCAATCGGGAAAGAAGTTCCCGGGAATGGATGAAGCCAAGGCCACTTTGGACAAATTGCCCAAAGATGCCTCAGCAAACATCCTGCCCGCGAAATCATAAGGACCGCGAGAGAGGGAATTGATATGCATCGCTTGCTGATGACGCTCAGCTTGAGCGTGTGGATGATCGGCACCTGCTTCACTGGAAACGTGCAGGCGGACACGATATTGAATCAAACCAACATCGTGGGCTTGTCGGCAAATCCCGCGCCCTCACAGCACGCTTTCACTGACGCGACGGCAGAAGCCCTCACGGTGACTTTGACCGATTTTCAGACACCGGCCGCGTTCACCACGCTTGAGATTGCGGTTACGTTGGGTGACACGCTGGTGGGGACTACCACGGTCGATGCCAGCCACACCGCAACGGTCGCGCTACCGCCGGCGGCCGGCAACTACACCGTGTACGTCGTTGGCGCGCCGGATAGCGTCCAGCAGTTTGGCAGCTTTGGAGTATGTGTCACGCGCGACGCTGACCCGACGCCGCGCACTTGCGTACCGGATTATTCATATTCGGACAGCCTAACGACGCCGAGCGCTCCTACGTCCACGGGCACGGCGACGCTCAGTACGAATTTCACCACGAATGCGGCGGGTACCTATACGGTTACCTTGAGCGACGATGCTTTTCCCGCCGCGCTGTCATCGGTCTCCGCCATCATTACCCAGGGAAGCACTCAAGTCGGGGGCATCATTTCCGCCGGATCTCCGGTGCAGCTCAATCTCGCCGCGGGTACGACCTACCAACTCTTGGCCGCTGCGACGGCCGCCGCGAATCTCAAGGCAGGCTTGTATGGGATCCACATCGTCGATCCAACGAACGCGGTGGTGTTCGATCGCAGCATTCCGGTCGGTGCATTGGCGCCCGCAACCATCATCGCCAATCCATCCGCGCAATCGCTCACACTGACGCTGAATGATTTCGGCTATCCCGCGCCGCTTGCCGGATTGGGCGCCGCGGTTACCTCCGGAGGGATCGCTCTGGGGACACTCAATGCGGCCGGTAGTCTACCCATTGCAGCGGCGCCCGCCGGACAAATCGATGTCTGGATTTATGCGAGCCCGGGGGCCGAGCCGGGTGTCTATGGACTGAGCCTCACAAGCAGCACGGCCGCCTTGTTGTCAACGACTCAAGTCGTCAATCCTGCGGTCACCTCAGGATCGATGGACTTTGCCTTCGTCGTGAGCCTGCCCGCCGCTGCGACCTATAGTCTGACCGTCGATGATTTTCAGTTTCCATCGCAATTGGGGGCGCTGAGCGCCACGGTGGCGCAAAACGGCGTCGTGCTGCCGCAGACCTCTGCCGGCAACTTCACCGCTCAAGCTGGAAATGCGATTGTGTTGGTGAACGTTCAACCACCGCAAAATGGCAATGGAATTTTTGGCGTCACGGTCGCGACTACCGCCGCCACCCCCCAATTCCTGTTGGATCAAACGCAGGCGGTCGGCGGTGTTTTCGACACGCAGATCGTCAATGTGGGCACGTCCGGCGCTTACAACGTCACCCTGACCGATCTGGCGTTTCCGAAGGCCTTCCAAAATCTCGCAATGGTGCTGTCGAGCGGCAGCCAGGTTCTGGGGAAAATCTACGGCGGCGGCACGTTTCCGGTTGCCATTTCGCCCGGCCAATACGTGCTCACGTTTGTGGCGTCTCCGGATCCTGTGGGATATGGCTTGTATTCGGTGAATATCAGCTCGAGCGCACCGACCGTGAGCTTTACAGCGGCAAGCTCGTCGGTACCCGCCGGGCAGACGGTACAACTGACGTGGAGCAGCCAAAATGCAACCGCCTGCATGGCAAGTGGCGCTTCCGTCTGGACCGGCAGCCAGCCCACCAGCGGCACTTTGGCCGTGGTCATTACCGCGACGGCGACCCTGACTTTGACATGCACCGGACCCGGCGGCTCCGCCATGCAATCAGTGACAGTGACCGCAACGGCGCCGGCTTCAAGCTCGGGCGGCGGGGGAGCCGCGAGTTGGCTGCTGCTGTTGGTACTAGCCATGGCGGCGAGTTACCGGTTTTTGTCGCCCACGACGCGGTGCGTGTCACGCAACGGTCAACATAACACCCGAGCCCGTGTTACCTGAGCGACCTAAGCTACCGCCAGAGTTGAGCGCCTTCCATAGCCAGGTCTTGAGGTTCTATGACATCTCGCATCGCCTTTTCGATTGCCGCGGTCCTGCTCCTCGCCACCGCCGCGCAAGCCGACACGCTCACCAGCATTTCGCCCGGCGGCACTTTGTTGCCTGGCCAGGGTTGGTTCTCGACAGGTCCTGGACAGACGCCGACCACCGTCACGGGGACGGGAGTCAACAACGGCGGCGGAATCCCGGTGAACGACCTGACGGGCGCAGGTGCGGGAAGCTTTCTTTTCTCGCAAACCTTCACGGCGCCCAACGGGTCATTCGCCGCCCCCAACCAAATCAACGGCAACAGCTACGGATTCGTTACCTCCTACGTGATCGATGTTCCGCCGGCGATGGCAAACGCATTCGTCTTCTCGTTGAATCTCAGTTCGACGGTGGGGGTCGAAAATTTGTCAGCACGCCTGTATGAATACAGTGCCAACGGCGTCAGCAATCTCACGCTCGGTAGCACGGGGCCTCTGTCCAGCGGAGCCATGGACAATTGGTCGATGAGCGTCAATCCCAGCGGCACGAATCCCGTCGCGAGCACCACTGTGCCCAACACACAGCTGTCTAACGGCGGCGAATTCGTCCTCGAGATCGTCGGTCTGGAGACTGGTACGCAAAATGGCAGTGTGAGTGGCCAGCTCGACGTCACTCCCGTGCCGCTGCCGGCGGCATTGCCGCTGCTGCTCTCAGGCTTGGGCGGCCTTGGCTTGTGGGGTCGCCGGCGCCGCTGATTGCCGTTAGAAGCGAATCCTCAGCCGGCGGTAGACGTTCGCCAGCAGCCACATCGGGCCGATCATCAGAAATTGCAGATCCTTGAAAAAGGATGGGCGCTTCTTTTCGATAGCATGGCCGATGAACTGGCCGATCCATGCCAGAACGAACAGCGTCACGCAGATCAGCCACATCGGCGCCAAAGTGTTGCGGCTCAGCGCATCGAGCGACAACAGCATGAGCGCCAATAAAGGCAGGATCCCCAAGGCCAGCGGTACCGACAAGAGCGCATAGTAGATGACCGCAAATAGTGTGATCACCGTGGCCCAGTTTGCGAATGGGACAGCCGCGCGGACCGCGCTGGGGAAGGGCGTAATCCACAACAGACCGAGGACGCACCAAAGGATGACCGGCACGCAGATCCAATGCAATGCCTCGTTGGTCGGGTTGCGATGGCTCGAGCCGTATTCGTCCAGCCATTGTTCGGCCGTGCGCATGGATCGAAGCTACGCCCTTATCACCGGCAACTCAAATGGGCTGCTACGGCAGCCCTTTCACATTGTTTGGCCTGTTATTGAGCTGGTCGAGTTCGCGCTGCTGCTGCGCCTCCAGCTTGTCGAGCTGGTCAGCCGTATAGCAGGTGGTGTCGCGCTGTATGCGGGAAGCCGTGACATAATTCGATCGGCAGAACAGTTGCTGGCCGTCCTTGTCGACTATTTTGAGATTGAGATTTTTGGCGGCCTCCAATCGCCCGGCGTCGGTGAGGGAGATCTGGCCTGCGTTCGCAGCGGTTTGTGGCTTAGTCGGCTGACTCGCGCAGCCGGCCACCAACATCACCGTCAATAACATCAGGGCACGCATAACGAATATCCCTTTGACCAAAATTGGTGCGAAAGCAAGCGTAGCGCATTGGGACTCACGCGACCAGGTTTGGGCCAAGTTCACATAAGCGCCAGGCAGGCCTGCACGACCCCGGTCGTCGCGATGATGAACAAGGCAACGCTGCATAGGCCTCCCATCATCGCACCGGTCAGCCGCTTGTCAGGATCGGCCATGTAGCCACGCATATAAATGATGCGCCCGATGACCCAGATAAATCCTATCAACGGCGCGAGCCACGGCCAGCGTATGGGATAGAAAGCCGCCAGCCACAGAAAAGGCAGGAAAATGCCCATCTGCTCCAGGGTGTTGAGCTGTACACGATAGGCGCGATCGAATTCCGGATGGCCGCTGGTGGCGGGCGCTTTGATGTCGTGTTTGCCGCGCAAATTTCCGACGCGAAAACCGGTATAAAAATAAAATAGCCCGATCAGCAACGTGACGATGGCCGTCCACAGTGTCGCGGGAATCATAATGTATCTCCCATGCCTGATATCGCGTGGATGTCCGGCTCGTTCTGATTTCTGGAGCTTGATTGCGACGCAAAAAAATTGAGCCGCCAACGCTTTAGCGGCCTCAATACTACATCAATCGCGAGAGGCCGAAAGGCGAGGCGTTTACGCCGCGGCCGCCATCAAGCCCTTCAGCTTGTTGATGGCATTCGATTCAACCTGGCGCACGCGTTCCGCTGAAATGCCGTACTCATCGGCCAATTCGTGCAGCGTCGCCTTGTCGTCGGTCATCCAGCGCCGCTGCAAAATGCTGCGGCTGCGCTCATCGAGCTTCTCGAGCGCGAGTTCCAGGCGATCGGTCGAGTCCTCTTCCCACTCCGCGCGCTCCACTTCGACGGCCGGGTCGGCATTGCTGGCCGGCAGATACATGGCAGGCGAGTAAGCCTCTTCTTCATCGCTTTCCGGAGTCGGATCGAACGACATGTCGCGCGCCGACAGCCGCTGTTCCATCTCGCGTACGTCGGCCACATCGACGCCCAGCTCGCGCGCAACCGCTGCGGTTTCGGCTTCCGACAACCACGCCAGGTTCTTCTTCATCTTGCGCAGATTGAAGAACAGCTTGCGCTGCGACTTCGTGGTTGCCACCTTCACCAGGCGCCAGTTGCGCAGCACATATTCGTGGATCTCCGCGCGGATCCAATGCACGGCGAACGATACCAAGCGAACGCCCACGCCCGGATCGAAGCGCTTCACCGCCTTCATGAGACCCACGTTGCCTTCTTGAACCAAATCGCCCATGGGCAAGCCGTAGCCTAGGTACCCGCGCGCGATGTGCACCACGAATCTCAGGTGCGCCAGCACCAGCTGCCGGGCCGCGTCCAAATCGGCCTCGGAACGGAATTTCACCGCCAGTGCGACTTCATCTTCCTTCGACAGAACCGGAATCTGGGAAACGCGATCTATATAAGAGTCGAGGCTCCCGACCGGACCCGCGAACACCATTCCAGTTTGTTTAGCGACCAAAGCAGCAGACATTGATACCTTCCTCCCAATCAAATCTTCCCCTTAAATCCACGGGGACAATTATAGCAGTCTAGGGATTAGAGTGCTAAAGCCGCGCGAAGTTCTGCGCAGCCACAAAGTATTTAAAAACATATACTTATGCCGGTTCGATCGCTCGGATATGGCGCGTTGCAGCAAGCCAAGAACCGATCCAGGAAAGCCCCACCGAGAGCCCCAAAACGGCCCCCGCTGTGATCATTTTCAACCCCTCCAAGCGAAAGCCGCTGCCGTACAGAAATGCGAGGTGTGCGACCGGCCGCGCCAGGACCGTCGAGGCCGCCGCGACCAGCATCAAGGCCAACAAGCCGCCGCCCAGTCCATACCAGATGCCGGTGTAGAGAAACGGTCGGCGGGTGAAGCCGTCCGAAGCGCCCACCAGCTTCATGACCTCGATTTCAGCGCGCCGGTTCAAAATATCGAGTCGAATCGTGTTGCTCACGATGAGCACAATGCCGAGCCCCAACAGGCCGCCGGTGAGCAGAACCACCCGCCGCAGCAGCTCTAACATGGCGTGCAGCCGCTTGACCCAGTCGGTGTCGATCTGCACGGTTTGCACATCGCTCATGGCGGCAATCGCGCTCTTGAGCGATTCGGTTCCCTGCGGCGTGCTCGCCGCTAAAGTCGGCGTGACGACCAAGGTGTCGGGCAACGGATTGTCCGCCAGGGCATCGAGTGCGCTGCCGAATCCGGAGTCGCTGCGAAACTCCGCGAGCGCTTGCTCGGCGGTGATGATGCGAACCGTCGCGATATCGCCGCGTTGCCGCAGTTGCTTCGCGAGTGCCTGCACCCGAACGGCCCCGGCCTTCTTATCCATATAGACCGACAAGTCATAGGCTTCGTTCCAATTTCCAGTGGCGTTGCGCGCATTCTGCAAAAGCAGGATCAAGAACAGCGGCAGGGCGAGGGCCACCGCGATGACGCCCATGGTCATCAAAGTCGCAAACGGCTGATTGACGACGCGGCCCAGCGAGCCGACCAGCACCTGCGCGTGGCGCGAGAAATAGGCGCCAATGCTCATGCGGCTTGCTCGCCGACCACGCGTCCCGCGCTCAAGACGATCCGCCTTGCGCCCACTTGATCGATAAGATGCACATCGTGGCTCGCGACGATGACCGTCACGCCGACCTCACTGAAGCGCTTGAACAGCTTCATGACCTCGAGCGCAAGCTCGGGATCTAAATTGCCGGTGGGTTCATCCGCAATGAGCAGCATCGGTTTCGCCACCACGGCCCGTGCGATGCCGACGCGTTGCTGCTCGCCGGTCGAGAGTTCCAGGGGCAGGGATTTCTCCCGGCCCAGCAAGCCCACTTGATCCAGCGCCGCGCGCACGCGTTTGTCCATCTCGCGCTTAGGAACACCGGCGATCACGAGAGGCAGCGCGACATTGTCGGCAACCGGCCGGTCGTGCAGCAATTTGTGATCCTGAAAGACCACGCCGATCTGGCGGCGGAATTGTGGTATGCCGCGCGGCTTCACGCCCGCGGTGTTCTGGCTGTTAACGATGACTTGGCCGCGGGTGGGCCGCTCGATCAGCGCAATCAGCTTCAGAATGCTGCTCTTGCCGGCGCCGGAATGCCCGGTCAAAAACGTCAGCGCGCCGCTCTCGATGTTGAATGATACGCCGGCCAGAGCCTCGCGACCGTTCGGATAGCGCTTGAAAACCTGATCGAAGCGAATCATGCGGCCGCGTCGCGCGGTTCCGATTTTAACAGGGCGGAGACGAATTCCGACGCATTGAAGACGCCGAAGTCTTCGGACTGCTCGCCAACGCCGATGAAGCGGATGGGAATTTTCAGGCGCTGCGCGATGGCAAGAACCACGCCCCCCTTGGCGGTGCCGTCCAATTTGGTGATGACCAAACCGGTGACCCCCAACCCTTTGTTGAATTCCTCGGCCTGCGCCACGGCGTTTTGGCCTATCGTGCCGTCGAGCACCAACAGGACCTCATGAGGCGCGGTGGGATCCAAGCGCGCGAGCACGCGCTTGACCTTCTTGAGTTCATCCATGAGATGAGTCTGCGTGTGCAGGCGGCCGGCGGTATCGGCGATGAGGACATCGATGTGCCGCGCGCGCGCCGCGTTCAGGGCGTCGAAGATCACCGCTGCGGGTTCGGATCCGGATTGTTGAGCGACGATCGGCACATTGTGGCGCGCCGCCCAGACTTCCAATTGTTCGCGCGCGGCTGCGCGAAAAGTATCGCCGGCCGCCAGCATGACGCTCTTGCCCTCGGCCAGCAGCCGAGCGCTGAGTTTGCCGATCGTGGTGGTCTTGCCCGCGCCATTGATTCCCACCACCAGAATCACGAAGGGCTTGGCGGCAGGATCGATCACCAGCGCCTGCTGCACGGGCATCAGGATTTGCGACATCGCCTCCTGCAGTGCATGCAGCAACGCGTCGACATCGTTGAGCTCTTTTCGCGCCACGCGCTTGCGCAGCTCCTCGAGGATTCTCGAGGAGGCCTCGACACCGACATCTGCGGTAATCAGCCGCGTTTCCAGCTCATCCAAAATCTCGGCGTCGATCTTGCGCCCCGGCAGCAATTCGGCGATGTCCGTGGTCAGCCACGCAGGACCTTGATTCAACTTGGCGCGCAGGCGTTTGAAAAACCCGCGCACGCTAGGGCGGTCAGCTTCGTTCGTCATGGGAACGGTATGATACCGGCTGTGGCTACATCAAAGACGGATTTACCGGCGCCCGCCGGCCGCAATTCGGTGCGCATCATCGCCGGCGTGTGGCGCGGTCGCCGAATTCACTTCCCCGATATGCCCGCGCTGCGTCCGACGCCGGATCGCGTGCGGGAAACTTTGTTCAATTGGCTGCAGCACTCCATAGCGGATGCCAGGGTGTTGGATTTGTTCGCAGGTTCCGGCGCCTTAGGGATGGAGGCGCTGTCGCGGGGCGCCCGGGAAGCCGTGTTTGTCGAGCAATACCCGGCTGCGGCGCGCACCTTGCAGGAGCAACTGGTTCGCTTCGGCGGGGCCGGCAAAGGCCGCATCCTGGAGATGGGTGCCGCCCGCTTTTTGCGCAACCCGGGCGAGCCCTTCGACATTGCGTTTCTCGATCCGCCGTTTGGCACGAATGCCTTGGCCGAGTACATTCCGCTGCTCGACAGCGGCGAGTGGCTGAACGTCGGCGGTTTGGTCTACCTGGAAAATGAGCGCGCCGCCGGTGCTCCGGCACTGCCCGGCCATTGGGAATTGCTCAAATCGAAGTCGGCGGGCGAGGTGGGGTATCATCTGGCGCGCGTCAACGGACGAAAATAGCAATGCACAAAAGAAATGCCGTCTACCCAGGGACCTTCGACCCGATCACCAACGGCCACACCGATTTGGTGCGGCGCGCCGCCTCGATCTTCGATCGCGTGGTGGTGGCGATTGCGGCCAATCCCAACAAAGCGCCGATGTTCACGCTCGAGCAGCGGGTCGACATGTCGCGCCGCGTGCTGGCCGATGTGCATAATGTGGAAGTGAAGGGGTATGTGGGCCTGACCACGGATTTTGCCCGCCAAAATGGCCTCTCAGTCATTGTGCGCGGCCTGCGCGCCGTCTCCGACTTCGAATTTGAATTTCAATTGGCTAATATGAGCCGGCATCTCACTCCCGAAATCGAATCGGTATTCATGACCCCGCAAGAGCAATACACATTCATATCATCGACGCTGGTGCGAGAAATCGCTGTGCTGGGAGGCAACGTCTCCGAGTTCGTGCATCCGATCGTGGAGATCGAACTGAAGCGGCATCGCAAGCTTTGATCGCCCAAGCGACACCTCGCATGAGGCCGGTTACCG
>Ga0265760_10000463_pt1 | contig 11475 bp, 8 predicted proteins | sample NZIome_2_FD_200831 | JGI IMG/M metagenome (GOLD analysis project Ga0265760, IMG submission 200831) | Metatranscriptome of rhizosphere microbial communities from Maridalen valley, Oslo, Norway - NZI1 (Metagenome Metatranscriptome) | ecosystem: Host-associated > Plants > Roots > Rhizosphere > Soil...
GTGGTTCCCCTGGATCAGGTGTGGATCACCGCGAATTTCAAAGAGACCCAACTCAAACACATGCGCGTGGGCCAGAAAGCAAAGATTAAACTCGACTCGAACGGCCGCACGTACCGCGCTCATGTCGATAGCATTGCGGGAGCAACGGGGCCCATCTTCAGCTTGCTGCCGCCCGAAAACGCAACCGGCAACTACGTGAAAATCGTTCAGCGGGTACCGGTAAAGATTGTTCTAGAACCAGGCGAAAATCAGGACCACCAGCTGCGGCCCGGCATGAATGTCGAAGCGAAGGTGTACTTGCGATGAGCGCCGCGGCCCTGACTCTCCCCGCGGAGCAGGCGATCTGGCGTCCAAAGGTCAATCCTTGGGCGATTGCCGCCACCGTGTCGATCGCGGCGTTTGTCGAGGTTCTGGACACCAGTGTTGCCAACGTTGCATTGCCTTACATCGCCGGAGGCCTGGGAGCGAGCTACGACGATAGCACCTGGGTACTCACCTCGTACCTCGCTGCCAACGCGATCGTCTTACCCATCAGCGGATGGCTCGCGGGAATAATCGGCCGCAAACGGTATTTCATGACGTCGCTTACGATTTTCACGGTGAGTTCGTTGCTTTGCGGCCTAGCGCCTAGTCTGCCGCTATTGCTGTTGTTTCGAGCCGTGCAAGGCATCGGTGGCGGTGGACTGCAACCAATGGCACAAGCGATTCTCAACGATACGTTTCCTCCAGAGCAGCGCGGCCAGGCGTTTGCTGTCTATGGCGTTACTGCCGTTCTCGCCCCTACGGTCGGGCCGATGCTGGGCGGTTGGATTACGGACAGCTACTCCTGGCGCTGGATATTTTTCATCACGCTGCCTGCGGTTCTTCTCGCTCTGTATTTGACTCACGTCCTGGTCGAAGATCCCCCGTTCCTCCGTCGCATAAAGAGGGGGGGCGTCCGGGTGGACTACATTGGAATCGCGTTTTTGACGCTGGGTGTGGCTTCGCTCCAGATCCTTCTGGACAAAGGCCAGGAAGACGATTGGTTCGGCTCGCATTTCATCACGACCCTGGTCGTAACCGCAACGGTTTGCCTGATCTCGCTGGTCATCTGGGAATGGTTCCGCAAAGAGCCGATCATCGATGTCCGCATGTTCAAGAGCTTCAACTTCGCGGCAGCGAACTTAATGATGTTCATGATGGGCTTCATGCTCTTCAGCACCCTGGTCTTGATTCCCGAATTTCTGCAGACGCTTATGGGTTATACAGCGGAGCTTGCCGGTCTCGTTCTGTCCGGCGCCGGAATCGTCTTGCTGGTGATGATGCCCATCGTCGGCCGGCTTACAACAAAGATTCAAGCCAGATGGCTTATCGCGACGGGATGGCTGTGCCTTGCAATTGGACTATTCTACTCGGCGCACCAGATTGATTTGTTCGTCAGCTTCAAGTTTGCGATGTGGCTGCGCGTCGCCCAAGTCGTAGGAATCGGATTTCTATTTGTCCCCATCACGGCGGCAGGCTACATCGGAGTGCCTCCGGAGAAAGGTGATAGCGTCTCCGGCATAATCAACTTCATGCGCAACATCGGCGGCAGTATCGGAACTTCGGTCGTGACCACCATGATTATCCGACGGGGTCAATACCACCAGCAAATCCTCGTCGGCCACATCACTCCGGATTCCCCTGCCTATCATTCGGCGCTGCACGCACTGAGCTCACAAATTGCGCACTCTGGGCTTCGGGCTACGGACGCCCACGACCAGGCAATTGCGAGGTTCTATGGGTTGGTGCATCGGCAGGCCGGCGCACTGTCCTATATGGACATCTTTTGGGTATTGGGCGCACTCTGCTCGGTCATGTTCGTTCTTGCGTTTTTCTTGAAGAAGAATGATCCAGGAGCGGGCGGCCAGGTTGCGGCCGGTTAGGGATTGTCATGATGATTCGAGCCGTAACCATTGAACGTGAATTTGGCTGTGGCGGTCCAGAGATCGCTGCAAAACTGGCCGGACTTCTGGGTTGGAAGTTGTGGGACCACGAACTAACTCAGGAAATCGCACGGCTGACTAACAGCACGCCACAAGCAGTCGAGCAGCGAGAATGGAAAAATGATCCTGCGGTTTATCGCGTCTTCAAGTCTTTTCTCAGAGGAGCATTCGAGGGGGCTCTGCCGCCAACCGATCGCCTGGAACTGCTTGATGCGCGCCGAATCGCCAACGTTTCCGAACATGCGGTCAACCATGCACTGTCTGGCGGCCCATGCGTCATCGTTGGCCGGGGCTCGCAGTATTTTCTTCGTGAACGCAAAGATGTTTTCCGCGTGTTCCTCTATGCACCGCGCAACTTTAAGATACACAGACTGATCACTGCTGGAACACCCCAAGAAAAGGCAATAACAGAGGTTGACACGATTGACACAGATCGCGCCGACTTCGTCAAGAAATACCTTAAGTTGAACTGGCCTGAGATCCACCTGTATGACGCGATGTTTAATACAGAGACGGGTGATTCTCTTGTCGCTGAAATGCTCGCTCACTGCGTCCAACAGGTTACTAGAGGGGACGTGAAAGTTTCGTGATCCACGAATCGTTACAGTCAAAGCGATACACACATCACCCGATAAATCTTCTCTTTTTACGAGAGGGTGCGTGTTGTTGAGGTCTGCTCATGCAAGCGAAACTTGACTCACGACCTGACTTGTTGCTCCTCCTGTCTTTACTGCTGGTCATCCTCTTGAATCCGATGTTGGACCATAGTGACTGGCGCAGACTGGCGCTCGCAGCCCTCACGTTCACTCCAGTCATTTTATCCACGGTCAGACTGTGGCAAATAAAAGTGTGGGTGTGGCAGTCGGTTCTGTTGATGTTGGGCGGTCTCATCTTCCTCGTGGCAAGCAATATCTTCCGTAGTCAAGCACTAGATGGAATTCGATGGGGATTTCTGGCTGCGTTCTTTGCGCTCGCTGCCGTGGGGCTTTTCTCCTATCTCAAGAATTCTCGTTTACTCACTCAGGCGCACCTCTTCACTGCCATCAACATTTATCTCTTGCTTGGAATGCTATGGGCCGCGATTTATTGTGCGATGGATGCTTTTTCTCCGGGTTCAATCCAGTTGGGAAGTCACGCGACCGGCCGTCAGAGCGAACTGCTTTATTTCAGCCTGATAACGCTCTCGACGATTGGCTATGGCGACGCAGTGCCAGTTAGTGGGGAAACGCGCATGGTGGCGGCATTGGAGGGAGTGACCGGAGTTCTCTATTTAGCGATTACAGTGGCGATATTAGTAAGCAGGTTCGGGCGCGAGCTTTCAGATTAGTATGACGGTAGTTGTCATCGGTAACCATGATAGCCGTTGAACGAAGTCGCTTTGACTCAGCTCGCGATTATCTGAAATCGCATGGGCTCTCGACGCCGCGTTGGGTGCCCGCAACCTAATCGATGTCCACAGCTCAACTTAGCCTCTCTGGCGATACTCACAGCCGTCGGTGATCTACATCACAGCGCGACTCGAGACAAACGGGGCATAGTTCTAACTGAGAGCCTGGCACGAGACGTACAGGTTTGTTCAAGCGTCCGAGGCCGCGAAAATCCAGGCCGCCAGAAACCGAGGAGAACTATGCCGGTAACCAAGCAACAAGCGCTCGACTATCACTTTGGCACGCACCCGGGAAAGATTGAAGTTACTCCCACCAAGCCTTGCCGCACCCAACATGATCTAAGCCTGGCATATACCCCCGGAGTGGCGATACCGTGCATGGAAATCCACAACAACCCGCACGACGCCTTCAAGTACACCGGCCGCGGTAATTTGGTTGCAGTCGTAACCAACGGGACCGCAGTTCTAGGGTTGGGCGACATTGGTGCCCTTGCTGGCAAACCGGTCATGGAGGGGAAGGCCGTACTGTTCAAACGCTTTGCCGGTGTGAATGTCTTCGACATTGAGATCAACAGCCATGATCCCGACGAAGTCATCAAGGTCTGTCAGTTGCTCGAACCCACCTTCGGCGGCATCAATCTCGAAGACATCAAGGCCCCGGAGTGTTTTTACATCGAAGAAACTTTGAAGAAGACCATGAAGATTCCGGTCTTCCACGACGATCAACACGGCACCGCGATTATTTCTGGAGCTGCATTACTGAACGCCCTGGAAGTGGTAGCCAAAGACATCAGTAAAATCCGTCTCGTCATCAACGGTGCTGGCGCCTCGGCCATTGCTACTGCCGAGCACTATATTCGGCTGGGAATGAAGCGCGAGAACATCACGCTATGCGATACCAAGGGAGTAGTTTACAAAGGCCGCACTGCAGGCATGAATCCTTATAAGGAGCGCTTCGCGCAAGATAGCAAGCTCCGTACCCTCGCCGAGGCTATGGTGGGCACCGACATGTTCCTCGGACTCTCTGTCGGTGGCGTGGTCTCGCAGGATATGGTGCGCTCAATGGCGGCCCGTCCCATTGTCATCGCCATGGCGAACCCCGATCCCGAGATTACTTACGAGGACGCCCGAGCCTGCCGCGCCGATGTCGTTATGTGCACCGGGCGTGCCGACTATCCCAACATGGTGAACAATGTGCTCGGCTTCCCTTTCATCTTCCGCGGCGCCCTCGATGTGCACGCCACGGTGATTAATGAAGAGATGAAGCTGGCGGCCACACGCGCCCTGGCAAATCTGGCCAAGGAAGATGTCCCGGACTCGGTATGCCGCGCCTACGGAGTTTCCCGGCTGGAGTTCGGTGCCGACTATCTGATCCCGAAGCCGTTTGACCCGCGCGTTCTGGTGTGGGAGTCCTCCGCTGTTGCCCAAGCCGCGATGGAAACTGGAGTGGCCCTGGAGCCGGTCAACATCGAGGAATACCGCGAACAGCTCGAGCGCCGTCAGGGTAAAGCCCATGAGATCTCGCGCATGATGATTCACAAAGCTCAGGCCAAACCCAAGCAGGTCGTATTTCCTGAAGGAGACAACGAGAAAATCCTGCGCGCCTGTCACTCGATACTGGACGAGAAGATAGCCACGCCCATTCTTCTCGGCAACGCCGCAATCATTCAAGCCAAAACTGCGGAGCTGGGCTTGGATTTGAAAGACGCGCAAATCGTTGATCCGGCGATATCCCCGCTTCGCGAGGGCTACATTCAGGAACTATTCCGCCTGCGCCAGCGTCGAGGCGTCACTCTCGCGGAGGCGCGTACGCACATTAACGACCGCAACATTTTCGCCTCGATGATGGTTCACATGGGAGATGCGGATGCTCTTGTGTCCGGTGTTAGCCAACGCTTTCCTGACACGATTCGGCCGGCGCTGCAGATCGTCCGCATGCGCGAAGGCCTGCACAAGGTTGCCGGATGCTATCCCATGATTACGCGTAACGGAGATCTGCTCTTCCTGGCCGACACCAGCGTCAACATAGATCCCTCCGCGGAAGACCTGGTGGAAATCGCCTTGTGCGCCGCTCAAGAGGCCCGACGCTTCGACGTAGTGCCGCGAGTTGCCATGCTTTCGTTCTCCAGTTTTGGCAGCACCAGCCACCCGTTCTGCGACAAGGTCCGCAAAGCGGTGGAGTTGCTCCATAAAGCCGACCCCACCTTGATCGTGGATGGAGAGATCATGGCCGACGCCGCCGTTTCCCCGGAAATTCTGGAGCAAAATTATCCGTTCAGCTCGCTGAAGGGCGGCGCCAACGTTCTAATATTCCCCGACCTCGCCTCTGCCAACATTGCCTGCAAACTGCTGGCAACGATCGGAGGCGCCGAGACGCTTGGCCCCATCCTTATGGGCATGACGAAACCTGTGCATTTATTGCCCCGGGGTGCCGAAGTCGAGGATATCGTGAACGTCGTCGCCATCGCTGTGGTGGACGCGCGGGAGAGCGAGCCAGCCACGGCGATACCGGAGATCACGAAATCGGTTGCGCAGGCGGACTGATTTGAGATGCCGGTTGATAATCAGTGAAACTCAGTCATTCTGAGCGGTGGATGCTGCGCCCAGCAGCATCCACGGAGCCGACGAGAACTGACAACTGAAGGCTGCTTGTCGTCGTCTCATTGGGACATCAGAGCAGTCGACTGTCGTCCGATATTGCCGGCAGAGAAAGCTGACCTCCAACGCGGTCGAATCTTCTGGTACTTCCGTTATCCACTGCGACACATAACGGTCTATTAGGCTTTCAGGATTGAACGTTGCATTCTTCAGCTTCTGCTATTGCGAGATTCATCACGGCGTGCTAAACCCGCAAGCCACTGATTGCAAGCATTTATTCTCCCCTTCGCCTCGAAACGCTGCAAAACATGAGCGCTAATCTATTGCGATCTCCAACATTGCTTCGTTGAAAATTTCGTCGCTGTTGCCGCGCAACGAAATGGTCTTCCTTCTATCCCGTTTGGTTGCCAGAAGATCGCCGCCACAACGCATTTACTCGCAACTTGCCCCGTTCTGGCAGGCCGATTGCCTTTAGAAAAGTGTGAGTGGCTCGCAAGACGGCCCCCCACCCAAGCAACGACGAGGTGACTTATGACAGTCCTACTGGTCCTCTTCACATTCGCAACCTTCCTACTGATCGACCACTACCGAACCCGCCGCGCCATCGTGCAGCAGCCAGCATTGCAAGTTGCCGCGGCAACGCGGGACGCAGCGCCCCGCTTGAAGCCAGCGCTGATCGGCGGCTTCGAAGTGCCCGAAAACCTGCGTTTCCACCCCGGTCACACCTGGGCGTTGAGCGAAAGTCCCAGCCTGGTACGCGTCGGCATGGATGATTTCGCCTCCAAGCTGACCGGCAAACTGGAGAGCATCACGCTGCCGCAACGCGGCCAGTGGATTCGCCAAGGCCAGAGAATGTGCACAATTCATCGCGACGGCTGCGCGGTCGACATGGTTTCGCCTATCGAAGGCACCGTCTCCGACATCAACCAGGCGGTCATGCAGGACCCGAAGCTCGCACTCCGCGATCCCTACGGCGAAGGCTGGCTGCTGACCGTGCAGGCTCCCGACACCAAGACCAGCTTCCGCAACTTGTTGGGTGGCGCACTCGCCCGCTGGTGGACAGAAGAGTCCGCAAGCCGTCTGCAACGCCGCATGCCGCTGGCGCTGGGCGCGCTGGCGCAGGACGGAGGAGTGGCCATGGATAACGTCTCAGCCCAGATCCCAGACCAGGATTGGCTGCCGCTAGCGAAAGAGTTCTTCCTGTCATAAGTCGACTTCGCGGCTCGCGAGGTGGAGGAGCCTCGCTGAGGACCGCCGAAACACCGGCCGCCCGGATCCAGGCGAACCAGCCAGGGCCCGGGCGGCCGGAGTTTTTGACACTTGCTCCTGGAGGACGGGCGTCCGCGTCCGTCGTTTCGAAAGCCTACTCCGCAATCCAGGTGAAGCAAAGCTCCTCAGCGGGACCATAGTGCGGCCGGCAACAAATCACAGCTTGAGGAATATCACGCAGGTGTTGTACACCGCATGAGTGATGATTGGCGCTAATAAAAACCCTGACCGCCGGAAGCTCAGAGCCGCAGCGATGCCTAAACCGAAGACCGGAATCACCGAGATTGGCGGATGAATCAGCGCAAACAGCGCGGCGCTACCCAGGGCTGCCAGAGTGGGGCCAGTGCTTCGCTGCAGCCCTTTGAAAATCAATCCACGAAACAGAAACTCTTCGAAAAGGGGCGCAGCCAGAATCGCGAGAGCGCATATCCATAGCGGCCTTTCGGCCTGCGCGAACAACGAACTCAGTTCCACGTTCTGTTTCCACTTCTGCCATTGCGGTACAAGGTTCAATACGCGGATATAGGTGAATGCGCCCAAAGCCGCGATCCCTCCCCATGCAGTGCCCTGCACTATGCTTTGCCATACTGGCGCCTTTTGGCCCTCGACTCCGCTTGCCAGACCGATCTTTTCCCACAGACCGGGAACCTCTTGTCGCCAAAGAATGAAAAGCGTGGTGCAACCAACAATTACTCCAGCCAATGCGTATGCGATCGTAATCTGCGCGGCAAACGAGACCGGAACCGCCCAATGGAGAATCAAGGCTATAAGGCCTTGAACGACGAAGAAAGCGAGAGCCGCAATCATGCCGTCCGCCAAGCCAATCGTACGCGGAGGACGCTGCGTGGGATCCAGCAAATAAGGTGATATTCCTTTTACCTTCTGCCACAGTGCCACCGCCAGCAAGGTAGATAGCACCAGCTGTGCGAGTTTCGTCCACAGGGATGTTGAATAGATCGTGTTCGCCCACATGGCAGCCAGCACCATGTACAGATACACCATGTCTGTCCTGAATCGTGCGCGGCGCGTGGTTTCAAGAACGTCGGTTGCCAGAATGCCAATGCCCGACGCGATAAACGCATAGAGAAGGATTCCATAGAGCGCCAGAAAGACGTCGCCCCATGCGTTAACCTGCCAGTGATGGCTGAAGCGAGCAACGAAAAGCAGTACCACACCGCCATAAGTCAGCCCAACGACAGCCCAGACCATGGCCTTCTTCAGCAAGATCGACGAAAGCGAATGTGGAAAGCAAAGCAAGTACCACAGCGTCTTGCCCTCGCGGTTCAGGATTGGCATGGCGCTGTTGAGGAACGAATATGCGCCCACGGCAAACGCCATCATCGCCGCGTGCCGAAGGCTTGTGCCAACCGCAGTCACGATCCTCGAATTTGTCAGCAGATAGTAGGCAGGGATGAGTAATGGAACAATGAGAACCTGAACCATCAGATTGCGGTCCCGCGCCAGCAATAGCATTTCATGCGCGGCAATTCCACGCAGCCAGATGTTGCTGGATGCCGCGGTGTGCGTTTGTCTTCTGCCTTGATAAGGCCCGCTGGCCCGGATCAAGCCCTCTCGCGTCAACCACTCGCTGCCCAGCAGGGCAATTGAAACGCTTCCAAAGGCGACAGCAATCATCCCGAGTACACAGAATTGAATTTGCCGCGCTGTCGCCGACGAAACCCCGAAATACAGCGGTAGCGAAAAAGGATTCCACCTCAGCGCTCCCACGGATGCCGCTCGGCCAACGAGAAAATCGTCAAGAGGCTTAGAAAAACTGGATGCAAAAACCAGCATGAGAGAGACCATGGCCAATACCGTGAACAGAGCCTGAATGTTCTTCAGTTGGCTGAGACTTAGAAACTTGCGCATCGTCACTTCACAAATTGTTGCGACCGCACCCACCAGGATCAAAACCCACACGAAGGCGATAAATCCGAGCGGAATCGCCATCCAACCGCGCCCGCCAGCTACATAAACCAGCATCAAAAACGGCAGGAAGAATATCCATGCAATCGGATTAAGAAATGAGGAGCTGAGAATCTTCGAAGCAAAAAGCGCCCGCGCCGAAGCCGGAAATGTATATAGCCACTCGAAACTCCATTCGACCTGTCCGAGATCCTTGTTGTTTGTTCCCAGCGCACCAAAAAGCATTGCTGGAATCCAGAGAAGCACGATGAGACCCAGCACACGGAGATACATGCTCTTGGCTTCCACTTCACGTGGCCACGTTTCCGCGGAAACCCGGAACATCCCTACGGTTGAAGCTGTAAATCCCGACGCTCCCTTTGCGGCAAATACTTCATGCATCTGCCTCAACTGCCCGCTCTCTTCTTCTTCGGGCACTTGGCTTCGCTGAATCTCATCCCGGAAAAGATGATCGACGTAACCATTCCATATGTCCTCGTATCTTTTGCGCTCAACCGGGTCGGAAATTCGCTCTGCGATCTTCATTGACCTATCGGCATGTTTAAGCTGTTTTTCCGTGTAAGGGCTGACGCGAATCGTATCCGATGGTTCTGCGATGTTCCGCACTCGGTCGGAAAGCTTTTGTAAGCCGATGGACGCCAGGTTGAAGCCGTTGAACCCCATCACCAACAACAAGAAAGCACTGAACAGGGAACGGCCCGAGGACTTTCCCGCGGTGCCTGAACGCACGACAGCGGCGGCTCGGAGCTCGAGCGACGTAAGCTCATTTTTTTTCTTCTTGCGCCCCAAACGCAGGCTTTGCCAAAGATTAAGCTGGCGCCGGAGCATAAGGCGTCCGATGATCCAAAGGGTGCGGACTGAGCTTAACTGGCGAGGGGAACTCATAGCTCGGCTGTGCTTCCGGACTCTCCAGCCACGGAGAAGAAGATTTCTTCGAGCGAACTATCGCTCGATAGGCGACTCCGCAGATCGGCCAGCGTACCGTGGGCGGCAAGCCTGCCTTTTGCCATGATCGCAATCTGGGTACAAAGCTTTTCAGCTTGGTCAAGAAGATGGGTGCTAAAAAAGATCGTTCTGCCGGCGGCCGCTTTCGCCCGCACGATCTCATGCAGCGTTCGGGTTGCGAACGGATCGAGGCCGTTGGTCGGTTCGTCCAGAATCAGCAGCGCCGGGTCGTGCAGCATCGCACAAATCAGCGCCAGTTTTTTCTTCATGCCCTTGGAATAATTCACCGCGAACTCCTCCAGGGCCTCGGTCAGCTCCAATTGCTCCAGGAGAGGCTGCGTTCGGCTCTCAATCTCCTCGCGGCTTAACCCATGCATTTCTCCGGAAAAACGAATGATCTCGCTGCCCCGCAAGTAGTCGTAAAATACCGGTTCGTCCGGCAAATACCCCACCCGTCTCTTGACCTCCACGCGGTCGCGAAAGCAATCCAAGCCATCGACCTTCGCCGAACCCGAACTCGGAGCCAAAATGCCCATCAGCATCCGGATGGTTGTAGTCTTGCCGGCACCATTCGGCCCAAGCAGCGCGAAGATCTGGCCATAGGTGACAGAAAGACTGAGGTGCTTCACGGCATAAAAGTCGCCATAAATCTTGGTCAGGTCTTCAATCTCAACCAGACCTGGCGCAGGCGTGCTGGTGGGTTCAGACATCAATCGAACCTGCTATTTTTGAAACAAGTCCATTTAGGCGCCGAGCACACTTTCAGGCAAAGGGCATTGTACATCGAGTTGTTTCGTCAGACGCTCGCTCAGCGTTCCACGGCCAGCGCATTTATACTTGACCGTAGTTGTTTTATGTAAGATGATATTCTGTACAGTACATTATCTACGAGATAATGCTTGATCTTTGACAATTTGATCTACGCAATATCAGATCGAGTTCCAATAATGGAAATGCGAGACCGTCGTGTCCGCCGTAACTCCCATGTTCTCTAGATTTTGCGTGTAAGTCATTTAAACTCAAAGATCTAGCACATAGTGTAAAAATAAATCGTTTGTTTTCTGGATTTTGCACGCAAAGGGGGGAGGGGGGTACCCGGTACCAGATAGTAACCCCGTCCCAAAGTGGGAATGCGCGACGGTTTGCAAACTCAGACGTTCCGTGCTGACTGGACTTGTGTCGGCGTTATTGCGGCCCGGCAGGCGGCGCACAGTTTACTTTCCTTGAGATCGATCCACTCCACGGCGTGCGAGGAGGCCATCACGCATCGGTAGTCCTCGCAGTGAGTCAAGTTCAGAGTGTGTCCCAACTCATGCACCGCTTCCTTTATTACGCGCTGGCGAAACAGTTCACGATCGGGCGGAAGCCCATAGAACTCTTGCCGCA
>Ga0265760_10000465_pt1 | contig 11460 bp, 8 predicted proteins | sample NZIome_2_FD_200831 | JGI IMG/M metagenome (GOLD analysis project Ga0265760, IMG submission 200831) | Metatranscriptome of rhizosphere microbial communities from Maridalen valley, Oslo, Norway - NZI1 (Metagenome Metatranscriptome) | ecosystem: Host-associated > Plants > Roots > Rhizosphere > Soil...
ACCGCGCGCAATTCCTGGCCGCATTGAAACCGCTGCCGGCCGGTTCGAGTGGACACATTACGATCCTCGAGTACCAAGCCACCCTCCACGGCCAGGTTGCGCTGGTCGTTCACAAGGACGATGAACGCGAGAATTATCACGGTATCCCGCTGCAGGCCAATTACCTCATGACAGAGACCTGGGTCAAAGACGGGTCAGACTGGCATCTCGCGCTGGTGCATGTGTACGTCGTCGCCAAAGACCCGCCTGCCATCAAGACGCCGCCAAATCTTCTGGCGGAGTATGAAGGCCGGTATCGCGCGGCGCCGGATCTCTCCTACGTCATCCGGCGCGAGGGAGATCACCTGGTCGGCGAGCGCCAGGGGTTGTCGAGCGTGACGCTTTCGCAAGAATCCACCGATGTGTTCTTCGTGGCTGGGCACCCGCGGGATCGAAAAATATTCCGGCGTGGTGCCGGCAACAAAATCGTCGATTTTGTCGATCGGCGAGAAGGCGAAGATCTAGTGTTTGTCCGCGGCGAATGAGCTCGTGGGGTAAATCGCCGGGCGATTCGCATCATTGGCGATGGTCAGGGTCAGCCGGTAGAAAAACGTGTTGAATTTCGCCGCCGCCGCGAAATCCATGGGCTGCGTAATGTCATCCTGCGGGCGGTGATAGCGGATCTGATACCATTCACGGTAGCGCCTCTCCGCCTCCGTGTTCGAGTCGTAGCCGAAGATGAAGCTGATCGCCGGCACATGAATGCCGAGAAACGGATATTGGTCGGCGCGCGCGAGCAGATTGCGCTCCGGTTCCGCGTCCGCACGGATCTCGATGTGCATCGGCGCGGCGACGGCGCGTGCAGTTGCGCCGAGAGTGGTATCGCCGAGCGCCTCTGCCGTCAAGATGTTCAATGGAAACAGCGGGCGCAGCTGATCGAGGTTGACGTCCGCGGCGAGCTGCGCGGCGGGTACGGTTGGATGATCCACGAACCAGCGCGAGCCGAGCAAACCTTTTTCCTCACCCGTGAAGGCAATAAAAAGAATGCTGCGCTTCGGCACACGCAAGCGGTGCGCCTTCAGAGCGTCGGCCGTTTGGATCAGCAATGCGACGTAAGCCGCATCATCGAGCGTGCCGTTGTAGAGATTGTCGCCATTGACCGCCGTGCCATATCCGTACCCGTCCAAGTGCGCGGCGATCACGACGAATTCGTTTCTTAGTTTCGCATCGCTGCCCGGGAGCGTAGCGAGAATATTGGGGGAGCTGATATCGCGTTGCGTTACGTGCACCTGCACGCGCAGTACGGCGGGAATATCGAAGTTCGGCAGCGGCTTCTTCGCGCCCCCCGACTTGAGTATCGCGCCGGCATCTTGGCCGGTGCCGGCGAGCAGGGTCGCAAAGGCCTCCGCACTCAGTCGCATACTTGGCAAAGGCGCCGCACGCGCCTTCTCGGCTTGCTGCACGCGCAGCGTGACGCTGCGCGCGTATGCATAAGGCCAGCGCGGCGGTTCAATGGTGAAATAAGGATCATCGACGCTGATGAGACCGAGCGCGCCGCCCTCGCGGGCATTGGCTGCGCGCGCCGCGCCGTTGGGCAGACCTTCGCGCTGCGTGCCGAAGCAGACCGCTATTTTTCCGCTGATATCGGCCATGGCGTCCTTGCCGCAATAGCCGCGAAAGCTCAGCGGCGCCTCGAATTTAGCCGCGAGGTTGTCGGCCGGCGCAATGGTGATTTGCTGCAGAAACCGAAAGGTTGTTTCCGCGCCATTGGAGCCGACCAACGTGAAGCTGGTGCCCTCAGGCACAACGGCGATTTCGTGCATCGGAACGGTTTGGAAATAGCTGCCGTTTTCGCCCGCGGGCGATAGACCGGCCGACTTGAAACGATTCGCGACGTAGTCGGCTGCGCGCTGATAGGCCACCGATCCGGTGTCGCGGCCCTCCATGCTGTCATCGGACAGCGCCACGGTCGTATGCCACCAAGTTAGCGTGTCCATGTCGTGAATTTCCGCGTCGCGGGCATGCTGTTGTGCATACGATGCGAGCGGTGCGGCAAGCGCCAGCGCGAAGCACACAACGTGGGGGACGCTAAGCTCGCGCGCAATTCTTGGCATGCAATTCATCCTCGAGATCGATCATGGGCGGTGAATCCGCCTCAGGCGCCTTTGGCAACCTTGCGCAGTTTATCGAACCGAGCCGGCGCCTGATCATTCGGCCCCAAGAACTGCATCATCGATTCACCATGGACCGCATTTTCCGCGATCACCTTCAGCGCCACAAGAATGGGAGTCGCGAGTATCACCCCGGCGATCCCCCAAAAGACGCCGCCAAACCACAGCCCTAAGAAGATCAGCAGGGGGTTGACATCCAGTCGCCGGCCCACCAGCAGTGGCTGAACGATCTGCCCCTCGATCACGGACAGGCCCAAGTAGCTCAAGGCGACGCCGAGCGCGTGCCCCAGCCCATCAAACGACACGATGGCCACCAGCGTCACAACGATCAGAGTGGTCGTGGCACCGGCATACGGGATGAAATTCAAGAGCGCGGCAACCGCCCCCCAAAGATAGGGCGTGGGCATTCCCCAGGCCATCATGACCAGCGTGGTCGCTATGCCTAGGCCCAAATTGATGAACGTGGTCGTGACATAGAAATGACCGAGCTCGGCGCGCACTTTTTCGATATAGCCCTGCACGTGATGGGCCTTGAGATGTTCGAAAAAAGCGGCGGCCATGCGTGCGACCATCGGGGGCCCGCCGGCCAAAAGAAAAAGCGTAATAATGACGAAGGTCGCCAAGCCGAAGGCCGCATCGCTTGCGGTCGAGAGAAGAATGCGCGAGGTGCTCTCCTGGGGAGCGGCTACCGCGGTGGGTTCGGGAGGATTGGGCGCGCCAACTTTTCCTGCCCGGTCGGTCAACTGCTCGATGTGGCTCATCAGCCGCGCCACGGGCGTGAATTTTCTTTGGATCACCGAAAGCGTGTGCGGCGCCGATGCATACCATTGCTGGCTGGGCGTCCAGATGAGCGCCACCAATCCCGCCACTGCCGCGAGCGCCGTGATCAGGATCAAGAGCGCGCTCAGGCCTCGCGGCAGACCGAGACGGAACAGGGCTTCCACCGGGCTCGACAAAATGAGACCGGCAAGCATGGCAAGCGCCACGGGAATGAACGCGGTATGCCCCACGTACAGCAGTGCACCGACTAAAAACAGCAAAATTCCCTTGGCCGCGTTAAATTCCCGCAGGCCCTTGAGGGTTTTCGGCAGACGATCGAATTTTGAGGGTTCGGCGGACATGCTCGTATTCTTTACTGAATCACAGTCATGAGGATAAAGAGCTGGGGTTTTCGCATGACGCTCTCCCTGATTGCTGTATTCGAATCGTACTCCGCATTCGGCATTGCCGATACGTCAGCGCTGTGCCTTGCTCGAATCCGAAACCGCCGAAGGTTTCAGCCAGCGCACGAACCACTCGAGATTGCGGAGCATATACTCGCGCTCGAGGGGCGGCTCGTAGTTGACGTGCCCACCGCGCGGATAGATGTCGAACTCCACAGTCTTATGCAGTGTTTTCATCGCTTTGTACAGTTCCCGCGCCTGGCTCAGCGGTACTCTGTTGTCGTATTCCCCGTGCTGGATGAGGAGTGGTGTCGTGATGCTGCGCACGTGCGTGATTGGCGAGTGCGCGACCAGCGAGGCCGCGCTCTCCCACGGGTAACCGAAGTATTCGGCGACGAAGTCGCCACCCTCGGAGAAGTAGTAAAGGTTGGCGAGGTCGGTGACGCTCGCCGCCGTCGATGCGGCCTTGAAGCGCCCCGTCTGTGTGACGATCCAGTTCGTCATGTAGCCGCCATAGGAGGCGCCCATGACGCCGAGACGGTCCGCATCGGCAACGCCCCGCGCCACCATCGCGTCGACGCCAGCCATGATGTCCTTGTAATCGTCCTCCCCCCAGCGGTTCACGATCGCGCGAAAGCCCTCGACGCCGTAGCCGGAGCCACCCCGCGGCATGGGGAAGAGAATCGCCATCCCGGCAGCGGCCATGGCCTCGACCGGGTACGGATCGACTTGTCCCGGAATGTGGGCGAACTGCGGGAAAATCCCATAGGTGTAGCCGCCGATCGGGCCGCCATGGCAGTAGACAACCATGGGCAGGCGCTGCTCGCGGCTGTAACCCGGTGGCGTCAGCAGCAGTCCCCAGATGGTCTTGCCATCGAACGACTTCCAGCTGACCGGCTCGAGGTCGCCAAGGCGCAGCTCGCGCAGCTGCGGATTGATGTCAGTGAGGCGTCTTGCACGTCCGTCCGCGAGATTCATGAAGTAGACGTCGCCCATCGTGCGACTCTCGGTCGAGCGATACGCCATGGCCCTGCCGTCGGCGGACAGGCTAAGCGAGTAGCTGACGACGCGCCCCGGCGTGACCAGCTGAACATGTTCGCCATCCAAAGAGACGCGGTAAATACCCTGCTCGAACATGTGCTCGCCGGGGCCGTTGGTCTGCTCGTCCGAGATGTAGTAGATCGCGTGCCCGTCCGATGCCCAGGCGAATGAGTTGATCCACAATTCCCGCGCAAGCGTCAGCCCGCGCGGCGCCGCGCCGCGTCCATCCGCGGCGACGACATAGAGATCGATCGCACTGATCATGCCCGGTTGGCCACCCGTGGAAATGAACGCGATCGACCGGCCGTCCGGCGAAAACTGCGGCATCCGGTTGGTGCCGGGCCGATGGACAATTGTGCGTGGCTCAGTGCCGTCCACCGAGACTGTATAGATGCCCGAGCTGTAGGGCGCTTGGAATCCAAGCTGCGGCGAGGCTCCGTAGACGAGGCTCTGACTGTTGGGCGCCCAGTGAAAGTCCAGCACCGTCTGATCGGCCGGCGTCAGCGCGCGTAATGTGCCGCCGACGCTCGACTGCAGCCACAGCCGCGGCGGCCGCGCGTCGTGATCCACATGCTCGACGTAGCTCCTGTTCTTCATCCGCCGTGCGTCGTCCGGCGGCATCGGATCCGAGGCCAGGAACGCGATCTGCTGGCCATCGGGGGACCACTCGTAACGCGTGACCCCGCCGTCGATTGCGGTAATCGCCCGCGGCTCCCCGCCCGTTGCAGCCATCGCCATCACTTGCGGTACGTCACCCACGAAGGCGACGAACGAGAGCAATGAGCCATCGGGGGACCAGCGTAACCACGGCGATGGCAAAGGCTTGTTGAAGATCCGCGTCCGGTAGGTCAAGCGCACGGGGGTGCCTCCCGTGGCCGGGATGCGGAAGAGAACCGCCTCGTGGCCCGCTGTTTCGAGCGACGGCGTCGACACGACATACGCGACCTGCTTGCCGTCTGGCGACAGGCGCACGTCGGAGATCGAGGACAGTTTCATAAGATCGTCAACCGTGACCGGTCCCGCCTGCAGGCTCGCCGGCACGATCAGCGCGACCGCCACGAGCCACGCTTTCACTGTCCCTTTGTTGATCATACGTCTTTCTCCCGATGGATCGATCATCAGACGCCAAGTGAGTCCAGACGCGTCGCGTCTCATGGCTTCACGGCTTTCTCGCTAACCGAACTTGGTCTTCATCCGTTCGGACAGCCTCGCTAGGTCTATCACCACGCGTTCGTGTGTGCCCACTCCAATGTCTTCGTTCTCGTCGGTTGCACGAATCGAAAACTCGATGCGCCGCCCGTCAACGCTGGTCACCTTCGCTTCCCCGATGACGCGTCGACCGATCGGCGTCGCCGCCAGATGCCGCACGTCGACGCGCGTGCCGAGCGCGCTTTCGCCGGCGTCCAGATAAGGCTTGATTGCGTTGAGCGCCGCGTTCTCCATGACCATGATCATGACCGGCGTCGCCAGAACCGGCGGCAATGTCACATCCTTAAAGCGGCTAGCCAGATGGTCGGGCATGACCACAAGACTGAACGAACCCGTAGCCCCGACCGGTATCGATTGCATGGCCTCTCCTTGCAGTTGGATGGACAATGCGCTTAATGCTCGCGGATGGGAATTATAAGCGTCTGGCCGACGTCCGTTCGATCCACAGTCCGTCTAGGTTTGACCCAAAGCGGCCTGTCGAATTGCAGTGCCTCGAAGCACGGGCCTGGGCAGTCAGTGAAATTTCTCGCCGCGCGCGAGCATATCGATAATCAGCTTTATGCGCTTGATCTTTGTCTCTGAGCGCTTTGCTGTTTGCAACCGGTAGGCAATCGAATACAGATTGGCCTTGTTGAGCGTGGCGTAGAACTGCTTTGCCTTGGCGTTACGTGCGAGCTCCTTGACGAACTCCGGAGGCACCGTTGCGTTAGCGGAAGAATCGTACGCAGCGGCCCAGCGCCCGTCGGCTTTGGCCGCCTCTACCTCCTTGAGACCAGCAGGCGTCATTTGGCCCTCCTGGATAAGCCGATCCACATGCGCAACATTTATCTTGGACCAGCCGCTTTTCGCCCTGCGCGGGGTGAATTTTTGCATCCAGGAGTTTGCGTCAAACGGCAGCTTTTGCCCATCTATCCAACCGAAACACAGCGCCTGGTCAAGCGCCTCCGCATACGTGACCGATGGAACACCAGAGTCTTTCTTGTAAATTCGCAGGAGCAGACCACGGGCTCGGGCGTGCTCCTTCGCCATCCATGCGCGAAGTTCTTTCGATGACCGAAAACTCCGTGGTCCCGGCATAGCACGGGAAGGTAATTTGCCCATATGTGGTTCAGTTCAGGTTCATGCGGGTTAATCCTCGTCCTGTCGGATCCCAGCAGGTTCTCTCCTGACGGTTGCTTGCTTTCTGGCAACAGACACGATGGATCTGCCCAGTTCTTAAGCTTTACTTCGCCTTGACACAGTCCTCGGTATCCGTCGGCGGCCCCTTGCTTGAATTAGGACCCACATCAAAGTCGCGCACGACATAGTGCGTGTCGCTGACCCTCTCAAATTCGCTGCGACTAACCGCCTTCATTCCCCCGCTGTCAAACAAATAACCCGTCTCGCTAAGGTGTCCCTCATGAAAGCCCTGATTCTCCCAAACCACGTATCCGCCCCAGCCGCCAACGCCGACTCCCTTGAATCGATCGGTGTTTTTGTCATAGGTTGTGAGGAATTCACCGATCAACTTGTCCTTGAGTCGCATGTTCTCGCGCAAGACCTGCTTATCGTAGACCCACTCATACTCCACGTTAAGGTCCCGATCCGGCGTGCCAGCTTGAGTGACGTGGCAAGTCCAGCGTCCAATCATGAATCCATAGTCTGACTCGAGCGAATGCCGCATCGGTGCATCACTCGCTCCGCTGAATTTGCCGAATAAGAACACCAGGGCAAAGGCGCCTAGGGCGATCGCAAATCTCTTTTTCATGCGCGAGCTCTCTTGAACGGACGACGCGCCCTATAGTACAAGAGGGCCAGCGGCTGCTGTCGGCCGATTATCCGAAGCACTAGCATCCGGTTTATTTTTTAAAATCCGAGCCTTGGGACAGGACGCATTGCCAGGCGCCGTTGGGCATCTTCACCCAAGTTTGGCTCGATCCCTATTTCTCCCGCACTTTTTCTGATGTCGCGGCAAGCCATGTCTTACAATCTGTCGCTATGAAAACACGTAATTTGTTGTTCATCTCCTTCCTGGCGCTGCCGGCAGCATTGCCCGCGGCGCAGGCCTCCGAGCGCTTGGGAACCGTATCCTTCGCCGTGTCCTGCGCGCCGGGCGTCCAAACCTCGTTCGTACGCGGCGTCGCGCTGCTGCACGACTTTTGGTACCAAGAGGCGCAGCGCCAATTCGAGGACATCGCCAAGACGGATCCTTCATGCGCGATGGCGCACTGGGGTGTGGCGCTGAGCTTGTATCACCAAATCTGGGACCGCCCGGACGAGGGCACCGTCGCGCGAGGGTGGCGAGAAATGCAAGCGGCGCTGGCGCACCCGGCGAAGACCGCGCGTGAGCGCGCGTACGTGGCCGCGTTGAGCGATTTCTATAAGCCGGGTCCGCAGGACTACCAAGCTCGTGTCGAGGCCTACGCCGCCGCGATGGGCAAGCTCTATCTGGACTACCCAAAAGATACCGACGCAGGCGCGCTTTACGCGTTGGCGCTCCTGGCATCGCAGGCGCCGAACGATGACAGCTTGACGCTGAACCGCAAGGCGATGGCGGTGCTGACGCCCTTATTCGCGCAATATCCCGATCATCCCGGCGTGGTGCATTACATCATCCACGCCTGCGATACCCCAGCGCTCGCGCAGGACGGGCTTGCGGCCGCCAAGCACTATGGCGAAATTGCCGCCTCCGCACCGCATGCGGTCCACATGCCTGGCCATATCTTCGCGCGTTTAGGAATGTGGCAGGCCGACATCGATGCCAACGTCGGATCGGTGGCCGCCTCGCACGCCGCCGAAAGCAGAAAGCAAAGCGGCGCCATGGATCAGTTCCATTCGGACGATTTCTTGGTGTACGCCTACCTGCAGAGCGGCCAGGAGGCTCGGGCCAAAGCTGTGCTCGACGATTCCGCGGCCGCGATTGCACACTTCGAGACCATGTCGGACATGGGCGAGCACTACATGACCGGCATGTTTCCCTACTACCGCACCAAGCTGCCGATTATCTACGACCTGGAGTTGCGCGATTGGAAAAGCGCCGCGACGTTGCAGGCCGTGGCGGGTGCGCCCCCGGAATCTCAGACCCTGACCTATTGGGCGCGCACCGTCGCAGCGGGTCATCTGCATGGGGCGCAGGCAGCGCAAGCCAGCTTGAGTGACTATGACGCGTTGATGGCGAAGATCAAGCAGGGAAGGCATGCCTACTTTGCCGATTCAACCGGAGCGCGCATCCAGCGCGGCGAGATGCTGGCGTGGATTGCGTTCGCGCAAGACAACTCAGCCGATGCACTCAAGCGGATGCGAGAAGCCGCGGATCTTCAGGATAAAGTGGGGCAGGGCGAGGTCGATATCCCCGCGCGCGAAATGCTCGCCGACATATTGCTCGAGTTGGGCCGTCCGCAAGACGCGCTGGTCGAATACAAGAAGGCACTCACTTTAAGTCCGAATCGCTTCAATGGGCTTTTTAATGCGGGCCGTGCGGCCGAGGCCGCGGGAGATGCGTCTCAAGCGCAGCGCTACTACGCCACGTTACTGAAAGTTACCAACGGTGGCTCGCAGTCCATGAGACCCGAGTTGAATCACGTCAAAAGCGTGGTGTCATCCGCGAAGCTCGCGATAAAGTGACGGCGGCCGCCCCACGGCGCCTGCATTTCACGCTCGAAGCCACGGCCGAGCATTCGAGCGCTCGTGCCGCGCGTTTCACCACGCGGCACCACGAGGTACTGACCCCCACTTTCATGCCCGTGGGCACGCACGCGGCGGTCCGCTCACAGCGCCGTGACGATCTCCTCGACAGCGGTGCGCAGGTGCTGCTCGCCAACACCTACCATCTATTGTTGCGCCCGGGTCTTGAGATCTTCGAGAAATTCGGCGGCATCCATGGCTTCATGAACTGGCCGCGAGCGGTGCTGACCGATTCGGGCGGCTACCAAATTTTCTCTCTGCCCGGAAGCCGCTCGCTGTGCGAGGACTATGCGGAATTCACCAGCTACACCGACAACGCGCGCATTCGTCTGAGTCCGGAGCGCAGCATCGAGGCGCAGAAAATCATCGGCGCCGACATCATCATGGCGCTCGACCAATGCGTGCCCTCGACCGTGGAGCACGCGGCCGCCCGCAGCGCCATGCAACTGACGCATCGCTGGGCGCAGCGCAGCCTCGTAGCCCGTGGCGATTCGCCCCAGGCGCTGTTTGGCATCGTGCAAGGAGCGAGCTATGCGGACCTGCGCATCGAAAGCGCGCAGACCATCGCTCAAATGCCGTTCGACGGCTACGCCATCGGCGGCCTCGCGGTGGGCGAGAGCAGTGCGCAGCGCGAAGACTGCACCGCCATGGTCAGCGAATTGTTGCCGCAGCAAAGTCCGCGATACCTGATGGGCGTGGGCACGACGCGCGACTTACTCGAAGCCGTGCATCGCGGCGTCGACATGTTCGACTGCATTCTACCGACCTCGCTCGCCAAGCAGGGTGTGGCTTTCACCAGTCTGGGCAGGCGCGACCTGCGCCGCGCCGCATATCGCGACATGGAAGGTCCGATCGACCCCACCTGCCGCTGCTACACCTGCAAGACCCACTCGATCGCCTACCTGTTTCATTTACAGCGTGTGCACGAGACCACGGGATGGCAACTGCTGGGTCTACACAATACTCATTTCTACCTGCAATTGATGCGTACCATGCGCGAGCACATCCTCGCCGGCACGTGGGCGGAGTTCTACCGCGCGCAGCGCGATGTGCTCGACGCACGCGACAGCTATGGCAAAGCGCCGCGGCATCTGACCAAGGCGGTGCTGCGCGAACGCAAACGCAAGCGCGGGCGCTACGAGGTGGTCGTCAAAGAAGACGTGGGGTACATTCGCGACACCGTGTCCGGCGAAGTCATGCACCCCGGCAGCGATCCTGCGCACGAGGCGCAATCCCTATACGTGGAGCAGTCGCGCTTGCTGGAGCGGCTCAGCTTGGGAGCAGGTTGCGCGCATGAAAGTCGTTCCGCACAACCCTTGGTGGTTTGGGACGTCGGGCTGGGCGCGGCCGCCAATTCCATGGCAGCCATCCTTGCCGTCGAGAAACTAGGACCTTCCGTTTCGCGGCCGCTCAAGCTGGTGAGCTTCGAGAACGACTTGGATTCATTGAAGCTCGCGCTGGATCATCCGGCATGGTTCAAGCATCTGCGCCACGCCGCGCCGCGAGCGCTGCTGCGCGACAACCGTTGGAACAGCCCCACTTCCGCGATTGAATGGCTGCTGCTCAGCGGCGATTTCGCAGTGCGCAAGTTCGAGGCGCCGGCGCCCGACATCGTTTTCTTCGACCCGTTCTCATTCAAGACGGACAGTGCGCTGTGGACCCTGAATGCATTTCGCGAACTGGCGCAGGCCTGTAAAGATAAACCCGCTGAGCTCTATACCTACACCTATTCCACCAGCGTTCGCGCCGCGATGCTGGCGGCTGGCTTCTATGTTGCCAAGGGGCGCGCCACCGGGCTCAAAGGCGAGACAACCATCGGTCTGTCGGCGCGCGCGGCGGCCACTGCCCATGGCCGCGAGTTGTTGGGACAGGAGTGGCTGGCGAAGTGGGGACGGAGCGACGCGCAAGTTCCGTTCGGCGGTGTGGCGCAGGATGACACATGGCGCGAGGCGGTACTCGCGCACCCCCAATTCAGGGCTTAGCGCGGCTCACGCGGAATACACAGATAGGCGCCTAACGTCTGCCGCCCTGGATGAGGGTCAGGTTGTTGATCACGCGTCGATCGCCGGCCGCCTTGCCGGCGATGCGCATGGCATCGCGCAGGTCCCAATCGCTGAACACCAATCCGTATAAATGCACGACGCCCTCATCGACCGAGACTTGGACATGAGCATCATAGAAATATGGATCGTCATGGAGCGCGAGCTGCACGCGGTCCCTCACCTCGGCATCTG
>Ga0265760_10000466_pt1 | contig 11443 bp, 8 predicted proteins | sample NZIome_2_FD_200831 | JGI IMG/M metagenome (GOLD analysis project Ga0265760, IMG submission 200831) | Metatranscriptome of rhizosphere microbial communities from Maridalen valley, Oslo, Norway - NZI1 (Metagenome Metatranscriptome) | ecosystem: Host-associated > Plants > Roots > Rhizosphere > Soil...
CTCAACTGTACGGGCAGCGGCGGCAATGCCACCCAATCTGCCACGGTCTCGGTAACGACTCCTGCTCCTACCGTCAGTTTGTCGGCGGGCCCGAGCACGGTGACCAGCGGCAGCAGTTCCATGCTGACCTGGTCGGCGACCAACGCGACATCCTGCATGGCCTCTGGCGCGTGGTCTGGAGCCAAGGCAGCCACGAGCGGCTCACAATCGACGGGCGCGCTGACGGCCAATCAAACCTACACGCTGACCTGCAGCAGCAGTGGCGGCAGCGCGGCGCAATCCGCGACGGTGTCGGTCACCTCGCCTGCGCCGGCGGTGACCCTCACGGCAAATCCTGCCACCGTCAACAGTGGCGCCACATCGGCGCTTACCTGGTCTTCGACCAATGCCACCGCCTGCACGGCCTCGGGAGGCTGGAGCGGCGCAGAGGCGACCGCCGGTTCACAAACGACGCCGGCGCTCACCGCGACCACGAAATTCACCCTCACCTGCACGGGCGCCGGCGGCTCGGCGTCGCAATCCGCCACGGTCACGGTGTCGTCCCCCGCGCCCACCGTGTCGTTGAGCGCCAGTCCTGCCAGCATCAGCAGTGGTAGCGCGTCAACCCTGACCTGGACCTCCAGCAATGCCACCGCCTGCACAGCCTCGGGAGGCTGGAGCGGCGCTCAAGCGATCGGCGGATCGACGTCCACCGGCGCCCTGAGTGCGACGACGGTGTATACCTTGAGCTGTACAGGCGCGGGCGGCACGACCAATCAAAGCACGACCGTTACCGTGACCGCGAGCAACAATGGAACGGCTACGCTGACCTGGGTGCCGCCGACACAAAATACCGACGGCACACCGGTGACCCCGCTGACTGGATATCACATTTACTACGGCACCACCGCGGGCGCGCTGACGCAATCGATCGTGGTCAGCGGTGCCACGACGGCTACCTACGAAATCACGGGTCTTGCCAGCGGCACCTGGTATTTTGCGGTGGCTGCTATGGCGGCTGACGGCACGGAGAGCGCGCCGAGCAACGTGGGTTCGAAGACCATATAGTCTGTGGCGTGAGCGCGCGCATGTTGCGGCTGTGACCGCGGCCTGTTTCCATAGTCGCCGTCAATCCAGAGCGCTAGCGCACTCGTATGGTGCGCTGCAAATGCGCAGTTCCCGCGCGTGTCAGACGGCTCAACTCTAGCTCCCTGGCCATGGGCGATTCTGTCCTACACGGAATTGCACCCCAAATGTCTAGTATTCTCCGCGCTGGCCGTCAGATGTCACCGGAGCGCAATGCATGTCAGTGGAAGAAACGATCAGGGCACAATTTGAGCAAGTGGCGATCGAGCAGCATCGGAAGCTGTCGCGATTGTTTCCGGAACAGAAGCTGCTCGATTGCGGGTTGGACTCGCTGAGTTTTGCTCTCATCGTTGCGAGACTCGAGGATGCTCTGGGTTTTGATCCCTTTGATGTGACCGGAGAGGTGTCGTTTCCGGTGACCTTCGGTGATTTCGTCAAATTGTATGAAAATCACGGCAAGTAATTCCGCTGACATATCACCGCAATAAAGCGGCAATGCGTCATATCAGTGAGGCCCACCTGCCTGAGCTTGCGCGAAGTTCGTATATACTAGGGTTTTAGCCGAAGGATGCTCCGGACTCCACGGGTAGGTCCAAGCGGTGGGATGCTATGCGCGTTCGGCTGTTAGGCCATCACATTCCGCTCTCGATGGCGATGCTCGCCGTGCTCGAGGCCGCCGCCGTCTATGGCGGCTTGATTGGCGCAAGATTCCTGCGCTTCCACTGGAGTCCTGAGGCGATCGACTACGATCTGGGACCGATCTGGGCGCGCGGTCTCCTCATCACCGGTGCGACATTCGCCAGCACCATGGCGTTCGGGCTGTACAGCGAGCGTCAACGCGCGCGTACCGTTGGCATCCTAGTGCGGGTAGTCGCTGCCGTCGGGGCGGGAATCGCGATCGCCGCCTTGGGTTTTTACCTGATTCCGCATTTATGGATCGGGCGCGCCGTTCTGCTGATCGCCGGCGTTCTGGTGATCGCGCTGATGTTGCTCCTACGGCTCGGATTTTCGCGCTTTGTGGACACGACGACCTTCAAGCGCCGGGTGCTCGTTTACGGCACCGGCCAGCGTGCCAAGCCGATCGCTGGATTGCGGCGCAGCTCGGATCTGCGCGGCTTCGTGCTCGTGGGCTTCGTACGGCCGCCCGGCGAGGAGTCCGCGTTGCCGCCGGAGCGCCAAGTGTACGCAGGCGAAGTGCTGCTGGAGCTGTGCGAGTGTCACGAAGTGGACGAGATCGTGGTTGCCATGGACGATCGGCGCGAGGCATTTCCGGTGCGCGAGCTGCTCGACTGCCGCTTGGCCGGCATCGATGTGACCGATCTCTCCACTTTTCTTGAGCGCGAAACGGGTCGAGTGCGGCTCGATGTCTTGAACCCCAGTTGGCTCATCTTTGGCGAGGGCTTCAAACGCGGATCCTTCCGGCTGCAGAGTGCGCGGGTGCTCGATCTACTCGCGGCATCGGCTCTCTTCGTACTGACCTGCCCGTTGATGGTGGCCACGGTCCTGGCCATCAAGCTCGAAGACGGATGGCGCGCACCCATATTCTATCAACAGGAGAGAGTGGGATTTGGCGGCAAGATCTTCAGGCTGTTGAAGTTTCGCAGCATGCGCGTTGATGCCGAGGCGGCTGGCCAGCCGCTCTGGGCACAGAAGAATGACTCGCGCGTCACTCGCGTCGGGCTCGTGATCCGCAAACTGCGGATCGACGAGTTGCCTCAGATCCTGAACGTTCTCAAAGGCGAAATGGGGCTGGTCGGGCCGCGTCCGGAAAGGCCGCAATTCGTCAAGCAGCTGGCCGAGAAGATTCCCTATTACGTCGAACGCCACAGTGTCAAACCGGGAATCACAGGCTGGGCGCAACTATGCTATCCCTACGGCTCCTCCGAGCGGGACGCAATCGAAAAATTGCAGTACGACCTTTATTACATCAAGAACAGCAATCTGCTGTTCGATCTCGCCATCCTCGTGCAGACCGCGGAAGTAGTTCTGATGGGCAAGGGCGCGCGCTGACGCCCCTATTCCACCGTGACGCTCTTCGCGAGATTGCGCGGTTGATCCACGTCGGTACCCTTCAGGATCGCCACGTGATAGGCGAGCAACTGCAACGGAATGGTATAGACGGCGGGGGCTTGGAAGTACGTGACGTGGCGCGGCATGGTGATCACGGTCACCCCATCGTCTTCCTTTAAACCCGCTTCGGGATCCGCGAATACGATCAGTTCGCCGCCGCGGGCACGCACTTCCATGAGGTTGGACTTGAGCTTGTCGAGCAGATCGTTGTTGGGCGCCACGGTGATCACCGGCATGTCGGCGTCGACCAGGGCGAGCGGGCCGTGCTTGAGTTCGCCGGCGGGATACGCCTCGGCGTGGATGTAGGAGATCTCCTTGAGCTTCAGAGCCCCTTCCATGGCGATCGGGTGCAATGCCCCGCGGCCGAGGAACAGGGCATGGTGCTTGTCGGCGAAACGCTCCGCGAGGGTTTGCAGCACAGGATCGAGCGCGAGGGTCTGTTCGAGCAGTCCCGGCAGCTCGATCAGCCGCGTGACGAGGCCGCGCTCGCGCTCGGCGTCGGCGCCGTGATGCTTCGCGAGCGCGATGACCAGCATGTCTAGCGCGGCGAGCTGCGTCGTGAAGGCCTTGGTCGAGGCGACGCCGATCTCGGGACCCGCGCGCGTGAGCATGACAAGTTCGGACTCACGAACCAGGGAGCTCTCGGGAGCGTTACAGATCGCAAGGGTCGACAGATAACCGGATTGCTTTGCCAAGCGCAACGCCGCGAGCGTGTCCGCGGTCTCGCCAGACTGCGAGATGGTCACGAACAAGGAGTTGCGCGGTACGAGCGGATTGCGATAGCGGTACTCGCTCGCGATCTCCACCACGCACGGCAGCCGGCAGATCTGCTCGATGAAGTAGCGCGCGACGGCGCCCGCGTGATGGCTGGTTCCGCAGGCAACGATATGTACGGTTTCGGTGCGCCGGAAGATCTCGGCGGCGGCGGGGCCAAAGGCAGCCTCGAGCAGATGTCCGCTCGCAACCCGCTCCTGGAGCGTGTTGGCGACGGCGCGCGGTTGCTCGTGGATCTCCTTCAGCATGAAGTGGCGAAACTGGCCTTTCTCCGCGGCGTCCGCGGATAACTCGCTCTCGCACGCAACGCGATCGACGCTATGGCCTTTGCGGTCAATGACCCGCACCGAGGTGCGGCGGATCTCCGCGACGTCGCCCTCCTCGAGAAAGATGAAGCGGCGGGTCACGGGCAGCAGCGCCGCAACATCCGAGGCGACAAAGTTTTCCTCGACGCCAAGCCCGATGACCACCGGGCAACCCTCGCGCGCGAGAATCATGCGGTCAGGATCTTTTTCACTCACCACGGCGAGCGCGTACGCACCCTGAAGCTCAGCGACGGTGCTGCGCACGGCCTTGAACAGATCGCCGCTGGTCTTTAAGTAATAGTGAATACGGTGTGCAATGACCTCCGTGTCGGTCTCGGAGCTAAATGTGTAACCCTCGCGCTCGAGTTCGGCGCGCAACGTCTCGTGATTCTCGATGATGCCGTTGTGCACGATCGCCAGGCCGTCCCCGGAGATGTGCGGGTGGGCGTTGCGCTCGCTCGGCACGCCGTGCGTCGCCCAGCGAGTGTGCGCGATGCCGAGCATGCCGTGGCAGGGCGAGCGATCGAGCGCATCCTGCAGCGCCTTAACTTTGCCAACGGCTCTTAGGCGAGTCAGGTGCTGAGAATCATCGACGATGGCGATGCCCGCGGAGTCATAACCCCGATACTCCAGCCGCCGCAGTCCCTCCATGAGGATGGGGACGATATTGCGCTCAGCGATTGCTCCGACGATTCCACACATGTTTATCATGCCCTCTAGCTGTTCGCGGGCCGAGCCTGCGGCCAGCGATATCCAGCTAGTGTAGCGCGGCCCCGCCTGAGGTAAATGTGAAACGTGGCACCGTTGGCGGCCCAGGCCCAATCAGATGGCTCACATAGCGAAGGGTGTCCGCGAAAAGGACGCGCTCGCCATGCGGCCCGCTTGGTCCGTTACTCCCGAGCTTCGCGCGGCGGCTTCAATAAGTTCATAATGTCTACCGGTGGCATCTCCAAACTTTCGAGCATCGACAGCCGCTGATGAGCCCGCGATCGCGGCGCTGTTGCGAGAGTCGCTGCAGCTGGCACCCGGCCATCCGATGGCAGAACCTAACCATCTCCGTTGGAAATATTGGGAGCCGCATGCGTACTGGGCGGGCTCGCGTTCATATGTCTATTTGCGGGACGGCCAGATTGTGGCTCACGGGGCTGTCGTTCCCAATGTGTGTCTGTGGCGAGAGCACCGCATCAAGGCAGTCCATGTTATCGATTGGGCCGCAAAGCCGGAGTCGGGCGGCAGCGGTATCGCCTTGATGAAACAAATCGGCAAATTGACCGACGGGATGATCGGAGTTGGTGGCAGCGAGCTGACGCAGCAGATTCTACCTATGATCGGTTTTAAAGAGTGTGGTACGACCGTAACGCGGTATGCGCGGCCGCTTCGGCCGCTGCTGCGATTGATGAATCCGGAATACCGGGGCTGGCGACTCGCACCTCAGGTCATGCGCGGCATATTCTGGACGCTGACCGCCCCCTCGCGCCGCGAAGCCGAATGGAGCGCACACCGCATTCTTGCGGATCAGCTAGGATCGGCCGCGATTATTTGGCCGCGTCCCAAAATTGGCACAACGATGTTCGAGCGCTCGAGCGCCTCGATCAGCTATTTGTTGCGCTGTCCGGCAACTCCAATGGAGCTGTACTCGGTCCACAGCCGTGGCCGCCCGCGCGGATACTTCCTGCTGGCATTCGCGCCCGCCCAGGCGCGGATCGTTGATTGTTGGGTCGACTCTGAGGAACCGGCTGAATGGAGTGCCATGGTGCAACTTGCGGTGGAGCAAGCCAAAGCCCAGGTACAGGTCGCCGAAGTGGTTTCGATGTGCAGTGATCCGCTTTTGGGTGCGGCCCTGCTCGAGTCTGGCTTTCACACGCGAAATGCGGTGCCCATGTGGCTGCGCGCCGCCAGCGGCGTGGCCCGTCCCGACGTAACAATACGATTCTTGATGGCCGACAGCGATGAGGCGTTCTTGCACAACGGGCGCAATAGCCTGTGGGCCTGAAGGCGTAATGGCTCCGGATCAGCGGGCGAGCTCTACCGAACGCCTGCCCGCACTCGACGGCATCCGCGGCCTGGCCATCATCTGGGTCGTGCTCCACAATACGACGGACATCCTGCCGCCGGCGCTGCACGGCGCCTCGCATCTGTTGGCGCTGCTGCTTCACCCCGGCTGGATCGGAGTGCAGCTGTTCTTTGCGCTCTCCGGCTTTCTCATCACGGGGATCTTGCTCGACACGCAACGCGCCGCGAACTATTTTCTTGCGTTCTACGCCAAGCGTGCATTGCGCATTCTCCCGCTTTACTACACCGTGTTGCTCCTATTGTTGGTCGTCGTGCCGAGTTTGCAGCGCGGCCCGACGCTCCTGCACGCGACCGCGAAGGAGCAATTGTCGTTGTGGCTGTTCGTCGTCAACTGGACGAATGCGGCGCCGTACGGTTTCGCACACTTCTGGTCGCTCGCCGTCGAAGAACAGTTCTATCTGTTCTGGCCGTTCATCGTGCATCGACTTTCGGCGCCTCGTCTCTTCAAGACATGCGTTTACATCGCCGTTATCGCACTCGTCATACGCAGTGTCATGGTATTCAGCGGCGCCAGCAGCTGGAGCGTGTATGCCGCAACCACTTCACGCTTGGATGCCCTCGCGCTCGGCGGCGCAGGCGCCTGCCTCTTGCGCATTCCGGCCGCGCGCACCTGGCTCGCTTCCAGACTCACCGCCGTGAATCTGGCGGCACTGGGGCTATTCCTGGTCGGGATTCCAATGACACATGCCTACGATACGGAGTCGATCCGAAGCGAGATCTTCGGCTACACAATGCTTGCGATTTGTTGTGCAACACTGGTCACGGCTGCCGCTGTCGGCGGTGAGCAACTGAAACAGAACATGCTCACACGGGTGCTGTGCTGGTCTCTGCTGCGCGCCTGCGGGAAGTACAGCTATGCCATCTACGTTTTTCACCAGCTGATAAACAAGCTCCTGGGCGAACCCTGGATGGCCGCCCGGTTCGGCGGCCATCCGCCCGCGCATGCCGTTTACTTATACAGCGTGACGATCGGCTTGATCAGTTTTGGGGCTGCGTTGCTGAGCTACCAGCTGCTGGAGAAGCATTTCCTCGCACTCCGGCATCTATTCGTGCCTCGCATGCCAAGGCCTGTCATTGCGGAAATCCGGTCTTCGTAAACCGCCGCCCGGGATGCGGATGTGGTCCGTTGCGTAGATTATGTCTTACCAGGCTGTAAGCACTGGCAGCGCAAGGCAGATGCGGGTTCGCGATGAGCGGCCGCGGCGCATGAGAGCGTTAGAACACATTTCAACCCGCCGATACTGCGTTAAGATCTGATCCATGAGTGCCCTTTCGAATTTTGGAGGAAAGCGCGAATTGCTGTCGCAGGCTCTGTTGCGCAGTGGTGCCGCGTTCCTAATGGGACAACTACCGCAGCGAAATTTGTTGCTGGTGTTGAACTACCATCGGATCGGGAATCACGATGACGATCCTTTCGATTCCGAGGTTTTCTCCACGACCGGCGACCAGCTAAATGATCAGATCTCCTACCTGAAACGCCACAGCTCAGTGGTAACGCTCGAAGAGGCCGTGGCTTTTGTCGACGGGACGATCAATGAGAAAAGCCGTCACCATCGCTGCCGTGTATTGTTAACCTTCGATGATGGCTATAGGGATAATTACGAGATCGCCTTCCCAATCCTCCGTTCCCACGGGACGCAAGGGGTTTTCTTTCTCGCTACCGGCCTAGTGGGGTCCTGCGAAGTACCCTGGTGGGACCAAATTGCCTATCTGATGAAGACCGCCCGCCGGCATCGATTCTGCCTCCGCTACCCGGCTGAGTTGCAGGTCGATTTCGACAAGAACGGGATGGCCAAGAGCCTGCGAGATGTCCTCGACCTTTATAAGAGGCCGGAGAACACCGATCCCACGCGGTTCATGTGCGATCTGACGGAGGAAGTGAAGGGGAATGATCTTCCCGGGGCCATGCGGCGCTTTCTGAACTGGAACGAAGCGCGTGAAATGACGAGTGGGGGTATGGCGATCGGCTCCCACACGGAGTCGCACCACGTGCTGAGCCAACTGAGGCCGGATCAACAACGCCAAGAACTGGCCCAATCCCGCGCGCTACTCAGGGAAGAACTCGGCACGGAGGTGGATGCGCTCGCTTATCCGGTCGGTGCCGCATCCAGCTTTTCAGACCAGACAATGCAATTGGCCCAAGAAGTCGGTTATCGCGCCGCATTTTCATTTTACGGCGGAACGAATCTGCCGAGAAGGACGCAGCGCTATGACATTAGGCGGGTCGCTGTCTGCGGCCAGAGCTGGCCTCGCTTCCGCGTTCAGACAACCGTCTGCAGACTTACCGGGAATTTTTGGCCTTGATACACCTACACGATCTGGAATTGGCAAGCGAAATTCGCTAGCCGGGGCAAGCGGATAGCACGCGGCGGCGGTGCCCACGACCGAAATAACGGGTACAGTAAACACATGTGCGGAATTACGGGAATGTGGTCGACACGCGCTCACGCAGCATGCGTGGAGCACGTTGTCTCGATGACGCAGGCCCTCGAGCACCGTGGCCCGGACGACAGCGGTGTGCACGCCGTTGCGGACGGTGGACCGGTGCTGGGTCACCGACGACTGTCGATTCTCGATCTCTCCGCCCTCGGACATCAGCCGATGCAATCCCAGTGCGGCCGATACTGGGTGGTGTACAACGGGGAAATTTACAATTTTCGCGAGATCCGCCGGGAACTCGAACAACTGCATCATCGCTTCCATAGCGATTCGGACACTGAAGTCATCCTCGCCGCCTACGCGCAGTGGGGACTTGCCGCCGTTTCGCGCTTTCGCGGCATGTTTGCTTTCGCGCTGTGGGACGGAGCCGCGAGGCGCCTGCATCTGTGCCGTGACCGATTAGGGGTGAAGCCCCTCTACTACGCGCGCACCCAGCAGCTGCTCGCGTTTGCATCGGAACCGAAGGCATTGCATTGCGTCGGACTCACAGGAAGCGAGGTCGATCCGGCGGCTCTGTGCGAATACGTGCAGTTCGGCTATGTATCCGCACCGAGAAGCCTGTACGCGGAACTGCGTACCGTCCGGCCCGGCACAGTGCTCACGTTCGCTCCGAACTTAGAAGCAGCGGAAAGCACGTACTGGTCTGCAGGCGATCTCTATGCGGCGGCGGCCATCAACCCGACGCGCCAGGCTCTTAGCGCCCTGCCCGAGGCGGAGTTGCTCGATCGCGTGGAGTCAGAACTGGCAGAGGCATTTCGCTACCGCTTGGTTTCCGACGTGCCGGTCGGGCTCTTTCTGAGTGGCGGTATAGACTCATCGATCGTCGCGGCGCTGCTGGCGCGAGTCCCCGGTACCACGCTGCGCACGTTCACCATCGGCTATGCGGGATCCGAGTTCGACGAGTCTGAGTACGCGCGCACCGTGGCGGCGCATCTCGGTGCAAAGCACACCGAGTTCACGGTGTCGGAGGCCGAAGCACTCGCACTGTTTTCCCGCCTCGATGATATTGCCGATGAGCCTATCGGTGACAGCTCCCTCATCCCTACCCTGATGGTCTCGGAGCTCGCCCGTAGACACGTCAAGGTTGCGCTTTCTGCCGACGGTGCCGACGAGCTTTTCGGTGGTTATGCTCGCTATGCCGTGTGCGCGCGCCATGCGTCGAACAGCGGTGGACTCATGCGATCCTTGCGCTGGTTGAGTGCCGAGGTACTAAGCCGCCTGCCGCCGCAGTGGATTGCCGCTTCCTACCGCATGACTCGCGGTGAACATCAGCGTTTCGCAGGTATAGAGGATAAGCTCAGGAAGTTCATCAACCTGTCCCGGGCACGAGACACTTTTTCTGGCTACCGCGCAACCGTGTCGGAGTGGACTCCGAAACAGAGCTCCGAGCTCGGTGTGCGCTCATCCGAGTTTGAAGCCGAGCTCGCTCAGTCTTATCAGGCTGCGGACTGTAGCGACGAGGTGTCGCGGTTTATGCACTTCGATTTGACACGCTACCTGCCCGGGGATCTCCTCACGAAGGTCGATCGAGCCTCCATGGCCGTGTCCCTGGAGGCGCGAGAGCCGTTCCTCGACCATAAACTGGCAGCGCTGGCGATCGCACTGCCGCTCGAGTGGAAGTTGCGGCACGGCCAGAACAAATACGTTTTGCGCAGGCTGCTGGATCGACACTATCCGGCCGGACTCTTCGACCGGCCGAAGCACGGCTTCTCGGCGCCGGTTGGCAAGTGGCTCAGGGGTCCTTTGCGCGGGGTTCTGCAGGATGAGCTCTCGGCGCCGCGGGTGCGCCAGCTCGGGCTGCTCGATGCGGATGCTGTGCAACTCGCAGTGACTCAATTTCTTGCGGGTGGTGTGAGCACATCGGCGGCTGGAATGTGGTTCCTGCTGCAACTGCAGCGTTGGGGCCGCCGCTGGCTGCGGTCTGGCGCGCCACTCGACATGACGGTCAAGAATCTCGGTGCTGTGGCTGGCATCGCCGGCGGCTAGTTACTGGAGTCGGTGCTCGTTTCACTTGCTGACGCTGCCGTTAGTTGATACGAGGCGTGGCGACTCCGGGCTCGCGGTATGCGGGCCTGGTAATTTTTCCCTTTTCTGCATCGGCCGCTGTAGCGGTAGCCAAAGAAACACAGGCAATCACGGCCGCAAATAATACCCACAAAATCACGCTGTAAGACATGGACAGAAAGAATCCGGATACGGAGTTTCCAACGAGCGCTACCTGCAGCATACGCGCAAACACCAGCATCTGGTCATGCTCCTCGCCCGGCGCAAGTGCGAGCAAACTTTGACGCACCTTCTGAAGCGCGCGCCAGCAGAGCACATACATCCGAATGAAGAGCAGCAGCCCCAGAAATCCCAGCTCAACTAGTACCTCAAGATAGCTGTTGTGAGGCGCTCGGAATTTTCCTCCCATACGGACGTCCACCATTTGGTAAGTACTCACGCCATAGCCGAAAGGCCGCTGCAGGGCGGCGGCATAGCCACGCTCCCAGATTGCGGAACGGCTATCCGCGTTCGTGGTGTCCATGTTGTAGTCGCTGCCCAGCTGTAGGACGCTGGAGAGCCGGTCGCGAGTCTCGGCAGGCAGATAGGCCCACACCAGCATCGATGCACACACAAGTCCGATTACCGGCAGAACGATGCGATTTCTCGACTTCCCGCGCTGCGGTCGCGTGAGAGGTGTCAGGACCAACATCGCAAGCGACGCGACAAGTCCA
>Ga0265760_10000467_pt1 | contig 11418 bp, 6 predicted proteins | sample NZIome_2_FD_200831 | JGI IMG/M metagenome (GOLD analysis project Ga0265760, IMG submission 200831) | Metatranscriptome of rhizosphere microbial communities from Maridalen valley, Oslo, Norway - NZI1 (Metagenome Metatranscriptome) | ecosystem: Host-associated > Plants > Roots > Rhizosphere > Soil...
ATCAAGGATAGTTTTTGAGGACTTGGGGCAGGGCAAAGGGAGAATTCTATGGCCGCTAAAGAAAAAATTCTCGTTGTGGATGACGAGCCTAGCATTCGGAAGTATTTGCAAACGTTGCTGGAAGTGGACGGATACGATGTGGAGACCGTCAGCTCAGGACGAGAAGCTATCGCGAAAGTGAGCGGCGGAGAGCGGCCAGACTTCATTATTTTGGACGTTCTGATGCCCGAACTCAACGGGATTGAAACCTTGAAAGAACTGATGCAGGCGGACCGCAGCTTGAATGTGATCATGCTGTCGTGCTCGAACGAAGTGGGCACGGTCGTGGAAGCCATCCGTATCGGAGCGCACGATTACCTGACCAAGCCGTTCGAAAAAACCGAGTTGGACGCGGCGATGTTGAAGTCTCGCCAGAAGAAACAGCTCACAACCGAAAATCAGGCGCTGCGCGATTATTGCGACCAAGTGACAGAAGATTTGAGTTTTCTTGCGGCCAGTCCTCAGATGGTACGCATTCGCCAGCAGATATTGCAGATTGCTCCAGTGGATGTGCCGGTTTTTATTTGCGGTGAGAGTGGCGTAGGCAAAGAAGTTGTTGCGCGCATGATTCACCTGCGTTCGAAGCGACGCAACCAGCCGTTCATAAAAGTAAATTGCGCAGCGCTGCCTGGCGAACTGCTGGAATCGGAATTATTCGGTTTTGAACAGGGCGCCTTCACGGGTGCAATACGGAGTAAGCCCGGCAAATTTGAAATGGCGAACAAGGGGACAATCTTTCTCGATGAAATCGCCGAGATGACCACGCCGTTGCAGGCCAAGCTGCTGCACGTACTACAAGATCATCAATATTCGCGGCTAGGTGGACGGCACTTGATTGATACGGATGTGCGCGTGCTTGCGGCGACAAACGTTGACGTGCAAGAAGCCATGAAGACGGGCCGGTTCCGTGAAGACTTGTATTACAGACTGAACGTTCTCTCGATTTTGGTGCCGCCATTGCGCGAGCGATTGGTTGAGATTCCGCTGCTATTCCGTCATTTTTTGGAGCAGTACAGCGAGAAGTTCGGGAAGACCCCGTCTGGCCCATCGAAACATTTGCTGGATGCGGCGGTAAATTATCCGTGGCCGGGCAACTTGCGCGAGCTGGAGAATTTCGTCAAGAGATACGTGATTCTCGAAGACGATGAAGGCAGCTTGCGGGAGCTGGTGGAGATGTCTTCGGCACGCCAACGAACCTCCCCGCGCGAGGAGTCCGCTCCACCGCGCGAGCAAGGGCTGAAAGCGCTTGTTCGCGGATTGAAAGACGAAGCGGAAATGGAAGCGATCGCGGATGCCTTGGAGAAGACCCGTTGGTGCCGCAAGGATGCCGCAAAAATGCTGGGTATCAGCTACAAGGCTCTGCTCTACAAAATGAGACAATTTAATTTGGATACGCCTCGCGCGCGACGTACGGCTGGAACGCCGGCTTCGGCAGAAACGCCAGCAGTCGTAGGGACCAGAAACGAATAGGACGATTCACTCTGCCTTTTTCTGGCGATTCAGTGGCATACAGAACTGGCAAAGTTTGTTGATTTCTAGTAACTTCACAGGCCGACAGCGCGGTTCAACGCACGTCACCGCCGCAAATATTGGAGGTCGGGGGAATGACGGAACGCCGGACGACGCGTCGGTATGATTTATCCTTGCCGGTCATCATTCGAATACCCGCCGAACGCCAAGTTGATTCCCAAGAAGGAAAGACTCGAGACATTTCAACACGAGGACTGTATTTTGTTATCGAGCAGGATCTTGAAGCAGGCTCGGAGCTGGATATTACTTTAACGCTCCCCGCCGAGATTACCCACGGTACGGAAGTATTTGTGCGAGCTCTGGGCAAAGTCGTAAGAGTCGAGCGGCGCATGGAAGATGGCACAGCACGCATGGGCGTCGCTGCGGTGATAGAGCGTTACGATATTATTCGCGGAGAAGCGGCGAGAGCGTAGCGAGAAATTATCTAGAATAATATGCGCAGCCGGTCAGTCATCGAGTCGGGTCACATATCCGCAGGTCGCCATTTTTCAGACAACAGAGCCGTAGATAGCATCTCGGGAGTCCAGTCGCGCCCATGAGAGCCTAATCATGGAACCGTAATCGCCACCGTGCCGAGATTCACAGTTTCGTTTCCAGATGCACCCTGCACAGAAACCTGCACGGTAGTTGTAGTTCCGCCGCCCCCCGTTCCTGTTCCGCTTGTCCCTCCGCCGCACGAGGTAAGCCGCAAAGCCAGAATGACTAAGAGGGTCATCGCCACTGCGGGTGCAAGTCCATAGCGCAGGTCTCTCCTCGAGCGATTCCGATGCGAAACTAAAACAAGAAACAGAGCAACAAATTCCACCATTACTCGGAAAGCTGGGTGATGGTAAGCGGATATTGGATAAAATGGGGGCGAGGACAAAGTAAATTCGTTGGGTTGAGCGGCAACGCTGACAGTTAGTGTTGACGAACCCGTTCCACCAGCATTTAGTTGAACGGGGGTGGGCGCGAATTGGCAGCTAATGCCAGTAGGCGCATTCGGACAGGAGAGCGATACCTGCCCCTGAAAATTATTCATCGAGCTGATTTGCACGTTGAAAGTCTGAGAGCCGCCTATATTGATGGTCGCTGACGACGGAGAGACAGTGCCCGAAAAACTCCCGGAAACCCCAACCCCACTCGGCGCTCTGAACGCCACCGCTATCGAGGCCCAATCGCTAACCGGTCCGCCCTCTGTCCCCCACACAAATGTTTCGGCGCTTGTGTTCGTATTGTAGTCTAGCGCCCAGCCGTTGTTTTGATTTACAGGATTGTCAGTCACTACGGGGGACGGAACCGCTGATAGGAAATTGCCGAGAGATACATCGTCAATCGTGTTCGAGTCAACGGCAATGGATGTGATCACAAGACCGTTTGCCGTGCTTGGCGTTATGGAGACCGCCGTCACAGGCCCGGAACCAGTTTGATCTCCGGATGCGGTCACCCGACCGGTAGCTGAATCGAAGGGGGACGTTGTGGTTGCGGCACCAGCTACATCGAAGAGCACCGCATTGGACCCGGCAACCTCGCTGCCAATAGTTGTTAGGTTTGGACCCGCCATCATCGTGCTCGTGGCGGCATTTGCTGCGTAATAAATCTGATTATCCCCTGATAGCCCAAGTCCAAAAGCCGCCCCAGTTGCTGCGTAGCTGTTACCGTTTCCATCCGTAATGGCTGTAATGTCGTGACCCGGCTCTCCGATCCAAGCCACGACAATCAAGTTCCCGGTGCACGGGAATTGGAGACGCAAGGGATTAGGCGCATTTGCAGAAATAGAATTGTGCTGAACGCGCAAGACTCGAATGCCACTTGGAGGGGCGTTTCCTGCGCTCGCCGACTTAAGGGCGATGGCGACGGAATTGAAATTTTGTGAGGGCGCCATCGTGAGGGTTGGGTTGATAGAGGCGGCTGACGGCTGCACCTGATACTGGGCGACGGTGCCGTCCAAAACATCGGCGCTGAGAAGAGCCCACGGAGTGCTGCCTTGGGTCCAGGAAGTGACAGAACCGGCACTGGAGTCTTCCACTGCGTATTGATAGATTAGGTCGCCGGCAGTCGAAGGTGTAATACTGCCAGCGCTGACGGCTGTGCCAGTTGAACTTTGGCCGCTGCTCCCATCGATGGCATTGGACGTGGCCACATTATAAAACTCAGAGGCCATGCCGGTGACATAGGCCGGTGTCCCTCCCGAGAAAGCGATTGTGATCTTCTGCGTTCCGGCCGCAACGTTCAGAGCAAAAGAAAGATTCACGACCTGACGTGCATCACTGCTGCTGATGGGCATGCTATAGGCGTTACCCATATCGTCGCTAACCGTCGCGGCTATTCCGGCCGTGACGGAGTATTGAAACGCAACGATGATGCAGTTTCCCGCTTGAGTGAGGTTTGGTAGACGCAGGGCATAGCTGCTAACCGTGTTCCCCTGTGTGCTAGAGCTGCTCACATGATTTCCGGCAAATGTCGGGACAGCGGCATGTGCGCGTCCGACACAAAAAAGAATCAGAAAAATCGCAATTCGGCAGTATTTCATTTCGGTCTTAACTTCGCCATATTCTACACCCATTGCTTCCACGGCTCAGGATTGCATCGAACTGCTCGACCCGGAGCTGAGGGTTGCTCCGCGATGGCATTGTTTTCCTGCTCTTGCCGGGTAGGCCTGGGAGGCCGGTGCATCATAGCGAATGGAACAACCCCTCCCGTCTTCCGGAAACATTGCGAAAAAACGATTGGTCGTGTGACCCTTGTGTGTGAAAGAATTTTTTCCTAAGGCGAATTGAGCTTGCGATTGCGAATCCTCACATTTACCTCCCTATTCCCGAATTCGGTCGATCCTACGTATGGAATCTTCATCTACCAGCGTTCCTCCCAGCTGGCGCTACGCCCCGGAATCAGCGTCGCTGTCGTCTCGCCGGTCCCTTGGTTTCCGAAATGGCTGAAGACTCGCCGCTGGCGTTCAGCAAGTGAAATACCTTCTCAGGAACAATTCGGAAATCTGTCGGTCCACCACCCACGCTATCCATTGCTGCCTAAGATCTCCATGCCTTTTCACGCGCTATTGATGTTCCTCGGAAGCATCGCCTGCGTTCGGAGACTCAATCGCCTCGCAAAAATCGACTGCATTGATGCACACTTTGTTTATCCGGATGGCCTTGCAGCGGTTCTCTTGGGAAAAATCTTGGGCGTACCCGTCATCGTGTCCGCCCGAGGAACTGACATCAATTTTTTTCCCTCTTTCCGACTCATCCGGCCGATGATTCGCTGGACTCTTGCGCAAGCTGACGGGGTGGTTGCGGTTTCTAGCGCTTTGAAGGAGGCCATGGTTAGTCTGGGCGCAGAGCCCCACAAGATTCACGTGATTCCCAACGGCGTTAATGCAGAGCTCTTTCAACCGATGGATCGCGAGGAAGCGAAAAGGAATCTCAATCTCCCTCCTCAAGGACCCTTGTTGGTCTCGGTAGGTGCGCTGATCCGTCCGAAGGGGCACTTAACCCTTATTCGCGCCTTCGCAACTATTGCGCCGCGGCACCCGGAATTGAAACTATATATTCTCGGCGAAGGGCCCTTGCGATCTGCACTCGAATCGTTGGTCCGCGACCTAAATTTACAAGATAGAGTCCATTTGCCTGGTAAACGGCCTAACGAAGAACTGCAGCAGTGGTTCAATGCGGCAGACGTGAGCCTTCTCGTGAGCGAGCGCGAGGGTTGGCCCAACGTGCTCACGGAGTCAATGGCGTGCGGCACACCTGTTGTGGCCACTCGCGTAGGCGGCGTCCCGGAAATTATTCATTCGCCTGAGCTCGGAATTGTAGTCGATCAAACTGTTGGCAGTGTCGCCGATGGAATCGAAAGAGCGCTCTTGAAAAAGTGGGATCGGGAAGCCATTTCGAAGCAGACACGCACGCGCACATGGAGCAAAGTGGCCAGCGAACTGGAAAGCTTATTTTCTGAACAACTCCGAACGCGCAACGAAGCGAAGTTATAACAGTCATCCACGTATTTCAGTACTCTTTCAGCCAGTCCACTTGGATGGAGTGATTTGCGCCCGCGGTCTATACTAAGTTTTCACCCGCCTCCCCCACAGAAAAATATGTGCAATCCGGATGCTGAAACACCAGCGCGCTAACGCTAGCCTCCGGATCCATCATGAAGCCCTCAGTCAACTGCACGCCAATCTCCTCCGGCCTTAGCAATTTCCAAATTCCAGCCTGATCGTCCAAGTTAGGGCACGCCGGATAGCCAAAGCTATACCTCTTCCCGCGGTAGCGCGAAGTAAACCGTTGCGCCATAGTCATCTCAGGCGGGTCAGGGAAGCCCCAATCCTCGCGAATGCGTCGGTGCAGCCACTCCGCGCACGCTTCCGCCGATTCGATAGCCAGCGCCTGCATTCCGTGTGACTTGAAGTAGTAGCCGTCGTTCTTTGCTTTTTCCGATCGCTCGCGCACGCCTTCGCCTGCTGTCACGACAAACAGAGCAACGTGATCGCGCTTCCCATTCTGCTGTGGGAGCACGTAGTCGCTAAGGCAGAGAAAATCACCGGTCCGCTGCCGTGGAAACTGAAACGTATGCACGGGTTCCGCGCCTCCAGGTGTGAACAGAAGCATCGCTTGGCCATCTGCTTCCGCTTCAAAAAATTGCCAAACCGCCCGCGGCTTCATGAACTCCGCCGCGTCGCGCTTCACCTCTTCCATGCTTTCAAATAGCTCGACTGCCTTTGGATCGCGCTGCGCAAGCCGCTTCTCGAAATCCCCGCGAAACCCCATGTGCCGTGAGTACAGCATGAACGGATTAATGTAGCTCCACAGCTCGTTCAAATCCGGCACCAGCCGCACTTTTCGATCGAGATAGGCCACCTTCGGAATCGTCAAGTCCGTGCGCACCTTAGGCGAACGCGCAACCTTTGGTATCTCGGCCACAGCCACCGCCGTCGCAACGGCAATCCCGTCTCCCGACGCCGCGTGCTCGTGCAAAACCTGCTCCCGCGTCGCCGGATCCATCAACTGGTTCATCAACCGCAATCCAGTCATCGCATCTTTCGCGTAGCACACGGCCTGGCCATAGCTCGGCGCAATCTTTGTCTGCGTAAATCTCGCAGACAAAGCTGCCCCGCCCACCAAAAGCGGAATCATAATCCCCGCTTCACGCAAATCGCTCGCTGTAATCACCATCTGCTGCGCACTCTTCACGAGCAGCCCGGAAAGCCCGATCGCGTCCGGGTGGTGCTGCAAATAAGCCTTGATCAATTCTTCGGGCGGCACTTTGATTCCGAGATTGACCACGTCATAGCCGTTGTTCTTCAAAATAATCTCAACGAGATTTTTTCCGATGTCGTGAACGTCGCCCTTCACCGTCGCCAGCACAATCTTTCCGCGCTTCGCCGTATCTGCCTTCTCCATGAATTGCTCGAGATGATTCACCGAAGCCTTCATCGCCTCGGCTGATTGCAGCACCTCAGCCACAATCAGTTCATTCGCATTGAACAGCCGCCCCACTTCCGCCATACCAGCCATTAGCGGCCCATTAATGATCTCCAATGGCGATGCGCCTTCCGCCCGTTTACGTTCCAGATCCGCGATCAGCCCGTCGCGCGTCCCTTCAATAATGTAATTCGCCAGCCGCTCATCCAGTGGCAAGTCCGCGGCAAGTTTCTTCTCTTTCTTTTTCGCCGTCCGAAAGTACTCCGCGATCGCTGCAATGTGATACTGATTGACGGCCGCGCGCTGTTCTTTCCTTTGCTCGCGCCAGTCCGCCGGGACGTCGCGCAGCAATTCCGTCTGCGAATGATCAGCAGGCACATCCTTCGGCGGATGCGAAAACAAAAGATTCTCCGCTAAATCTCTCTCATGTTGCGGGATCGAAGCGAACCGCTCCAATTTCTCGGTGTTCACGATCGCCAGGTCCAGCCCCGCTTTCGTGCAGTAGTAGAGAAAAACCGAATTCACCACTTCGCGCGCCCCAGCTGGCAATCCGAACGATACATTCGAAATCCCCAATATCGTCCGCACGTCCGGCAAAGCCTGCTTGATTAGCCGGATACCCTCCACGGTCTCGACCGCCCCGCCGATATAGTTCTCATCACCGGTAGCGCAAGGGAATACTAACGGATCGAAAATAACGTCCTCAGGCCCGAGCCCATATTTTTCCGTCAGCAGTTTGTAACTGCGCTGCGCAACAGCCAACTTCCGCTCCCGCGTAAAAGCCTGCGCCTGCAACTTATCTTCATCGATGCATCCCACAACCACCGCCGCGCCAAAATCATGCGCCATCGGTACCACGCGCTCGAATTTCTCTTCGCCATCCTCGAGATTGATCGAATTAATGATCGCTTTGCCCTGGCAATACGTCAGTGCCAACTCAATCGCCGTCGGATCGGTCGTATCAATCATCACCGGCGCTTTCACTTTTCGAATCAGCTTCTCGTAAAACACCGGAATATCTTTCTTCTCGTCCCGCTCCGTGCTCTGCAGGCACACATCCACGATATGCGCCCCGCCCTTTACTTGCCGGCGCGCAATCTCGCTCGCCTCTTCCCATTTCTCTTCCGCCACCAAATTCTTGAACAGCCTCGAACCAATCACGTTCGTGCGCTCGCCCACTAGCAGCGGTCTCGTGCTGTCTTCCGCCTCGATCGTCTCGATTCCCGAGTACACAGCCCGGTGCGATTCGCCAGGCCGCAGGCGCGGCTTCTTACCCTGCACCACCTGTGCAATCGCCCGGATATGCTTCTCCGTCGTACCACAGCAGCCGCCCACAAAATTCAGCCAACCATGATCTACAAATTTCTCGAGTTGCGCCGCCAGAGAAGTCGGCGTCTCCAAATATTTTCCTTCTTCGTCTGGCAACCCTGCGTTTGGATAGCACGAAACAAACTCACTCGAAAGCTGGCTCAAAGTCCGGATGTGATCCGTCATGAACTCCGGCCCCGTCGCGCAATTCATGCCGAACGCCAACGGCTTCGCATGCCGCAGCGAAGCCCACATCGCCTCGACCGTTTGCCCCGCCAACATCGTGCCCATGGGCTCGATCGTCACCGAAACGATCACTGGCACTTGCATCCCAATCTCTTTCGAAAGTTTCTGTATTGCCAGCAGCGCCGCCTTGATATTCCGAGTGTCCTGGCAAGTCTCTACAAGAAGCAAATCCACGCCGCCTTCGACCAACCCCTTCGACTGCGCGTAATACGCATCGATCAGCCCTTCGAAAGTCACGCCACCCGTCACGGTAATTGCCTTCGTCGTCGGCCCCACCGACCCCGCAACGAACCGTGGTTTGCCTGGCGTGCTGAACTCATCCGCCGCCTGACGCGCTAATTCCGCCGAACGCCTGTTCAAGAAATGCGCGTCCGCCGCCAGCCCATATTCCGCCAAGACGATCGTCGCCCCGCCAAAACTATTTGTCTCGACGATGTCCGACCCCGCCTCAAAATATTTCCTATGGATGTCCAGCACCACATCCGGCCGCGTTCGCACGAGGTTTTCATTGCAACCCTCGAGCGCCGCTCCGCCAAAATCCTCTGCGGTCAGGCTCCGTTGCTGCAGCATCGTCCCCATAGCTCCGTCGAGCACAAGTATCCTCTCCGAGAGCAACTCTCGCAGAGCCTTTGAGGATTCATTCAAATTACGCATTAGCGGTAAACCTACAGCTCCTTACCGGACTTCCTCTTGAATGGGGACACCAGCAGAGAAGGCCGCATTTCGTGTACACCCCCATTTTACGCAGCTTTACTCTCAGAATCGAACGCCTTGCAGCGAACTAGTGCTTTTTTGGCGCGAACGGTCATTCCAGCGCCCTGAAGTGTATGAACTTGAACGCGTCATCCACTCGACTTTCCTTCGCGCGATACCGGCGAAAGCGTCATACAATCATCCGCATCGTCGGAGCGTGCGCTCGTGCGAGTGTGTGTGATTGGTTGTGGCCACGTTGGCTTAGTCATGGGCGGTTGCCTCGCCGCCATCGGACACCATGTTTTCTGTGTCGACCGCAATGCAGAACGAATCCGTCTGCTCGGGGAGGGTCGTCTCCCAGTCTATGAACCGCACCTCCACGAATTGATTTTGCGCGGCCGTACCACCGGCATGCTGACGCTTGCTACTGACGCCACCCATGCCCTCCAAGACGCTGATATCATTTTCCTCTGCATAGGTGTTCCCCAGCTTGAAAACGGAAAATCAGATTTTGCGGCGCTTGATGCGGCCGCAAATCAGATCGCCCAAGTGGTGGATACGCCAAAACTCATCGTTGAGCGCAGTACCGTGCCCGTCAAAACTGGTGAGCAACTAAGACATCTGCTCTCAGTAACTAAGCTAAATCCCCGCTCCACCTTTCGCGTTGCGGCAAACCCCCAGTTTTTGAGCAAAGGCACAGCCGTCGAAGATTTCTTTCATCCAGAGCGGATTCTCCTCGGAGTGGACGAGACTGATTCCGAAGCAACTCTTCGCCAACTCTATGCCCCAATTCTTGAACAGAATTTTCAGTGTCCCATTCACCCCAATGTCTGCCCGATGCACGATCCTCCTGAGCTTCTTTTGGCAAGCGTGCGCAGCGCGGAACTCATCAAGCAAGCCTCTAACGCGTTCTTGGCTGTCAAGGTCTCATACGCTAACGTTTTAGCCGATATTTGTGAAAAGATTGGCGCCAACGTTCAAGAAGTTACTCACGCTGTTGGCCTCGACCCGCGCATTCGAAAATCATTTCTCCAATCGGGCATTGGCTTCGGCGGCGATCGTTTGCCGAAGGACCTCCGAGCTTTTTGCCAGTTGGTCCAAGCGGAAGGCGTCGACGCTGGCATTCTCCAGGCAGCAGGAAACGTTAACTCCCGCCGCGTGGAAACCTTCTTTCAGAAAATAAATCAAGCCCTTTGGGTGCTAAAAGATAAAAAGATCGCCCTTCTCGGTCTTTCTCACAAAGCCGATACAGATGACATTCGCAGTTCGCCCGCGCTAGAACTCTACAAACGCCTGGTAGCAGCCGGGGCCCGCGTAACGGCCTTTGATCCGCAGGCCGTTTCGAACGCCCAAAATGTCTATCCCAATCTGGTTGCTTGCAATGACCCGTACGAGACCGCCGCGAAGGCGGACGCATTGCTCATCCTCACCGAATGGGACCAATTCCGCGTCCTTGACTGGCAACGCATTCGCGACACCATGGCACGCCCTCTAGTCCTGGACGGCCGCAATCTTCTCTCTCCTGCACACATGAAGTCGCTTGGTTTTGAGTACCATTCCGTCGGGCGACCAGACTGATCTTTGTTGCTTCTCAAACTTGGTCGCTATCTCCGTTCGTACGATTCGGGTCACTATACACAATTGCCACAAGGACCCGTAGTTCTTACGAAAAGCCCATCCCGATCCCTCCCCAGTGAAGCAACCAGGGTGCTGTACCATGGTTGCTTCGAGCGGAAAACCTTCATGCCCACAAGACTGAAAATCATCAACATAGTAGGAGCGCGCCCCAATCTCCCCAAAATCGCGCCTCTCATGCGCGAAATGCAGCGCCACTCGGAGATCGAGCCGATCCTCGTCCACACTGGCCAGCACTATGACGCCGCTCTTTCCGACATTTTCTTCCGTCAGATGGGCATTCCCGCGCCACATGTGAATCTCGAAGTAGGTTCCGGTTCCCATGCCGTTCAGACTGCCGAAGTACTGAAACGTATCGAACCTGTGCTACTTGAACATCAGCCCGATCTCGTTCTAGTTGTTGGCGACGTCAATTCCACCATCGCCGTTTCGCTAGCCGCGGTGAAGCTCGGCATTTCTGTTGCCCATGTCGAGGCGGGGCTCCGCAGCTTCGACCGCGCTATGCCCGAAGAAATTAACCGCATCCTCACCGATGCCCTCGCTGACTATCTCTTCGTCACCGAAGAAGACG
>Ga0265760_10000468_pt1 | contig 11418 bp, 8 predicted proteins | sample NZIome_2_FD_200831 | JGI IMG/M metagenome (GOLD analysis project Ga0265760, IMG submission 200831) | Metatranscriptome of rhizosphere microbial communities from Maridalen valley, Oslo, Norway - NZI1 (Metagenome Metatranscriptome) | ecosystem: Host-associated > Plants > Roots > Rhizosphere > Soil...
GCCGTCAACCCCGATGGCAGCGCCGTAGTCACCGAACACATCACCCTGACCTTCGTCGGCGAGTGGCACGGCATTCACCGCATCGTTCCCATCGAATATCCCGGCCCCAATCGCACCAACTACGAACTCTTCATCGACATCACCAGCGTCACCGACGGCGTCGGCGGCAAGCTCAAATATGACTCGTCCACATCCGGGGGTAATCGCGATCTGAAGATTTATATCCCCGACGCCGTCGACGCCACCAGAAGCGTGGAGATCGTCTACAACGTCCGCAACGGCACGCGCTTCTTCGACGCCTATGACGAGTTCTACTGGAGCGTGACGGGAAACGACTGGCCCGTCCCCATCGATCACGCCGCTGCCATCGTGACGTTCCCTGGCACGGCCGCCAGTTCGCTCGAGGTGCAGGCCTTCACCGGCATCTACGGCTCAACCGAGCACGACGCCACGGCCACAGTCGAGGGCGCCATCGCCACCTTTGAAACCACCAGCCGCTTGCCGATGCGCGGCGGCATGACCATCGACATCTATATCCCCAAAGGAATCCTCCATCAGCCCAGCGCTCTGACGAGATTTTTCTGGTTCATCGACGGCAATCCGATTGTTTTTTTTCCAGTGGTGACTCTGGCCGTGATGTTCCCCCTGTGGTGGTTCAAAGGCCGCGATCCCGATCCTGGCATGTCAGTCGCGCCCATGTACGAACCGCCCAAAGGCGTTTCTCCCGCCGAGTGCGGCACCCTGCTCGACGACAAAATCCATCCCCGCGACATTACCTCGACCATGGTCGATCTAGCCGTGCGCGGTTATATCAAGATTGAAGAAACGGCTGAGAAAGGTCTCGTCTTCACCCACAAAGACTACGTGTTCCACCTGCTGAAGCCGCGCGAACAATGGACCGATCTCGCGCCGCACGAAAGCGTAATGCTGGAAAATATCTTCGCGGCAGGAAGCGAAACGAGCCTCTCCAGTCTGAAGAATCGCTTCTACACCGCGGTTCCCATCATCCGCGCCGACATCATGTCGGCGCTGAAACGCAAAGGCATCTATCTGCTCGACCCCGAATCCGCGAATGGTTACAGCATCGCCGCGGCGTTCGCAATTCTGGTCCCGTTTGCATTATTGCAGTACTTCGGTTGGGCCAACTTTTTCAACTCCGCGCTGCTGCTGGGAGTGTGCGTGCCCCTCTCGGCACTCATCTGGTGGTTGTTCGCCCGCGTCATGACCGCCAAAACCCTCGCCGGGGCGCGCACCCACATCGCCGTGCTCGGCTTCCAGGAATTTATGAATCGAGTCGACGCCGAGCGCCTCAAAGTGATGCCGCCCACCATCTTCGAAAAGTTTCTTCCCTACGCCATGGCTCTCGGCGTCGAGCACCACTGGGCCCAGGCCTTCGCCGGCATCGTGAACGATCCGCCGAGTTGGTACGTCGGTCCTGGATATATGCCGGGCATGGGCTTCAACCCGATTTTCTTCTCCAGTTCCATGCAGAGCATGACCACCGACATGCACCAGGTCTTCGTCTCTGCCCCGCGCGCGGCCTCAACCGGCTCAGGCTTCGGCGGTGGTGGCAGCGGCTTCGGCGGCGGAGGCTTCTCCGGCGGCGGCTTCGGCGGTGGCGGCGGCAGCGCCTTCTGAGATGCTCCCGTGCTGCTCCTCGCGCTAATCCCTCGGACTGATCACCACGTCACTCTCGTCACGCGTTCCTGGCTCCTGTCATCCTCTTCCCCGATCCTAGTCATTCCGAGCGAAGCCAGAGCCTGCCCTGAGGCGAAGCCGAAGGGAATCTGCTCTTCTCTCGCCACGAACATATCCGCGTCCATGTCCTCCTCACCCACTACTCCATCTCAAAGCTCAAATACAGCAATCCTCCATCGCGCTCCACTTGCAGCACCACCGGATCGCCGGTTTTAAGATCGCGCACGGCCGCGCGCAGCGTATCCATGGAGTCGATGGAAGTAGTATTCAACTGATGAATCAGATCGCCCGCCTGCAGCCCCGTGTCGGGCAGAATCAAGTCTGCGGCGCGCCCCACCACGATCACTCCCGACGGCAGCCGCAGCGAACCTAACTGCCCGCGCAATTCCGGAGTCAGATCCACTCCGAGAATGCCGAGGCGCGAGATCAGGCTATTCTCGGGTTTAACCGCATCGAGCAGCTGATCGATCTGGTCGTGATGCTCGATCGCCGGGACATAGAGAGTCTTCCTGTCATTGCCTCGCAAAATTTCCAGCTTCAACACCTGATCCACGCGATGCAGATACAACGCCGCCGTCAGAGACGGCAGAGTTTCAATGCGCCGGTCGTCAGCGAAGAGAACAATGTCCTGAATCTTCAGCCCCGCCGCTGCAGCCGGACCGTCCGGCTTCACGTCGGCCACCATCACGCCCCAGCGCCGCGGCAGAAGCAGACCATCGGCCAGCGTGGGCGTAATCTCCTGTGCCACCGCGCCAATCTCCACGCGATGCACGTGCCCATACTTGCGCAAGCTGTGATACACAAAATCGACGACGCGCGCGGGAATGGAAAAACCCAGCCCTTCGCTGCCGCCACCCTGGGACAAAATAAAGGTGTTGATGCCCACCACCGCGCCGTTCATATCCACCAGCGGCCCGCCGCTGTTGCCCGGATTGATGGGCGCATCGGTCTGGATATAAGTAATCGGCTTCGTGGGATCGGGCTGCCGCGCCAGCGCGCTGATCACTCCCATGGTCACCGAATTCTGCAAACCTTCCGGACTGCCAATCGCAAACACCAGCTGCCCCACCCGCGGACGCTGCTGGCTCACCAACGACAGCGTCGGCAAATCCGTGTCGTCGATTTTCAGCAGCGCCAGGTCGGTTTCCTTGTGCAGGCCGAGCAGCCGCGCCTCGAGAATGCGCCGCTTGCCCTCCGGCACCTGGCCGGAATCGCTCATGGGCAGTGGCAGCGCCACGCGAATCCGCTGCGCACCCTCTACCACGTGGGCGTTGGTCATGATGTAGCCATTCGCATCGACAATCACTCCCGAGCCCACCGCATGCTGGCGCACAATCAACGCAGTCTGCGCGCGATCCTCCTCGCGCAGCGGACCATATCCGGTAACCAGAATCTGCACCACCGCCGGAGAAACCCGCGCCGCCAGGCCCTCGAGCGCATCGTTAAGTTGCACCAGCGTCTGAAACGACTCGTCCGCGTGCGCCTTCGACTTTCCCTCTGCCGGCCTGGTGAGAGAAGTTGTACCGGGATTCGCGGCAGGATTTGCCGCAGGAGTCGAGTCGCCCGGCTTCTGAGCCAACACCCACGAACTTGAGGCCAGCACCAGAGCAGCGATCTGCGCGATAAGACGACGCGGACGCTTCACGGGAAAGAAGAATGGACCGGACGTATACATCATCGACCAAACCATGAGTCGCTCTCCTGGGAAAAGAAGCTCTCATAAGACGGTACCACGCTCGGTTCAGTTGCAGGATTCGGGTGTACCCCCTCCCCACGGTCAATTGGAATCATCAGGTTGGCGGAAAAATTCGAAAGAATCCTAGGGGCACAATCACTTACGGGTAAAACCCTTTATTCAAAGGAGTTCGGCCCGAGGTATCCAGTCCTTCTCTCTGATTGCCATAGACTAGGGGGAGGGGAGTTGGGCAGCGCACACTCGGCATGGTACGTGGACTGACCGTTTTTCATCTGCTTCGGTGGGCCGAAAGGCCATGCGCACTCAGGGCCGGCTTTCTCAGAAAATACGCGAGAAATGGGGCACCCGATTTATGGGAGCGGCATCCGGATCAAAACGAAAGGGCGCGCGTCCACGATTGGTCGCACGCCCTTAAACTTCCTCCCGGACTCGACCCGGCTTGGCTTTCCCGAGGACCGATGACTGACAGCTGAAAGCTAAAGCTGCTCTACCGGCCGAAATACGCGGCGTTTTTCGCGGTGAATTCGCTCCACTTTTCCGGCAGATCATCGAGCGCGAAAATGGCCGACACCGGACACACGGGCACGCACGCGCCACAGTCGATACATTCCACCGGATCGATATAGAGCAACTCCGCGGTGGCGTATGCGGGATTGTCCTTCTTGGGATGAATGCAATCCACTGGACACGCGTCGACGCAGGCGGTGTCTTTGGTGTTGATGCAAGGCTCGGCAATTACATAGGCCATAAGGGTTCTGTCTCCTGAGATCTATACAAATATCTTACTACGACGGGGCAGCGCGTTTCCGCCGTCCCGCACGGAACCGCACATTTTAGCAAGAACGCTGGCCGCGGGTACAGGGCTTTGCGCCCGATTTGTTTTGGGCGGGAAGTGTCCGTCCCGGGCCCAGTTGACGGAGAACAACGCCCCCAAAGGACACGAAGTGACGTTTTCGGTTAGAACGTGTGGTTGAAAAAGCAACGGCCGGCAAGAGTTGCTTGCCGGCCGTTGCTTACCTACCGATCACTGATCAATTTAGCGGTGTCCGCCTCCGCCGCCATGTCCACCGCCGCCACCGTGGAATCCACCACCGCCGCCACCGTGGAATCCACCGCCTCCGCCACGGACCGCGCCGCCACCGTGGAAGCCCCCTCCACCGCGAACCGCGCCACCGTGGAATCCACCGACCGCGCCACGTCCGGCGAAACCACGGCCCGCAAAACCACGACCAGCGAAGCCACGTCCGCCGAAGCCACGCCCGTAGCCCCAGCCGCCGCGGCCGTAGAAGCCACGTCCCCATCCGCCCCCGCCCCAGTGATACCACGGGCCGGCGCCGATGAAGACTCCGCCGGCAAACCAACTAGGCCCGTAATATCCATACGGGGCACACGCGTAAGGATAGTAGCTGTAGTAACCATAGTCGCAGACTGGAGCCGCCCCAACATAGCCCGGGCCGACACCCACGCCCACGCTGACCTGCGCTTGAGAGTAGGCCAGTGGAACCATCAAAACTGCCAGTAACGCCACATACTTTAGATATCGCATTTTGTTAACCCCCTGCTCCAGATCCACCGTCTCCGTCTGGAAGCGCCTACCTATTTGAACTCGGCAGCGCGAAAAAAGTTGCAAAGTTCGAGGTGGCTGATTTCAGCCATCCTAGCTGAAATCAACCACTTACGAACCGGCTGACCACCTCGCGTGGCAGCGCTCGTGAGCCCCGATCTCGCAATTGGCGCAGGCACACTCACACCGTAGCTGGAATTCTTTGGTGTCCGATTTCCTGCCTGATTTTGTCATCGGCGTCCGCCTGCTGCAAAGTCTCCTGCAGCTAATCAGGTTTCAGAGCACGAGAATCAGTCATCTTTGCCCCCTCCTCTTTGCCCCTCCTCGGAAGGTCAACGCGGAAGACTCTCCGAACGCTGACTCGGAAGCCTACGCTCTCACCAATTCCCGGTCGGCGCTGGGCTCGTACTCCACGATGTAGCCTGCGACCGCGCTCGCGGCCACGGTGTAAGGCGAGGCTAGATACATTTGTCCCGGACCGCTGCGGCCGGGAAAGTTGCGGTTCTGGGCGCTGATCACGATCTGATCGGGACGCGTGGAAACTCCGGGGCCGGCGTTGATGCAGGCGCCACAACTGGGTTCAATCACGATTGCGCCGGCTTTCTGAAAAACTTCAAGATATCCGCGACGCATGCAGTATTCGCGCGTTTCCTGGGAGCCGAACTGGATGTAGAACTTCACCGAACCGGCGATGCGCTTGCCATGTTTGAGCGCGTCCGCCAGCACGGCGGCGTACATGTCCATGTCTTCATTCTTGCCGGCAGTGCAGGTGCCGCCGTAGGCGATTTCGACCGGGACGGGCGTGTTCAGGTCGCGAACGTATTTTCCGTTGCCCGGATCGCCCGGTGTGGCCACCATCGGCGTGATCTCGGCGGCATTGAGTTCGATCGCGTGTGCATATCGCGCGTCTTTGTCGCTGTATAAGCCTTCGATCATGGCATCGGCTTTTTGGCGGTCCATTTTGCGGCGCTCGACCAGAAAATCGACTGCTTTTTCGTCCGGCGCGACGATGCCGGTGAAGCCGCCAATCTCGGCGGCCATGTTAGTCATGGTGGCGCGCTCGTCGACGCTGAGAGCTTCGATGGCCTCGCCCGCGTATTCCATTACCTTGGCCAGCGCCTTGCCGCTGCGCACGTAGTCGAGACTGAGAATCTTCAGAATGAAATCTTTGGCGGTGACGTTGGCATGTTTGCGACCGCGGATTACGATCTTCACTGACTCCGGGACTTTCACGCGTACGTCTTGCGTGATCCAGGAATTGAACACGTCGGTGGTGCCGATGCCGAAGGCGACGCAACCGATCGCGCCGACATGAGGTGTGTGCGAGTCGGAGCCGATATTCAATTGCCCGGGAAGGGCGTAGCTTTCGAGAACGATCGAATGGCAAATTCCTTCGGAGCCTTTGCGGTCTTTTAATTCGCCGTGCAACTTGATTCCCTGCTTGGCGGCGAAATTCTGCTGCTTGAGTTTGAGCTGCGTGGCTAGGTCGAGCAGGCCGAGTTTCTTTTTCTCTTCGGAAATTACTTCGTCGAGGAACGTCAGGTGATCGCGAAAGAAAATGATGCTGGACGGGTCGTTCACTTTCGCGTCCGGGCCAACGTAACGTTCGAAAAAGATTGCCGCCATGGGGGTGACGTATTCGTGGCTAAAGCGCAGGTCGGCGCGGGCGAAGCCGGTATCGCCGGGCTTGACGGAGGGCATGCCGACTTCCCCTTGCTCGTTGATCATGTGCCGGGCGAAGATCTTTTCGGCCAGGGTCATCGGCTCGGTGCGATACCGGCGCACACCCCCAGCCATCCCGAGAAATTCTGATTTGTGCTGAATCGCCGGCAGAAACACCCTCCCTTGCATTCTCGCCACGTTGAACGGGAACAGGCCGCCGTACTCGATCACCTGCCGCGTGATTTCATCTTCGCCCGCAGTGAATTCGCTCAGCGCGATTTCCTCTCCAGCGCGAATGCGGTCGATCAGCGAGAAGTTGGTGGAAGTCAGCAGGCCCAGGTTCTGGCAATTCTGTTTGTAGATGCGCTCGATGTTCTCGGCGATCACCACGCCAATCCCGGCGCACATTTCCGCGTAGGGTGACTGCTCGCGGCTGGAACCCTTCCCGCGGCGTTTGCCGCTGACGGCGCAGACGAACCCGCCGCGCTTCACGTCGCCGCGGCCAATCGGCGTTAGATCGCCGCATTTCAAGCCGAGGTAAGGAATCTCGCCGAGGGTTTCGTCAAAATAGAAACAGTAATGCGCGGGAGTGATCTCGTCGGTTGAGATGTCGTCGCGAAGTTTGGGATTCGCCGCGGGATTTTTCGTGTCCCAGGGCAGGTCTTCGCCCGCGAGCTGCTTTCGGATCAGTTCTGGATCTTCGGTGAGAAAAAGGATGCGCCCTTGAAGTTTTACTTTGTCGGGACGCTTTTCAATCTTGCGTTCGAGGAGTGATTCGATCACTTTAAACCTGCGGGGTGAGAAATAGAGGGACGGGGCCGAAAACGAACTTTGGCGGGTCCCCAACTATTGTAACGCCGCAGAGGAGTGGTCAACCGCCACTCCCCGGTATCCGACTTGAAAACCGGCATCTTCCATGCTACCGATAAGCCAATGCGGATTACTCTTCGTCACGCGGTCGCTGAGGATTTCGAATATTGCCAACGCCTGTACTTCGCCGGAATGAAAAACATCATTGAGGAATTGGGTTTGGATATGGCTGCTCAAACGGCCAGCTTCTCCGAGCAATGGGCACGCGAGCAAGTTCGCATCATCTCTGCCGACGGTTCCGACGTGGGCTGGTTGCAGACCGACGTGCGAGAGGGAGGGCTTTTTGTCGGGCAACTCTTTGTGGTCGGTCCTGCTCAGGGGCAGGGTATCGGCACCGAGGTGATGAAGCAGGTGCTTCGTGAAGCCGCAGGTCTGAATCAGGCAGTGAGCCTGGCGGTTGCGAAAATTAACCCCGCTCTGCGGCTCTACCAACGCCTCGGCTTCCGGATCACGCATCACGACGATCGCAAGTTCTACATGACGCGCGATCCTGATGCGGCCGGGTTCCCTTGAAACCGACCCAGTACCGATATTCTATTGCTTGTAATCGCCCGGGTTCGGCAGTGGATCGAGTCCGCGGCCGGCGAAGATTTCCTCGAACTCTTCGACCAGCGCAGGATGGATCAGCCCGTTCGATGCCAGTGTTTCACGGCTATCGATTTCGAATGGCGAACCGTCGAAGCGGGATATTTTGCCGCCCGCTTCTTCCACGATGAGCGCGCCGGCAGCCGTATCCCACGGGTTGAGATTGAATTCCCAGAAGCCGTCGAAGCGGCCGCTCGCCACGTTGCACAAATCGAGCGCTGCCGATCCGGCGCGCCGCACGCCGTGGGTGCGCAGCGTGATCTGGTGATAGAAGTGAATGTTCGGATTCTTGTGCCGCTTGTGGCTGGGAAATCCCGTGGCTAAGAGACTCTCCTTCAAATGTGCCGCCTGCGAAACGCGAATGGCCGCGCCGTTCAGATGCGCGCCTTTGCCCTGTTCCGCGGAAAAAAGTTCATCGCGCGTGGGATCGTAAACCACTCCCGCGATGCGCAGGGCCTGCTTTTCCGCCTGCTCCTTCGACGCGCGGGGCCCCGATTCACGCCGCTCCAATTCCCGGTGTTCCAGTGCCATCGACACGCAGAAAACGGGATAGCCGTGCGCGAAATTGGTGGTGCCGTCCAGCGGATCGACATACCAGCGGTAGTCGCTGCCCTGGTCGTTCAATCCCTGCTCTTCGCCCAGCACATCGTGCCCAGGAAACTGTTGCTGGATGCGTTCGCGAATCAGCGCTTCCGAAGCCCGGTCGGCGGCGGTAACCAGATCGGCGTCGCCCTTGTACTCGATCTTGATGTGCTTCTGAAAGTGATGCATCAGCAGCGCGCCCGCCTCGCGGGCAATGGCCGACATGGCAGGCAGGAACAGGAAGTTGTCGTGATTGGCGGGCATAGTTGGGCTTTCGGCTTTCGGGCTTCAGTTAAACAACTTGAGCACCCGGGCGGAACTGTGGAGAAAATACGTTCGTGATGGCTGGGCGCTTGGGCGCAGCTATAAATCCGCCTGAACTATCGGAGTTTCAGCGAAAGCCCGACCGCCGAAGCCCGAAGCCCGCTTCATTTCCGCTTCCCGCCGTCCTCGGCAATGTACATGATCTCGTGCTTGAAGATGAACAGGTTGGGCGCGCCCTCTCGGGTGAGCCGCACCATGTGCTTGTCGTAGTACTCGATCCAGCCGCGGAAAGTCTGTCCGTCCAGCAGCTTCACCGACACTGGCTTCTGCTTCTCGCCCAAAGATTTGAGAAAGGCCGCTTCTGCAAAAGTATCTTCCGGAGGCGGAGTGCGACCGCGATTGGCGGCGTTAGGATTGCCCGGCGGCGTGCGGAAAGCCATGAATGACATTGTACACAAGCCGGAAAACGCCGGCGCCGTCACTCAACGAGCACACAGCCGGATCAAAATGGCGCGCGAAACGCGGGCTAGAAGCTGAATTTCAACGAGAACTCCATCACACGCGGAGAGCCCAGCCCGAAAACGCCCGAGCCCAGGCCCAGACGATTGCTGCTCTGCTGGCCTGGAGCAGGGCAGAGCGGCTGGGCCCCGAAACCGGTGCCATTGAGCGATCCGCAAGTTCCGTTCAGGACTCCGCTCAACGGGTTAGCGGGTCCATCGAAGTTGGCGAAATTCGCCACATTGAAAAACGATACCCCGGGCTGCAGGGTGAACTTATCTTTCACCTTGTACATCCAGTTCAAACTTATGTCGAAGGCGCGCAGCCAGCCCATGCCGGCTTCGTCGTAGGGAGCCGGTGCGATGGGCTGCTGCACTCCCCCCAGGGTCTGCAGATTCGACAAGCTTTGTTGCGCATTCGCCCCGAACAGGTTGCTATTGATCAGCACCTGACCCGCCGGAGTGGGCTGGGAGGCATCGACGTGGTTGTACTTGTTGATCGCCTGGTTGATGTTGTTCTGGTTGATGCCATGCCCGAAGGAGCCGATGTTGGTTCCCGGCAAAACGTCGCCGAGGCCTCCGTTGGAGGCAAAACTGCCGTCACCGGTGCCGTCGCCACTGACATCCGTCACGAAGATGCCGCCCGGGCTTCCAGTGGGGCTCAAGGTGAGGGTCACGGGCAGCGGGCTGTAGAAATGTCCGATCATGCCCACGCGGAAGTGCAAGGGCAAATCCACCGTCCCGCCGAAAGATATCTGATTTTTGCGATCGAGCCCGTTCGGCCCCAGATAACGCTGCGTGTTGTTGAAGTCGGTGGCGATGGCGACGAAGTCATTGTCGGCCGCGGCCGCAACATAGCGCTCCAACTGATACGAAACCTGCAGATCAAAATTCGTAATTCCTGGGAACGGATTCTTCAGGTGCTGCTTCAGCGACAACTGTACCGCGTCATTTTTCGCGTAACCGATGGGAAACAGCATCTGGTTGGCGCCGACCAGCGGATTGATGCCAGGGAAAGCGGCGTTGGGACATGGTGCTCCACTACACAACGAATAGCCGGAATCGAGGCCATTGGAGGCGAAATCTGCCATGGTGCCGGCGTAGGGATCCGGTCCGCCGCCTGCCGGAGACGACGGTGAATAGATTCCGTTGAAGTGGGCGAGGTAGCAGCTGACCATGGCCGGCCCTGCGCCTAGGGAAGCGCAACCCGCATTTGCCGACCCCTGGTTATTCGCTACGGTCGCTTGTATGGCCGCAGTCACAACTCCCGTAAAGTTCATGGCTGGAAAGCGATAGTCGCCCACGTGGTTGGTATCCACTGCGAGCAGCGTGTGGGTCTCAATGTTGCGCAGATAGTCCGCCGTGAAAACCGTCCCGGGACGGATCTCATGCTGGATGCCGAGGTTCATTTGCAGCGAGCGCGGACTGACATAAGTGGGCGCCAGCAGATCCGTACCGGTCGCGTCTAACCCGTCCGCCAGGGATGTCCCGATAAACGAGGGATTGCTCGCTGGCCCGGCGGCCACCGTGGCGGCTTGATACTGGGCCTGAAGCGCGGAAATCTGGCTGGCCACACTTCCGATCGGCTGGCCACAAAACGTAATGGGGACCGTGGTGCCTGTCGGCAAGCTCAGGGCTCGGGGGCTGCCGCTGGAGCAGACGGTTGTGTCGGCCAGGAACAATCCCTTTTGCAATCGCGCTGGCCGGTCGAATTCAATGTTGTTCCAGATCGAGTTTTCATAGAAAAGGCCAATGCCTCCGCGAATCACCGTCTTGCCGTTACTCGAAGGATCATAGGCAATACCTATTTGCGGCGCGAAGTTGACGTCGGGTTGATTCACTCGGTTGCCCAGGCTCGAATAGAACTGGTTGTTGAACTGATTCAGAGCCGAAATAGGGCCCAGGTCGCTGTCAGTGCGCCCGGAGTCTCGGACGTAACGAATCCCGTACGACAAGGTCAGGTTGGGCTTGACCTTCCAGGCGTCTCCGAAGTATGCCGA
>Ga0265760_10000469_pt1 | contig 11417 bp, 12 predicted proteins | sample NZIome_2_FD_200831 | JGI IMG/M metagenome (GOLD analysis project Ga0265760, IMG submission 200831) | Metatranscriptome of rhizosphere microbial communities from Maridalen valley, Oslo, Norway - NZI1 (Metagenome Metatranscriptome) | ecosystem: Host-associated > Plants > Roots > Rhizosphere >...
CAGCAGACGGCCATCCTCCAAGCGCACGCTTGAAAACGTGCCGCCCGGCCAGTGCGCGAAACTCAGCAGATGATAGTGGCGGGCGTTCGGCATGGGCAGCGGATGCCCAAGGGTGGCAATGACGGTCCCGTCCGCGGCAAACAGCGTGACATCGGCATTGAAACCGGCGGCGATGCGCTGCAGCGCTTGCTGCTGTTCCGAGGCCGGTGCCTGCACCGGCGGCAGCACGTTTTGCACCAGTCGTGCGACCGTGACCGCAGCTTGTTCGATCGGGCTGCCCGCCAAATGCACCAGCACCGAGGCGGCCAAGCCCAGCAGGGCGAGACTGACCAGCAGTGCGATATAGAAGCGCAGGTATAGGCGCAACATCAGTCCTGCGCCTTGGCGAATACGTAGCCCGCGGCGCGCACGGTGATAATGCGCCGCGGTTTTTTGGGATTGTCCTCAATCGCGGCCCGAATGCGCGAAATGTGCACATCGATAGAGCGGTCGAAGGATTCGAATTCCTCCCCTTTGACCAGATCCATCAGGACCTCGCGAGACAAGACTCGTCCCGCGTTCTTCGCCAGCGCCACGAGCAGATCGAACTGGTATCCGGTCAGATCGCAAAGCTTCCCGTCCAAGCGAACGGCTCGTGCTGCAGTATCCAGCTCCAGGCGGCCGAAGCGTGAGGATTTCTCATCCGTCGTGCCGCGTGCTCGGCGACGCATGATGGCGCGCAGCCGCGCCACCAGCTCCCGCGGCTCGAACGGTTTCGGCAAATAATCGTCCGCGCCCAACTCCAGTCCGACGATACGATCGACCGCATCGCCGCGGGCGGTCAGCATCAGCACGGCGGTGTCGTATTTCGCGCGCAACTGGCGGCATACGTCCAGCCCATCCATGTCGGGTAGCATCAGATCGAGCACGACCGCATCGTATTGCGCGTTTGACAGTTTCTCGAGCGCTGCGGCGCCTAAGGGTGCAACCGTGACGCCAAAACCCGCCTGACCGAGATACTCGAGGAGCATGTCGGCCAGGCGGGCATCGTCTTCGACCAAGAGAATTCGCTCAACCATTGATCGGCGACTCTAAAGAGAGCCAACGGTCAACGCCAGCGCATTATGACTTGACGTGCATTTGCTTCAGATGGGCGGCCAGCGCGGTGCGCTGGGCCGGCGTCAGCACGTCATCGACGTCTGCGAGCAGCTGCGTCAAGCGCTTGGAGGCCTGGTCGGCCAGCTGAAGATGCGCGACTCGCGCAGCTTCCAGCGCCGTCCGATCGACGGTGGTTTGCGTCAGCGCCTGAATGGCTTGCGCATGAGCGGCTTGCAGCGGCGCGTGCATCGGCAGCAGATCGTTCACGGCTTGCTGTACCAGCGGCGTGATTTGCGCCTTCTGCGCATCCGTGGCGTCGATCTCAACATATAAGTGCTTGAGCACATGATCGACGTGCGCAGAGACATCGGCGGCGCTGTAGCTACCAGCCGTCATACCGTGATGGAAGCCGCAGGCGCCCATTCCGGTCGCGGCCACCGCGACGATGCTTCCCGCCAGTGCAGCTCCGGCGACGAAGGCGACCAAGGTCATGCGGCTGAAGATGGATCGACGCGGTGGTGTGGCGTTTTCAGGTTCGGAGGAAGTATTCATCGTAGGCCCCTTTAAGTTGCGAGACGATGAACAGTCTGCGCGCCCACTGTTAGCCGTCTTTGCAGGCGAGGTAAAGATTTGTAAAGCCTCAGAAGCGCTATGCTAGTGCTCAAGCCGGGAATAACGGGGAGTGTAGCGATGCGCCGTAGCTATTTTCTGGGTGTCTCCATGTGCCTTTCCCTGCTGCTGAGCGGAGTCGTGTTGGCGGATGCCGCGCCTGCCGCCGTGAAGCAGCTCATGACCAAGGATCTGGTCGGCGCCGCCGGCAAAGAGGTTCTCATGTCGACAGTTACCTATCCACCCGGCGGGGCGTCTCCGCCGCACCGGCACGATGCCCAAGTGTTTGTGTATGTACTGGAGGGGGAGCTGATCATGCAGGTGCAAAACGGTCCCAAAGTCACTCTTAAGCCGGGGGACACATTCTATGAAAGCCCCGGCGATGTGCACTCGGTGTCCGCCAATGCCAGTCAGACGGCGCCCGCCAAATTTCTGGTTTTCATAATCAAGGACAAAGGTGCGCCGACGACGCGTGCCGCGACGCCATAGACCACAACATGCGCAAACGCTTTTACGCCGGCTGTTGCCGGGTGCCGCCGAGTAGCGGCGGCACCCGGCGATTCCTGGGACTGAGGGCGCTTTCGTAAGCGTATGCCAACTGCAGGCAACTGAACTCTTGCCGATTGGGCGCGATGAATTGAATACCGATCGGCAGCCCGGTGTCGCTGAAGCCCGCAGGCGCGGCCAGTGCCGGACAGCCTGACATGGTGACGAGCAGCGTGCCCTTCATCCACTCATGATAGGTCTGCATTTTCTGCCCGGCAATTTCCTGAGGCCAATGCTGATTGATATCGAACGGGAACACTTGCGCGGTGGGCAGCACCAAAAAATCATAGTGCTCCATAAATTTGCGCACGGTCTGCGACCAGTCGGTGCGCACGACAGATGCGGCTGTGATATCGCGCGCGGATTGGCGCATCCCCGTTTCAATTTCATAGACTGCCTCGGGCTTGAGCAAGGCGCGCTTGAGCGGATCGTTGTAATAGGCCTGGATCGTGGCGCCTTGCTGCCAACCGCGAAGCCGTATGGTTGCCAGCCACAGCGCATCAAAATCAAAATCCGGCGCGGCCTCCTCGACGATGCAGCCGAGGGATTCGAGGGTCTGTGCCCCCTGTCGACAAACCTCGAGTACGCCCGCTTCGCAGGGCGCATGTCCCTTGAAGTCGGCGCCCCAGGCAATGCGTTTGCCCTTGATCGAGCTTTCCAGCCGGCGCTGAAACAGGGTGCCATCGCCGTCCAGCGACAGCGGCACGCGCGCATCGAAGCCTGCTTGTACGGAGAGCAGCATGGCGAGATCGGTGACATTTCTGGCCATGGGACCGGTGACGCCCATGGACGGCAGCCACGCATCGTGCGCATCGTTGGGTACCCGGCCAATGCTGGTGCGAAAGCCAAAGACACCGTTCCATCCAGCCGGATTGCGCAGGCTTCCGCCATAGTCGGACCCGTCCGCGACCGGCTGCATGCGCAGTGCAAGCGACACCGCCGCGCCGCCGCTGCTGCCTCCCGCCGAGCGAGTCAGGTCATAGGCATTGCGGGTCGCGCCGTAGACGGTATTGTAGGTGTGCGAGCCCAATCCGAACTCAGGCGTGTTGGTCTTGCCAATGAACAGTGCGCCTGCGCCGCGCAACCGCTCGACCATCAATCCGTCAGCCGCGGGAACAAAGTCCTTCAAGATCGAAGACCCCAGGGTCATGCGAATGCCCTTGACCGCCTGTAAATCCTTCACGGCATGGGGAAAGCCGTGCAGCGGACCCATGGATTGGCCTCGTGCGAGCTGGGCATCGCGCTCGCGCGCCTGCATGGCTAAATCTTCTCGCTCTTGAAGTGCAACGATGGCGTTTACCTGCGGATTGATCCGCTCGATGTGATCCAGGTAAGCGCTCATCACCTCGACACATGAGACCTTGCGCGAATGTATGGCCTTGCTGAGTACGGAGGCATCCATGAGGACGATGTCGTTGGCGCGTCGTTCGACCGACTGTCCCGGCGCTGCGTACACTGCTGCGCCCACGGTTGCACCGGCCGCCAGGCTCAAGATTTCGCGGCGGCTCATGGCCGTCTTGTCGGAATTTTTTTCATTGTCGGTCACGCGCTGCCTCCGTGGATTTGCAGGCTGCCACGTGAGTAGCCGACATGACGCAACTCATGCGGCAATTGCTGATAGGCGGCGGCCACTTCCGGTATCACCGTATAGCAATCCACAAATTCCTGCGGGAACCGGCATGGCTTGCCGGTATCGAGATTGAGGCAAAAGTACTCGATTTCCGCATCCACAACGCGCTTGCCGTCGCCCAACCGCAGAATCTCGAACCGGCGGGTGCAGCGCAGGCGCCCGTCACAGGCGACCAGCCACGTGGCGAGCAGTAAGGTGTCGCCGAGCAGCGCCGCTTCCAGATAGTCGATGCGCGTATGCCGCACCGCCATGCCACGGCGCATCGCCAGGCAGCTCGCCAGGGGTGTGCCCAGTTTTGCCGCGTGCGTCCAGGCGATACGATCCAGCCACTGCAGATAGACCGCGTTGTTGACGTGCGCATACTCGTCGATTTCTTCGGGCGCCACCTGATGTGTGCTGGTGAAGGCCAGCGGCAAGCGCAGGGGCGGATGAATCAAAACTTAACTCCGTGATGACACTGGCGTAGCCAGAATGAAAAGCACCCTTGAAGCATTCTCGGGCCTCTTCGGCATAACAGCAAATGCTGTGCGGTAACGGCGACAATCCAAATTGTCCGACCCTCGATACCGACTTTGTCCGACGGATTTTTATGGTGGACTTGATCGAGTATTGCTTTCCTGCCGTGCGTGGTCGATTAATTCTCTCCGAGGCAAGTCATGGAGAAACTCTATTTTGGCTTAGGCGCCGCTTTGTATCTTTTGTTCGTAGTCTGGTGCATCGGCACGCCGCAGAAGTAGCGACGGGGATACCTGCGAGACTTGTTCATCGCATCAAGAGTCAAAGGCGTATGATCGCGACGTGACTCGGATATTTTCGCGCCGATTCAGTCTCTTGCCGCTGGTTGCCGGCATCTGCGCGATGTCCGCATTTTCTCTGGACCTTTCCCAATTGACGAACCAGGATGCCGCCCGAGGTATCAAGGGAGCGCTCAGCACGGGCGTTTCCTCGGCCATCGGCAAGCTCGGCGTGCCTGGTGGATTTCTCAATAACCCGAAAGTCAGGATTCCGCTGCCGCCGGCGCTGGACGAGATTGCCAAGGGAATGCGCATGCTGGGCCGGGGGAAAGACGCTGACGAGCTCGTCGCTGCGATGAACCAGGCGGCCGAACAAGCGGTGCCGGAAGCGAGAGTCCTGATGATAAACGCCGTCAAATCGATGTCCATTGAAGATGCCAAGAATATTCTCACCGGCGGGGACCAGTCGGTGACGCAATTCTTTCGCGCCAAGACCGCGGCGCCGCTCGGTTTGAAATTTCTGCCCCTCGTCAAGCGCGCGACCGACCGGGTCGGCTTGGCCCAGAAGTACGATCAATTCGCGGCGCAGGGTGCGAAGTTGGGGTTGATCAAGGGCGATGAGGCGAACATCGAAAAATATGTGACCGACAAGGCCTTGGACGGTCTGTATCTGATGATTGGCGAGGAAGAGCGCGCCATCCGCCAGAATCCCCTGCAGGCGGGTAGTGCCATCGTTGCAAAGGTATTTGGCGCGCTGAAGTAATGCGTTGGGCCGAGTCAGGCGCCGGCTCGGTCGACGCGCTGCAGATCGTGGCCAAAGCGCGGCGTCCCGGTCAAATGCTGAAATCGCCGCTGCCAGTCGCGCAGGTCGATTTTTCGGGAGGCAACCCAAGCATCATCGTAGATCGTATCGGCGTATCGATCTCCCAAGTCGCATGCAAGCGTGGCAATGCCGCCGGATTCACCTTGAGATTGCATTTCCGCGGCAAGCGCGAGTGCCCCGGTGATATTTGTGCCGGTAGAGGGGCCAAAGCGGCGATCCAAGCGGCTTTCGAGCCAACGTGCGCCGGCTATTGAGGCCGCATCCGGCACGGCCATCATACGGTCGACGACATTCCGCATGAATGAGGGCTCTACTCGAGCTCGGCCGATGCCCTCGATGATACCGCCGCAGCCACCGCACACGGTTGGATCGCCGGCTTCGAAGTAAGGAAAGAATGCTGAACCCTCAGGATCCACCACGCAAAGCCGGGTCGCATTGAGTTTGGGTTGATAGCGAATATAGCGACCTATCGTCGCGCTGGTACCGCCGGTGCCGGCTCCAACCACAATCCATTGGGGCACCGGATAAGTCTGCTTGGCCAGTTGCGCGAATAGACTTTCAGCGATGTTGTTGTTGCCGCGCCAATCCGTGGCTCGCTCGGCGAACGTGAATTGATCCATGAAATGACCGTTCGTGTCGCGAGCGACTTGGGCTGCCACGGCGGAAATCTCATGGTGAGGCTCGACCAAATGAATTTGCGCCCCGGCGCGCGCAATGGCCTCGCGCTTTGCCGTGGCGGTCCCGCGGGGCACGACTGCAATGAATGGCAGCCCGAGCAAGTTGGCAAAATACGCTTCGGAAATGGCGGTTGAGCCGGAAGAGGCCTCGACGACGGTCGTACGCTCGCGAATATCCCCATTGCAGATGGCGTGCAGGAACAATGAACGGGCGAGACGATGCTTCAAGCTGCCGGTCGGATGCGCCGTTTCATCTTTTATGTAGATTCGGCAGCCCGGCAGTTCGGGAACGCCAAGAATCAGCAATGGCGTGTCGACTTCGCGGCGCCGATCTTCATCGAGCTTTGCAATTGCCTGTGCTATCCAGGAACGATTCGCGTCGATCGCGCCAGCCATTGCGCATGATACCGCGTGCCGCATCAGAGTCGATGCCAGTAGGCGTTGACAATGCTCGGAGATTGGCGAATTTTTGCAGCGACGAGCCGTAGCTGCTCCTCGGCAAGTCCGAAAACGTCCACTTGAATATGCAAGGTGTCGTTGGAAGTGCACTCGGCGATGATGCGCCGGGGCAAAACATTGAGGTTTTGAAAGCGTTCCAGGACGCGAGCAACGGCCCCTGGGTCGTTATCCGCGACGATGCGCAGGCGCCATAGAGACAACTCTTCCAGATACATTGAAATCAATCCTCATACGGTTTGAGTACGCAGCAAAGAGCATCGACCCCCGGTCTTCAGTGAAGACCGGGTTGGTAATGCTTGTGCTTCGTCGCATGAGAATGTGCATGGCCTGGTAGATTATGCTCTTCTGGCTTGGGGAGGGGGAGATCTTGAACAGTTTGGAAAATTGCTGAAGGCATGCCCTCATCGGCCGCCCTGCCCCGGCTGCCCGAGATTCGGTGAGCCGGGCGTCGCGCCGAGCGTGAGCTCTGCACTGGATGAGTTGGCGCGCAGTCACGGCTTGCCGCGCGTGCCGGTAATTTCCGGTCCAACTGCCGGATTTCGCCATCGCGCTCGACTTGCCATCCGCGGTCGCTTGGGCACGCCTAAGCTCGGGCTGTTTGAACTGGGCACCCACCGCGTCGTCCATATACCGAACTGCAGCGTTCACCACCCGCTCATAAATCACGTGGCGAATGTCGTACGGCGCGCTCTCGTTGAAGCGAAAGTAACGTCGTATTCGGACGCCGCTCATCTTGGGCTCGCGCGCCATCTGCAAGTGGTGGTGGAACGCAGCTCGCAAACCGCTCAGGTCGTCATCGTCGCCAACAGCGCGACGCCCGAGCCGCTGGCGGAGTGCGCGAGCCTGATCCGCGAACGCTTGGGCAAGGAACTGCACAGTCTGTGGTTCAACGCGAATCTCGAGCACACCAACACCATTCTCGGTTCGGACTTCAGCAATTGGTGCGGTCCGGAAAGCGTCGTGGAGCGATTTGGCGGTGCGGCCGTGCACTATCCGCCGGGGGCATTCGGGCAGAACAATCTGGAAATCGCACAGCTCATCATCGAGCAGGTGCGCGAGCTGATCCCGGCAGGTTCGCGCGTTGCTGAGTTCTACGCGGGCGTGGGCGCCATCGGGTTGTCGGTATTGCGGCAGGTCGCCGAAATCACGATGAATGAGCTCAGCTTAAGCTCGCTGCACGGGCTTGAGCTTGGGCTCGCGCAGCTCGGCGATGCGGAGCGGGCGAAAATCTCCCTGATCCCGGGTGAGGCAGGGGCCAACCGATTGGCCGCGTCGGGCTTCCCAATTGTGATTGCGGACCCGCCGCGCAAAGGATTGGACCCGGAACTCACGGACCAGTTGAGCAACCACCCGCCCGAAAGACTCATTTATGTCAGCTGCGGGCTCGAATCGCTATTGCGCGATGCGGCGCAACTAGTCTCGCGTGGCACTTTACGCCTGCGTTCGCTCAAGGCATTCAATCTCATGCCATTCACTGAGCATGTGGAGACCGTCGCCGGCTTCGAGCGAAGTTGAGGGGCTACGACCGAGGCAACCGCGCGTCGCACAATTCGCATTAAATTGCGCGGTTTGGCTTGAAATATGGTCATTGCACCACTAGACAAGCGGTACTGCCGGCGCTATAGCTAGGCTCAAGGAATTGCCTTTGGATCAGGAGAAGTTTATGACGGCTCATATGCGAATCGCACTCGTTATCGTCGCCGGAGCTACGTTGTTCGGCTGCGCGACCACCACCGAGAATGCGAAATCAAAACCGGCCGTATCCGCAGCGACGGTCAAGGATCCGAACTGCCTGACTGAGACTGGCGACCGATTAGCCGGGACCTCAAAGTGCCGGGGATTTGGCCGTTCGTATTCCAGCCAAGATATCGACCGGACCGGTCAAACCAATGCAGCAGATGCGCTGGCGATTTTGGACCCTTCGGTCACGGTGCATAAATAGCCTCGAAGCGGCGGGCTTAACTATCGACCGCGCAGGTCTTCAATGACCATCCGCGCTCCCTTCTCGGCGATCATCGCCGTCGGCGTGTTGGTATTGCCGGAGGTGATGGTCGGCATGATGGAGGCATCGATCACCCGCAGATGTTCGATGCCGTGAACCCGCAAGCGCGCATCTACCACCGAGTCCGGGTCGCTTGAGGGTCCCATTTTGGCGGTGCCGACAGGATGGAAAATTGTCGTGCCGATGTTTCCTGCCGCGAGCGTAAGCGAGGCAGCGTCGTCGCCGACGACGCTGCCAGGCAGCCACTCCATCGGAGTAAAACCTTGGACTGCGGGCTGCGCCATGAGGCGCCGGGTCGCACGAATCGCGTCCGCAGCCACGGCGCGATCCGCGTCTGTCGTCAGGTAGTTCGGCGCAATTATGGGCGGTGCCAGCGGATCGGCAGATCGGGGCCGCACGCTGCCGCGCGAACTCGGGCGCAGATTGCAGGCGCTCAAGGTGATCGCGGGAAATTTGTGCAACGGGTCGCCGAATTTGTCCAGCGACAGCGGCTGCACGTGAAATTCCAAGTTCGCTCGCGACTGCTTGAGGTCTGAGCGCATGAAGATACCGAGTTGCGAGGGTGCCATGGTCAAAGGTCCGCGCCGCCGCAGAAAATAATCGAGCCCCATCAAGACGCGCGCCCACTTCGAGTGATAAGCCTCGTTGAGCGTGTTCACGTTGCTGACCTTGTAGATCATGCGCTGCTGCAGATGGTCCTGGAGATTTGCGCCCACGCCGCGTCGCTGCAGAATGGTGTCGATGCCGAGGGGCGCGAGCCATTCGTGCCGGCCAATTCCCGACAAGCTCAGCAGTTGCGGTGAACCGATTGCGCCGGCCGCTAGAATGACCTCTCCCTGCGTGCGGACCTCGAACTTCTGAGCGTCGCGACGAAATTGCACGCCGCAGGCGCGCCCATTCTCGACGATCAAGCGCTCGGCCATGGCGTTGAGCTCGATCCGCAAATTGCCGCGCGCCAACGCCGGCTTCAAAAAGCCGCGCGCCGCGGACCAACGGCGTCCACGCTTCTGGTTGACGTGAAAGTAGCCGACCCCTTCGTTGTCGCCGCAATTGAAATCATCGATTGCCGGTACGCCAAGCTGAACGGCCGCCTCGCGCACCGCATCGAGAACTCGCCACGTGACGCGAGGTGCTTCGACTCGAAACTCGCCGCCGCTCCCATGGTGTTCGCTTTCGCCCAAGAAATGATCTTCAAACTGTTTGAATATCGGCAACACCTCGCGCCACGCCCAGCCCGTAAGTCCGAGGGAGCTCCAGCCATCGTAGTCCGCCGCCTGGCCGCGCATGCTGATCATGGCGTTGATCGCCGAAGAGCCGCCGATGACTTTGCCGCGCGGGTAAGCGAGCGAGCGGCCATTGAGGCCCGGTTCGCTTTCAGTGCGGAACATCCAGTCCGAGCGCGGATTGCCGATGGTGAACAGGTATCCCGCCGGGATGTGGAACCAAATCCAATTGTCCGAGCCCCCTGCCTCGAGAAGCAGTACGCGACGTCCGGCATCGGCGGAGAGACGGTTGGCCAGGATGCATCCGGCCGTCCCGGCGCCGACTACGATGCAGTCGTAGTCTCCCGCCAAGCGCATCATGGCGGCGACTCAAGCATAGGCTGGATACGTGATATAGCCCTCGGGTCCTTGTGAATACCAGGTTTTATGATCGTCCGCATTCAGCGGCAGATCGTTTGCGAAACGGTAGGGAAGATCCGGATTCGCCAGGAACTTTCTACCGAAGGTGATGGCATCCGCGGCGCCGCCGGCCAACGCGGCCTGCCCCCGCGCAAGGTCGTAATCGGAATTCAGCACCAGGTTTCCCTTGAACGCTTTTCGGATCAGCGGCGCTACGGGCGGCCGATCTGACTTGCCAAACGTGCCGTCAGGTCCGGGTTCGCGCAACTCCAGGAATACGATACCGAGCCGATCCAACGCCGCGGCCGCCGCCGGAAACAAATCCGATTGATTGCTATCGTCCACCCCCTGCGAATCGCCATTTGGCGATAGGCGCACAGCGGTGCGGTCCTTCCCCACTGTGTCGATGAGCGCCTGCACGACTTCGCGCAGCAAGCGCACGCGATTCTCGATCGGACCGCCGTATGAATCGGTGCGATTGTTGCTGCCATCCCGCAAGAATTGATCGATGAGGTAGCCGTTGGCTGCGTGTAATTGGACTCCATCGAAGCCAGCCGCCAGGGCATTTCGCGCCGCAATGACGTAGTCGCCGATCAGGCGAGGAATTTCCTCGATCAGCAACGCCCGCGCGGCGGCGTACGGCTGTCTGCCGTCATAGGTGTGCGCCTTGCCGGGCGCGGTGGTTGCACTGGCCGACACCGGCTGAACACCGTGCAGAGAGGGGTGAACGAGCCGCCCCATGTGCCAGAGCTGGGCGAAAATTCTGCCGCCTGCCGCGTGTACCTCATCGGTGACCTTTTTCCAGTTGGCAACGTGGTCCGCGCGCCACAAGCCGCCGGCGTAGGGCCAACCGCTGCCTTCCAGGCTGATGTGGGTCGCTTCCGTAATGATCAGCCCCGCCGATGCGCGCTGGGAATAGTAGGCGGCCATGATGTCGGTCGGAACATGCTCGCGGGTGCCGCGTCCGCGGGTGAGCGGGGCCATCCAGATACGGTTAGGGCAGGTAAGGCGGCCAACTTTTATCGGGTCAAACAACGTAGTCATGAAATCCCTGATGAGCGATTGAGGGGACAGCCGGCATGCTAGCAGAGCTCGACGTGCGGCCGATTGCCTTGATCGCGTACAATGCACACCGCCCGTCGATACCACAAAAGCAAAAACTTAAGGTAGATATCATGAGTCGCATCCTTGTTCTTATCGCCTTCCTAGCTGTGTTGCCGCAGGTTCACGCAGCGGAC